>Ga0265798_10009604_pt1 | contig 12073 bp, 6 predicted proteins | sample P3T30metagenome_FD_192430 | JGI IMG/M metagenome (GOLD analysis project Ga0265798, IMG submission 192430) | Plant litter microbial communities from East Loma Ridge, Irvine, California - P3 T30 | ecosystem: Environmental > Terrestrial > Plant litter > Unclassified | place: USA: California... | reverse complement strand
GCATCATCGAGGAACGCGAGGATTACATCCTGCTTTACACAGGACCTGCATATGATGCAGGGGGTCTTTTGTACAGCCTATCGACGCAGCAAGTGGGCTACATGGCCTCCCCGTATTCCGAACCTGAAGACCTCTATTGGGACGATCTTCAGAATGCGCTGGAAATTTACTGGGACTGCGTCGAGTCGGGGAAATTCGTCATCGATGCAGAATACCTGGGAGATGAACTTACTACGCAGGGATGGAGGATACTCGAGTGGACTGGCCTTGAGCTGGAGGGCGCGCTGGAGGCGTGGCATAGTTTGGTGGACGCGATCACTAAACGCCTACCGGGACAAGGGAAAGATGACGACCCGGGAGCACACCAGGAGGAGAAGCAAGAAGAAGTGGACGCTGTTTTGGTATCATCTGAGATCTTGGAGAAATATCCGGCTATCCCGTCTTTCGCACGCGCATTCCTTTCTCGGGCGAAGAAGCCGACCTTTACTTCCATCGCTCCGCAACTGGACATTCCGACCGAAGCCTTCGTTCACCGTGTAGGTGCCAAATTACAGGAGCTACACCCCGACGCTTCCATCACCACTCCGGACTATGAAATGAGCTATATACCCAAATTTCTCTTGTTCCCGTGGCGGACACAAGGCCTCCAACTCGTTCTCGAGTCTGATCGTGACCGGTGGAAGGATAGACGGGGACATGCCCACACCCTTGATAACCGCGCCGGTCTGTATCTGACCCCCGATGGCACGCACACACACTCAATTTCTCTACTCCTGCCTTTCCCCATCGGAGCTAATGGCCACGTGCGCAAGAACAATGGAACTATTGTGAAGCCGAGCGACCAAGGTCAAGATGCTTTGTATCGGCATGGGGCGTGTACCCCATTTCTACCCACACATGGCACACCGTTGGCCGCTGTCCTAGTCAACTGGTGTGAACTGGTTGAGAAGGGAAATTGGCACGTTGATGAAAACGGCGTCGCAGGTGAAGAAGATGTATGGAAACAAGCGGATACGGAAGACAAGGCCGAGGATTACATGACAGATTGGAGTTGCTTTTGAGACAACCCTCAATCTATCATTCAACTGTACTGCTACGTGAAAGTGGCTACATCAGGCGTCAAAAGACGCCACTCATGGTTCCTTGCCGTCCTCTCTCCAGTACCTAGACATGGGCCTGCATATCCCTACACGCTCGTTTCACGCAATACTACCAATTTCTACCTTGCCACATCCTCGAATACCTAGGTTCTTACGCACCACAGGCCCCGCTGTGGCAATTGTCTTTCGCGCAATACACTTCGGTGTCTCCACAATATCCACTACCTGTCGTTAGCTGATACATTCCACGGAGGGTGAATGTACTTACTAGTTGCTGCAACATTTTCCGAACGGCGTCCCGGCGCAAGTTTTGTCGCCTGGGAAATTCGGACCACAAGAGCCATCCGTGCTTGGACCTCCTAAAGTTTGGTCGCAGTCGCCACTATGGCAACTTCCTTGCGCACAGTGATCTGCCGAGTCTCCGCACCAGCCGTAGATACTGCAGCATTTTCCGAACGAGCTCTCGCCGCATATCCAGTCGTAGTGGGCTGGACCACAACTACCGTCGGGGGTTTCAGATCCTGCACCTGGCATACAATCTCCTGAATAACAATTCTTGGGCCCGCATTCGGCTTCAGTGGATCCACAAATACCGGAAGTCGAACAACACTTGCCGAAGGTTGTGTCGCTACAGGTTGCGAAGTCGAACTCTGGTCCACATTTTCCGTTCTCGGATACAGGTGGGACGACTACCTTGGCGACGCAGACAGAAGACTTGGCCCACAAGTTCATGCAATCCTTGGACAGGTATTTGTTGTACTGGAAAAGTTGCTCGACGGTGATACCGAAACGAATCGCGATTGTCTGGCAAATGTCGTTCTCCACGACATCATAATAGCGACCGCAATCTGCGATGGTGCCACTCTGAGTTGGTTGCGCGGGTTGCGCGGTTGAGTAATATGTCCCCTCAGTAGGAGCGACTATTGGATCTGGCATGAGGTACGCGCCGCCCGGAGGACCTCGACAGACCTGTTGTACGTCCTGTAGATTATCGCAGGGGCCTAGGATGTACGGATTCCACACCAAGAATTGAGTCATCGTAATGTTAGTACCGAAATTGTTGTTGATCTGGTCCACGACTGAGGGGCAAGTTTGTCCACCATTGACCATATGGAGATCACATTTTGGAGGCAAACAGAGTGGAGCTGTTGTTAGGCAACCGGGGCCACTAAGCTGTCGCAAAGTACCGAATGGCACTTGGTAGTCTTCGGCCAACTTCCTACAGCTCGACTGTTCGGTCTGCACCGGAAGTAGTTCGCCAGCGCACGTTGTTTGAGCTGGTGTGCTCGTAGTAGGAGTAGGTGCGGGTGTTGCCTTGGTCAGAACTCCGCTGAAAGTAGTAGCAGGCGTATCGATCGAACACAATGTCTGAAGATCCCTGTAGTTGGACATCAGGAACCTCTTCTGTTCTTCGCCGAAAAGTACTGGTGATTTCAGGCGTTGCTGCCATAATTTGACGAAACAATCGTCGCATAGCTATCTCATTGCGTCAGCCGGGGCTTTGCCTACGCTCGTGCAGGTACGTACCAAGTCTTTATCGTAAAGACCAACTATATCAGTGTCGTTGATGCTATATTCCGGAAGGAAGCTCGACTCATAGCACTCAGGTGGGTCATATTCTGGATCACCAATCAAGCAATAGTCCTCTGGATACTGCGCGAAGTCTTTCCCTTCCCAGTCATACGTTTCCGGGATGCACCAAGAGCCCGAGCTAGAATTCGTATCAGCCTCTAGCTACCGTTGACAATGATGGATTCCGGAACTTACGATGACTGTAAGCAAGCAGTGTTGAAGCCGTTCAAGTACCGCAGAGGGAAGTATGTCGCATAAGCTTCCTTTCCTGCAACGGGAACTGTTTGTTCAGCACAAGCTTCTTCCACACGCGCGAGCCAGGATTCGAGATCGCTTGCGCATGCTGTAGTGCATAAGTCAGTCAAGTTCTGGCTTGACCAGACATAATCGTCGACATCGAGCGCGTTGACAATGTTGTATGGATCGCACCCTAAAGTGGAGTTTCTGGACAATTCTTCAGCTGGAGCTACACCCACCAGGTCTGTCCACAGGAGCTTACATTGCATCGAAACACGTTTCCGAAATCTCATACGCTGCAACAAGCGCTTGTTTGTTGATTGACGGAAGATAAAGATGGAACGCAGTGCTGAAGCTCGGCAAGGTCATAAAAAATAAAGATACGGCATGCCGGACGCGCAACATCTTGACAATGGTAGTACGCCAGGTCTCGGAGCAAGAAATTCGTTACAACCTCACTTGTTTTATCGCAACTCTCGCGCTGGACAATGCGGTCGGCTCGAGCGGCACGAACCCAGGCATTTCAATGGTGCCGATACAATGGAGTTGTTTGCCCGCCTCAAGATCACATGCCTGCCAAGCGTAGGATCCGGAAGAAGGTTTGCTAGATTTTCTGCGGTGGCACCGGAATGGGCAACTGCTAGGACGTGCATTGATTGTCCCTGCATCTCTATCCCTAAAGTGCTTTTCAGACTTCGTCGGGTCCCACTTTTACTTTAATCGGCTCGGCTCGGCACGGACACATGAACAGCCTGAGTCGACTTGGAGGCCTTCTGTCAAGTCAATGCCACTAGTGCGGGCGCTTAAGGTGGCAGACTGCCACGATAGTGCGTTGAAGGATGACATTCGAAGGATCAGACTCTGTCAATGCTCAGGCTGTTGACTTGGCGGGTAGCGTTGCGTATGGCAGTCTTCTTGGGTTCACATGTGGAATTTCCAAACCCCAAGAGCATATCTTTCGAAACGAAGCTGAGAATCTGTTGAGGCTTTTGCCCATGCATTCTAGCTGTTCGTCATGAAGAACAAAACCTTTTCAGTCTTTCGCAGACTGATACTCATCTGCATATGTTTTCTATCCATCACGGCTTTGAGCACCGGTAATCTTTCACGTGTTGCTGTCCAGCACAATGGCTCAGAGCTTTACGAGCCGCTCTTCATTCCTCCCTCGAATTCCACTCCGCGCTTCTTGAATTCGACGAAGAAGGAAACGAACCCACGGGTGGCCGCGGCTGTGGCGTTGAATGGAGGTGGTATATCCGACAACACGCGGTCAGTTACCCTTGTATGATGCGCTCCATCCTAGTGTTCTGATAGTAGACAGGGTCAACAGCTTGCGGCGAGCAACTCGCATAGATCAGCCCGAAGGTACATGTGGGCCTGGAATGCCGTGTAAGAATGGGGCATGCTGCCGTAATGACGGCCTTTGTGGCTACTGTGACGAGTTTTGCTCAGCCAAAGTCTGCCTTTCTAACTGCGAAGCCCAAGCTGAATGCGGGCGCTGCGCTCCTTCAGGCCAAAGAGAATGCCCGCTCAAAGTTTGCTGCAGCGAATTCGGCTTCTGTGGCACTACTGCAGATTTCTGCGATCTCGACAAAGGCTGCCAGACTGCGTTTGGCGGATGTGGGCCTCCTCCCAAAGCGACTTGTACACTTTACACTTCCAAGATCAGAAACATTGCTTACTACGAGTCCTGGGCGACGACTAGAGCGTGCGATAAGGTGGCTCCTGAAGACTTGGACCTGACAGGCCTCACACACGTCAACTTCGGTGAATCGAATCAGCCCTTTCTCCCACGTGAAAGCTAATAAGTTCCCAGCTTTCGCATTTTTCAACCCTACGACCTTCGAGATTGCTCCAATGGATGCCAATGCTGGCAAGTTGTATTCCAGGTTCACAAATCTGAAGCACCAGTTTACGAACCTCGAGACTTGGGTAAGCGACCCGATGTACGAAGCACACGTGAGACACACACTGACCTAGTGCACCAACATATCAGATAGCTGTTGGTGGATGGTCATTCAACGACGAAACCAACCGACCCAATACACGCACCGCCTTCAGCGATATGGCTTCGACATCCGACAATCGCAAGAAGTTCATCGACTCTTTGATCAAGTTCATGCGAACATATGGCTTTGACGGCGCGGACTTTGACTGGGAATATCCAGGTGCAGACGATCGTGGGGGCAGACCTGAGGATGGTGACAACTTCGTACAACTTGTCAAAGAGATGAAGGAGGCCTTTGGCGGTAGTTACGGCATCTCAGTCACGTTGCCCGCGAGTTACTGGTATCTCCGTCACTTCAAAGTGAAGGAGATGGAGCCATACATTGGATGGTACGTACCTGGTCGCGAATCCTCTGTGGAGATACTAATATCATCATATAGGTTCAACGTCATGACATATGATATCCATGGTGTCTGGGACTCCAGTAACGAGAACGTCGGTCCCTACGCCCGCCCGCATTCGAACTTGACCGAAATCGATAACGGACTGCAACTTCTCTGGCGAGCGAGCGTAAAGCCCGAGAATGTTGTATTGGGCCTGGGCTTCTATGGAAGGAGTTTCACACTATCTGATCCAAGTTGTAACAAGCCCGGTTGTCCTTTCTCGGCCGGCGGAAAGCCTGGGAAGTGTAGTAAGGCATCCGGAGTCCTGACGAACGCTGAAATCAAGCGCGTCATCAACGCGAATGATGTCACGCCGATGTACGACAAGGCTGCTGCGGTGAAGTGGATAACGTGGAATTCGAATCAGTGGGTAAGCTACGATGACGAGACGACGCTGCAACAGAAACGGAACTATGCCGAAGAGAATTGCCTCGGCGGCACCATGATCTGGGCCATCGATCAAGATTCGGCGGACGGAGATTCGATGAACGATTTCCTGGGTACTGCCAACGCCGGTATATTTGCCGAAGATGCCGTGAGCGCGCCTTTGAAACTCAAGAAAGCGATCAAAGAAACACAACAAGGCATGGCGTGCTACACCAGCTTCTGCAATACCCAATGCCAAAAAGGGTTCGTAGCTGTGACCAGTGCCAGAGGTCAGGTCCCCGATTTCCAGTTCGATACTTCGTGCAAGGGCGAAACTTTCCGGGACGGCGGACAGTTTATCTGCTGCCCAAGCTCTGCTTTGAACAGCGACGACAAACCGGGCAAGTGTGAGTGGAGAGGGTACAAAGGCAGTGGTTTCGCCTGTCAGCGTGGATGTAATGACGACGAGATCGAAGTTGCCGCAAACAGTGCGGTAGCATCACAAGTCACAACACCATTTGGAAGTTTCGTCCAAGTTGCGCACACATGCACCGGAGGATCGCAGAGTTATTGTTGCTCAAACTACGATCTCACTATTATGGCAGGCTCGCCTGCCAACGTACTCCAGACCAACAATTATCAAGCTATCTCTGCGAAGGAACTTTCAACAAGGGAGATCAGGGCGCGGGCCGCCGAACGAGGGCTTTGGGTGCTCGACGGCGAAACTATCGACCCGACCGACTACGGAGGCTCAGCACTCTCCAACTCAGGAGCCATAGAAATCACCGAATTGTACAGCGGAGCATCAGGCCTAGACTTCGTCGCTGGATATGGCACGGGGAGAGGGCAGCGTCAGAAGGCCGGGGCCTCCAACCTACAAGGAGGCGGTGGGCGTATCCAGAAGCCCAAGCCCGCAAAGCCGAAGCGTCCGTACAAGCCCAAGTTCGATGCTGATGGGAACAGGATATTAGGGAGATACGTGAAGAAGGAATTTGACCCGAAGAAGGATTCCGACTGCTTTGTCACCTACACATGCAATTACGGGTTAGGCTGGGACGAAGTCTGCGATAATCAACGTTATGGCGTTACCGAGATACTCGGAGGTCGCACGTCTTACAACATGAAGACTCCGTCCATTTCCGAACAGGACCGCAAGCAGACAACTTGGTCCCGTGATCATCACCCCAACTATCATCAATGGGGTACGACGATAGGACAGATCGACGGTACGCAGCGAACACGGTACTATTGCGAAGCAGATGAGTTTCCTCAGAACGCCCTGCAGGAAGCGTTTGGTGTGGATGCCCCCCAGGCGATACGGGAAGTAGACGGCATCCAGAATGCTGCCCATGGTCAAGGTCCGTAGATCATTCGCCTCCTCCTTGCACCCGACTGACTCCATCATCTCAGATTTCTACCAGTGGAAGGGGGCAGTATGGACTCCATGCAGTCGCTTACGATCGGTGTTGGGTAAGGCTCAGCCACCCGTCACATGGGCCTTCGACATGGACTCGGTTGATGCCGATGATGCCCGCCTGGACAATGCCGCTGGCTTCATAGCCCATTATGGTTTCAATTCGATGGACCCACCTGATCGATGCTTTGCTCGATTTACAGCCGGTGGTCGTGGAGTTACCATCAGTGATCACGGATTCCGCGTCGATAATGGAGACACCATGTTCTATCCTCCCCTTGATTGGAACAACGGGAATAAACAGAATTGGAAAAGGAACCCACTCACACTTGGGCCCCTTGATCTACCTACGGACGTGGATAGTGCCAACTATTTGCGAAAGCGTACACTGCTCCCAGATGTGGAACTACACGAGGCCCTTATCGAAGCGCATCTATGGGACTCGCCTCCTCCACCCGAGCCGACGCATCTGGATTGCCCTCCATCCAGGATCAGGCGCGCCATGCTGCAGCTTGACGCTGCCTCGCCTGCTTCACGACCAGCGTCGAGCGTGCCAATCCAAAGTGGCGTCGTCGAGAAGGATGAGATCAAGAAAGAAAATAATCAGAGGGGTTTTAGTGAATGGCGGAACGCTACAATAATTGACTCGGATGGTGCGCAATGAGGCAGCATCTAATGATTGTTGTGATCCTGGCAAGACGCTGGAACTGCTGGATGATATGAATCAACTGTATGCGTATTGCGACTGCATGGGATGGGGAGAAAGTGAGTAGACGCAACCAGCTTTGAGGGCATCACTAGGGGTAGCTAGACTTAGTGTTTCGTTCTACAAAGAAGACTGCAATACAGGAGCATACATCATCTTAGAGACTGTCGAGCTGTTGAAATGCCAGGTGATAGGCCAGGCCCGTTAGAGTAGATAGCTAACAGGTGTAAGTAAGCCCAACTACTGTAGTCTGTATTAGTAAAGATTTTCTACGTGCACAGCTAAAAGGAGGCATCTTATACTCTCTCTAGTAGTAGCAATATACTATAATAAATTATAAGAAGGCTATAAAAGAGAAGTAGAAGTGTAGGCTGTTACTTTGCAAAAATTATAACTCTTGCAGGGCTGCTGCGCAGGGGTTAGCAACTTTGTATTGTAATGTTTAGATTTAAGAGTGTGTATCAAGTAAGTGCGGCAGATTTGAATGGAAGATGGAAATAGTGAAAATGAGCCGTTGACGTAGGTAGAGCACTGGGTGATATGCCGGGTGATATTGACCTCGGGACCAAGCATACCTATGGAAATAGTCGCTACCGCGTTGGGCAGGGCTCAAGGCAGCGATCACATCTGGAGCTATCTGTCAGATCTAGATAAGCCGGAGATAAGGGCGGAAATACAGTCCATGACTATGCACTACTTCGTCGCGCTTCGTCGAGCTTCTTTGGTACACGTGAGTTGGCGAGCGAGGGTGCAGGCTAGAGTGGCGGGGCAGACTAGAAGCTCCGGGGCCCGTACCTAACCACAGGCACTGACGCAGTACTGCTCCACGGTTCGCGCCTCTTTCATTCCACGTCCTTGTACCAAAACGGCCACGGCCTATTTCTTTCTTTCTCTTTATACGTTAATCTACCCCACCGCCTCTCTACTGCTCGCACTTCTCTCTCAGCTGCCCATCACCGAAGCTCGCTGCAGCCTGAAGCCAGTACATCGCCATCATGGCCGACCAACCGCCCGACCAACCAGAGCACCAAGACAAGGCCATATCCGACCAACCAGACAACGCGACATCTGAGCAGCAAGACAGCGCAATGCCTGATGCTGCACCTGCACCTGCACCCGCTGCTGCGCCGGACGCCATGTCTGACGCCGACAAGGTGAGCTCACCTTCCGACCGCCCGTCAAAGAGACACGCTGACGAGGATATCTTCCAGATCCGTGCAAAGCGCCTTGCAAAGCTGGGCGGCCCTGCGACTCCAAATAGTCCTTCACGGCCGCCCTCGACCGCACCTGAAGCCGCATCATCGGGCACTTCATCCCCAAAGCCCGCTGAATCACCGGCGCCACCACCGAAGGCCACTCCGACCGCGAATCCCTTCTCCCAATTAGGCGTCAAGACCGACGAGCCGCCCAAGAAGCGCATCACTATCAAACCCGCACAGTCGTCGAGCAATGGCCCCACACCGCAGCCCGCTCAGAAGGCGCCGGAATTGAGCATAGAAGCGTGGGAGGATCGGACAATCAGCAGCATCTTTAGGGTCACTCTGGACGAGAGCCATACGCACGATGCACACGGACATAAGCTACACTTTGCCGAAAGCACCAGACGCGATCTTGAGGAACAGGGCAGGTCAATCCGCTTGACTACAGATCAACTGGATTCCGTCATAATGGAAGCAGCGTCAGAAAAGCACCAGGGCTATGCGTTGGAATATACGATGAGTTGCTGGAAACGCGTTTCCAAAGCGCTCAAGAACCTCGCGAATAAGACTGGTCCACGGTTCGAAGTTGTCAAAGAGGCCCGGCGAGTGTGCTTCAGCTATTGCATGTTTGCAGCTAGCATGCCAGAAATGTTCCAGGAAGACCCGCCCGCGGAGAACGCACTGGCTGATCGCTTACTTCTCGGACCTGACGACGAGCGCGGCATCTGCTACGAGTTCCTCACTGAAGCGAGCCAGCGGATAGGCGAAGACGATATCATCAAGGACACACTTGTGGAAGCTATGGTGGATGTCAGCCGGCGCCTCTCCAAGGTTTCTATGAATGGAGACTACAAGGCACACATGTTGATCCTACGGGTATTCGTCCGATTTCCGCCGCTCGTAGCTGCCCTGGCGCAGTCTGAGACGTTTCTGCCTGCTTACATCGAGGCTCAGCATATCGAAACGCATAGCTTCTTAGGGCCCTTCTTCCGGTTATCTCCCATGCAGGCCGACGTAGCCATGAACTACTTCTCTGGCTCCGCGGCTGTCGACAAGGGACTCATCGTCAACGCGCAACGAGCTGTCCGCATGACACTTCAAACCCACCAAGAAGAACTGCTGGACATTACAAACACATTCATCAAGAACAAGGAATCTCGTGAGAAGATGCTAGACTGGTTAGCGCTTACAGTCAATAAGAACCACAAGAGGCGTGCGATACAGGTGGACAGGAAAACAGTATCATCAGACGGCTTCATGGTCAATGTCACAGTAATATTGGATCGTCTCTGTGAGCCTTTCATGGACGCCACCTTCTCCAAGATCGATCGCATCGACATTGACTACCTTCGCCGTTCACCTCGCGTTGATATCCAAGATGAAACAAAGATTAATGCCGACCAGAATGCATCGGATGAGTTCTACAGTACCAAAGCCTCAGGTACCAACAACTTCATCAGCGAGGTCTTCTTCTTGACGGTGGCTGCTCATCATTATGGTCTGGAGGCAGCCAATACCAAGTTGGGTACCCTTCAAAAGGACGTAAAGTACCTTGAGAAGGAGCTTGCTAAGCTCGAGCCCGAGCGACCCAAGTACATGACTAGTCAGGCGCAACTGGCCGTCTTTGACAACCACATCAAGAAGATGAAAGACCAGATCGAGAAGGCCAAGTGTAGCATCCTGGCCATTCAAGGTGTCTTGCTTGATGAGACTACACAAGCTCGGTCTATGCAATTGATGCGATACGTCATCGTGTGGCTGCTACGACTTGCCTCGCCCGGTACCAACTTCCCTAAGTCAGAGCTGCAGCTGCCCCTACCCGAAGAGCAACCACTGCAGTTTAGGTGTCTACCTGAATATTTCGTTGAAGACATTGTTGGAAACTTCAAGTTCATCACTCGCTACATGCCGCATATTATCACAACCACTCAGTGCGAGGAAATTGTCAAGATCTGCATTACCTTCTTGAGAAGCTCAGAGTACATCAAGAACCCATACTTAAAGTCTGGTCTTGTCACCATTCTGTTCCACGGAGTATGGGAGATTCACGGTAAGCCAAAGGGCGTGCTTGGCGACACACTATTTGCACACGACTTCGCCATGAAGCACTTGCTCCACGCACTGATGAAGTTCTACATCGAATGTGAGAGCACCGGAACACATACGCAGTTCTTTGACAAGTTCAACATTCGATACGAGATCTTCCAGGTCATCAAGTGCATCTGGCCGAACCCAGTGTACCGCGAGCATCTTGCGACTGAAGCGCGCGTCAACCTGGACTTCTTCGTTCAGTTCGTCAACTTGCTTCTGAACGATGTGACATTCGTCCTGGACGAGTCATTCACCGCTTTCAAGGAGATCCACGATCTATCCCGAGAGCTCAAGAACGCCCCGGCAAACATGGAGCAGACCGAGCGTCAAGAGAGGGAAGAAAAGCTGTCGTCGGCCCAGGGTAAAGCCAAGAGCTACATGCAACTCACCAACGAAACCGTGGCCATGTTGAAGCTCTTCACCGAAGCCCTCGCCGACTCCTTCACCAAAAAGGAAGTCGTCGTGCGCCTCGCCCACATGCTAGACTACAACCTCGAAGCCCTCGTCGGCCCCAAGAAATCCCAACTCAAAGTCGAAAACCCCGAAGAATACGGCTGGAACCCACGCAACATGCTCGCCGAAGTCACAGACGTCTACCTCAACCTCGAATCCAAACAATCCTTCATCGACGCCGTCGCCACAGACGGCCGCTCCTACCGCCCCGAATACATGGACGAAGCCTACAAGATCCTCCAACGCTTCAAACTGAAAACACCGGAGCAAATGACGCAGTGGGAAAACATGTCCGAGCGTATCAAAACCGCTAAAGAGCAAGCGGACATGGTCGAAGCTGATCTCGGAGAGATTCCAGACCAGTACCTCGATCCTATCCTGGCGTCGCTCATGGAAGACCCCGTTACGCTTCCTGTCAGCAAACAGATTGTTGATAGAGGTACTATCCAGGCGCATCTGCTGAGTGATCCGCATGACCCGTTTAATCGGACGCCGCTTAAGATTGAGGATGTCATTCCGAATGATGAGCTCAGGGAGGAGATTC
>Ga0265798_10009602_pt1 | contig 12076 bp, 8 predicted proteins | sample P3T30metagenome_FD_192430 | JGI IMG/M metagenome (GOLD analysis project Ga0265798, IMG submission 192430) | Plant litter microbial communities from East Loma Ridge, Irvine, California - P3 T30 | ecosystem: Environmental > Terrestrial > Plant litter > Unclassified | place: USA: California... | reverse complement strand
AACCCGAAAGCACTCGTAGTCGACAACAAACACGTGGAAACGTTCGCTGCCGACTTTGGCGATGCCATTGCTATCGAAAGGCTGTTACAGAAAGCAGACCGGGTATTGGTCAACCTGCCATCCACGTCTTTCAACCAATCCGAGCCCATTCTCGCTGCAGCCAAGAGCATTGGCGAAGCAGCCAAAAAGGCTGATGTCCCCTTGATCATATTCAACACGAGCATGCCCGTGCCCAAACAAGTTCAAGACATAACAGCACAGGATGATCGGAGAGAGATGAAGAAGTTGCTGCGCAAGTCGGTACCGACAATCAGCATTGAACCCGTAGTCTATCTCGACAACCTACTCGAAGGCTGGGCGTTGCCGCCAATCCGAGACGAGCAAAAGATTGTGTACTGCCACAAGCCCAGCCTACGGGTATCGTGGATCTGTCACCACGATGTAGCACAGATCATGATGGCTGCAATGTACCGCCCGGATCTGGCTGGCCGCGACATGCCCGTCGGCGGACCGGAGACTGTTGTCCTCTCTCGACTGACTGAGAAGCTCTCCAACGCGTGGGGCAAGAAGCTCAGCCATGAGAACCAGACAGTCGCCGACTTTTGTGACAAGATTAGCATGACAATGGCGGGTAGGGGGCTAGAAACAGACAAAGTGGTTAGTCAGATGTTCAAGGCCTACACGTATTACAACGAGGCCAAAGACGAGCCATTCAACATTGACATGAAGCCCGTAATCGATGAACTAGGAGTGCAGTTGACGCCGATTGCAGAGTGGGCTAAGAGGAGGAGCCCATGGGACGACAAGGGGTATTATTAAAGTAAAAGATGGGGAAGGGGGGGGGGGATATTGAGGACCCGGCATCTTTGAGACGAAAAGAATTCCATGAATATACAGATTCAGTTAAAGAGGGATCAAGGGTACAAGAAAGGTTACAACTTAAAAAAAAAGAGAAACCATCTCTAGTTCACCTGTCAATTACCCGTGGAAGTGAAGTCCATTAATTAATCCTTTTTTCAAACGCTTATCGTCCGTCATCAACCCATAGCAAAAAAAACATAATGGCAACACCCTTCTTTTTAAATATGCATTAGTTACCACCCATAAAAAATACTCACAAAACCTGCGCATCCTGCCCCCACGCCCCATCGTACAATGGCATCCCATACGCCCCAATGCCTTGCCCCCTCAACCGCTGCACCTCCAACGCCACCTCCTCGGCCTGCCTCAACATGTCCTCACTGCTCCCCTTGCCGGGCACAAACACGAGCCCAGCATCCGGTGCAGGCGCGCCAGTGCCCACAAATTTGCCCTGGCCGTCTTTGGCATAATGGGCTAGGTAGTGTGCGCGCTTCATCTTGCGGACGACAATGGACTGCTTGACTGCGCCTTGTTTGCGCGAGAAGGGGTTGTAGTTGTGGATGCTGTTGGCGACGGTGCGGGTGACCATTGGAACGGAGATTGTTTCGTCGGGCGGGCCAACGGAAAGGCTGGAGATGGCGCGTTGAACGGATTCGTAAGAGGGGGGTTGCGAGTCTGAGGAGGAGGGGGAGGCCGTGTAGGTAGGAGGCGTATCATGCGAGACCTCTGGCGCAGCGCTTTCTTTTTGGAGTGCAGTGTGTTTGGTCATGTTTATGTTTCTCTCTCTTTCTCTCTCTCTCTCTCTCTCTCTCTCTCTTTTTGGGGCCAGGATAGCAAAGGTTGCAAATGAAGCGTGTGTAATGTAGGTGGGGGGCCTTTGCCAGGTAAGCAACCTTATTATACCCCCGTGGCTTATGTTTGTCGTTCAGATCTTCAGTCACAGCCTCCCACGACAAGTTGCCAACTAAGCCAAGCTCACGTCCACGCCTATGAAGCTATCAGGCTGAAAATAGACATAGTGGTAGCTTGCCATTCAACCCCATGACTCCGCCTCGGTGGCGAATGAGAGAATACGGGGAGGGGAGGCTGAATAATGCAGCAGGCCAACTAGCCAACGACCCTTGTACTAGCTTCTACCTGTCCTCACGACGTCATCTGTCTAGCGAGGGGTAAAATCAGGGTCTAACATTGCTGGAAAAAGGATCGCTTTGGGATTGTACTTCCGTTTACGGTATAGTGCCCAATGCTGTTTTGGGCTAGCTTAGACTTACCTGATGAAGCGCTGAATGGAAGGGGGTATTCCTAGGCAAAGTGAGACGTGTGCATGGACTGACGCCATCATCGTAGCTGTTTGTCGAGCCTGATTCCGCATGTCGCGCTGGAACAGCTTTTTGCGCGTCACACATTTGCGACATGGCACACAAGAACATTCTTAGCAGACATGGGGTTGATATTTATTTCCCTTCTCTTTCGTCATCATCATATATTCATTTAATAGCGCTGCAAAGCCTGTTGCAGCAAAGCATGCACCCGCTGGGTGAGCTTTGATTGCGCGATACGTTGACATCTCATCGCACGTACTCCTCCTCGTCTACTTCCTTGCTGTGCTTTTCCATCATGTGCGAGCTAAAGCCTTCGCTGGTAAAGGGCTGACGTGACATGCGAACAATGGCAGTGATAGATTTGCCCTCGGTGAACATGACTTCGAGCTCCTCCAGACTGCGACCCATGGTCTCAGGGTAGAACAGGAAGACGACGGGCACGATGAGGGCCGAGATGCAGAGGAAGACGAGGTAGTATTCCCAGCCAATGGTTTCGATCGCAACAGGCGTGACCATGTTTACCACAAAGTTCCAAAGCCAATGGTTCTGAGGACTTGTTAGTAAAGACTCTGTGTGGGCGACAGAAGGAGGACTTACAGCTGTGGAGATTCCGGACATTGGGACACGGAGGCGTGTTGGCGCCACTTCAGTGCAGTACAGGAAGTTTGCGCCGAGGAAGCCGATAGGGATGAAGAAGTTGAACAGGAAGACAAATAGCGCTGATGCGATCTGTGCCGCGCTGTTCGACTTGGGAAAGCTGGAAGCTACGGCTAGAGCAAGCATGCAAGATGCCATGCCAGCACCACTGAACATGAAGAGCTTGCGGCGCCCGAATCGGTCAATGGTGAAGAAGGCGACGAAGCATGAAAGGAACTTCCAGGTCAAGGCGCCACCGGAAAGAATGCGGGATGTTTCTGAGTTGAGGCCGAGACCTTGTTGGAAGATGATCTGTCCGGAAGAAGAAGAAAACATTAGTACCTGTTTCGCCGACTTTGATTGATTTTTGAGAGTTGTGAGACTTACAGTCGAGTATGTAGAAATGAGGTTGCTTCCGCACATCTGCTGCAAGAACTGGAGGAAGATACATAACGAAAAGCGATAGAATAGCTTGTCCTTGCCCATGGTGAAGATGTCGCTGATTTTTGCTGCGCTGCGACCCGTCTCCTCGAGGGCGAATTCAATACCAGAGATCTCGGCGCTGACCTCTGGGTCGTCAATGTCTAGGCCCTTGAAGCTTGACAGACTGGCGCGGGCCTCCTCAACACGCCCCTTGTTGACTAGCCATCGAGGGGACTCTGGAATGGAGAAGACACAGAGCATGGGGACGAGGGAGATGACGGTGGGGATGGCAAGAGGAACGCGCCATTGTAGAGGGAGGTTCTTTTGTTCGAAGAATCCGAGATTGATCCAGGCTTCGAGGAGGTAGCCGAGAGAGATGAAGCAGCCGTCCAGCACGACGTGCTTGCCACGGTTGGCCGAAGACGAGCACTCGGACTGCCAGACTGGGACGGTGGCACTCAGAGCACCAACTCCCCAGCCCAGAATAAAGCGGCCGACGACGAATTGGGCAAGCTGGAAGCTAGTGCATTGCAGAATCTCGCCAATGAGGGTCAGGAAAGCAGCGCCGAAGATGAGTTTGCGGCGGCCGAGAATGTCGCCGATCCAAGAACAGGACAGAGCACCAAAGAGGGCACCGATGGTGAAGGTGGCAACGACAGCACCCTGCTTGGTTGAGTGGTTTGCCCTGACAGCTCCCTCAAAGTCGATTGTGTTGATGGCCGGGAAGTGGTCGTTCCAGTCGGGCAGGGAGAGAAGGCCACCGACACCGGACTGGTTGTATCCAAACAGCACAAAGGATGGCAGGACGACGAGCAAAAGCTGGGCCGTCTGCAGAGTCTTGCCAGAGAATCCCATGATGATGAAGTAGGGGAGGGAAGATGGAGTGTGAAGGAGGTCCTGGAGGAGGTCCAACGAGATGGAAGGCGGCTCTCTACTTGTACTCCAGGACAGTCTCCCCACAAAATGCTCAGTGTGGGCGTGACTATCGTGGAGACAGTCGTCTCCAGCAGGTGCCCAGTGCGTCCAAAACAAATCCCCACCTTGGGGTTTACCGGAGGCGGTAGGTAGGAGGTTGCTCCGAGGCCTCATTCAACTAGCGAACCTCATAGGCGGCGGTACGTGTGCAGCCGCCTCAGGTTGACCGGTGTGGACCAAGCCGTCGGGGAAGTTGACTCGTATACGAGCGAGCAGCAGACCTCGTCCGCGGCCATTGTTCGGGCTTGGGGTGTTGGAGCGCAGCGGGTAATGGCAAAGAGTTTTGCCATGCCGGTGCGCTATTGCCATGGTTGAGGCTCGAAGTGGGCCGTGTGATGGTGAGGTTCTGCGGGCAGGAATCAAGCTTCACCAAGAAGAAGCTAGCCGGCTTCAAAACCTTGAATCGCGCCACCTGCCATTGGACGCCGCCCTCGGCCTCGGCACTTGTTTCACCCCCACTGACGTCGGGGTGCCTATATTCAAACGACTCCATCTTGCCGGAACATGGCAGCTCGTGCGAGAGGAATTTTCGCACAAGGTGCCCGCACACGAGGGGGCGGCGGCGCAGATTCCATCGTGATGAAACGCCGTGCCCGCGTTTTTGCTTGGCTACGTGACTTTAGCCTCCAACGGCCGCGTCTGGGAGCTGTCTTATCTTCACTTCCCTATACACACGGCACGCACACCGGTCAGTCAAGACTTCGCGCGGCGAGCAATGGTGTAGCTTGATCACGGCTTGTCGGTGCTTGGCCAGAACCACATCACAGTACATGTACGGCGCCCAGCTGACTTGGTTGGCTTATGCCCATCTTAGGACGACTTGGTGCTTTTGCTAGTTCTGATAAGCTTTGCAGAACCGTCACGCTCGTCCCCCGTTTCCCAGCCCCGTTTCTACCTGGGCCTTCAACTCTTTTTCTGCGGTGGGTCCAATCTTCTACTATCGTCCGACAGTTCCGTGTCAGCCCCAGCTTCTGGGGTTTTTGCAAACCCCGTTGCCAACCTGACGTGCTGATCTTCCACAGCACCGGAAGACATGGCCCCAGTAGGTGCTCCCTCGCTTGCTGTTGCTGCTGTTGCTGTTGCTATTGCTGTCACTGCTGCGCCGGCGCCGGCGATCGGCACAACGCTGGACTCGAAACGATCAATGACGGCCTTCTCCACGCCCGGGCGGGGCTCATCGACGCCTTGCTTGTAGGCTTTCAGGAGAGCCACGGCCCTTTCGTCGCCTTCTACCGCAGCTTTGAGGATCAGCCGTTCCCAAGTCCTCTTTCTGGGATACATGGCGCCTTTGTTCGTACGCGATACGTCGGCGCTGGTCATCTCTTCGTAATACAGTAGCGCGCCCTCCAGATCGCCACACTCCAAGCATACCAGAATGAGACGGTCGTAGGTGACACGGTCGGGCTTGCAGCCCAACTGCATCATTTCGTTTGCGAAGAACATGGCGAGCTCCTTGCGCAAGTTACGACGACAGCCTCGAAAGAGAATGTTGAATGTGTTCGTGTTGGGCCCAGCATGAGAGACGCTATGCAGGGCTTTGTACATTTCAACCGCCTCTTCCAGCCGATCCAGGGCGACGCTAGCTTGCATACATGCATTGACGGCGACCGTTGGCACTTTACGACCGGCTGCTTCGAAGTCTTGCAACAGACTAAACGCTTGCATAGGCAGGTTCTCCCCACGCCGCTTTTGGGTAAATAGATACCAGTAGAGTGGGTGGCACGTCCCCTCGTCTACCTTTATGTTAGCGTCAACCATGATGAGAATGACACTTAGGGCCGCCGACAAATCGTCGGCCTTGAGATATGTGGTGATGAGCAGCTCGTACTGATGGGTCGTGATGGTGGTTCCTCGCTCAGTAAGCACACGGAAAACATCCGTGGCCAGCTGGACGTCTCCGTGACGCGAGGCCGTGGTCAAGACAGCGAGACAGGCGCCAGTTGCGGGCTTCAGGTAGCCGGGTTGAACTTGGGTCGTCCACAACATATTAGCCTCGTGGTACTGGGCTGGAGATTAGCATTGTGTTGCACGTGTGGCTGCGCACAGAGGCCACACTTACAAGATTTGCTTGGGCTGCACCATCGAGCAATGCACCCCAGAGGGCATCGCTCAGCTTTACCATTGCTATCCCATTGCCCCTACCTTGCACATTTGACCGGAGGTTCAATACGTAAAAGGCTTCCTCGACCTCGCCGAATTCCAACAGCATCCACATGGTCTTTTCGAACAGCCAGTTTTCAACTCGTATATTGTTCTTCACCATGTCTTCTAGCGTCGATAGTGCATGCTCAAAGTGACGCTCGCGCAGCATTCCAGCCACGACAAAGTTGTGCGCGCGGTCCGACAGTGCCAGCCACCGCGACTTCATGTATTCGAGAATGTCGACACGCAGGAGATAGTCGGGGTGGACGGCGAGCACCTCAAGTACGCACTCGCAAGCCCGAGCATCCAGCTCGATCTTAGGCCAACCGCTCGCAGATCCGTCTCTATCGTTCCAGAAACCCATCTCTTCGAGCACCTTGCGCACCTTGCCCGCCGTGCCATTGGTGCAATCAACAAAGCTGTGCAGAATGGCAGTGTACATTTCCCGGTTTGGCTGTTCGCCTCTATCCTTGACCAGTATCCTGCAAATATCCATAACGTCGTTGAAGTGGCCCTTGGCGCCCTCGATGCGGACATGTTCGTAGAGGACGTGGGTGGGAAGGTGCGCCATTGCAGGCTGCTCCCTTGGACGTCGGGATAGCGAGCGAAGCGGAAAATCCCCTATTGATCTGAATCCTGTCGAAGCAACGCCAGGCTGAGTAAAGAACGAGTCGTTGGCGGCGAAGCGTGTGTCTGAAGTCCTGTATCCGCGCAACTGACCATGATTTCGCGATCCATTGCGCTGCAGCAGTCTAGCGCTCCCTCCCGTGGTAATTTTGGCAGTGGAGCTCGACGAGCCAGGGCTGACACACTGCCATAGTCTGTCGTTCACGAATGGGCGTGGGCGTGGTGGCATTGCCGCTCGGTGAAGTGCGATGCTGCACGTTGTATGTATGAAGCAAAGGGCGTCCTGTCCCGTGCGCCCGCTTCCGTTCCGACATTCGGAACGCTGTAGTCGAGCTCTTGGTTCCTGTAAAACATGATGCGATTGTTCAAAGACCCAGCGTCATGTCGAGTTTAGATTAATACTATATGCAAATATGCACTGACCAGGTGCTTTTCTCAGTCCCATGTCTGATCGCAAAAAGGGTATATACGCCTACAAGACCAAACCCCCACTCATGCATGACATGCACCTTACCATACCATATTACATCGAAACTGCATCCCGCGTAGCGTTTTTCCAATTCCCTAGAAAGCCAAAGAAGCCATTTAAATTTTGAACAACAACGCCGCAGCCACCGCCACCACAACCACCTCCAGATCATCTCCTCACCATTTGTTCGGACAGGAGTTCGAGCACCTACAACAGTTAGTTGCTACCCCGTGTCGCTAGTGGGTGGGAATACTTACCTTTGGTGATATTATGTCCTGGTTCACCAAGTGCTTGCTCATGATCTTGACAACCTCCATCTGCTCCTCGTATGTGAGCCCAGTGATGGCTGCTTCGATTACCCCGCCGACCGTGGTGTGGTGAACGGCGATGAAGCTTGAATAATAGAAGAATGCGATGGATCCCATGATGAACTGGCAATCCATGCGGTCCGTCATGCCGCCGTGCCCTGGAATCGAGTCGCCAAAGTCCTTGATCTTGAAGGTGCGCTTGAGGCCAGACGCGAAAAAGCCACCAAAGGGTGCAATAAGAGAGGCAAAAGTTCCCAGCATGATTACGTGGAACTGAACAGGCATGATGTTGAAGGTACGTGGAATTGGCAGGCCTTCGGGGAGGAACGGAATGGAGTAGTCGTGGGCAACGAAGACGGGATTTGGCCTGCACTCAAGCCCTGACCAGATGTTTGCGCCCAGATCATTGACGGGGCAGATGAAGTACTTGTATTGGGCCAGGAAGTGCGTGACAGCGATACCCCAGAGAACGGTGAAGAACCAGGCGCCTAGGAAGCCCTCCCATGTCTTCTTGGGCGAGATTTGGATCAGGGGGGTGCGGCCAAAGGTTATACCGCATAGATAGGCAAAAATGTCATTGGTCACCACCATGGAGACGGGGAGAATGAACCAGATGAAGCCCTCGAAGATGTTGTTGATGACAAAGTGTGCCTGTCCGACAATGAGAAAGAGGGCCATGTGGGTCCAAGCGAACTGGGTGAACTGGAACTTGTAGTGGCCTTTTTGCAGCGAGAAGACGAAGAAGACGAAACCTGCAAGGATCAGCGCATGAGTGTGTGTGTGTAGGATAAATGCACGCGGTAGAGAGTGGACATACCAATAATGTAGAGCATGAAGGAGATGAAGCGGTGGTGAGTGGCCAGGGGAAGCAGCAGGCGGTCGACCATTAGGATGTGTTTGAAGTAGTAAATGACACTCTCGCCATATAGAAAATACATGGCGATGCCCAGGAAGTACCAGTTCAGCGACTTGGTGAAGCGCAGGCTACGGGCCTTGCTGGGCACGTTTGCGATGGCAATGACCTCCTTGAAGGAGATGACCTGGACAGCAGTGACGGCAATCATTATGAAGACGTGGCCGGCGCCCAGGGCCCAAAAGAAGCCCCCGATCATGACGAGGGTCCATATTGTGCGCGTTATGAAGTTTGCCTTTTTCTTCTCGTACTCGCTCTGCGGCTGTTCTTCGATGAGCTGGGGGCGCTTGTCAGTATGGCAAGTTTCCAACCGACGTCGGCCAAACGTACCGGAGGCGCGGGCTCTTCCTTGATTGTAGGACTCCCCGGGTCGCTGAATTCTGACATGCTTTGCGAGGGCCGTCGAGCCCTCCCGTTGCTGGCACTGCGCACTTGGTGCTGAAACTTGACGTCCTTTCTCGGACGCGCCATGATGAGCGGAAGCGCCGGCAGCGGCCAAGTGTGCTGTCCGAGCTTGGGATGCTGATAAGGGCCTGAGAGGGGGTTGTACAGGGAGGTGAAGCAGACTGGCGCACGGGTTAAAGGTGGTGGTGGTGAGTGTGCGACGGCGGGGTAAAGTTAGTAGGGCAGTAGGGCAGCGTCGTTGTGTTTGGTACCGCGGGTGAGGGCGACCTAGGCAGGCTTGCAGGGCTGGCAAGGCTGTGAAATTGCGGACAAGTAACGACGGGCAGACGTCATGGCACCGCAGCTTAGCGATGTGACCTGCATGTGAATTTCAGGCGCCAACGCCCACGCCCACGCCAACACCAAACAACGCGTCGCGCCCTCCCACTGCCACCCGCTGACGGACATGAACTGGCCGCCGGCAGTTGGCACGGAATTTGGCTTCTAGCACCGCCGCTGCTGAAGCCAGCTGGCCAATGGAGCAGCCATGGCCGACGACGACGACGACGAGTTTGACTTTAGTGATGATGACTTTGATGACTTGCCCGCCAACACGCTGGACCACCTCGAGGCGAGTGCCTTCCGAGCCACGCAGCACCAGGCGAACAAGAACGAGAGCATACGCGACGCCGAATCCGACTATGGCCTCGATGAGGGCGACCAGGTAGTCAATCTCGACCATGGGCCCCGGTACACGCAGCCCCAGCCCCAGCAGGACTACGCCTACCACGACGGGGCCTACCACGACGACGAGTATGGCATGCAAGTGGACGAGCAGCCGCTGCGTCCGTCGCAGGCCGCCGACACGAACCAGCTGCTCGAGCGGATAAAGAAGGTGCGACCCACTCACGCAATGCACGCCACTTCACAACACACACACACACAAAGAAGATGTAGCTGATCAGAGCAGCTAGAGCAAGACAAGGCGCGCGAGAGACGGGAAGCCGAGGAGCTCAGGGTGAGGCTGCAGACCAAGGCTGGAGAGGCCGACACGCTGCGAAGACGACATGATGCCGAAACGCGACGACACGAGCGCCAGCTTGCCGACCAGCACCAAGCGCACAGCACCGAAGTGGCCAAGCTGCGCGCAGACATGGAGAAGCTGCGTCGCGAGAAAGAGTCGGCCCAGACAGACAACATGTTCAACCAGCATGAGGCGCGCGAGGCAGGCATAACTCGACGGACCGCCAGGGCCATGCCGTCCCGGCCAAAGTCGGTTGCGCCCGCCAACACCACCACCAGTCCAGCAGGCACGCCGAGAAAGGTGCAGAAGACAGCCGGCGCGCTCGGGGATGGCTTCGACCACGACGACGTCGTCATGGCGTCACCCTCCAAACACCGTGAAAGGCACAGGACGGCGACGCCGAGACAGGCTGGCAAGCGGAAGCGCCATGTCACGGACCAAAGCCCCATACCGCTGCCTGGCCTGCAATTGAGCGAGCCACGGAGCAGGGCCAGAGAGCAGGAGCCAGCGCCACCTGCCGTCCTCCTTCACCACTTTCGAATCCACGACCACCGATTCACCCTTCTACACCGCTTGCTCTCACACCCCTCCTCCAACGGCCCAGACCGCATACTCGAGGCACTTACCCTGCATGCCTTCCCTTCGACGCCCTCGAAAAGGCTGTCTTCCGTAGTGTACGATGCCCTGGCCAATATCAACCCAGTGCATGTGCATGAGCTGGCGTTGCACATCTGCCACATCTTCCTTGACTTGTGGAAGCAGTGTCAAAGCGAAAAGTACTATGCCCCGACCGCTTTGATACTCGATGCGCTGCACTTCACTCTGGCCTGTGAACCAGTGGAAACTGCCGTCAAAATCACTGATCGGGTCGTGCCCCTTATCATTGCCGCTGTAGATCTAGTTGCTGACCCAATCTCCAAAGCAGCCAAAGGCGGAGAAAAGGCCATTGCTGACCTATACTCCCCCAGGCAACGCGAGATTGCCTCGCAAATACAAGTCGATGACTGCCTTGAGCTGCTCTATCTCATAGCGAGCAGCTGCCTCTCTTCATCCGACTCTGGCTCAATAGTCCGGCTCTGGCAGGCCATCCCATCCACTTTCGCCATCATGCTCCTGGTCAAGGAGCAGCCGCCGCGGCAAATCACGCTCATGTTGCGCATCCTCGGCACCTCTGCACTCACTGCCACACTTGGGCCAATCACCCTGGCAGACTCTGAGCAAGAAAACCAAGCAAATAACGAAGACGCGCTCATCAACCGTCTGACAAATCTGTTCACCGAAACACCAAAGCCTGTATCTGACCCCTCCACATCACCGCCGTCGCCAGAAGCCATCCCTGAGGTAGAACTGTGGCATCTCCGTCTGCTCGTCTTATCCGTCTTGACCCAATTCTCCATATCAGAGCACGGCTCTAGCTGCCTTGCTCAAAACCGCCTTTGTATAGGCAGGCTCATCAAGTACCTCGACTACTGTATAACGAGTCTATATCGAAATCCCCTTTCACCAACACAGAGTCACAAAATTGATTCTATCAATGCCACCATGAAGCTTATCTACCATGTGGCTACGACAAATGCCGATTTCGACATGAAGAGCAAGCTAGTCAATACTTTGGGTGGACAGCATGCGTATCTGGTTGCCCTGACGAGACTAGCTTTCAGTGAAGGATTGGTTCTGGAAGCAGGCATTGAGGATGAGGTAGTCAACATGGCACACGACATTCTCGACGAAGGCCTTAGCATGGAAGAAGGTGATGCTTTTGGAAAAGTGTTTAGTAGTGGGAGCACCGCATGAGCGGGCCAGCTATGGGTTAGACTTGTTGTCCACTAGGGAGCTGGCGCCTTACTGGGGGTTCGCGGTTTTAGCTTGGTCACTGGTTTGACGTCTCTGCAACTTGGAAGCAGCACGATTGATGAATGGCATTGGGGTGGCGTTGGTATTGAGTAATCGTCTCGGAAGATGGCCGAGCATGGACATTTCTATATACCCCTG
>Ga0265798_10009599_pt1 | contig 12077 bp, 7 predicted proteins | sample P3T30metagenome_FD_192430 | JGI IMG/M metagenome (GOLD analysis project Ga0265798, IMG submission 192430) | Plant litter microbial communities from East Loma Ridge, Irvine, California - P3 T30 | ecosystem: Environmental > Terrestrial > Plant litter > Unclassified | place: USA: California... | reverse complement strand
CACAGTAGTCAGCAGTAGCTACGTAACGTAGCATGCATGCTGCATGCTTGCGAGGCTGTACATGCAACGTAGATCTTGCCCCGACCCCGCGGTCAACATCCTGCCGAACCGTACCAAACAGTCTGTCAATTGAGATGTTTGTGTGATGCAGCCTTGTAGGTAGTAAAAACATGGGTCGTCACGGTTGCCTCCTTCTATCTCCAAGATATTTCCATTCGGGTGAGGAGTTCATCCTTATGCTTTCCAGAGAATGAGAATATCCCTCGGCGTCGCCGGGGCTGTCGGTCAGAGTACGCATGTTCTCTGGTGTCATTGCGGGGTTCGATGGTGGAGTTTGGTTCAACAGCGGCTTGACTAGAAATATGAGCTACCCGTCCTGTTCCAGACTTCTGACTGGTTGCGCGTCACAATTATGAGGGAAAAAAAAGAAGGCCAGTCTGCTTGGCGTTTGTAATAATAGTAGAAGGACGGCGAGGTCTACATACTGTCTGCTATATGAGTAATCGTATTTGCAGTGTACTGCAGATGTGGTCGTGAACATATGTGCGTGGATGTCAAGCAGGGTGTAGTTCATCATAGACAACTCTGTCGATAGGCTTGCAAATTACATACATCCAATTGGAACTACAAACACAACCTTTTCAAAGGCGCATCATCTCAAATCACCTCTACCCTTGGGTTTGGCGAGATTGAATCTAGCCCTCTTCCGCATACTAGCAGCTTTACCAGGCTCTGTAACCCTGGGTTTAGACTTGTCCAAGTCTATCATACTCTTGAAGACTGGCGCCGCTTGGGGGATCTTGGTCGGCTTGAGCGCGACATCATCAACCATGGGAGGGGCAGGCTGGACAAGACCCAACCGTTCCTGGAGCTTCCTGTATTGGACTTCAGGGTCTTGCAGGTTGGCGCGCGGTGCTTTTGGCTGGCTATGAGGCACCCGAGGAGGCTCCGTTGCAGTTTCGAGATCGCTGGCTCGGTCTTGATGTAAGCCCGATTGTTCTTTGGTTGGAGAAACAGTGGTTTCAACAACAGAAGAGCCAGTCGCGCCAGAACGCTCCTCGGTTGGAGAAGTTGAAGTTTCAACTGGAGAGCCAGTCGTACCGGATTGAACCGAAGTAACATCGTTTGTTGGTGCTACTTCGACAGCTTCGAGCGCCCGCTGCCACCAGTATCGCTCTGCCTCAGCTTCTTGTTCCGCTCTCTCTAGTGCAATCGCCTCTTTCTGCAGCCTGCTTTTCTCCAATATAGTCATCAACTTTCTCCGATCGACTACTTTCGCCAGAAATCGCAGTAAATCAGGGTCCGACTCATCCTCGGCGTCAAGATGTGGTAAGATATTGTCGATTTGGTCGACAAGTTGAGCATTTGCATATCCTCGCACCATCACTCCCCAGGTGTACTTTGAGGGATCAGTGCCCCTGTCGCGCATAATATCGAAAATTCGTTCTGCCGCCTGTATCTGGCCTGTCTTGAAGAAAGCCTGCATAAAGATATTCCAGCTGTAGACATTGGGCTTTGTTGGGCCATTGGTCATGTCTTGGATGAGCTGAGATGCGTTTGCGAATTGCTGTTTTTGACAAAAGGCGTACAGGAAGGCGTTCCAGATTTGCGGCTGTCGAGCCAGTTCATTGAATGCCGGATGACCCCCCTCCTGCACGACCGACTTGAATTTGAGATATAAGTTGTAGACTCGCATGTTGCTAACTGCCAAGGCTGATTGAATCTCTGTCTGCAGCATGATGTATAGCGTTACATGTGAAGGAGAAATGCGCACAGACTCTGACGTAGATGAATCCTGTGACATTACGGCGTTCCCTAGGCTTGCGGTTCCGTAGCCAACGAATGGTTGCAGAGGCGCTGTCGTGAAAAGTCTGGAATAAGAGTGCCATAGCATGGCCGAGGTCTGTTCGACGTTTCCATCAACTCTGTAGCGTACATACTGATAGTAGAGACACTCCGTTGCTAGCCAAGAGTCCTGGATATCTTGTGCTACCTCTTCGCAATACTGTGCAAATCTTTGGAAAAAGGCTGGATCATTCTGCATGGTACATCCATGGAGCATTATCCCGAATGTGTATTTGTCTGGCTGTAGGTCATTATTTTCGAAGGTGTTGTACACCTTGAAAGCCGTGGCATGATCTCCAGCTTCCATTGCGTTGTGTATGACGACATTGTAAAGAAGTAAGTCCATCTGGATACCCATGTTTACAAAGGCAGCGACGATGTATGGAGTGTGGTGAAAGTCTTTGGTTGCAGCCATGCTCCTTCGCAGTATGACAGCGCACACCCAGCGAAGTCTTTGACGAGCCACAACAGACTCCCACGACTTAGCTGAATGTCGGCTTTTTAATGCCTCGAGGCATTTCAACGCATACTGCACTTCACCAGCCTGCCCAAATGCAGTGGCATAGTGTAGCACTGTATCGTAGTCAACGCGTACCTTCTGTTCCACGAGGCAATCGAACACTTTCTTCAGATCCTCTATATTGGCCAGCTCGACAAGATTGTACAGTAAGTCTTGAGAACAGAGATCGGGCTTGCTAGATAACGTTTTGACAAAGACGTGCAAGAACGCCGGGACGAATTCGCGCTTGCGTGCTTCTAGGTCAGTACCCCAACTCTGGTCCTGATACAATCGGTGTCGATGAAGTTTGGAAAGATGACTGAGAGCGTCGGCAATAGCTTCTCGCTTCCGGCTCCAGGTACGTGTATCGTTAACCAGAGCTTGTATGAAGTATAAAGCGCGGCCAGGCTTACGGTCGAGGAGATAAATGAGCAACTTATGAGCGTAGGCTTTCCGCGTCGAGATGTCGAGAGCCTTCCACCTGTCCGATACTTGGCGCGGACTTGATTCTGTGTCTCCCGCAAAGAGCGTCCAACTCAGTCGCGCACATCGTGGGTCGTGTTCTATAACGACGCTACGTGTGTTTCTCCGCAAAGATGCGTAGACGGGGCGATCCAGTGCCGCAAACGCGTTTTGAAGCCCATTCTCTTTTGCAGAAGTGTCAGTCAGATCAAGATGCGTCTGGTTCCAGCTGACGAGGTTTGCCACGCGACGTCGAAGGGACCTGTATCGGCCATCTTGGTCGCGCCTTGCAGGTGAAAACCCGGCAGGTAGTCTAGAGACGTAGTTGTCGAGTCGCGCACGTTCCAAGGCGAGTTGTTTCGAATGTCTCTCGGCTCGCAAAGGTGTGCGTTGAACGGAAGATGAGGGAGCACGAGTGCGATTGGACTGTGCCCGACGAGCTCGAGGTCGCGAGAGCGTCTTCTCATCCGCTACGCCTTTATTGCTGGATGTGGTCGTTGCGTATGAGCGGGCATACTGGCGAGTGAATGTCGATATATCCGCATAGAGGCGAGTGATAGAAACAAGACCGTCAGGTCTTTTGTTCCAATGGCCAGACGTCCGTAGGAGCCCCGCAGCAGGAGCGTCTTGTATCGGTCGCTTGCGACATGTTGGTACAATTGTCTGTCGGGGGCTCGAGATAAAGTCCTGATCTTCCACCCTATTGTGTTCCTCTAAGCTTTTTGATCTATCCTTCTCTTTGTCCCGTGTTGTGCTAGGCCTTCCATGCTGTTGGCTGTGTGCTTTCGTCGTCGATGACTGGGCGAAGACTCTCGGAGCGAGGAACGGCAGGATGGGAAAGTCGGCGCTGGCGATAAGGCTAGCATTGGGAACGCGAAAGCGGGGCATGAGAAGATGCAGGTGCTGTCGTCTTCACGGAGCCATGACGTGTCAATTGCAAGCAGCTGGTGAGGACGGCGAGGAGCACGAAAACTTGAGAAGGTGCGTGTTTGGTAAGAAGCGCTAACCGGAGAAGATCTTGGACTCCCGAGCTGTTCTCCGCAGCCACACGACAACCACGATCACTTCAGCAACCACCCAGCACACTCTCTGTTCTCTCCGCGCATTCTCAGAAGGAATTTTGTGCACAGAATCACGTCATAGACCAGTTTTGGACACGTCCCGACCCTGCACGCAAGCACACTCCTGCCCGGCGCAACCGCAAAGCTCTCACCATGTCTTCGCACGAAAAGCTGTCCGCAGCCGCCAACGACCGGAAGTCGCGCCTCGCACAACTCAAGTCGCTGAAACGGAAACAAGAACAAATATCAGACGCGCCAGAAGTTGCCGACTCGCCATCCACGCAGCTCCAGGCCGAGACGTCGCAAGCTCTCACACGCACAGAAGAAGAGGAAACATCAGTAGCAGCCACATACCTCTCCGGCCGAAACTTCGATGCGACGACGCGTAATGTCAAATTGGGCTTTGACAATACACCAATCGCCGACCCCACAAACACACTGGAATACAAGGCAGAGCAGCTGGCGCTCGAGACAAAGGCGCAACAAGAAGCAGAAACCGCAGAGGACAAGGGACTGGACTTGTTCAAGTTGCAGCCCAAAAAGCCAAATTGGGACTTGAAGAGGGATTTGGAGCAGAAGATGAAGGGACTCAATGTGCAAACAGACAACGCAATTGCAAAGCTAGTCCGCGAGAGAGTGGAAGCCCAGAAGGCCATAAGAGAGAAGCAGCCGACAGACGGCAGCAATGGAGAAGAGGTGGGTATGGAGGGCAGTGAGCTGGTCGAGGCCATGCATCTGAAGGAGCAGGAGGACGAGCGGGAAAGGAAGAGGGACGAGGAGGACGAGGACGTCAGTTGAGAGTGTAAAATACGGTGGACGCGATTTGATTCAAGACGGGAGTTGGCCAGATCAGTGCACGCAACCTCGACGATCGGGGTTGCGTAAGGACGCAGATAGGAGGGTGTCGAGACGTGAGCAGACGATTGGACGATACCCAAGTCTAGTCACAAGAGGGGACAAGAGACTTGCTTTCTACAGTCCATCATGGAGGACCAAAGTTTTAATATCACGATCAAGCCACAATTATCGCGTACTCTCAGACGCTATCCTCCCCCAACAATCACGCGAACGATATTTTCTGAAGATAGCAATCAGAAACACAACAGATGTGCTTAGACTTGGCTCATTGTATTCGTCTCAAGAGCAACGAAAAACATAGAACACCTGGTCTTCGCTAGTAGTCCGTGGAACCTGACATCCGGCAGCGCGCGGAGGAATCGTGTCGCATAGAATAGATACAAGAATTGGTTCTCTTTTGCGCCGTAGACGAGCTCTTGCTGCCCGTGAGCGTCCTCTGCACTAAAAACGTGGCGTGTGGACTGGACAACTGAGGACAATCATTGACCACCAGTATATTATACTTGCGACATCTCTCATCTGTGAGATTATCTTTTCGTTCAGGTCGTCGATGTTACGGAAATTGTGGTTCGTTTCGCTCTGCATCATCGCAGTACCATGGGGTGAAGTGGATGGCTACCAAGATATGGAATCGCACACAGATGTGAGTCAAAGATCATTGACCACCATGCGATATTCCTTATAGCTAAACACGGTCGAAGTCGAGGCAATCATATAACTTAAGTCAGCATGTGTCTTAATCGCAGCGGAACCGGGACACCTGTGCGTTGACTATAAAAGGAGCGCCCTGCGCATCTCCATCATCAATCCCACCACCAAAACCCGAAAATTCGAACGTGCGCGATTCCTCCTACCATAACTACTGCCAAAGAAATTTCTATCTCAGAAATGACGGAGAGACACGATGGCATCGCCTTTCCCTGGCCCTCGTTGCCTGCAGATATCCGTCTTTCAATCCTCGACGAAATCTCAGGTCAGAAACATCCTGGCTGGGCTCAATGCGCAGCCGTCTGTAAGGAATGGCAGGTCATTCTTGAACCCAGTAATTTTTCCCGACTATCATTGCAGCCATCCTGTCTAAAAGAACTGGAAACCCTCGTTATCCGACAAAGGCCTCTTGTCAAGCACATCTGTTTCAATATCGCTCTTCCTCGATACGCCTGCACCCGTTGTAAACGAAGTGCCACCACATCCAATCGCAGGTCTACCCTCGTTAGGATCATTATTCTAAAACTCTTTTCTGTCCTAAGTACCTGGCAACCTACAGGTCAATTAACACTCGAACTGAGCGCATCTTCGCCAAGTGACTCACAACATTGGTTCAAAAACTACTGTTTTGGGCCCGGACATGAAGACACAAGACTCTGGACGGAACAGGAGAAAGCTGTTCGATGGCATGACCCAAAACACGGCTGGGTTGATGGTCGGCAGGTTGAGACTCCCAAGCGGCGCGCCATTTTGCGCCTCTTCTCCCCGCTCTGCTTCAGCGCCCCCCAAAATCTCCCTGCCGTTCATGCCGTTACAAGTTTCTGCATACGTCGACAACTTCGACATGAGCTTTATCCCCACGTACTAGGAGGCTTGTGGGAGAAACCCCCTCGGCTAGAAAGTATAGTCCACGAGTCGTGGATTGTCCGGCACGACTACCCGATTGAGTGTGCATATAGATTGACCTCCTTACTCCAGTACAGTGTTCCAGAGTCCGTCAGGAGATTATCCATCTTCAAGGACTTCAACAACCAACTTAAAATGGCAATTCACAAGTCTAAGCCACATATCTCTACGCCACATTGGCGCTCAAGTTTAGAAGATGCCTTAGCTGCAAATTTAAAGCTAGCCAAAGCTCTTGCCGCCAAAAGCCACCATCTAGAGTGCCTTTTTATTTCATACATGATCGACGCCCAGCAGTTTTTCACTTCATGCCAGCAGCTGCCATGTACCTGGAATCTCCTGCAGTCCTTAACACTCACGTCATCCACACTGGCCCGGACAGCCCCTCGCCAAGATATTCATACACTGTTGCAAAACGCTAGTTCGGTTGCGCTCAAGATGCCGCAGCTCCAAACCATGGTGCTCTGGAACAGTGAACCAGGACAAGCCTGTGCGGTAATTTATCAGCGACATACTGCAAGTGCGATAGCGACACTTACATGGCGTGGTACATGGAATCTTGAGCTCAGCGAGGATGTTGTTGAGTCCTTGAAGGAGGTTGCCTCTGATGCCTGCTACCTACGGCTGGAAAAGGAAGAATTACATGACGTGGATATCAGGTCCCATGGTGATGCAATTCATCATCTGCGCTTGCCGGATGGAGTTGTTGATTCAGAATCACTGTGTCAAATACGTCACGAGGGAAGGATGCAAAGAATGGCCTGATCAATGCATTTGTACAAAATTCTATCGTCCTAATAAGAAAAGGTGAAGAAGAAGAAAGGCAGTGGAGAGAAAGAAGAGAAAAAGTGTGTGAAACAAAGAGTAGAAGTAGAAGTCAAGCGTACCTAGGTAGCGTTTACATTGACCAGGAAGACATAGGCTTCTTCTACAGTACCTAACCTCAGATGTGTGTCGGCTAAATGGTCTTCGATACAAGACGCTCATGGAATTGCCCCCAGAAGAATGATCGTGATGCCAAATTCTCGTACTGGACGTGTCGCGTCATTCTACACGCTGGAATCCACGTACAAAGACGATTGATTCCTGACTAGAGAATGAGGTGTTAGTATCCAATGCAGCGTACCCCTTCGAGTTTACTGCTCTAACAAACTCGCACAGAGCGGCTCGATGTTTATGAAACAGTATACGTGATTCTGTGTATATACCGAGGGGGTCGCTAATATTATGTAGTGGTTGTCTACTGTTGTGTCTTGTTAGAAGTTTACCCTTGCGCGGAGGGTCGGTTATTCAGACCCGCCCCTGTCATTCACGAGTCAACCTCGGCATCTCCACGCGCCAAACTTCCACGGGTGTTGCGGATGCGGGGACAACCGTCGCGCTATATACATCACCATGGAGCGCGTCTCGCTATTCTCCACTATCTCCGTTCTTTCAGAACCACCATAGTTCGATTGTACTGCTACGTCTCCATCGCACTTGCTCCACCGCTAAAGCTCCTTCGCATCCCAACCTTCACAACTCACAACCGCCATCATGGTCGGCAAGAAGCAGCCCGTCTACGTCCTCGGCGTGGGCATGACCAAGTTTATCAAGCCTCGTGGCAAGGTGGACTACCCTGAGCTCGGTTTCGAGGCCGGCGTCAAGGCCATGCTTGACGCGCACATCAACTACGACGAGGTCGACCAAGGCGTCGCATGCTACTGCTATGGCGACTCAACTTGCGGTCAGCGCGTCTTTTACCAGTTCGGCATGACTGGCATTCCCGTATACAATGTCAACAACAACTGCTCGACTGGCTCGACCGGCCTCTACATGGGACGCAACATGATCGCGCACGGAGCGGCCGACTGCGTCTTGGTCGTTGGCTTTGAGAAGATGTTCCCCGGAAGTCTACAGAGCTTCTTCCAAGATCGCGCAAACCCGACAGGCACAACCAGCCTGATGATGAAGGAGACGAGGGGTATTACCAAGGCACCGGGTGCTGCGCAAATGTTCGGAAACGCTGGACGGGAACACATGGAGAAGTGAGTCCGAACGTCTGGACCAACCCGTGTCTCTATACTGACCATCTTCGTAGATACGGCTCCGAACTCAAGGACTTCGCAGAGATCGGTCGCATCAACCACGCCCACTCGAAGAACAACCCCTACTCGCAATTCCAAGACGAATACACCCTCGAACAAGTCATGAACGCACCCATGATCCACGAACCCCTCACAAAGCTCCAATGCTGCCCGACATCCGACGGAGCTGCTGCCACAGTCCTGGTCTCGCAAGAGTTCCTAGACAAGCGCCCCGAGCTCAAAGACCAGGCTATCCTGATTGCTGGACAAAGACTAGCAACCGACACACCGTCACTGTTCAACCGCAGCGCCATTGAGCTAGTAGGATACAGCATGAGTGAGCTGGCTGCTCGCGAGGCGCTCGAGGAGGCCAACGTATCACCAGACGACGTCAAGGTGTGCGAACTCCACGACTGTTTCTCTGCCAACGAGATGGTCACCATTGAAGCCCTTGGCCTGGCTCCCAAGGGCAAGGCTCACGAACTTATCCGCAAGGGTGGCATTACCTACGGCGGAAAGGTCGTCATTAACCCCTCAGGCGGTCTGATCTCCAAGGGCCATCCCCTCGGCGCCACAGGTCTCGCTCAATGCGCTGAGCTCGTTTGGCACATGCGTGGTTGGGCCAACAACCGATCAATCAAGGATACAAAGGTTGCCCTGCAACACAACCTGGGTCTTGGAGGCGCTGTAGTATGCACAGTGTACAAGAGGCACGACGGAAGCGCCGCAACAGATAAGTCAGATGAGCAGATCGCCAAGATCACTGGACTGGGATACAACCCAGCGACAGTCGCGAAGGGCTTCACAAAGGAACAAGTTGATGCTGTGAGGAGCAAGAAGGCGAGGAGCCAGTGGGCACTGCAAGACACAGAGCAAAAGGTTGAGGCGAGGTTTTAGTTGAGTTTCGCTGTAACTACCATGGTCTTTGAATAGCGCTATTGACTACATATATCCATCGTGCCTACTTCACACACGCTCTCCCCATGCTGCTTCAACCATATTGACCGTGATTTCACGCGTCAGTACACAAAATGGAAGGAGGCGTACTTACCTAATCCAATCCTTCCATCTTCTCACACCCACCAAGCATCCACCCACCAGATAACAGTAAGAAACTTCGGTCGACTTACCTGCCAGCAGATGCCAGACATCTGATCTCGCAGCGCCCAGCGCAAGGAGATTAATCCAACGGTATGAATATATTAAGAAGAAAGAGTTGAAAGAAAGAACCCCCAGAGCCCCGTTCAGACTCAACCCAAGCTAAAGATGATGGAAAGGTTTAGACATCAACGCACACCGCAGTTTCGGCTCATGTTGAGCAACATGAACTCGAGGGACTGTTGAGAACGGTTCAGCCGCTCTGTCCACAGGGATTAAGAGGGAAAGCGAAGGTCGAGTGGGTGGCGGAGGGGAGGTATGCGCCGGTTAAAGAGCGTGATGGTTCGGAGATGGATGACTGGACAACTTGGTCCGGTCCGCTGTCACTGAGTGGTAGAAGACACCCGATGTCGATCTTGTCTTCAGTGCCGATGGTATCTTTTTGAGTTTTTGTAGTTATGGCGAGACCGTGAGCTCAGTTGCGCTTTGTGATGGAGTGAGAAGAGGTCTTGGAGGGGAATGAATGGCGAGAATGGAAGCCGTCTGCAAGCGGGACTGGGATCTATGTAGGTGTTAGTGGAATGAACAGCGTTACACACATGGTTTTGGTGGATGTGGGTCGTGGTGGTTGCTTGGCGGTGTTGAAGTGTTGAGCGTGGGAATGGGAGTGGGGTGGAGAGAGAAGGTTATATACCGTCTACAAATGTTTGCTGGAACAATGGAATATCGGATTCGCGTAGATATGACCACTGATTGCTGCTTGATTGACTCAAAACGGGATACAACAAGGAGACTATAGCAATCCGCTTGTCTTTCGTGCTAGACAGTCATCTAGACGGAAGGACACTCGCACGTTGTCGCATCAAGACATCTCCCCACACGAACTGAAATGGAAGGGAGTGGCAAGCAGTTCCTGTCTGAACTTGTGATCATGATTTGGTATTTCGAGTTATGCTCGAACCTTCGTTTCGCCATATGCAAAAAGACGCCCAATTTTTGATACCCCAGAGTGATAATTGTCCAGCATAATGCAAGACAGAAATTACAGAGTAAGACCGTAGAGTAGAGTAGTATGCAACTTCTTCCAGGCTTGCTTCTTTAGCAGCCGATAGTGCGCTATGCCCAATCTGTGCTCAAAAGTCGGGATCCTCCATTATGATGCCAAAGCTACGACGGCGACTGATCAGAGCAGTATCATCGGAATCCTTCTTATGTTGAGGAGACCAGCGATCTCTCCTTGTCTCGCGTCCATCACGCTCAGAAGCGGAAGCATTCTAGGCACCGCTCGCCACACCACGTATGTTGATACCACCACCTCCTCCGCCACGCCGATCAGCAGATCCGCGGATGTTGATTCCTTCCTGGCTGCGTGCACGTCCTTGGCCACGGATGCTGATATCGTCATCGCGTGTGATGCGATCAGCGAGACCTCGTCGAGGCTGTGACGGCTCAGAGAAGTCGGTGACATAGGGATCGCGGTCGTCACCCTTGAGGCGACCAAACGACTCAGCGGGATCGTCATCATCGCGTGTGATCCTATCGGCTAGCGACCGCTTCTGTTGCGGGAGCACGGGCTGTCCGTTCTTGGTCATGCGAGAAAGTAGCGAATCCCCTCCTCGTGACTTGTTTGATCCGTATGTTGCGTCGATGGCGTTTGACCGGTGGTGGTTATGGCCCATTGGCGAAGTGTCAAGGAAAGAGTCCTTCTGCCAACGTCCACCACTCGCAGGGCCGCCGCGATCATAGTTTGCCCGGTCGTGTGTCCAGCGATCCATGCTGGGTTCACGGCGACGGCGAGTGTTGTTGCGGCTGCGACTCCGGCTGCGGTACCGACGGCGGCCCGCGTGGGTCTCGTTCTCTGTGAATCCGAAGCGACCGTCGCCTTCTTCGTCGGAGGCAGGGGAGGCGCTGCGTCCTCGTAGACGGCCGAAGCGTGGCTCTTGTGGACTGGGTCTGTTAGCTTGTTGACAGGGTCACGGGGCAATGCGCTGAAGTACCTTCTTGAGCCGGGTCGGTAGGAATCAACGTCGTCGTTCCTGAGTCTGCCATCAGCGGGCTGACGACCTCCTCTGCCACCGCGACCTCGGACTTCTCGTCCATCACGGCCATCACGGTTGTCTCGTCCGTTCCGGCGCGGGCCCCTTCGGTCAGCGCCTGAGTCGCCCATGGACTGGTCTCGGCTGTACCCCCGTCTTGATCGGTCCCTGGAGCCCATTTCCTCGTCGCCATAATCGAGATAGTCTTTCTGCGGTTTTTGGTTCCGTCGCGGCTCCCTCTGATGGTTGCCAGCCACGTCTGGGTTGCGTTGGTAGTAGTTGCTCTTGGTCGCTGCGCCCTTCGGCTTCTGGTCGCCAGCGTTGGACTGCCTGATGACGAGGCGACTGTTGGGCTTCTTTGAGTATGGTTGCGCTGTGCGGGGCTCTTGTAGTGAGAGGTTGCTGGTGTCGCCTACGTCGGAGTGAGTGAGGATGCCTAGTGCGACGGTCGCGTCTTCCTTATTGTAGAATTCGAGGTTGACCGAGTTGTCGTTTACCCAGCGTAGTTGCTTAACGCGCGGGTCTGACTGGCAATGCTCCA
>Ga0265798_10009597_pt1 | contig 12078 bp, 17 predicted proteins | sample P3T30metagenome_FD_192430 | JGI IMG/M metagenome (GOLD analysis project Ga0265798, IMG submission 192430) | Plant litter microbial communities from East Loma Ridge, Irvine, California - P3 T30 | ecosystem: Environmental > Terrestrial > Plant litter > Unclassified | place: USA: California... | reverse complement strand
AGCCTCAGAAATAAAGTCAACTCCGGATGACAAATGAGCGCTTTGTTTCAAAAACGGGTTATTGCGTGTTCGTCACTGTCTGCCTAGTGACTTGCCTGCGTGTTTGGGGGGGCGATATTCGCCCCATCATCGGTTCGACCGGAAGCGCGCGGAATAGCTGGGATAACGTGCAGCCAAGGCAAGTAATCTGCAGCCCATTGTACGGAAACATCTACGTGCGTAAGCTTATAAGAAAACACCCGTCTCTGTCAGCCAGTTAGCGCGGCAGGTTATGAATGACGTCGTGATATATACCACCCCATCAGGCGATATGCGCGCAATGCGTATCTTTCCAGCATGGTAATGGAGTGAAATATAATTGAATCAGGGCCAATAGTTTCAACTCCCAGCGTAATCATTTCACTAGTTGATAGGTAAATTTCCCTGTCGAGTTTGTCATTCAGCGGATATATCTAAATTTCTGGAAAGCTGATCCAACTCATGACAACCACACCCTCGTCCCGCCCCTCATCATCTGATGATCTGTCGACCAAAGAATAAAAATCTATAGTCTGGAAAGATTCTCTCGATCCGCGTGATGCCTGGATTTGACATGAGAAAACTCATCCGCAGCCATCCGCCCCACTTTATGGCGCAACCATGGGATATCCTACGCTGCACAACGTCATGGCCATGGGGAGAGAGGCAACAAGAACGAGTGGAACCATTTCCCCGCATGGAAAGCTGGAGGAACCGCGTGCCGATGAGGAAAGATGCTATGCCCGACTGGCTGGTTGGATCGATGGTACGATGGAGGAGCGTGGTATAAAGGGTAAGTTGTCAGCGTAAGGTGACTGCTTAGTACGATATCTGACCTGTTCAAAGGATATTTTGCTTTGAATCCATTTTTCGCTTATACTTTTACTGCTGCGTGGCGAATAGGATAGTGAAAAAGGACATGGACAAAATCAAGTCCACTTTTGCCAACCCTGTAGAGAAATGGCGAAGGAGAAACTCGGTGGAGAATACTACTAGATGGGTGGGCGAGCATGATGGATATGATAGTCGACCGTTGCCAAGGTTGACGTGGAAGGGGTTCTGGATGGGTATATTGGTGTCGATGGGAGGGTTCGTCTTCGGGTATGCTTCCCTTGCGTTCCATATCTCAACTTTACCCTACTTCCTACACCACTTGCCCTATGTTGAGATTTAACACATGATCAGGTATGACACTGGTCAGATTTCGGGTTTCCTCAGCATGAAGGACTTTCTCCGCCGATTTGGTCAGAGACGTGTAGATGGAACGCCGTACTTTTCCAATGTACGATCGGGCCTGATTGTCGCTTTGCTTTCTATCGGCACGCTGTTTGGCGCATTGGTTGCTGCACCGATTGCAGATTGGATAGGACGAAAAAAGAGTATCATCCTGTGGTGTGGGATATTATCTGTTGGCATTGTTGTCCAGATTGCGGCTACAGATAAATGGTATGAGGTTATGATGGGGCGTTTCGTTGCCGGTTTTGGCGTTGGCGCTCTGAGCTTGCTCGTTCCCATGTACCAGGTACGGTGTTCCCTCGTTCGTTGGTAATGCTATCGTACTAAAAATACATAGGCTGAAACAGCACCCCGACACGTTCGCGGTGCCCTCATCTCGACTTACCAGCTCATGATCACTTTCGGCATCTTCCTCGCCGCAGTGTTCAACTATGCAGCCGAACTCCACCAATCTGGTAAAGCAGCGTCCTGGCGCATTACTTTGGGTCTCTCCTTCGTTCCTGCTGCTATTCTCGCAGTCGGAATCTTAGCCTTTTCCGAAACACCGAGATTCAACTACCGCAATGGCATGATTGACAAAGCCACTGCAACCATGTCGGAGGTATATGGTGTGCCGTCAAACCACTACAGTATCCAGTTGGAACTCGAGGAAATGAGAGTTAAGCTCGAGGCGGAGAGTAAGGTTGTCAACAACCCTATCCAGGAATGGCTGGGCATGTGGATGGCGCCCAAGATGGCGTATCGGTTGGCGATTGGGATGGGCTTGCAGATGTTCCAGCAGTTGACAGGTGCAAACTACTTGTAAGTCTGACGGCGTCAACTTGGAAGCTTGGGCTGACCAACTTGCAGCTTCTACTATGGTACCGTTGTTTTCGCGGGTACTGGTATCAAGAACTCGTTTGTGACGCAAATGATCCTGGTCAGTAGGCCAAGGTCGTGATTGAGACTTGAAGCTAATGGCCCCAGAACGGCATCAATTTCGGTGTTACCTTTTATGGGCTTTACATCGTTGAGCACTACGGCCGAAGAAAGTCGCTCATTGCTGGCTCCTGCTGGATGTTCATCTGTTTTTTGATCTTTGCTTCTGTCGGCCACTTTGCGCTTGATCGCGTAGATCCAGAAAGGACTGAGAAAGCTGCCACAGCTATGATTTGCTTCGCTTGCTTCTTCATTTTCGGGTTTGCGACAACCTGGGGACCAATGATGTGAGTATCTCCCAGACTTTGTTGATCGCATGTGACTGACGTATCAACAGTTGGACTATTTGCGGTGAGCTTTACCCGAGTCGTTACCGTGCCAAGGCAATGGCTTTGTCGACAGCTAGCAACTGGCTATGGAACTTCCTCCTTGCTTTCTTCACACCTTTCATCACCGAAGCAATTGACTTCCGCTACGGCTATGTTTTCGCCGGCACCAATATCCTTGGCGGCCTCATTGTTTATTTCTTCGTCATTGAAGGCAAGGGTCGCACCCTCGAAGAAATCGACACCATGTATCTCATGGGCGTCAAGCCGTGGGAAAGCGCAAAATGGATCGTGCCAAGTCTGGAAGAGATGAGCGGAGAGATGAGGCAGAAGCTTGAGGCAGCGAACCCCGAGCTTGCCATCAAGGCAGATTCGGAGGGTGTTGTGTCGAATGGTGCAAGAGCCGAAGAAAAGGAAAGTGATGATGTTAGGCGCAGTGAGGGTGCGACGAATGGGAGTGGAGAAAGTCCGAGGACGAAGTCCGAGATTGACCCGTAGCTCTGCGTCGTTTTCTAGACAGCAGATGGGGGAGTGATCTGTGGTGAGGCAGATTTTCTCACACATCCTCTGTTACTCGCGGTAATGGTAATGTCTTAGCAATGATGCACTTGGAATGTTAAACCTGTGCTGGTGTTTTGTTCTGAAATCATCTGCGTGTCCTCTCAGGCTGATAGAGCCTCGGGGGAAGGCTTAGATCAGTCATCTGACCCGGTACATCCAGATGTCTTATTTTCCATTGCTTCTTCCATGATTGTAGCTTCGAGCAACGCGTATAGTTCGCGCGTGCTCCGAATAATGCAGCGGCACATTAGAGAGCGAGTCCAAACGCGTGTGTCGTAGCGACTGCTCCAAGGACCCCACTATGGACCCTGCGGCTTTGCATCCCATCCTGTGACCTTCAGCGATTGCGACATTTCAATTTGGCAAACAATCATTGTCCAGTTTTTTTTTCAGCTACCGTAAGATGTGACGCTGACGTTGCGCAAGGTGTGAGCTGGGAAGATGGCAGTGGAACAACAAGGGAACTCCATGTTCCGTCAGCCATGTGCCTCGTCGCACCCCGCACCAAGATACACAACAGATCCTCATTCGGTGCTGACAGCTGTCGCGTAGATGTCGTGGAAGTATCGGAAATGATGCAAATGTTTGCCTGATGGATACCCAGATGGCTTCAGGCCACCGGGGAAATACGCCTTCGTCCGGCCTGACGTAACCCCAAGACACCATCTACCATTGCCAAGAACCTCCTAAATCCAAAAGAGATCAGATTAGATTTGCCTTATCGCTAACATCTCATTATCAGACCCCTGTATGTGGTTCATGGGGGCGCCATGGTGTCATGGCACAAGCCCGGGGATTTACTGGGACTGTCGTGTGGGTGAACGTGCCTTTCGCCATGCCACCGCTACACTTGGCATGCAAATCATGCCCAATGATATCACATGGCCGACTAGCCGCGGTTTGCTTGAGCCGTGTCGCAATCCAGGGTCGGGTTGATCCAAAGGCGTCTTCCTACCTAGACAATATTTTACGAGAGTTGCGACGTTAGCATCTGCATAGGACAACAACAAATTGGATGCGACGATGAGGGATTCTATGAGCCATGAAGACAGCCATCCTCAAAGCCAGACTGTCCGCAATGAGACCGATCGCGGCGACAACTTCGGGAAAGATGTGGATGAGAATCGCGACAGCAGCCTGAGCGACCACCCCTCGAGTGAGCCTCCGGCCCAGGCTGGTGTCCGGCGTATCGAAGCTGTGAGCAAGGCGTGGACAAAAACTTCACTCATCGTCGCATACGTCACGTACGCTCTCTCCGTTCATTTTCTATCCAGCAGCATCACCATCTGACGCAGCTTCTAGCCTTCTCCTCATCGCCAATGTCACTTCACTTGAGATTCAGGTCACCGGTGTTATGACGCCATTTGCTACGAGCGCCTTTTTTTCACATTCTCTAGTGTCCACCATATACGTCGTGCAGGGCGTCGTCAGCGGTAAGCCTGGAGTGCTCGGTGCCTGTGGCCAGCTTCTGACCCTGACACAGCTGTGATCAAACCGCCAATGGGAAAGATTGCAGATGTTTTCGGACGTCTTGAGTCATTCTCGATTACCATTTTTCTCTACACGATTGGCTATATTATGCAGGCTGGCTCTAACAGCGTCAAGACATTTGCGGGAGCGCAGATCTTCTGGGCTGCGGGCTTCAATGGTCTTCAGGTCTTGCAGCAAATCTTTGTAGCTGATACGACAGATCTACTGAACCGCGCTCTCTTCGCCACCCTATTCGATGTTCCCTTTCTCTGGACTACGTGGGCAGGGCCTGAAGTCGGCCAATCAATTTTGACCAATACTACTTGGCGATGGGGATACGGGATCTGGGCTATCATTCTTCCCATCTGCTTTATCCCCTTGGCAGTCAGTTTATTCATGAACCAGCAACGGGCAAAGAAACTGGGATTTGAGGTTCCCAGCCCATTCCGAGGCTTTAGTCTTTTCCAGATTCTTAAGAACCTTTGGCTGGACCTGGACGCCTTCGGACTGTTGTTGTTTGCTGCAGCCATCTCACTGATCCTGCTTCCGCTCACATTGGCTCCAAATGCGAGTGGAGAGTGGACAAATAGGAGCATGATAGCTATGCTCGTAATTGGTGGCGTGCTCTTGATAGCCTTCCCAGTATGGGAGACTAGCAAGAAGTTAGCGCCAAATGCTTTCTTCCCGCCAGAACTCTTCAAAGAGAGAACCATCATCGCAGGCGTCTTGATAGCATTCTTCTACTTCAGTAAGTTTATCCCTGCCCAGACACCGAAGACATATTGACTCCTTGGCAGTGGCGTTCTACATGTCGGTCTTCCCATACTTTAACTCGTATCTCCAGATTGTGCAGGGCCAGTCCGTCGTTACTGCCGGCTATATCACCCGGGTATTTACATTCAGCTCAACCGTCTCATCGATTGTGGTCTCGCTTTTGATCAAGTACACAGCACACTACAAATACTACGTAACAGTAGGTGCAGCCATCTACCTGCTGGGTATGGGCCTCATGCTGGCTTATCGCACGCAAGACGCATCTGTCGGCACGCTCGTCGGAACCCAAATTGTCATTGGCATTGGCGGTGGTTTTCTCAACGTACCAGTGCAGCTGGGTGTTCAGGCCTCAGCTTCCCATCAACAAGTCGCGGCGGCCACCACCGTTTGGCTCACATTGCTCGAAGTCGGCGGCGCGGTGGGATCGGCCATATCCGGCGCCATTTGGTCGACCTATGTGCCCGCGAAACTTCAGGAGTATCTCCCAGCTGCGAATGCAGCTGACTGGGCGACGATATACGGGGATCTGACAGTATCTTCCAACTATACTACTTACCCACTCGGTTCCCCCGTACGGATAGCGATCAATCAGGCCTACCAGGAGACGATGCGTTATCTCCTCATAGGTGCACTGTGCTGTGCGGCACCGATTGTACCACTGACATTCTTCCTCAAGAACTACAAGCTCGATCAGATGGATCAAAAGGTTGTTGGAAATGTCATCGGAAGCGCAGAAAAAAGAGAAAAGGGAAAGAGTTGGAGGTTTTGGAAGCGGTGAATGAACGCGTGGTCATCATCTTTGACAATGCGTAGTGGACCTTTCGTTGGGAGAACATAAGGCTTCACCTACAACCTGGTTTTCTGTCTAATGCTAATGATGCATGTAAACCATGTTGATATGATATATAAAAAGTATTGTGCTCCAGCAGTAGACAGAAGCTCTTGGATGATGGTTGCACATAACTAAAGACATCACCCGCGCCTGGCTCTTTTGCCCTTTGCATGCGGTCTCAACCAATTAGTATCATAACGCAACCGTGAACAGAAAGTAACCACACCCTCGATAAGCTCTTTCCGTCAATATATGGTTGATTGTTGCGGCTAGTGACTAATGCGGCTATCCCATGTTCAACAGGGACTGCATGGGAGCTCTGTTTTACGACCAACTTATTCTCACATTTGACAACTTGACAAGAACCAAAACCAAGATGTCGACCTCTTCCACAGCTAGATTCATTACTTTTGTGAAACACGCGAGTTCTATCTTAAACCCAGATCCAACTTATCTGGAGGACTGCCAGCTCGACGGTAACGGCATGTCAGGTTTTGTACTGTGGCCAAGTCATTCAGGGGTGCGACATTCGGTGAATGTACAATTTCATGAGCCATATTCATCATATCCGGTCATATATGCAAGTTCAAGCATAACACGATTAGAGCGATCAAGGCGACAATTGAAGAAGAGTGATAGAAAAACATTACCATTCATTTTGCATAATTTAGAATAAACAAAACAACACACCAACTCAGCGAACGATCGGACCGTATGGACGCGTCTTCCCCATCTCATACGCCTCGAACGGATTTGGATTGTGCAATTGCGGATCCTCAAACTCCACCCCTTTCTTCACGAGTGTATCTATATGGCCTGCAACAAGTTGCTTCAACTGAATCAGACTCGGTCGCTCTGCTGGGTCGTACGCCAGGCAGCTTCTAAGCAAGGGGAAGAGTGAGCTATTCATATAAGGACCGTTGTCTTCGGTGGACACCGCCCACCTTCCTCCCATCAGGAGTAGGAGCTGGGGGTCATAGGGCCTGGTATTGACGATAGTATGCATGCCATCATCGAGGTATGGACCTCTGCTACTTATGTGGTGCGTGATGAGCGAGAACACCAACGCACCAATAGACCAGACATCAGACTTGGACGTGATGCGCGTATTTCTGGGATGATTGAACAATGCTTCTGGCGGATAGCGGCCGCTATCGTTTGGGATTCGGTACAAGATTGGGTTGTCTGTACCACGAAGTCCATGGCTCTCCGGTGTGCGATCAGGATGCAAGTCGTAGAATGTTCTTCCAAAGTCTAACAACACGATATCCGGCGCCTGCACTTGTTGTCAGAATGAGTTTCGAGGATTTAGAAATGGCAATACTTACATAACCTTCACCGCCATATCGAAGCATGACGTTACCGAGATGAAGATCATTGTGCACCAAAGGCTTCCAACCGTCCACCTTTGAATGCAGATCCCCTTGCTCTAAAACCAAACAAGCATCCACCATGCCCTTGAATAGATGCCAGATGAACCATTCAGGGAGCCTCTTGTTGAATTGTCTGGCTGGATCATGCCAGTAATTACGCAGTGCATCTGCGAGCGGTCCGCCGTCGCAGAGGTCGAGGAAGAGTCTATATCTGCCGGCTTCCATCATAAGCCTATACCCGCGATGCTTGATCAAGTTCAGGTGCGATGATTCCGTACGGGTACTGTCAATGAGTTCATGCATGCGAATTTCTCTGGGCAGTTTATCGCGCCATTCATCCGGACACTTCCATGCTAGCACATTTGGTGACGCTTCTTTAGCGACCATGCGGTCCATAATCGTGTTCCTTGCATCGCAATTGACCCACAACCCTGCGGCACCGTACGAGCCATGCCCCAAGAAGCGCGTTCCTATCCAAGTCACTTCTTCAGTGGTAAGCTCAAGGTCTTTGTATAGGTGGCTTTTCATCCATTCTCTTTTATTTTGCATCCTTCTGTTATTGTATTGTTGTCGGGTTTCGCCTGGTATAGGCTCTCTGTTCGCAATTACCCATTCTGAAGGATTCTGGACTGGCTGATAATGACTTGGCAACGGATCCCATGGAGGGTCGGGCCAAAATGAATAGGGAAATGTGTCGATGGGTTGCTCAGCATTTCCGCGCTGTATCCGTTCTTTTAACCTGCGAATTTCTTCCTTGAGCTGTGCGAGCCGTGCATTTTCTTCGCCTATTAGATGTGAAGATGAAAAGGATGGTTGTTGCGGCTGCGGCTGCGGTTGTGGTTGTGGCTGTGGCTGTGGCTGTGGTTTTTGTAGTAGTTTTAGTAGTTGTTGTAGTTGTTGCGGCTGTAGTTGTTGCGGCTGTGGCTGTGGCTGTGGCTGTGGCTGTGGTTGTGGTTGTGGAATTATTGGTGCCGGTACTGGTGCATGCGTAGGTAAACGTTTGGTTGACCTTGCTTGCTGTGCATTCTGTTGAGTGTAGGGTGCGGCCGGTATATTATTAGGATGCGGCAAACCGGGGCCTGTGGGGTGGTTGGGAGCCGTGCGATAGTAGGCTCTAGTAAGCGGATCCCCATGCCAGATAGTCGCAATGGTGTTTGCTCTATCCGCTAGAAATAGTGTTAGAAACTCGTTGTGCACATTGCTCGCTGTACCTACTTGTAGACCAACCAGGTCTGTTTTGTATCATATATTCTGCGGCATCCCAACGGAAATAATGGTAGGACATCTGATAGGGTGGCACCATGGCTGCAATTGGGATGTGTACTTGTTGGGTGACTTGCGCTTGCTCTCCCGACTTGCCTTTTTATTGTGAGATTTGATGAAACGGTCGCAGAGGCGCGCAGAGTCGGGTACCTGTATGGGGAGCCCATTGTTCGAATCATAGACAAAGAGAAACCTACTGTCACACAAGCCATCAAGTTCCGGAAAAGTTAGGCAATTTATACAATGGAATTCCAGACTGCCACACCGGCGAAGGTCCGGAGACTGGGTTCTTTGATTAGACTAGAGGCTAGTTCCCATGGTGGCAAGGCTTCCTGTGCGAACATTAAGGTCGTGCGGGCTCCAGCGCAAGGTGACCGATCCAGGCTTTGGTCTCGACCCAAAACTACATCTAAGCGCATATCGGTGTTTTCATCAAGGGATATGCATGCCGAGAAGTTAATGTCCAATAACTAATGAGCACAGGACTGCAAACAGCTGCCGTCATCGCCGAACAACGCGAGACATGGCACGTGGAAACAAAGGACGGCGATTGCGGCTTCATGATGGCTCACTAGTGACGGACATGCTGTTCCGTAAAAGAGATATGAGCAGTAGTGCATGTTTTACTGTCGTGGGTGATGTGTTGAGGGGTGGTTGGCTGTGAAGTTGTGGAAATGAGGGAAGCGGGGGAACTGCGTGATGAGCCGTGAACGCTTTCTGACGACACTATGATTCTTCCGCCTTCTAGTCTTTGACTTTTCAATTCATACATGGATGTAGCATATAGAAGTCTGTGTAAGGAATTTTCATTGAGCATATCCGCGAGTAGCCAACGAGAAAACTATACACATAACGGTAAATGTACAACACCCTCCGTGCTAAATTCGAAATGCGGCAAGACAAGATATTTTCGGGCCTCAGGCCATGTTTTTGTATTATTGAGCAAGTTTTTCCAACCATAGGTAACAAAATTTCAACGCAGGAAAGAAAACAAAAGAAACCTTCGGTGTACAATCTGGTTCATCCTTCACCACAACCATCGCAGGCCCCCTCCCAATTCCGCACTTGAGTACCTCGTCCCCTCAACCGTATCCGCCGCGCGACTTACAAATCTAATCGCAAGGGCTCCAGTTGCAATGTAATCTGTTGCTTAGATGGCTTTGCCCTTGCCCTTATTCAGCCTTACGGGTGATGTGGTAAGGTCAATCACATCAATCTCCTCCCCGTCGGTATCATCAGAGTCTTCATAGGCGGAATCACCCTCAGCCCAGTCTTCTTCATTCTCCACAGCGTTGAACATGTTGACCTGGCAGTCAAACAGCGTTAACTGTCTCTTTCCCGGGAGCTCTGTCTTCTCCGGAACCTGTACTCTTATCTTGCGAGGTCTTCCTGGACCTCGCTTCTTGACCCCCGCGCTTACAGGGTCCTGAAAGATAGTCAGTAGCAGTTCATCGTAGGGCGATGATGCGATGACTTACCAAAGGCTCCTGTTTAATGTACGGAGCTTTACCCTTGCCTTTTCTCAGGACCTTGGTCTTGACTCTGGCTCTTGTGTTACCAGCAGGAGTGCTGGGACCTGCTTTGGTCAGGACGGATCGCGGAGACGCAATTCTTGGCATGTAAAGCTTCTCATCGCAAGCATTGGTTTCCTGTAACCTCCCTAACATTGGCACCTCGGTTGGGTAAGATAGGGGTGACGAGGCCAAGTTGAACTGCCGCGACGGCGAGGAAGAGAATATAGGCGGTGGCGACGAAGATGCAATGATGGACGAAGAGCTCATCAGACCTGTCTGTTCTTGTTGGCGCTGATATCTCAGATAGAACGGTTGATTAATTTCAAACAGGATCTGAGGCTTCTGTTCGAACAGAGCCTTCAAGAAGCCCGGTCGGTTCTCCAGCACCTGATTTTGGCCAGCCAAGGTCTTGATATAACCCAAAGACAATTTGGAGAGATAGGCGCCTTTCCATGTGCCAAAGTCGAATTCATAGTCGCCGTCAAATGTGGGTACAAAGAGCTCAGGACGTCGCGCTCGGCGCTCAAGTGCAGTTAGCTCGGTTTTGTCGACTGCCGGGTGACCATAAGCTCTCGGCATCCATGCGGACACTGAAGATGGAACCAGAAGTTGATTTGTTGCTGAAACTTGAGTAGCTGAGCTTTGGAATAGGGTTGTAGGCGGCAGGCTTGGGGCTTGAGAAGCTGGAATTTGAGATTGAAGCTCCATTAGCTGTGGTGTTAAAGTTTTCTTTTGCTTAAAGCCCGTTGGTAGGGCTACAGCTTGATTTTGCTGTGTCTCCTTGAATTTGTCCTGGACCTGTATCTTAACCCTACCCAATGTGATCGCATACTCCATGTGTCGCTTGCTTTGTTCACTTAGATGATCAATCTGCTGCTGAATCTGCTCTTCGACAGTCGCCTGCCGCACGTGGAGTGCAACTTCATGTCGACGGTTTTTCATCGCAGCATTGGCCGCTTTCCGTTTAGACGGAGGCATGCTCAGGCGTTCGAGCACAGGAGACGACGGTATGGAGACGAGAAAGAGAACTAAACGTAGGTTTAAATAATGTGAGCGTGCGATGTTGAAGCAAGGAAAAGATGGAGAGAGTATATCATACCTAGGTTGCAGCAGTCTGTGAGTGACAGCGCTAGACTGGAAGGTTGTCAAAGTCCGGGAAGGACGCGTGATAAGAAGGCTTCAATAAAATTATTGAGAGACGAACTTTAATGGTAGGATGTGAAAAGATGAAGCATACGCAAGCGGAGAGGGGATACTCATGCAGTGATGTGGTGGCTCGATGATGCGGTCGCTGTGTCCTCACAATCCAGCGTGTCTTCCCTTACTTATACAAGTTATCACAGCCTATCTACAAAGACAAACGATGGGAGGCTAGGTCTCACCCAGACTCCGGCCATCTTCCAAAGGCTAGCGTCCAAATCTCATGCACCAGGCATGGGCGACCTGTCAGTTTCAGGGTTTGTAACAGCCGTTGCCCGGGAACCACACAAATAAGATGATGGCTGGAAGGTCTCAATGCACTCAGCCGTATACTGCTTCGTTTCACATACGACCGAACATATCAGGAATTTGCAGGAAGCTGTAATGTAAAACAACAATATTACACCTAAAATAGCCTACCTTTGCACACTTCATCTCAAAGCCAGCAATAATCCCTACCAATCTTTTTTTTTTGCAATATTATATGACTTTTCAGCATTGAGTAATATGCAGCTTTAGCTGCATATTATGGTTGTGTTCCTGCGTATACCGCTTACTTTGTTTTGGGAAGCTAAGCTGTGATTGGCCCATTA
>Ga0265798_10009596_pt1 | contig 12079 bp, 7 predicted proteins | sample P3T30metagenome_FD_192430 | JGI IMG/M metagenome (GOLD analysis project Ga0265798, IMG submission 192430) | Plant litter microbial communities from East Loma Ridge, Irvine, California - P3 T30 | ecosystem: Environmental > Terrestrial > Plant litter > Unclassified | place: USA: California... | reverse complement strand
GGCATGACAATGAAAACCTGGGACTACGCCAGCGCCGGCGGCTCGAAAAAAGAAACCGGCTGCTGCTCGCTCGACAGCATCAACGATGCCCGCGACATTGCCGTGCGCCTAGGTTTCCCGCACTACATCATCGACATCCGCGACGAGTTCGGCGATTTTGTCATCGACAATTTCACTGAAGAATACCTCGCCGGCCGCACCCCCAACCCCTGCGTGCTCTGCAACACCCACATCAAGTGGGATGCCTTGCTGCGCCGGGCCGATATGCTGGGCTGCCAGTACATTGCCACCGGCCACTACGCCCAAATCCGGCAGGATGCCGACACCGGCCGCTTTGTGGTGAGCAAGGGCCTTGATGAAAACAAAGACCAGAGCTACGCGCTGTGGGGCGTGACGCAGCAGAGCCTGAGCCGCACACTGTTCCCGCTAGGGGCCATGCGCAAAACCGAGATTTACGACGAGGCTCGCCGCCGTGGCTTCACGGCCCTAGTCAATAAGCCCGAGAGCTACGAAATCTGCTTTATCCCCGACAACGACTACCGCGGATTCTTGCGCCGCCGCGTGGCCGGGCTGGAGGAGCGCGTAGCGGGTGGCCGCTTCGTGCTGGCTGATGGCACCGACCTAGGCCGCCACGAGGGCTACCCGTTCTATACCATCGGGCAGCGCAAAGGGCTGGGCATCGCCCTCGGCTTTCCGGCTTACGTAGTGGCTATTCGGCCCGAAACCAATGAGGTGGTGCTCGGTAACTACGACGAGCTGGCTAGCTCGTTCACTACCGTGCACAAGCTCAATATGGGCAAGCTCGGTAGCCTCGAAGGCCGCGGCCTGGTGCCTGCCGTAGTGAAAGTGCGCTACCACCACGCGGGCTCGCCAGCGTTTTTGGAACAGGTAGAAGATAAAATAAACATCTACTTTACCGACCCGGTGCACGCCATCACGCCCGGCCAAGCGGCCGTGTTCTACGATGGCGACGACGTGCTGGGCGGCGGCTGGATAACGCGCCACGTCATTGGCGAAGTGCCGCAGCCGCAAGCTGCAGCCGCTTTAGCCTAAGCGATTCGGCGGGCGGTTAAAGAGCGAGGGGATAATGCGTGGTCATACTGCGTATTAACCCCTCGCTCTTTAGCTATTCAATTCCTTAATGCTAGCCATAAAAATTGTCCTAGGTGGCTGGGTAACTTCGGGGTGAGTGCGAGCTACTTACTAGCTTTGCTACGCGCCAGGTCCAGCTTCGGCCTAGGTATGCAGTTAGTGCTATTCTATCGAAATATGATGCTACATTTCCGCTATTCATTACTATCTAAAGCGCTAGGCGCCGCCGCTTTGCTTGGTGCTGGCGCCCTTTTGGAAGGCTGCCGCCGCGAGTCGGTAGTTCCTACGCCGGTCGTCGATTACTATCCGCTGGAGGTGGGTAACTACCGCACCTACGCCGTGAGCGACACCCTGTGGAACAAGGGCGTGGCTACCCCCACCAATTACCAGCTGCGCGAGGCCGTGACGGAGAAGTTTACCGATGCGGCTGGCCAAACGGCCTATCGTGTGCTGCGCGCCCGCCGCACCACGAACGCCCAGGCCTGGGCCCCTGACAGTGTGCTGGTAGTGCAGCAGCAGGCGCAGGCCATTTTGCTGACGCGCGACAACGTGCGCACCATCGAGCTCATTTACCCGCTGCGGGCCGGTAAGACCTGGAAAAAGTACGCCTTCACTACCGAGCGTACCGACAGCGTACGGGCCTTCGATGGGACCGTGGAGCAGCCCTTTACCACGCCTGGTGCTACCCCAATAACCTACGCCGCCACCGCCGTGGCCCGCGACCAAATGCCTATCGAGGCCAACGATGGCCTGCTGCGCCGGGGCGGCTACCTGCAAGTATTTGCCCAGGGCGTGGGCCCAGTGCTGCGCCGCCGTTACGCTTACGAAACCTTCTACACCACTTCCAACGGCGCCTCGGTCATCACGCCTACCATCATTCAGGTGGGGCGCTCGCGCCTGGAGGTGCTCATCGATAGCGGCAAGCTCTAGGTACTATTTTGCTTTGCCAGAATTCCTTAAGCGACCTGCCGCACGCTGTGGCAGGTCGCTTTTTATTCAGCGCTAGCCAGTAAGACCGTTCTTGTAATAGGAAGAATAAAACATTCCGTCATGCTGAGCTTGCTAAAGCATTTCTATCGCTTCGTCTAGGCCGTTCAGCGAAACGGTAGAGATGCTTCGGCAAGCTCAGCATGACGGAACATTTATAAGTTTTCAATCAAAGAATAATCTTCGCCTGCAGGATGGTAATGCTGTGTGCCTCTGCGGTATAAGTAGTAGCGCCAGCAGGTAGGGCGCGCTGCTTGTAGCTGACTACGTTTTTGTCTGGGGCTTTCAGGGTGTTCATAGCCTCTATGGAGGGGGCATTCAGCTCATGCGCAATCCAGGCGCCGGCTACTTTGACGTTGAGTTTCAGCGGCACGGCCGCTTTGCTGTCACGGTTGACAATGGCTAGGGTGAGCATTTTGCCATCGGTGGAGGCCGATACGTCCAGGGCTTCTGCGCCAGTGGTGGTTACGGCTACGCTCTGGGGGCCGCACAATCGCCGGTACAGCTCTAGGGGGTAGTAAATGGTCTGGCAGATAGACGTAGTGTCGTTCGTCATGATGGGCGCTAACACGTTCACGGTCTGCGCCCAGGTGGCGAGGCCAATCACGGCCGCATTGCGCTGAAAGATGTTGAGAAACGTGGCCACCCCTAGGGCGTGGTTCCAGGTGTAGTCTACCTCCAGGTCGTACGCCCCGCGGCCCCCATTTTCCCAAATACCCCACTCATCCACCGCGATTTTGACGGGCTGCTGCCGGCTCGGGAAGCGGTACCACTTGCTGAAGCTGCTCACCTTGGGCGGGGTGAGGGCGGCAATTTGGGCCGCGGTGGTTTTGATGGCCGTTTCCATCTCGGCGATGGACGTGAAGAGCGAGGCCGGGTCGCCTGGTTTGGAACTGGCGTAGAGGTGCAGCGCAATGTAGTCGCAGATGGGGTGCAGCTCTTGCAGTACTTGCTGGTTCCAGTCGGGCTTATCGCCCACCATAATGAGCTGGATGGACGGGTCTTGCAGCTTCATCAGCTTGGCGTAGTACCAAGCTTGCTTGATGTAGTCGCGCGGGTCTTGCAGACGTCCGGCATCCTCCTTGGCCGCTTCTTCATTGCCTAGGCCCCAGTACTTTACTTGGTAGGGCGCGGGGTGGCCGTTTTCCTTGCGTTTGGTGGCGTAGTAGCCCTCCGTGCTGTTGCAGTACTCGACCCAGTCGGCGGCTTCTTCGGCCGTGCCGGTCGACATGTTTACGGTTAGGAAGGGCGCGGCGCCGAGCAGCCGGGCGTATTCCATGTATTCATCGGTGCCGACGTTGTTGTTGTCGTAGCCGCCCCAAATGAGGTTTTTGCGTACCGGCCGCTCCTTACCAACGCCGTCTTTCCAGTGGTAAATCTTGGTGACCGTGCCGCCGGGGTAGCGCAACAGCGTGGGGCGTAGCCGCTGCACTTTTTCGAGCACATCGGGGCGAAAGCGGTGCCGCTGGTCGTCGTAGATGCCGCCGTAGATGGCGCGCCCTAGGTGCTCAATAAATTGCCCGTAGATGGTAGGTGCTATTGCCCCCAGGCTCTGGGTGAGGTGCACCGTGATTTCAGCCGGTTTGGGCGCGAATAATCTTTTGACCTGGCCCGGTACCATCGCCCCAGCGAGGGCAGTAGTACTCAAGCCAATAAACTGTCTTCGGGGCTGTTTTTCCATTAAACGTTTTGGCGGATGCTGCTAACCAGCTAAGTGAGTTCCTAGTGTGCCTGCGGCTATAAGCTGACTTGTAAGTAAGCACGAGCATACGGCGGCCCAAGGTATCCTAGCTGGATTTATACCGGCCACGTGTTCCGCAAAAACCGTAGCCAGTTGCCGTGCATCATGCCTTCGATGTCTTGCACCGAGTAGCCGCGCTTGGCCAGCAGGTCGGGTATTTTTTGGAGGTCGGCGATGGTTTCTAGGTCGTAGGGGCACTGCTCGCGGCCGAAGGCGCCGTCGAGGTCGGTGCCTAGCCCTACGTGCTGGGCGCTGCCGACCACCTGGCAGATGTGGTCGATGTGGTCGAGCGCTACCTCTAGGTTGCAGTGCATGCCTAGGGGGGTAGATTCGCCGCGTACCCAGTTGGGCACCATCATCCAGGCGTCGAGGGCAGCACCTATCACGGCGCCGCGGGCGGCCAGCGCACGCAGCTGCTCGTCGCTGTACTGGCGGTTGTGGTTGACGAGGGCGCGGCAGTTGTTGTGGCTGGCCCACACGGGGCCGTTGAAGTAGTCGAGCGCCTCCCAAAAGCTGTCGTCGCAGAGGTGGGTCGCGTCCAGGATGATGTTGAGGCGCTCCATTTCGCGCAGCAGCGCGGGGCCCTGAGGCCCTAGGCCGCCGGTGGCATCGGTGCCCTGGGCGTAGCGGCCGGGCCCGTAGTGAGCGGGGCCTACGGCGCGCAGCCCGTACTCGTAGGCTTGCGCTAGGTGGCCCACGGTGATGAGCGAGTCGGCCCCTTCCAGACTTAAGATGTAGCCGATGGGCTTGCGGTCTTGGGGGGTGTCGTCGGCCCAGCGGCTGAGGTGCTGCTCTAGGGTGGCGCGGTCGCGCACCTGCGTCATTTCGCCGGCGGCTTCCATGGCTTGGTACCAGGCCAGCTGGCCTTGGGTTTGGGCCCAGGCTTGGGCGGGCGAGTGCCAGCCGGGGAGGGGGTTGCCGGGCGCCACGTAGCGCGCAATTTGGGTGGCTACCACCAGCCCGATATTGCCTTGGCGCAGGGCGGGCAGGCTCACCGTGCCCAGGCTCCGGTCGGGCTTGTCGGTGAGGCCGGCTTCGCGGGCGTTGAGGGCCGCCACGGGTTGGGTGAGGTCGCGGTTCCACTCCAGGGCGTTCATGCTCAGGTCGAGGTGAGCGTCTACAATCAGCATAAGCTACACGGTAAGAATACGGTCGCGGGCTACGGTGGGCCACGTGCCGGCCAGGTGGTGGTTTTCGATGGCGGTGGCCTGGGCGTAGAGGGCCACCGTGGGGCAAATGTGGTGCGGCAGGCCGTAGAGCACGTCGCCTACCCGGTAGCCGTGGTCGGGCCCGGCGGCTACTACTAGGTGCTCTTCGCTGTGGCCGATGGGGTGCAGCTCGGGCGCATTCAGGAAAGTAATGCGCTTGTCCAGCGGGCTTTCGGAGGCAATGGCTTTGTGCCCTAGGTCTACGCACAGCGTGGTGGCGGTGGGCAGCGAAACCACGCGGCACAGCACCAACGCGGCCGGCAGAAACGGCTGCTCCGCAAACGCCCGGCCGTAGCCGCCATCCCAGTAAATAAACGTGCCGGGGCTGCACTCCACGCCCGGCCGGGCGGCGTGCACCGGAAACGTGGGCGTGCCCCCCGCCACGACGGCGGGCGCAAACCCTAGGTCTTGAAGCTGCGCCACCAAGGCGGACACTGGCGCAAAAGCCTGGTGGCAGCGCTCGGTGCGCACGGCCAGGTCTTCGTCGTGAATGTGGCCGTCGTAGGCGTGCAGGCCTACCACGTCGAGGTTGGGTAAGTCTTGGCACTGCCGGTAAAAGGCCGCCGCCGCCGCCGGGGCCTGGCCCGAGCGGTTCATGCCCACGTTGAGGTCAATGAATACTGGCACCAGCAGGTGGGCGGCCTCCGCTAGCGCACTCAGTTGGCGGGCGGCGTCGTAGTCATCGAGCAGGCACGAAAAGCGGGTGCGCGGGTACATCTCCATGAGCGCGAGCAGGCGGTGGGCCCTAGGGCCCACGGGTTGGTAGGCCAGCAGCACATCGGGCGCCTGGCAGCGGCCCAGCAGCTCGGCCTCCGCAATAGTGGCACACTTAAACTTGGTGATGCCGGCGGCCAGAGTCAGCAGCACGGCTTCGCGGCTTTTGTGTGTTTTGATGTGCGGGCGCAGCCGCCCTAGGTCGTCAATTTGGGTGGCGAGCAGCGCTAGATTGTGCCGCACTCGGTCGGGGTATACCACCAGCGCGGGCGTGTCCACCAGGTCCGCGTCTGCTATTTCAAACCACTCTGCCATGTGTCGGGCTGTTATTTAAGTAGTTACTAATCGTCTGTCATGCAGAGCGCAGCGAAGCATCTCGCGTGGTGCAGTAAACTCCTGCGCTAGCAAAGGTGTGAGCGAGATGCTTCGCTGCGCTCTGCATGACAGACGATTATCTGGCTGCTAGAATGATGCTGAGAAACGAGTTATTCCAATTCAAACAGCGCCTCTATCTCGACCGGAATGTTATCGGGTAGCGAGCCAAAACCCACGGCGCTGCGCACGCCAATGCCATTGTCGGGGCCCCACACCTGGGCAAAAAGCTCGCTGCACCCGTTGATGATGTAGGGGTGTTTTTCAAAATCGGAGGTGCAGTTCACCATGCCCAGTACCTTGATGACGCGCTTGACCTTGTTGAGGCTGCCTAGGTTGGCCACGATGGTAGACAAGATGGTGAGGCCCACTTGGCGGGCGGCCAGCTTGCCGCCTTCTTGGTCGATGGCGTCGCCGATGCGGCCGATAATCAGACTCTTGTCGTCTTGCACCGGCCCGTGGCCCGATACGTAGAGGTACTTGCCATCGACCAGGCAGGGCTTGTATACCCCGAGGGGCGTGGGGGCGGGGGGCAGGAGCAAGCCGGTTTGGGCGAAGTTTTCGTCGGGAGTAAGCATGAAGTACTTAAAAGTGAACCAGGTGATTGAGTAGTAGTACGCCGACCAGGCCCGTGACTGACACGAGGGCTTCCATCACGGACCAGGACCGGAGGGTGTCCTTAACGCTAAGGTTAAAGTATTCTTTAAACATCCAAAACCCCGCATCGTTAATGTGCGAGAACATGAGGCTGCCCGCGCCCACGGCCAGCACCATGAGGTTGGGGTTGGTGTGGGTTTGGATTAATAGAGGCGAAATAAGGCCCGCCGTGGTGAGCCCCGCCACCGTAGCCGACCCCACGCAGGCCCGAATGATAGCCGCCATGAGCCAGCCCAGCACCAGCGGCGGCAGCGCCACGTGCTGCAACAAGCCCGCAATTTCGGTGCTGGCGCCGCTGTCGGTGAGCACCTGCTTGAGGGCGCCCGAGGCCCCGATTATCAATAAAATCAAGCTGATATCTTTTACTGCTTCGGCATAGATGGCCATGATTTGAGGCATGCTACGGCCCGTGCGCCAGCCCAGCGAGTAGGTGGCGTAGGCCACGGCCAGCAGCATTACCACCGAGGGCTGGCCCAGCAGTGCCACTAGCGGCTGCCCCGGCGCGCCCGCCCGCGCCAGCACGGGGTAGCCGGCCGCCAGCATCAGGAGCAGCACCGGAAACAGGGCCGTAAAAAAACTATTGGCCGTGCCCGGCACCTTGGCCTCCGCCACCGAGGCCGGGGCAAACACCTCCAGCGGTTCGGACGCCAGGTTCTTCAAGGTTTGGGAGAACAAGGGCCCGGCAATGATGATGGCCGGGATGGCCACGGCCAAGCCGTAGAGCAGGGTCAGGCCCATATTGGCCCCAAACTGCACCACCAGCGCGGCGGGTGAGGGGTGCGGCGGCAAGAACCCGTGCGTAACCGAGAGGGCCGCCAGCATGGGCAAGCCTAGGTAGATGGCCGGCAGCTTGTACCGGTACACGATGGAAAAGATGAGGGGCACCATGAGCACGAAGCCGATGCCGTAGTAGAGCGGAATGCCGATGATAAACCCCGTAACTACCATGGCCCACTGAATGTAGCGGGGCCCGAAGGCGCGCATGAGGGCGGTGGCCAGGTTTTGGGCGGCGCCGGTTTCGGCCAGCAGCTTGCCCAGCATGGCCCCGAGGCTGAGGATGAGCACCAGCGACCCTAGGGTGTCGCCGATGCCTTTCTCTACCGATTTGGCAATCTGGGTGAGCGGCATACCCAGCAGCACCCCGGCCAGCAGCGACACCACCAGGAAGGCCAGAAAGGCATTGACCTTGCAGGCCGATATCAGCAAAACCAGGCCCGCGATGCACAGCAAGACGATAACTAAGGTCATAGAAGCTAGTAGTTTACCAGGAGTTCATCGACTAGCAACCAGGCCTTGCCGCCCGCCCCGTACTCGCCGGCCGGAATGACGCCTTGGTTGCTGGCCTGCACCTTGATGTAGCGGGCCGACACCGGCGCAATGCGGGCGCGCACCGGGTTGATGCCGTTAATCGGAAACTCGGTTTGCTGGTACACGGGCTGGTAGGTTACGCCATCGCTCGACACTAAAAAGACGAGCTTGGTGGGCGGCCACATCTTCTGCCAGTGGTAGTTGAGCACGTTGGTGCCCAGGCTGTTGAGCTGCTGCGGGGCCCCTAGGTCGAGGGTGGCCTCTAGGTCGGTGCCGCTAAAGCCGTACCACTGGCCGTCGTTGTAGCGGCTGGTGCCGGCCACGCCGTTGGTCAGGCCCCAGGTGGTGCCGGGGTTGTAGTTGCCGGCCGGCGGGTTGGCTAGCGCCACGGCCTTGCCGGTGGCCGGGCCCACCGTAAACTCCTTACTATAGAGTGGCTGCGTGCGCCGAGAACCCACAAAGACGCTGGCTTTCACCACGCAGCTTTGGCTGATGAGTAGGGGCGCGGTGTACTTCGGACTCTGGGCGTCGGGCTCCTGGCCGTTGGTGGTGAAGCGGATAGCCCCCTGCGGCGCGCTGGATTGCAGCCGTAGTAGCGGCAGGCCGCCGGGGCCCGCCCGCAGGCTGTCGGTCACTTCGTCGTAGTTGCGGGCGGGTACCACCCCTAGGGCACCCAGCACCGGGTCGTGGGTGCGCACGCGGGCCAAGAAGCCAGGGTAGTCGCGCGGGCCGCGCGGCGACCAAGCGATTTCGGCCACCGCCAGCAACCTAGGAAACACCATGTACTCGAGCTTGCGCGGGGTGGGCATGTACTCGGTCCAGACATTGGCTTGCACGCCCCGCACGTAGCGGGCCTGCGCGGCGGTGAGCACGGCCGGCACCGGCTCGTAGCGGTAGAGCTTGCGCAGCGGCGTGTAGCCGCCCGCCGCCAGCGAGTCGTGCGGATTCAGCGACTGGTAGTAATCTAGGTACACTTCTTTCTCGGGCGTCATTACCACCGAGTGCCCGAGGCGGGCTGCCTCGATGCCACCCTGCTCGCCGGTCCAGCTCATCACGGTGGCGCCCGGCGACAAGCCGCCTTCTAGTATTTCATCCCAACCTAGCAGCTGCCGGTTTTTGGTGGCTAGGTACCGGCCTATGCGCTGCACAAAATAGCTCTGCAACTCGTGCTCGTCTTTCAGGTGCTCGGCCTTGATGCGGGCCTGGCACTTGGGGCAGACTTTCCAGCGCGTCTTGGGGCATTCGTCGCCGCCGATGTGCACGTAGCGCCCTGGAAAGATGGCCACCACCTCGTCGAGCACCCCGGTCAGAAACGTGAAGGTTTCCTCGTTGCCGGCGCAGTACACGTCGTCGAACACGCCCCAAAACGTGGCCGCTTGGTACGGCCCACCCGTGCACCCTAGGGCTGGGTAGGCAGACAGCGCCGCCAGGGCGTGGCCCGGCATTTCGATTTCGGGAATGACCGTGATGTGGCGCTCGGCGGCGTAGCGCACCAACTCGCGGGCCTCGGCCTGGGTGTAGTAGCCGCCGTAGCGCGTCCCGTCGAAGCGATGCGGCAGTTCTCTTTTATGGCCCACCAGGGTTTCGCTGCGGTAGGCCGCCACGGTTTGCAGGCGCGGGTACTTCTTGATTTCGAGGCGCCAGCCCTGGTCGTCGGTGAGGTGCCAGTGAAAGGTGTTGATTTTGTAAAACGCCAGCACATCAAGCCACTTCTTAAGCGCACTCACCGGGAACATATGCCGGCTCACGTCGAGGTGCATGCCGCGGTAGGCGAAGCGCGGGTAGTCGGTAATCTCGCAGCCCGGTAGCCGCACCTCGGCCGCCCGGCCGCCGGGGCCCAGCAGCTGGCTCAGCGTTTGGAGCCCGTAGAATACGCCCGCCTTGTCGTGGCCCGTGAGGGTAATGCGGTGGGCGCCGACCACTAGGTGGTAGCCCTCGCGCTGGGGCACCGCTGCGCTATCCAGGCGCAGGTCGATGGTGCTGGCCGCGCCGGCCGCCGGCTTGCTGCTCAGCCTTAGGTGGCACTTGGCCTGCACGTACTGGGCAAAGAGCGTAGCAGAACGCGGCCCTAGCCCCCGGCCGGTGTGCACCGTGGTACGGCTACTGAGCACAAACGCTGGCCCGCGCACCACCACCCGCACTGGCTGCGGCAAGAGGGATAGCGGGGCCCCTAGGGCCGGTTGCGCCTTGGCTGCTTGCCAGATACACAGCAGTACTAAGCATAGAACTGTTGTTAGGAGGTATCCTTGGGCGGAAAAGTAAGTGTACCGTGGACTCTGCGAGTCCGCGCGTGGGTAGGTAGATGGCAGCTCATTCACGCGCGGACTCGCAGAGTCCACGGTACACTTGATTGGAAGCTGCGCTACTATCGATGGTTGCTGCAACGTGCTATTCGTTAATTCACTAGCTTGGTGTCGCCCTCTACGGCCACGCCGCTTTGCTCGGCCACGGCTTTGTACTCAAAGGCGCCCTTGGCGGGCTTCACGCCCGTGCCAAAGCGACCGTCGGCCCCCACGGGTACCCAGGCCGAGTATTGCCACGGGTCGGCGTAGAGGGTTTCGACGCGGCCGCGGTAGGCCCGGTAGGCAAAGCGGGCGCGGGTTACGCCCTTGCCCTTGTAGTTGTAGAGGCGGCCGCTGAGCTGGGTGCTGGCGGCGGCCGGCTTGGCGGCGGTGGTTTCTACGGTCACGGCCTCGGCCAGGGCGGGCGTTACATTGGCTAGCTTGATAACCAAGGCATTGGGCCAGCGGTGGTCGTCGTAGATGCGCTGCGACTTCACGGCCGTGACCACCAGCCCGCCGGGCGTTTGCTGGAAGGTGGGGCGCACATCGAGGCCGGGCTTGTACTCCATTATTTTGCCGTTCTGGCCTAGCACGCTCACCGTGGTGTTGGGCTGCGCCTTTACCGAGTGCAAGGTAAACGTCCGGCGCTCGCCTTCTTTCCAGTCGGGCACCTCCGTCACGATGGCGTATAGGTTCTTGCCTTTTGCCGTAAACAGGACGTTGTTTTCCTTGCTCACCACCCAGCTGCGCGTGCTGTCGATGCACTCGTGGTTGAGGAAGTACCACGCCGCCATTTCGCGCAGGCGTCCTTCCTGCTCGTCGGGCAGCGCGCCGTTGGCTTTAGGGCCCACGTTGAGCAGCAGCGAGCCGCCCTTGGAGCGGGCCTCCACCAGCAGGTCGATGAGTTGTGTGCCCGACTTGTAGCGCTCGTTAGTAGGCTGGTACTGCCAGGCCGTGCCGATGGTGATAGGCGAGAGCCAGGGCTGCGTAATGGGCGTGCCCGGCAGGGTTTGCTCGGGCGTTTTGATGGCCCCGCGGGTGATGAGCAGGTTGGGCTGGATGCGCCAGCAGGTTTCCTTCACGACTTCCTTGGGCTCACCGTCGATGAAAAACACGTCGATTTTGCCGTAGTTGGTCATCAATTCCTCGCACTGCCGACGGTTGTAGTCGTTGTACTTCTGGGTCATGGCCGCGTCGAACTTCACGTTGTCGCGGGTGATAGGTAGGTGGTTGGCGTGCAGAAAGTAGAAGTCTTCCGGCGAAAAGTAAAAGCCCACGTCCAGGCCCGCGGCGCGGGTGGCGTCCACAAACTCCTTCAGCAAGTCCTTTTTATAAGGGGTCTTGGTGATGTTGAAGTCCGTGGTTTTGGTGTCCCACATACAGAAGCCCGCGTGGTGCTTGGTCGTGAACACGATGTACTTCATGCCCGCCAGCTTGGCCAGCTCGGCTATTTCGCGGGGGTTAAACTTGTCGGGGTTAAACGTCTTGGGTAGTTCCGTGAAAAACCGGTCCACGTAGTCGTCCGAAGCACCCACCAGCGAGTGGCTGATAACTACGCCCAACTGCGCATCCACGCTAAAGTGGATGAACAGGCCGGCACCGGTGTTCTTCAGCCACTGCTCGCGCTCGGGCTTGTTTAGGTTGTAGCTGCTTTTCTCATCGTCGTTCACCACGTCGTTTTGGGCGCGGGCGGCGTGGAAGCCTAGCAAAAAGGTCAG
>Ga0265798_10009595_pt1 | contig 12079 bp, 11 predicted proteins | sample P3T30metagenome_FD_192430 | JGI IMG/M metagenome (GOLD analysis project Ga0265798, IMG submission 192430) | Plant litter microbial communities from East Loma Ridge, Irvine, California - P3 T30 | ecosystem: Environmental > Terrestrial > Plant litter > Unclassified | place: USA: California... | reverse complement strand
TAATTACAAACAACAAATGCAAGGTAAAGGTTTTATTAAATTTATGGCAATACTCTTAGGTATTGTCTGTGTGTATTCCCTCTCGTTCAATCTGGTTTCGTCGAACGTAGAGAAAAATGCTAAAGCTTACGCGAAAGGCGATCCTGAAAAGGAAAAAGCTTATTTGGATTCCATGTCCACCGTACCCGTTTATCCGATCTTCGGATTTGACTATGAGTTCTGTAAATCTAAATCAATTAACCTTGGTCTGGATTTAAAAGGTGGTATGAACGTTACCATGGAGATTTCTCTAGCTGAATTGGTGAAATCACTGGCTGGAAATCCTGATGATGCGAACTTCAATCAGGCAATTGCAAATGCACAAACCGAACTTAATGCTGGCGGAAAAGACTTCATTAACCTTTTCGCTAATAACTTCGAGAAGTTAAACCCTAATGTTAAACTAGCAGACTACTTTGCAAATCAGGACAATGCACAGCAACTTAAAGCAAATGCAAGCAATGCTGAAGTAAGAAATTACTTGTCTAAAGAAGCGACAAGTGCTATTGACCGCTCTTTCATTATCATCCGTAGCCGTATTGATGGTTTTGGTGTGGTGAGCCCGAACATGCAGAAACAAGAAGGTACTAACCGTATCTTGATTGAAATGCCAGGTGTTCAGGATAAAGAAAGAATTCACAAACTACTACAAGGTTCAGAGGAACTTCAGTTCTGGCAGGTATATCAAAATGAAGAAGTTTACTCTTTATTAGAGAACATCAACAAAACACTAGCAACAACCCTTAAGGACACCACTTCTACTGCAGCTGCTAAAGATTCTACAGGTACTGCAGGAAGTAAGCTTGCTGGCTTAGGTAAAAAAGCAAACACTGCTGACTCAACGGCTCAACGTTTAGAAGCTGTAAAAAACAATCCTCTATTCTCGGTATTGACCATCCCAACTTACCAGGGACCAAATGGCCCGGCACTTCGTCCAGGACCGGTTGTTGGTTGGGTTGCACAAAAGGATACTGCGAAAGTTAACAGCTACCTTAAGAGAGATGAAATTGCGCCAATTATTCCATCAACCTTCAAATTCATGTGGAGTGTTAAGCCGATGGAAGGCAGCAAAGTATTCGAACTATATGCCATTAAAGATGTTGACGCAAACGGCGCACCTGATTTAGGTGGTGAAGCGATCAGCGATGCTCGTCATGATTATGACCAAAAAGGTAAGCCTGAGGTTACGATGTACATGACTGGTGATGGTGCTGCTAAATGGAAAAAAATCACTGCTGAGGCATCTGCTGATCCAAATAACAAGAAAGCTATTGCTATCGTATTAGATAACAACGTTTACTCCGCTCCTACGGTTCAAAACGAAATCCCGAATGGTATTTCATCAATCACCGGTAGCTTCACTGTAAACGATACACAAGATTTAGCAAACATTCTTAAAGCTGGTAAACTACCTGCACCTGCGAGAATCGTTGGCGAATTCGTAGTTGGTCCATCATTGGGGCAGGCGGCAATTGACAATGGTTTATTATCATTCTGTCTTGCTTTCGTAGTAATCCTAGTGTTCATGGCACTTTATTACAACAAAGCTGGTTGGGTTGCTAACCTTGCCTTAGTAATCAACTTATTCTTCATCATGGGTATCCTGGTATCCCTTGGAGCGGTATTGACGCTACCTGGTATTGCTGGTATCATCCTGGTAATCGGTCTTTCAGTAGATGCAAACATTCTGATCTTTGAGCGTGTGCGTGAAGAGTTACTACATGGTAAATCGACTGCGCTGGCAATTAAAGAAGGCTTTAAGCATGCAATGCCGTCTATCATTGACTCCAACGTTACCATCTTAATCTTAGGTATCATCCTTTATATCTTCGGAAGCGGTCCGGTTCAAGGTTTCGCAACCACACTTTGTATTGGTATTCTGTCTTCATTGTTCTGTGCGGTATTGATCTCACGTTTGGTATTCGACAGCATGTTGAACAAGAGCTCGAATATCACCTTTGGTAACAAAGCAACATTACATGCCTTCAGAGACATCGCGTTTGACTTCGTAGGCCGCAGAAAGATCTACTACACCATTTCTGCAGTGATTATCATCTTAGGTACCATCTTCTACTTCAAAAATGGTGGTTTAAGATTGGGTATTGACTTCAAAGGTGGACGCTACTACATCGTACACTTCGATAAACCAATGGATACGGAAACCGTGAAGGAGCAGTTAACTCCAGTATTCGGAGATGAAGCACCAGAGGTTAAAACTGCTGGAAATGCAAACGAACTTAAAATTACAACCACTTACCATATTGCTGATGTTGCAACTTCTGCCGATAAAATTGTAGAGGATGCATTAAGAGCAGGCTTAAACAAAACGGGCACTAAATATACCATTGAAAGTAACCAGAAAGTTGGTCCTATTATCGCGAGCGATTTGGTATACAGCGCTTATGGTGCAATTTTGTTCTCCTGTTTAGTGATGTTTATCTACATCATTGTACGATTTAAAAAGCTTAATTATGGCTTAGGTGCGGTAATCGCGTTGTTCCACGATGTTCTATTGGTATTGTCATTCTACACGATCTTAGACGGTGTACTTCCATTCTCACTAGAGATTGGTCAGGATTTTATCGCTGCGATCTTGACGGTAATGTCATACACCATGACTGAAACCGTGGTAGTATTCGACAGGATCCGTGAGAAACTTGCAGAAACAGGTAAAGAAGATATTCATGGCGAAGAGCGTAATCAGACCATCAACTTCGCATTGAACAGTACCTTAAGCCGTACCATCCTTACCTCTTTAACCGTATTTTTCGTACTACTTGTAATCTTCATCTTCGGTGGAGAAAGTATCAGAGGCTTTATCTTCGCCTTGTTGATTGGTCGTGTAATCGGTACATATTCATCGTTATGTATCTCTACTCCAATCGTTGTCGACTTAGGAAAGAACAAATAATAATATTTGCTTTGCAGCTGGAAGGTGCCCCAAAAAGGGCACCTTTTTTTTGTTTTTAGACAATGTGAACGCCTCTAAAATCCCCTAATATCTTTCCTAACAACTTGTTGAGAATTGATTATCCTGTATATTTACATTGATGCAAGAGCCAGTAAAACTAATCGAATGCCCAAGGGATGCAATGCAGGGTATCCATGAATTCATACCTACAGCGCTTAAAGCCGAATACCTGAATTTGCTGTTACAAGTAGGTTATGACACCCTTGATTTCGGAAGCTTCGTCTCACCCAAGGCGATACCCCAGCTTCGCGATACAGCAACGGTTCTTGCAGCCTTGGATCTAAGTCAAACCCGCACCAAGCTGCTGGCCATTGTTGCCAATGTTAGGGGTGCAGAAGAGGCCGTACAACACCAGGCCATCACCTATCTTGGCTTTCCATTTTCCATATCTGAAACGTTCCAGCAGCGCAATACAAATTCCAGCATAGCGAAATCACTTGAGACTGTCGAGCAAATGCTTGCACTTTGTGATCACTCGGGTAAAAAGGCTGTTGTATACTTGTCTATGGGCTTTGGAAATCCTTATGGTGATGAATGGAACACAGCCATCGTGCAGGATTGGGCTTCGCAGTTGGTGGACAAAGGTGTGGAGATCCTTGCACTTTCTGATACAACGGGCGTATCTACACCAGAGCAAATCACTGAACTCCTACCTATGCTGATCAATAGCTTCCCAGCTGCGGAAATTGGGTTGCACCTGCACAGTACACCTGAAAAAAGGTTTGAAAAAATAAAAGCCGCCTTTGAGGGCGGCTGTACTCGTTTTGATAGTGCAATTAAGGGCTATGGAGGCTGCCCTATGGCCGCTGATGATCTTACAGGCAATATGGCTACCGAAGATGTTCTTCAGTACCTTCAGGGGCAGCAGATCCCTACTGGATTGAACATGGAAAGATTCAACGAAGCCATGGCATTTTCGACCAAAGTTTTTTAGTGTTTCACCATTTTAAAATGCTGAATGCCGGCTTCCTCAAACTGCTCGCCTTCCGCCACAAAGCCGAATCTACCATATAGGCCCATGGCCTCAAGCTGTGCATTCAGATAAATGTAAGATGCATCTGCGGGAAGATCCGCAAGTGCCGCAGCAACAAGCGCCTGCCCTACTTTCTGACCTCTATAAGCCTTTAAAACCGCAAAGCGCTCTAACTTATACCCCGCATCTGTTTTTCGCCATCTGCAGGCTCCTACGGGCGTCCCGTCAATGGTAGCCAGGAAGTGTGTCGACACATCCTCATTCTCCCACTCCAGTTCCGGTGGACAATTCTGCTCGTCCACGAATACAATCCGCCGGATGTTAAACACTTTTTCCAGCACATCCTCGCTGGTCACCTTATTTACTTCGATATTATTCATGTGAATCATTTTTATAAGTACAAAAAAAGGTCATAAGCAAATACCTATGACCTTTCCTATTGAGAAGAGTGCTTACAACTTGTCGTTAGCGTCTCTACAGTTCAGATCTTCAAAAGCCTGGGTTAAACGTTTAACGAAGGTTTCTTCGCCTTTACGTAACCAAACACGTGGATCATAGTATTTCTTGTTTGGCTTATCTTCACCATCTGGGTTACCAATTTGTCCTTGAAGATAACCTTCATTTGCTTTGTAATAATCAAGGATGCCTTCCCAGAATGCCCATTGCATATCTGTATCGATGTTCATCTTGATGGCACCATAAGAGATCGCTTCGCGGATTTCTTCCTGCGAAGAACCTGATCCACCATGGAATACAAAGTTGATTGGCTTCTCAGCAGTAAGACTGAATTTCTCTTTTACGAACTCCTGAGAGTTGTGCAAAATAACTGGTTGTAACTTCACGTTACCGGGTTTGTATACACCATGCACATTACCAAAAGCAGCTGCGATCGTAAACTTATCGCTGATCTTGCTTAGTTCCTCATAAGCATATGCCACTTCAGAAGGCTGAGTATACAGTTTCGAACTATCAACATCACTGTTATCAACACCATCTTCTTCACCTCCGGTTACACCAAGCTCGATTTCAATGGTCATGCCCATTTTGGCCATACGCTCGAAGTACTTTGAGCTGATCTCCATGTTCTCTTCAATAGACTCTTCAGAAAGGTCTAACATATGTGAAGAGAATAACGGTTTACCAGTCTCCGCAAAGAACTGCTCACCATGATCCAACAATCCGTCGATCCACGGTAACAATTTTTTTGCAGCATGGTCAGTATGTAAAATTACCGCTACACCGTAGTGCTCAGCTAACAAATGAACATGTTTAGCTGCAGATACCGCACCTAACACACATGCTTTCAGGTTGTCGTTATTTAATGTTTTACCTGCATAAAACTGTGCTCCACCGTTTGATAACTGGATCATCACTGGCGAATTAACCGCTTTAGCAGTCTCCATCACAGCGTTAATCGTATTGGTTCCTGTTACGTTAACTGCAGGTAATGCAAACTGGTGCTTTTTAGCCTGTTCAAATAACTCCTGAACAGCATCTCCATAAATTACACCTTTGTAGCCTTTTAAACTCATATTTTTAGTATTTGTACAGCCGAAGTTAGGAAAAATATGCTTTTACGCCAAGGAATGCGCCGTTATTTACCCTTAAACTTTGCGCATAAACTAAGGTTATCTGTTCTAATTTTTTTTCGTTTCTTTGTACACGCATTTTTGAACAAAAAACATGGCTTGGTTTAAAAGAGAAAAGAAAGGTATCAGTACACTAACCGAAGAAAAGAAAGAAGCGCCCGATGGTTTATGGAATAAATGTCCAAACTGCAAAAAAGCTTTACACAGTGCTGATCTTACCGAAAATAAATACGTTTGTCACTATTGTGATTTCCATATCAGAGTTGGTTCCAAAGAATACTTTCAGGTGCTATTTGACGATAACCAGTTTACAGAACTCTTTCCTAATCTAAAATCAGGAGACCCATTACACTTTACAGACTCTAAACCTTATACAGAGCGTTTGGTAGATAGCATCTCTAAAACCGGCTTAAATGATGCCATTCGTGCTGCGCACGGTAAGATCGAAGGTGAAGACCTGGTTGTAGCATGCATGGATTTTACTTTCATCGGTGGTTCTATGGGCTCTGTTGTAGGTGAAAAGATTGCCAGATCAATCGACTACTGCATGGCGAATAACATTCCATTCATGATGATCTCTAAGTCTGGTGGTGCCAGAATGATGGAGGCAGCATTTTCGCTGATGCAAATGGCTAAGACTTCTGCTAAGCTTGCTTTGCTGAGTCAGGCTAAAATTCCCTATATCTCTCTATTAACTGATCCGACTACTGGTGGTGTAACGGCATCTTATGCAATGCTTGGAGATATCAACATTGCTGAGCCAGGTGCGCTTATTGGCTTTGCAGGGCCGCGCGTTATTAAGGAGACCATTAAAAAAGACCTTCCGAAAGGCTTTCAAACCGCGGAATTCGTGCTTGAGCATGGCTTCCTTGATTTCATTGTGGATAGAAGAGCTATGAAAGGGAAAATTGCCAAATTCATCAGAATGTTAAAGAAGTAACACAAAAAACATAAAAAAAGCCACATTCCTCAAGAGTGTGGCTTTTTTCATATAAAGCTTCAAATACGATGCTTAAAAGTTGTTCCCGCCGGGCATGGTTCCTGGCTCGTGACCCGAACCTAAAGAAGGATTATCTCTGTGCGGGCGATTAATCAGATCTGTACGTCCAGTCTCGGAAACTGACGATGAATCACCATAGTCAGGTTTATCTTCATTAACCGGATCCGCCGTCTCCTTGTATATTGTTTTTCTGTTTGCACGGTCTTCTCTGCCTTCCTCCTGATCTAAATCATTCTGATCAAGTTCATTTTGATTCAAATTGTTCAGCTCGTCTTCGTTTAGATTATCCTGATTAAGGTTATTGTTTTCTGGAACTATCATAGCTTTAAGGTTTTAGTAAATAGATGTCCATAAATAACAGCAACCCCGTCGTTTTGTTTCTCAAAAAAGAAAGGGACCCTGAAGATTATACAGGGTCCCTTTCTTAAGATTAAACAAACTCGCACTTAGCGGTAGCTACAAAAATCTTTAAACGTTTATGTTTTGTTCCACGATGTGTTTAAGCTTCTCTACCACATAGTCCAGCTCTTCACGTGTATTGTGTTTACTGAAAGAGAAACGTACCGAAGGACGTGTTGCATTTGCATTAATCTCATTCAGAACGTGAGATCCGATATTGGAACCAGATGAACAAGCACTACCCCCTGACGCAGAGATACCGTTAATATCTAAATTAAATAAGAGCATATCACCCATGTCCATTTCTGGAAAGGAAACATTCAGAACGGTATACAAACTTTTATCCGGATCAATTTCACCATTGAACATTACACCAGGAATTTCTGCCTGTAAACGGTTAATCAGGTAGCTTTTTAGGTTTTGAATATGAATGCGGTGCTCGTCCATATGCTCGTGTGCAATCTCAAATGCCTTCGCAAGACCAACAATGCCGTAAACATTTTCGGTACCACCACGCATATTGCGCTCCTGCGCACCACCGTAGATCAATGGACTAATTTTGATATTGTGATTCACATAAAGGAAACCCACCCCTTTCGGACCATGTAGTTTATGCGCTGCACAAGCTAAAAAATGAACCTTCAGCTTACGGACATCATGTACATAATGGCCCATAGTCTGTACCGTATCACAATGGTAAATCGCATCATACTGCTCACAAAGATCACCAACACGTTGGATATCCGTAAGCGTTCCCAATTCATTATTTGCATGCATCAGGCTCACCAGAGATCTTGGGTTTTGCTGGAGTAACTTTTCCAAATGATCGTAGTCGATATTACCCTTATCGTCAATATCAACATAACTCACGCGGTCAATGATGCCTCTGCTTAATAAATTATCAAGCGTATGCTCTACCGCATGGTGCTCAATTTTCGAAGTAATTACATGTTTAAGTCCAAAAGTACCAACACCGCAAACAATAGCTGTATTATCAGCCTCTGTTCCTCCAGATGTAAAAAAAATTTCAGCGGGTACTGCATTCAGTAAGTTTGCAACGGATTTACGCGCTTTCTCAATGAATGTACGTACTTCCCTGCCTTGTGCATGTATTGAAGATGGATTTCCATAGTATCCTTCCATCACTTTCACCATTTCAGCAATGACCGCTTTATCCAGAGGTGTTGTTGCAGCATTGTCCAAATAGATTCTTTCCATGGTTAGTTTAGTTTTAGTATTTCTTTTATGTCGGAGATGATTTTGCTCGCAAGATTCTCAGCTACCGTTTCATTCTGCGCTTCGCTATAGATCCTGATGATCGGCTCTGTATTCGAACGTCTTAGATGAACCCATTCATTATCGAACTCGATCTTCAATCCATCAATTGTAGAATGTGGCTGAGCTTTGTATTTTTCCTGAACTTTCAGCAACAGGGCATCAATGTCCATTTCTGCTGTTAGCGTAATTTTATTCTTAGAGATATGGTAAGCTGGATAGCTGCCACGTAACCTGGAAATGGTTTTACCAGATTTCGCAAGATGGGTAAGGAACAAACCGATACCAACCAAGGCATCACGTCCATAATGTGATTCCGGATAGATTACACCACCATTTCCTTCGCCCCCAATGATGGCGTTACAGGCTTTCATTTTATTTACCACATTTACTTCTCCAACTGCAGCAGCATGATATTCCATGCCAGCTTTTTGCGTTACGTCGCGCAATGCACGGGTTGAAGATAAATTAGATACAGTATTACCTGGTGTATGTTGTAAAACATAGTCTGCAACAGCAACAAGTGTATATTCTTCGCCAAACATTGTACCATCCTCGCAAACAAAACATAGTCTGTCTACATCTGGATCCACAACTATTCCTAGATCAGCATCTTTTTCCTGCACCACTTTGGAGATTTCCGTGAGGTTTTCAGGAAGCGGCTCCGGATTGTGGGGAAACTCTCCATTCGGAGTACAATAGAGTGGATAAATCGTTTTCACACCTAAGGCCTTTAACAAAGCCGGCACAAAAATCCCACCTGTGGAATTTACACAATCAATAGCAATCTTAAAATCAGCTGCCTGTATCGCTTCAACATCTACTAATGGTAATGCAAGAACATGATCCACATGCTTCTGCAAATAGGAATCATCATAAATCACCTTACCAAGCTCGTTTACCCCAGCATATTCCACATCACCACTGTCAGCTAGTTCCAGTACATACTGCCCTTCCGCGTCACTGATAAATTCACCTTTATGGTTAAGGAGTTTCAATGCATTCCATTGCTTTGGATTATGACTCGCCGTAAGGATAATGCCACCACCGGCTTTTTCAAGCGGCACAGCCAGTTCTACGGTTGGTGTTGTTGAAAGGCCAAGGTTTATTACCTCAATACCCAATCCCTGTAAGGTTCCTGCTACAAGGTTGTTTACCATGTCACCCGAGATGCGTGCATCTCTACCAATAACAACTTTTTTAATTTGTGTGGTTTTAATCACCCAGCTGCCGTATGCAGCGGTAAACTTAACAACATCCATCGGTGTCAGACCCTGGCCTGCTTTACCACCGATTGTACCACGTATTCCTGAGATTGATTTGATTAAGGTCAATTTATTTAGATTAGCTTTCGCGAAAATAAGAAAAATATAACTAGGGTACTTAATTAGCATAAAGCCTTTTTAAATATCCTGACGTTGATTTCAGAAATACTATATTTGTGCTTTTTACAATATTTATTATAAAAAGCTCTATGCAGCGTAAATGGTTTCAATATTGGTTCAACTCACCGTATTACCACATACTATACAGTCAGCGTAATGATGAGGAAGCTGAATTTCTGATTGACAACCTCTCAGAATACCTTAAACCTGCGCCAAATGCCCGCATTCTTGATATTGCATGCGGACGTGGCCGACATGCTGTTTACCTGAACAAAAAAGGTTACGACGTCACTGGCATCGATCTATCGGAACAAAGCATCAAATATGCGCGGCAGTTTGAACAACGCCACCTGCATTTCTTCGTGCACGACATGCGGAAACTTTCTTTTATCAACTACTTCGACTTCTCTTTTAACCTGTTCACCAGCTTCGGCTACTTCGAAACAGAAAAGGAGCACGTCAATGCACTTAAATCTTTCAGAAAAGGTTTAAAACCGGAGGGCACCTTAGTAATCGACTACTTTAACAGCAAGAAAATTCAGCAGAACCTGACCAAGCAAGAGGTTAAAACACTCGAGGGCATAGAATTTCACATCAGCAAATTTGTCTCCGAAGGCAAAATCATCAAGCACATCAACTTTGAACACCGAAATAAAGTTCATGCTTTTGAAGAGCGTGTACAGGCATTTCAGCTCGCAGACTTCGAACGTATGTTTAGCAACAGCGGTCTAAAACTCGCGCAGGTCTTTGGAAATTATGCCCTGGAACCTTATGATGAAAACAAGTCAGACCGTCTTATATTAGTGTGTAAAAAAGCATGATATTGAGTATCCAGGAGTTTGATTTCGAGCTTTTCCTTAGTATCCATCGGAGCATGTCCAATGGGTTCTTCGATTGGTTGTTCCCGCTTATGCGGAACCGATTCTTCTGGGCACCACTTTACCTGTTCATCATCATCTTCTGCATCCGCGAGTATAAAAAACGCGGATTATACCAGATTGGATTTCTCCTGTTAACCTTTGCAATGGGCGACTTGATTGCTTCCAGACTTATTAAGCCATTTATAGGAAGAATAAGGCCCTGCAACGATTTTCAACTTTCCAACTTCATCATTCACCGTGTTCATTGTGGCAGCGGTTATAGCTTTCCGTCAGCACATGCAACCAACCACTTTGCCATTGCTGTCTTTCTGATTCTTGTGTTTTACAGTCGCTGGAAACCAATTCTACCGCTAGGACTTGCCTGGGCTTTCATTATCTCCCTGTCTCAGGTTTATGTAGGTGTGCACTACCCAATAGACACCATTGTTGGCGCTGCACTTGGCACTGCAATTGGTATGTTCACCGGCACGCTATATCATAAGTTACAACCTTACATCTAAATGGAATTCTGGAAAATACTAGTACTATTCTTTTGTGCTTTTCTCGGCGGTTGCGCCATTTTTCTTGTTAAAAGTGACAAGTCAAAATTATTAAAACTTATTCTTTCCTTCAGTGGCGCATACCTGTTTGCAATTACTGTACTTCATCTAATTCCGGATGCTTACAGCGGCGTAGATGCCCACGATATTGGTATTTACATCCTGATCGGTTTTATGATCCAGGTTTTTCTGGAACAATTCTCACATGGTGTGGAACATGGTCATATGCACCATCACCATGAACATGGCCATGGTCGGGTGTTCCCTTACGGCATCATGATCAGCCTTTGCCTGCACGCCTTTCTAGAAGGTATGCCCCTTGCCAAAGAACATCACAATGAGCTCATCTTCGGAATTGCACTGCACCACATTCCGGCCGCATTTGCATTGGCAAGCATCCTGCTGCAAAACCATTACAAGGCAGCAGATCTCTTGCTCTACGTAGGCATCTTTGCCATCATGGCCCCACTTGGATTCTTTTTAAGCTATGGCATCAGCACAGGCAGCATCGGTGGCATCGAAATGTATTTCAATAAAATGATGGGGATTGTAATCGGGATCTTTCTCCATATATCCACTACCATCCTGTTCGAAAGCAGTGTGGATCACAAGTTCACCCGCAGGAAAATGATCGCTGTGATTGTTGGCCTAGCGGTTGCCCTTATTGGATTTTACAGCGGGGGGCACGGCGCCCACTGACCCTTTGTTCCTGCCATAATTCCAGGGACAGTGCCTGCACTTGTTTTTACAGCAGGTACCGCGCTTACGATGGTAAGCTTCAGTAAACACCATTAAACCATCTTCATTGAAATAGAAGTCTTCGCCTTCAATCATGTCGTGTATTAAACAAGCGCTGCTAATTTAAACTTTTTACGGCCAACTGGTCCTGGAAAAATGCCTTCAGTTGCACACCACTCCCGTGAGTCGTCCATACTTCTTTCGGCTTTACCTGCCGGATGGTTTCAATGATATCGTTCCAATCTACATGGTCTGAGATACAAAGCTGCAGACCTGTTGAAGACTGCAAA
>Ga0265798_10009593_pt1 | contig 12080 bp, 11 predicted proteins | sample P3T30metagenome_FD_192430 | JGI IMG/M metagenome (GOLD analysis project Ga0265798, IMG submission 192430) | Plant litter microbial communities from East Loma Ridge, Irvine, California - P3 T30 | ecosystem: Environmental > Terrestrial > Plant litter > Unclassified | place: USA: California... | reverse complement strand
TAACTGGCGCAAGTCGAAAACCGTGATCCACGACGGTAAAACGATGCAGTTCCTGCCGGAAAACAATGTTTATGTTTATTTCAGGTATGACGAAAAAGACGCTGTCATGGTCGTCATCAACAATTCCGACAAGGCGCAAACGTTCAAGACAGCCCGTTTTGCCGAAGCGATAAAAGATCGCAAAAGCGGTACCGATGTAATTTCCGGCAACAGCGTCAAGCTTTCCGACGACATGAGTATCGCGCCAAAAACCTCATGGATCCTGGAATTGAAATAATCGGGAGCTATTCCGGCTTTCGCTGTAAGCTTTGGCAATGGCGGGTTTCAATCAAAGTGGTGGAAAATCCGTAAATTATAAACCGAATTCAAAAACGCCTCAGCTAAACTGAAAGCTAACTTTGGCCTGGCGAGGAAAACAGACAAGCATGAAGAAAACGCTTATTCCCGCAGTTCTCGCGATCCTTTTTATGAGCATGACAATCCAGGCACAACCCGGGTACAAACCGGCGTCACCTAAGCAAAAATCACCTTTCATCTGGGAAGGCGCCAATATGTACTTCCTGCTGGTCGACCGCTTCAACAACGGAAACCGCTCGAACGACGTCAATTTCGACCGCAATAATCCCACGGGTTTGCTGCGCGGTTTCGAAGGCGGCGACATTAAGGGCATTACCCAGAAAATTGAAGAAGGCTACTTCGATAAACTCGGCATCAACGCGATCTGGCTTACGCCGGTTGTGGAGCAGGTACATGGTTTCGTCGACGAAGGCCAGGGCGCGACGTACGGTTTTCATGGTTACTGGACGAAAGACTGGTCGCGCATCGACCCTAATTTCGGAACTGAAAAAGACCTGGGCGAACTTGTCGAAGTCGCGCACAGCCATGGAATCCGGATACTCCTGGACGCCGTCATCAACCACACGGGCCCCGTTACCGATAAGGATCCCGTCTGGCCTCAGGATTGGGTTCGCACAGGGCCGCAATGCGATTACAAGACTTTCGATTCGACTACGGCTTGCACGCTGGTAAAGAATCTGCCGGATATTCTGACCGAAAGCGATCAGGAAGTTCAGCTTCCGCAGCACCTCATCGAAAAATGGAAATCTGAAGGGCGATACGATCAGGAAATGAAGGAACTCGACGATTTCTTCAGGAAAACGGGATATCCGCGGGCGCCGCGATTCTACATCATAAAGTGGCTGACCGATTACATCCGCAAATTCGGGATTGACGGCTACCGTGCCGATACGGTCAAGCACACGGACGAAAAAGTATGGGGCGAATTTAAGTCCCAGTGCAACATCGCGTTCGCCGAATGGAAGCAGAATAATCCGACGAAGCTCCTGGATTCCAATGACTTTTTCACCGTTGGGGAAGTGTACGGTTACGGAATTTCCGGCGGAAAGGACTACAGTTTCGGCGACCGCAAAGTGAATTATTTCGATAATGGTTTCAACAGCCTCATCAATTTCGAGTTCCGGTGGGATGCGGAAAAAGACTACGATTTTATCTTCTCCAAATATTCAGACAAGCTCAACAACGTGCTCGAAGGCTACACAGTACTCAATTACCTGGCTTCCCACGACGACGGAAATCCGTTCGACAACAAAAGGCTGAAGAGCCATGAAGCGGCGACGAAACTGTTGCTGTCACCAGGTGTTTCACAGGTTTATTACGGAGACGAAACCGCACGTCCGTTGATTATCGAAGGCGCCCAGGGCGATGCGACACTGCGATCGTTTATGAACTGGGATGAAATTCCGGCCGACAAAGACAAAGCGAACGTGCTGGAACATTACAGCAAACTGGGCAAATTCCGCAGGGATCATCCGTCTGTCGGCGCAGGAATCCATTCGAGGATTTCATCCAAGCCGTATACTTTCAGCCGAGGGATAGAACGCGATGGCGTGGACGATAAAGTGATCGTCGGGCTTGATTTACCCATCGGAGTAAAGAAAATCAAAGTCTCGTCGGTATTCAAGGACAATGCAAAGCTGCGGGATGCGTATTCCGGAAAAGATGTCGTGGTAAAATTCGGGGAAGTCCAGGTGGATTCGCCTTATTCCATAGTGCTTTTGGAACAGCGATAATCAGATACGATCAAAAACTAAATGAATTGAGGTCATACCGTCCGTACCCAAATTACGGATGGTATGACCTTAATCTTATGCGGCTGCCATAAATCTGACGGGAGTCCGGAAGTGCGTCATCCAGAAATCGGCCAGATAAAACAGGATTTTTCTGCTTGAACAATTCGGGTTTTCCACGCAACGGTCGATGTGCGTAAACAAATGTTCCCGGAAAAGTTCCGCCATTGGGGTAAATTCATGCTCGGCATCCACCGCATTTTTCATACACACCGCGAAGTCGAGACGATGGGCGAACCGTTCCGACAGCAACAGGTTAAGCGCCAGAGTTGTAAGTTGATTTTTCATTATGCTTTTGTTTAACGTAAAACTATATCGCTTGTTGAACAAAATTTTACACCCTGAGACAAAGCTGTTATACAATTTGTCATAAGGCTTATTACAAATTTTATCGATTTTAGATTCTACCTTTGCAAAAAAAACATGCAGATCATCGCACACAGAGGCGCAAAAGGGTATGTGCCGGAAAATACGCTCGCCTCATTTGCGAAAGCCCTGGAAATGGGCTCCGACGGAATCGAGCTTGACGTCAGGATGTCCCTCGACCGACACTTACTGGTTTTCCACGATGAACATACCGACCGGCTTACGGGTACTCCGGGTGCGGTTTCAGATATGCTGCTTGTCGATCTGCGCAAGTTGTACGTCGATTTTAATCATCCGATTCCCACATTGGAAGAGGTTTTGGACCTTGTCGACGCCCGATGCCTTGTTAATATCGAACTCAAAGTGCCGAACGCGGTTGGTCCCGTTTGCGATCTTATCGAAAAATCAGTATCGGAAAGAAGATATAATTACGAACATTTTCTTGTTTCTTCATTCGATTGGGCGGCACTGAAGGAAATTCGGGAGCGAAACCCTGAAATCCCGCTTGGCGTCCTGACGGAAACCGATCTGAATCTTGCCCTCGGGTTCGCCAGATCGATAAAGGCCGAAACGTTCCATCCTTACTTTCACCTTGTGGATGAGACTTCCGTCAGACAAATAAAAGCTGAAAATATGCGCCTATACGTCTGGACCGTCAATATTCCCGAAGATATCGCGCGAATGAAAGCATTCGATGCAGATGGCATCATAACCGATTTCCCTGACCGAATATGAAAAAGTACGACATTATAGTAATCGGAGGCGGAGCTGCCGGATTCTTCGCGGCGATCAATATTGCGGAAGCTCATCCGAAGTTGCGCATCGCCATTCTCGAAAGAGGAAAAGAGGTGTTGACGAAGGTCCGTATTTCCGGCGGCGGACGCTGTAACGTCACCCACGCCTGCTTTGACCCGAACGAGCTCGTAAAATTTTATCCCAGGGGCGAAAAAGAACTGCGCGGCCCGTTCCACACGTTTGCTTCGGGCGACACGATCGAATGGTTCGAAAATCACGGTGTTTCGCTGAAGATCGAAGACGACGGCCGCATGTTTCCTATATCGGATTCCTCCCAGACCATCATCGACTGTTTTCTGGATGCTGCAAAAAAGTGCCGCATCGACATTTTAACGGGCCAAAGCGTGCAATCGGTATTCCGGGGTGAAAACTATTGGAAAGTCGAAACCCAACACGGGCAATTCTCCGCTCAAAAACTGATTTTCGCCTCCGGAAGCAATCCGAAAATGTGGGAAATGCTCCAAAATTTAGGGCATTCGATCGTGCCACCCGTGCCTTCCCTGTTCACGTTCAACATTAAGGACAGCCGCATCAGCAACCTTCCTGGCGTTGCGGCCACTGTTTCGGTCCGCGTCAACGGCACGAAACTCGAATCCAGAGGGCCGTTGCTCGTCACGCACTGGGGCATGAGCGGACCGGCGATCCTGAAATTATCCGCTTGGGGCGCACGTATCCTGGCGGAAAAGAACTACCAGTTCGGAATTACCGTGAATTGGCTGGATACAACGGATGCTGGCGAGGCAGAGCAGATGCTCCGGGACCTTAAGCAAAATCAGCCCAGGAAGACGGTTTCGGCAAAATCGCCTTTCGACTTCCCGAACCGGTTGTGGGAAAGCCTGGTTGGGGCGTCGGAAATCCCGGCAGATGTGAAATGGGCGGATTTGTCCAAAATCCATCTGCAAAACCTGGCAAAACAGCTTACCGAAAGCAAATTCAGCGTCAACGGGAAAAGCACGTTCAAGGACGAGTTCGTGACGGCGGGCGGCATCGACCTCAAAGAAGTCAACTTCAAGACGATGGAAAGCAAGCTTCTTCCCAACCTTTATTTCGCAGGAGAAATCCTTAATATCGACGCGATAACCGGCGGATTTAACTTCCAGAATGCCTGGACCGGCGGATTTATTCTGGCGACGGCTATCGGTCCAGATTTACGCCGTTCCGCATCTGATGCTCTATAGCCAACGATTTCCCGATTTTAAATCAACACTTGCTTAACAAATTGTAATTCAATATTTTTACCGGCCAACTAATTGTTAAGCCAATGAAAAAACAACTACAATTCCTCATTATTTTTTTGTTTGCTACTATCGGAACCATCGCCCAGAACGGATGCGGTGAAATTTTCATGGACGAAGGCGGAACAGAAAATTATCCTCCGGATTCCAATTACACCATCACGCTCTGCCCCGAAAATCCGGGCGATGCCGTTACCGTTACATTCGTTGAATTCGACATAGAGCCAAATAAGGACGGCTTGTACATTTTTAACGGAAACTCCACTTCCGGTGCGCAGATCGCCACCATAAATCCTGCATCGTCCGTGCCTGCCGGACTTCCCGGGGCATTTTGGGGCAGTATTCCCATCGGGTCTTTCACATCGTCAAGTCCTGACGGATGCCTTACGTTCTTATTTTCCAGCGACGGCACGGGCAACAGAAGCGGTTGGGTGGCCAATGTGAGCTGTGAATACCTGAGCCCTCTGGAGATCAACACTACAGTTTATACAACCGAGCAATTGGTCAACCAGGTCCTTATCGACAATCCCTGCCTGGAAGTCTCCAATGTGACCTCGATCACGGGAACGAATTTCGGGTCGGTAAACGGAATTGGCTATTTCCAGAATAGCAATCCGAATTTCCCGCTTTCGTCCGGAATTGTCCTCAGCACAGGCAATGTCGCCAATATTCCGGGACCGAATGACTCTTCAGTGACTGACGGAACGACATTATGGCTGGGCGATGACGATCTGAACCAGACGGTTTACCAGGCAGGCGGCGGTCCGCACGAAAGTGTGAACGCTACCATTCTCGAATTTGACTTTATGGCTTCGAATGAATTCATGAGCTTTAATTTCCTGTTTGCATCTGAAGAATATGGAACCTACCAATGCAATTTTTCCGATGCCTTTGCCTTTTTATTGACCGATTACGAAACAGGGATCACCACCAATTTGGCAGTCGTTCCAGGAACGCAAAGTCCTGTCTCTGTCAGTACGATTCGCGATGAGGCTTACAATCCCCAATGCACATCTGTGAATCCGGAATTTTTCGATGCATTTTATGTGGAGCTGCAAAATAATGCGGCTGTGAACTTCAACGGCGTTACGAAGGCCATGACCGCTTCGTCTGCGCTTATACCGAATCATCCGTATCATATCAAACTCGTCATTGCCGACCGCCTGGACCCGCTTTACGACTCGGCAGTTTTCATCGAAGCCGGCAGTTTTACGTCTGGCCCTCCGCAGTGCACGGACAAACTGTCGCTTGTGGCGTTTATCGATGAAAATGCGGACGGCATTAGAGACGATTCCGAAAGCGCGTTTACCCACGGTTCTTTTAAGGTCGTCAAAAACGGCGAAAATGAACCGACGTTCGTGAATCCGATGACGGGAACCTATAATCTATTCGATACCGATCCGTCAAACACATACGCTCTTGGTTATGAGATCGAATCGGAATTTGCACCGTACTACACTACTTCAGCCGCATATACCAATTTAACTATTCCGGTCGGAAGCGGCAGCCAAACGGTATATTTCCCGGTTACGCTTTCGCAGCCGTTCAACGACGTGGCCGTAATGATCGTTCCGATTGGGGCACCGCGTCCTGATATGACGTATGTGAACAAGATCGTATATACGAACATAGGTGTCGCTGCGGCTTCGGGAACTCTGACGTTCGAAAAAGATGCCCTGACGCAAATAGCGGAAGTTTCCCAACCTGGAATCGTCCAGAATACGAACGGCTTCTCGTATGCTTTTACGAATTTGCAGCCTAACGAAACGCGTTCGGTGTATGTGACGCTTTCCGTTCCGGCGCCACCGGCCGTCGATCTTGACGATCTGCTGACGACAAGAGCGGAAATTTCGGCTCCGTCGGCAGATGTGAATCTGGACAACAACGACTTCGTGAACACACAAATCGTCGTGAATTCGATGGATCCCAACATGATCGTGGAGGCTCACGGCGAAATGATCGACATCAATTCCTTCACGTCCAATGAATATTTGTACTACACGATCTATTTCCAGAATATGGGTACTGCGAGCGCCATCAGGGTTGCGGTCGAAGATATGCTCGATTCGCGCCTGGACCATTCGTCGGTTGTGATGCTCAATGCCAGCCACAACGTTGTCGTGCACCGAAAAAATAATAAGCTCTTATGGGATTTCGACTACATCATGTTGCCGGGCCAGTTCGAGAACGAACAATTGTCGAAAGGCTATGTGTTCTTTAAAGTGAAGGTCAGGCCGGGCTTTGAGGCGGGCGATATCATTCCGAATACGGCCGAGATCATATTCGACAGCAACGCGACCATCGTGACCAATACATTCAATACGACTTTTTTCGACTCGCTCGGTACACCTGAATTCACTGGATTTGATCTGGTTTTGTATCCGAACCCGGCCCGGGGCGAGTTCCGTGTCGATATGACCAGGACAAATGAAAAATTGGCCTCGATTGCGGTTTACGATGTTATCGGGAAAATGATGCTCAAAACAGATGCTGCCGGACAGGACCACGCTAAAGTGACTATTTCCGGTTTTGCGAAAGGCATTTACCTGGTTGAGATCCTGACGGAAACCAACGTGCGGCTTGTGCGAAAACTGGTCGTGGAATAACAATTCTTTACATAATGAAAAATCCTCTTCAGTTCATTTTGGAGAGGATTTTTTTATTGCCGATAATGGGTTTTGGGTCGCATGCGTGAAGGATGGAAGCGGCTATCCTTTTGCGGAAACCTCAAAGGTTTTGAAAACCTGTGAGGTTTGGCAAAAGATAACAGCGGACAGCCTGACGGCGTTCATGAAATTCAAATCAGAAACGTATTTTGAAAACGCCGGCACGCCAAAATTCATCGGTTTAAATACCAGATCGAGGCATTGAGGACGGCCGCGAAACTGACCCACAAAAGGTACGGGATGAACAGCCAGGCCGCAAATTTGTTGATCTTTTTGAATTTGTGCCAGGTTTCGTAAATCATGAGCCACAGTAAGACGATCTCGAACATGGCGAGCATAGGGTTTTTGAGCCCGAAAAACAGAAACGACCATAGGGCATTGAGCGCCAACTGTATAAAAAAGAATTTCAGGGCCGGCTTCACGTTTTGACTTTCATAGTCGATGCGTGCCCAGACAAGTCCGGCGGCGATGCCCATTAAAACGTAAAGCGTGCTCCACACAGGCGCGAAAATCCAGTCCGGTGGATTGAAAGACGGTTTTTCGATGAGGCGGTACCAGGTGTCGACGCTGGAGCGCGTAGTTTCGCCGGAAATGTATCCGACGCCGATGCACGTCGCCACCATAATAGTTATCTTGAGGTATTTGTTCAATTTGAAAGGATAAAAAGTTCAGGATTTAAAGTTAGTAAAACCTTGCGAGAGACGATAAAGACTTTAGACATTAACTTGAACTTCTGCTATCTTTGCAAAAACAAAAATATGTCGCAGGACGCCGATTTCATCCCGGGACCTTATTCCCAAACTCCAGAAAGCGGAAGCTTTACATGGAGCGCGCCGAGCAACATCGCACTCGTTAAATACTGGGGCAAAAAAGAACCGCAGCTGCCGGCGAACCCGTCGGTGAGCTTTACGCTGGATGCCTGTAAAACGGTGACGCGGCTTGATTATGCTAAGCGGGAAAACGACGGGAATTTTTCATTCGAACTGCTTTTCGAAGGACAGCCTAAAGAGGATTTCAAACCTAAGATCCTGAAGTTTTTTGAACGCATTGAACGTTATCTCCCTTTTCTGAAGGTGTATCATTTTAAGATCGATACAAGAAATACGTTTCCGCATTCGTCGGGAATTGCGTCGTCCGCATCGGGAATGGCGGCGTTGGCCGTGAACCTGATGAGCCTTGAAAAAGCGCTGAATCCTGAAATTAGCGATGACCACTTCTGGAAAAAAGTGTCGTTTTTAGCACGGCTAGGATCGGGAAGCGCCTGCCGCAGCGTCAGAGGCCAGGTGGTCGTTTGGGGAAAACACGCAGACATAGAAGGCAGTTCGGATTTGTTTGGGGTGGAATTTCCGTTTGAAATCCATCCAACATTTCAAAATTTCCGGAATACGATTTTGCTCGTCGAAAAAGGACAGAAGGAAGTTTCGAGCACCGTGGGCCACGAGCTGATGTCCGGGCATCCGTTTGCCGAAAGGCGTTTTGGTCAGGCGCACGACAATCTGTCCAAAATAAAAAAGGCCTTGACGGATGGGGATTTGGACAATTTTATTTCGGTTGTAGAAAGCGAGGCGCTCACGCTTCACGCGATGATGATGACCTCAAACCCGTATTTTATTCTGATGAAGCCGAATACGCTGGAAATCATCGAACGCATCTGGAGATTCAGAAGAGAAACAGGAACACCAATTTGCTTCACATTGGATGCCGGTGCAAATGTGCATGTGCTGTATCCGGAAAGCGTGAGTGAAAAAGTTTTGCAATTTGTTACCAATGAATTGGTTGGGTTTTGTAAAAATGGGGAATACATTTGCGACCAGATTGGAAATGGTTGTGAATTAATAGTTAATAATGAATAATTAACAATGTTTGCAGTACCTTTGATTTCATATACGCCATACAGACTGAATAATGAAAAGAAATGTTGTAAAGGAAAAATCCTATGCTTATGCAATAGCTACGGTAGAAATTTCCCGAAAACTTATTTTAAAGAAAGAATATGTTCTTTCCAGACAATTTTTGAGAGCGGGAACTTCGATTGGCGCTAATATCCGCGAAGCTGAATTCGCCCAAAGCAGAGCCGATTTTATCAATAAGATGAGCATTTCTCTGAAAGAAGCAAATGAGTCGGATTACTGGCTTGATTTGCTGTATGAAACAAAGTTTATTGAAGAATCGGATTTTCGCATTCAAAAATCCGCAATTTTGGAACTTTTACGCTTACTAACAACAATTATTAATACTACCAAGTCCACCTAATTATTAATTATTCATTGTTAATCATTAATTGAATAAATGAAAGGACCGCTATTTTACTCAAAAATTCTCTTATTCGGGGAATATGGGATCATCAAGGATTCCAAAGGACTTTCGATACCATACAATTTTTACAACGGTGCGCTCAAGGTTTCAGACGAACTGACGGATGAGGCAAAAGCATCGAACGCCAGTTTGAGCCGCTTTGTATTTTATCTTGAAAACCTCCAGAAAGAGCATTCCAGCCTGGTAGAATTTGAGATTGAAAAACTGCATCACGACATCGCCCAGGGCATGTATTTCGATTCTTCCATCCCTCAAGGGTACGGCGTCGGGTCAAGCGGGGCATTGGTTGCGGCCATTTACGACAAATATGCGAAGAACAAAATCACGGTTTTAGAGAATCTGACGCGTGAGAAATTGCTTACGCTCAAGACGATTTTCGGGCACATGGAATCTTTTTTCCACGGGAAAAGTTCGGGCCTCGATCCTCTGAATTCTTATCTGAGCATCCCGATCCTGATCAATTCCAAAGACAATATCGAAGCAACGGGAATTCCTGCACAAAAAGCGACCGGGCACGGTGCCGTTTTTTTGCTCGACTCCGGAATCGTGGGCGAAACCGCTCCTATGGTCAACATTTTCATGGAAAACCTGAAGGACAAAGGGTTTCGGGCCATGATCAAAAACCAGTTCATCAAATATACCGATCTGTGCGTTGAGAATTTCCTCGGCGGCGATATGAAATCGCTGTTTGCCAATACGAAGCAGCTTTCGAAAGTCGTCCTGAACAATTTCAAGCCGATGATTCCCGAACAATTCCACGGGATCTGGCAGCACGGCATCGATTCGAACGATTATTACCTCAAACTTTGCGGATCAGGAGGCGGCGGATACATCCTCGGCTTCACTGAAGATCTCGATAAAGCGCAAAAGGCGCTGAAGGACTACAAACTCGAAGTGGTTTACCAATTCTGATTTGTGACTGAAATCTCAGATCTACAATTAAAATCAGGGCGCTGCCTTCGGCCCGGGCTGGCGGCAGTCGCTTTTTGACAAACTTCAAAGGTTCGAAAACCTTTGAGGTTTCCAAAAGAGCTCCAACAGTGCCGCCATCCCTAGCGCGATCCGTCTCCACAATAATCTTCAGACAAAATTTCCCTATGCTCAACCGCAAGAACAAACTGCTTCTCAAGAAGATCGTGAGCATGTTCTCGGTGGTCCGGGGTTACAACATACCGGTAATTGCGCTGGCCCAGTATTTATCTGCTGTTTTTATTTTGTCCCCGCCGGAAATGCCTGCGCTCAAAGTGCTGCTTGACATTAATTTATTTTTGCTCGTACTCGCCTCCTCGATCGCAATTGCCTCTGGGTATATTATCAACAACTTTTACGATTCCGAGAAGGATCTTATCAATAGGCCTCGAAAGTCTATGCTCGATCGCCTGGTAAGCCAAAAGACCAAATTGTACGTTTATTTTTCGGCCAATTTCCTGGCGGTTTTCGTCGGTTGGATGGTTTCGTGGCGCGTCGCGTTGTTCTATGCCGCCTACATTTTCGTGATCTGGTTTTATTCGCACAAGCTCAAAAAATATCCGATAATCGGAAACCTCACGGCTTGCCTGCTGGCCATTGCGCCATTTTTCGGAATCTTGCTCTACTTCGGCAAACTCGACCCGAACAGTATGTTTCGCGCGAACCAGTTGGAGATCGTAATATCGCATGCGGCTTTTTTATTTTTGCTGCTCCTTATTCGCGAAATGACGAAAGACCTTGAAAACCTGAGAGGCGATTTCGCTACGGATTACAAAACGATTCCTGTCGTTTATGGCGAAAACACATCCAAAAAAATCATTACCATCCTGTGCGCGCTTACGGTGATTCCGGTTTATGCCCTAATTGAAAAGTTCGACGTCGGCTACATGGACATTTATTTCTACCTGTGCCTCGGCTTCCTTGTTTTCTTCGTGCTCTTTCTCTGGCAGGCCGACAAGAGAAAACAGTTTCTTTCGTTACACAACTGGCTCAAGTTCATAATCGTGGCCGGCGTGTTTTGCATTGCGCTCATCGAACCTAGTGTTTTGTGGCACGGGAAGAAGATGTTGCTGTCGGCATTATGACTTCAACATTCATTATTTCGGCAACGAATATTGAAGTCCGGTACGAATAACGCACAAACTTGACGCCCAAACGGCGAACCTTGTTATCTTTGCAAAAAATTTATCCGGATGGACAAGCCAAACAATGACAAGCGTTACGATCGCACTAAAGGAAAAGATGGGCGAACCAACTTTGTAAAGCCGAAAGGCGAAGCGGCGCGTCCGGGCAGCGAACGGAAGGAATCCAAGCCTGCCTTGCCGAAGCGTGCTCAAGGCCCTAAAAAGGATCCGGCTCCGGCCAGGCCTGCCAAAACGCCGAAGGTCGCCAAGTCATCCGAGGAGATCCGCCTGAACAAATACATCGCGAATTCCGGTCTTTGCTCCCGTCGCGATGCCGATATTTACATACAATCGGGCAATGTGAAAGTCAACGGGATCGTCGTTTCCGAAATGGGTTACCAGATCAAGCCAGGCGATGTCGTGAATTTCGACGGCACCCAGATCACGCCCGATCGCAAAGAA
>Ga0265798_10009592_pt1 | contig 12081 bp, 9 predicted proteins | sample P3T30metagenome_FD_192430 | JGI IMG/M metagenome (GOLD analysis project Ga0265798, IMG submission 192430) | Plant litter microbial communities from East Loma Ridge, Irvine, California - P3 T30 | ecosystem: Environmental > Terrestrial > Plant litter > Unclassified | place: USA: California... | reverse complement strand
GCAGGAAGCGACGGAGCGGGCACGCGCCCTGGTGCGGACCGATGCCATCGGCAACGAGCGCCACGCGATGTACGAGGCCCTGACGCGCAGCTACCTCGCCACCAGTGACGCCGAGTACGACAAGGCGCTGAACTGGGCCAAGGCCTCGGCGCGCATGTTCGTGGTAAACGAATACGGCGCCGGCATGTGGGCCGGCCTGCCCTGGTTCCGCGAGAACTGGGGCCGCGACACCTTCATCGCCCTGCCCGGCACCCTGCTGGTATCGGGCGAGTTCGACGACGCCAAGGCGGTGCTGGCCAACTTCGCGCGCTACCAGAATTTGCGTGAGCCGCGCGACAAGGACTACGGCCGCATCCCGAACCGCGTGTCGCCCGATGAGATCATCTACAACACCGTCGACGGCACGCCATGGATGCTGCGCGAGGCGATGGAGTACATCCGCTACACCGGCGACCGCGAGTTCGCGCGGCAGATGTACCATCTGGCGGTGCCGTATTTCGAGGGCGCGATCGCCAACTACACCGATGCCGACGGCCTGCTGCGCCACGCCGCATCCGACACCTGGATGGATGCGCGCATCGAGAACCCCACCCACCAGCCCTGGTCGGACCGCGGCCCGCACGCGGTCGAGATCCAGGCGTTGTGGCACACGGCCTTGCAGGTCGGCGCCACGCTCGCCACCTGGGCCGGCGACGAGGCGCGTGCGCGCGAATGGACTGCGCTGGCGAACAAGGTGCAGGCGACCTTCCTGCAGCGCTTCTGGGATGGCCGCACCGTGGCCGACCGCCTGCGCGCCGACGGCAGCCGCGACACCAAACTGCGCCCGAACGCCCTGATGCTGTCCTCGATCCCCTTCGACGGCTTCGTGCCCGACGGCGTGCAGGCCGCGGTCCTGAAGCGCACGATTCCCGCGTTGCTCTACCCCTACGGCATCGCCTCGCTCAGCCAGGACGACGTGTACTTCCACCCGCGCCACGAGAACCCCGCCTTTCACCACAAGGATGCCGCCTACCACAACGGCACCATCTGGGGCTGGAACGCCGGCTTCGCGGTGACGGCCCTGAACCGCTTCGGCTACCAGGACCTCAGCTGGCCGCTCACCCGGAACCTGGGCCGCCAGATCCTCGGCCTCGGCACCCTGGGCTCGATGAGCGAAAACCTCGACGCCCTGCCGCGCGCGGACGGCAGCTTGACCCCGACCGGCACCTTCGCCCAGTCCTGGAGCGTGGCCGAGTATGCGCGCAACGCCTACCAGGACTACGTCGGCTTCCGGCCCGACCTGATCGCGGATACGCTGGCCTTCGAGCCGGCGCTGCCCGCGCAGTGGACGCGCTTTGCCGCGGTGCTGCCCTTCGGCGTGGACGAGCGCGTGGATGTGGCGTTCCAGCGCGCCGGCGGCGGCGAGCGCTGGACCTTCACGCTGCTTGGGAAAACGCCGCGCACGGTGCGTATCGCTTACCTGGAAGCGGACAAGCGCCGTTCGCAGGTCGCCTTCAGGCTCGCGCCGGGCAAGGCGGCGACGCTGGCGATATCCGGCAAGCGCGTGACTCTCGATGGCCGCGCGCTGAAGGTGGAACCGGCGCGCGCATCGTACGCGGCGCAGATCGGCACGCTGCGCTTCGCCCGACCCAAGGCTTATCGCCCGCAGGACTTTCCGATGCTGCAGGGCCGCGATGTCCTGCGCGGCATCGTCGAACGCAACGAATACCGCTGACAGGAGCACCGATGTTCACTTCCCGCTGGCTGCTGGGTGCAGCTTTCCTGGCCACCACCGCCGCCGTCGCAGCCGATCCCGGCCCGCTGCGCCAGGCCTTGTATGTGCGCGGCGGCTTCAATGGCTGGAGCCTCGCGCATCCCTTCCAGCACCAGGGCGGCGGCATCTACCGCGCCGAGGTGCTGATCGGCCCCGGCAACCACGGCTTCAAGCTGGGCAGCAAGGACTGGAGCCAGGAATGGGTGCCGGACATCGGCAAGAGCATCGCCGTGCAGCCCGGCGCCACGCTGGCGCTCGAACCCCAGGCCGGCCCCGAAGCCACCCTGTTTGTGCGCAGCACCGGTACCTACCGCTTCACGCTCGATGCGCGCCAGCGGCAGGCGCCGCGGCTGACGGTGGAGCGGCTCGAGCGCGCCGCCGCCGCTGCCCAGCCTGATCCGCACGCCGGCCATGCGCGCGTGGCGACGCTGGCCTGGCCTACCTGGGACGGCAAGCTTGAAACAGCACGTTTTTCACTGGGCGACCCGCAAGCCCAGTTGCGCAGCTACACCCATTCCAGCAGCATGCAGCCGCGCGACCCGATGCCGCAATCGGCCACCTATGCCGAGAGCGCGGACCGGCCCTACACGCGCAGCGGCAACCTCGCCTTCGACGCGCTGTTCGCGCTGGCCGGCAGCGAGATGGCGCAGGACGCCGTCGGCGCCATCCGCGACGGCAACTACAACGCCGGCGCGGCGATTCCCTGCGACTGCTTCGAGACCGGCGAAAAGTGGCATTACGTGTGGACGCGCGATTTGTCGTATGCGGCCGACCTCGGCCTGGCCCTGCTCGACCCGCAACGGGTGCGCAATTCGCTGGACTTCAAGCTGGCCGCCTACCGTAGCGGCACGCCCAAGGCGCCGCAGGTTCCGGGCACGGCGGACGGCCTGCAGATCGTGCAGGACACCGGCAGCGGCGGCAGCTGGCCGGTCAGCACCGACCGCACCACCTGGGCCTTTGCGGCCGAGGAAGTGCTGCGCACCCTGCCCCCCGCCGAGCGCCAGGCGTTTGCCGCCAAGGCCTTGAAAGCGCTGTCGAACACCATCGAGATCGACCGCGTCGCCGCCTTCGACCCGGCGGACGGCTTGTACACCGGCGAACAAAGCTTCCTCGACTGGCGCGAGAACAGCTACGCCAGCTGGATCGTCGACGACCTGGCCTCGATGGCGAGCGCCAAGTCGGTGTCGACGAATGCCACCCACTACCAGGCCTTGCGCCTGGCGGCGACACTGGCGCGCGAACAGGGAGACACCGCGCGCGCCGAACGGTACGCCGGCTGGGCTGCCGACCTGAAGCGCGCCGTCAACGCCAGGCTATGGCTGGCCGACGCCGGCATGTACAGCAGCCTCACCGCCGCCCACTTCGACGGCGCGGCCATGCACAAGTTCGACTGGCTGGGGCAATCGCTGGCCATCATCACCGGCATCGCCGACGCGGCGCAAACGCGCAGCATCCTGGCGCGCTACCCGCACGGTCCGATGGGCCCGCCCGTGATCTGGCCGCAGCAGCAAGGCACGCCGGTGTACCACAACCGCGCGATGTGGCCGTTCGTCACCGGCTACGGCCTGAAGGCGGCGGTGCTGGGCAAGAACGCCAGCGTGGCCGACGCCGCCTACGACTCGCTGATGCGCGGCGCCGCGCTCAACATCTCGAACATGGAAAACCTCGAGTGGCTGTCCGGCCAGCCGCTGCTGCTCGACGAACAGCATCCCGAGCTGATCGGCCCGGTCATCAATTCGCGCCGCCAGCTATGGTCGGTCGGCGCCTATATCGGCATGGTGGTCGAGAACGTGTTCGGCGTGTCCGCCCTTGATGACGGCATCGCCCTGCAACCCTTCGTCACGGCCAGGTTGCGCCGCGAGACCTTCAAGGACAGCGACCAGGCCACGCTGCACAACCTGCGCCTGCGCGGCCAGCGCATCGCCGTACGCCTGTTGCTGCCAAAGGCAAGCAGCGGCAACGGCTACTACCAGGTCGCCTCCATCCTGCACAACGGCGCACCGAGCGCTGCCCTCATCCCCTGGGCCAGGCTACGCGACGGCGACACCATCGAGATCCGCCTCGGCGCGCTGGCGGGCGGCGACAGCGAGATCCACCGCGTGAACGCCGACCCCTACGTGGAATCGCCTGCCGTGTTCGCGCCGCGCGAGCCAAGCATCGACAAGCTGGAACGCGGCGCGGATGGCCGCACGCGGCTGCAGATAGCCACCGGCGGCAATGGCGCCGGCACGGTCTACAACGTCTACCGCGACGGCAAGCTGGTGGCCGCCAGGGTCCCGTCCGGCGCCTGGACCGACCGCGCACCCGCGCCGCACGCCTGCTACGCCGTCGAGGCGCAGTTCACGTCCTCGGGCAACCGCAGCCACCACAGCGTGCCGCGCTGCGTGGCGCCGGCCGTCGAGATTGCCGTGACCGACCCGCGCGTGCACGCCAGCCTGCAGCCCACGCCCGCCGCCGGCCGCTACCCCGCCCCGCGCCTGGCCGACTGGGGCCAGCCGGCCGACCGCTTCGACGTACGCGAGGTGCAGATCGACCAGCCCGGCAACTACCGCGTGCAAGTGCGCTATCACAACGGCGCCAACCAGATCAACCTCGGCATCAGCAACGGCGTGAAGTGGCTGGCAGTGGTCGATGCGCAAGGCAAGACCGTGGCCCAGGGCGTGATCCAGCTGCCGCACGCCAAATTCGACAAAGCCCACACCCCGGCTGTGCTCTCGACCCCGCTGCCCGCCAGGCTGGCGCGCGGCAGCTACACACTGCGCATGAGCGACTTCTACAACATGAGCTACCTGGAGAGCAACGCCAGCTTCAGCGGCGCCGGCGGCACCGCGGGACCGTGGAACCGCGCCGACATCATCGGCATCCGCCTCCAGCGCGTCGAATAACACGCAGTAGCCGGCCGACCGTCGCAATCAAACAGCCGTAATTTAACAACGGGGGTCAAGTTGAGAGGGTCCGGGATTCATGGACATCCGAATAGTGGACAATATGCCCCTGGAGGATTTACATGACAAACAAGCAGTTGCCGTCGAAGCGGGAGATTGTTCCCGCTTCATCCGACTCGACACCTAAACAGCGGGCCACCTTTTCCGACGAGTTCAAGCGCCAGGCCGTAGCCCGGTTGCGCTCTGGCGAGCAAAGCGCCACCGATCTCGCCGTCGAGTTAGGCATACGCCGTAATCTGCTCTACAAGTGGGCAGACAAGATCGAGAAACAGGCTCCGGATAAGAAGCTGCGTTCGCCGGGCAGGCCACCTACAAGCGAGCTCAGTGAAGTCGAGCAGTTGCGCCTGAAATTGGCCCAGGCCGAACAGGAGCTCGACATCCTAAAAAAGTTCGATGCGTACTTAACTCACCTAAAGAAGTGAAGTACGCATTTATCGACAAGCACTGTAGCGAATACTCGGTGAAATCCCTGTGCCGCGAACTCGATATCAGCCGCAGCTTGTACTACGCGCACAAGAAGGCCAAGCCAAGCCTGCACAGCCAGGAAGACCTTGCCCTGCGGGCCCATATTGTCAGGCTCAACGCAGCGCATCGTTGGGCGCCCGGGGTGATCAAGATGTGGCGTTTGCTCCGTGCCGAAGGCATCGAATGCGGCAAGCACCGGGTAAGAAGGCTGCGCAAGCTGGAGGGCATTCAATCGTCGCGTACCCGACGCTTCCGTGCCGCCGCCGCGATGCAGCGCGTGCAGCCTCCGGCGGAGAATCTGGTCAAGCGCGGCTTCAACGTCAGCGCGCCGAACACGATTTGGGTAGGCGACATGACAGCCATGCGCACCAGGCAAGGCTGGCTGCATCTGGCCGTCGTGATCGATCTGTATGCCCGTCGTGTCGTGGGCTGGTCGATGGACATCACGCAAGCGACGACGTTGCCGATGGCAGCGTTGAACATGGCACTGGCGCAGCGAAAACCAAATGCCGGACTGATCTTCCATAGTGACCAGGGCAGCGCGTATGCATCGAGCGATTACCGTGATTTGCTGCAAGCGAACAGCGTGCGGCCAAGCATGAGCCGTAAGGGCAATTGTTGGGATAACGCTGTGGCAGAAAGCTTCTTCTCGAACCTGAAGAACGAAGTGATGTACGACCGCCTTTTTGCATCAGTAGATGAAGGCAAGGCAGTGGTCGGTGATTACATCGAGAAGTACTACAATACGCGGCGGCTACATCAGACCTTGGGCTATCAAACGCCCGCCGCTGTCGACGCCGCATACCGTGTGCCTAAATAACTGTCCAGAATATCCGGATCACCTCAAGTCTGCCATCCGGACACGAACTCAAGCGTAGGGACGCAGATGTCCCGACACGGATGTCCCGGCAACGCAAGCTTACGGCAGAGCTCGTGTCTGGATGGCAGACTTGACCCCCGTTGTTTTGTTGTTACACCGGCAGTGTGACGACGGCACGCAATCCGCGTTCTGCACGGTTTTCCAGCACCAGCTTGCCGCCATGCGCCTCGATGCAGGAGCGCGCGATCGCCAGTCCCAGCCCTACCCCGCCGGTGTCCGGATGGCGCGCCGCGTCGAGCCGGTAGAAGGGCTTGAATACATGCTCCAGCTGTTCGGGTGCGATGCCGGGGCCGTCGTCCTCGATCGCAATCGCCAAGTGCGGATGCAGGCCGGCCTGGCGCGTGCGCGCATAGCGGATGCGCGCGCTGCCACCGTAGCGCACCGCGTTCTCGACCAGGTTATGCAAGGCGCGCTTCAGGGCCAACGGACGGCAGCGGCAGGCCAGGGCTGGCGCGCGCGGATCGTGCAGCGCCACGTCGCGCCCCTGCGCCACCTGGTCCGTCACCAGTTCGCGCAGCAGCGCGCCGATGTCCACATCGACGCTCGGTTCGTCGATGGCGTCGTCGCGCGCGAAGCGCAGGGTCTCTTCGATCATGGCCGCCATGTCGCGCAGGGTGCGCTGCATCGCGCTGCGCAGGGGTTCGTCGTCGATCAGTTCCGCGCGCAGGCGCAGGGTGGTCACCAGCGAGCGCAGGTCGTGGTTGATCGAGGCGAGCATCCGGCGCTGGTCCTCGAGATAGCGCGACAGGCGCGCGCCCATGATGTTGAAGGAAGCCGTCACCTCGCGTGCTTCGCGCGGACCACTGAGCGCCAGCGGCGCGCCGTATTCGCCGCGGCTGACGCGGTCGGCGGCCTGCGCCAGCGCCTGCACCGGACGCAGGATGCGGCGCACGAAAATGATCACGATCACCAGCACCGGCAAGGTGCTGACCGGGACCGAGAAGCGCAGCGGGCGCCACCACTGGCGGTCGATCATGGGCCGCTGCATGCCGTCGAGCCAGGCGCCGTCGGGCAGGCGCACGGCGAGCGCCAGTTCGGGTTCGGCGGTCTCCAGATGGGTGCTGCGCCAGCCGATGCGCACCGCCTCCGGCGCCAGCTTCAGCTGCGTGCGCAGGGCGTGGTCGATGGTTGCCGCCTCGCGCTGCGCCACCGCATCACCGCTGGCGGGCGGCATGGCCGGCTCCATTGAGGCGCGGCGAAAGCGTACCGTGGGCGAGTCGAAGGCGGCCAGCGCCTTGTTCGCATCTTCCTGTTGCGCCAGGCGCCAGGCGACGGCGGTGTCGTCGACGACCTGCTTGCGCGACAGCGTGTGGATGCCGCCATTGCCCTTCGGACTGACGAGCACGGCGATCAGGTGGGCGCCGAGCAGGCCGCACAGCAGCAGGCCGATCAGCTGGCCGGCCATGGTGTCGGGCCAGAGACGTCCCGCCAGAGCGCGCACGGCGCGCGTCACGCCGGCGCCAGCGAGGCGCTGACGGCGGTGGCGAACAGGTAGCCGTTGCCCCACACGGTTTTCAGCAGGCCGGGACGGCGCGGATCGGGTTCGAGTTTCTTGCGCAGGCGGCTGACCTGGCTGTCGATACTGCGGTCGAAATTGCTCGCTTCTCCGTCGCCGACCAGGTCGAGCAAGCGGTCGCGGCTCAGTACCACGCCGGGATGCTCGACCAGCACCTGCAGCAGGCGGAACTCGGCGCCGCTCAGCGCCACCGGCTTGCCGGCGCGGTCGACCAGTTCGCGCCGGCCAAGGTCGAGCGTCCAGCCGTCGAAGCGGTAGCTGCGGCGGTTTTCAAATGCCACCGGCGCGGCTGCGCCCCGGCGCCAGCGCCGCAGCACGGTGCGGATGCGCGCCACCAGCTCGGGCGGATCGAAAGGCTTGACCACGTAATCGTCTGCGCCGCTGTCGAAGCCGGCCAGCTTGTCGCTGGAACGGTCCATCGCGGTCAGCAGGATCACCGGCGCCGTTTGCGCGCCGGCGATGCGGCGGCACAGCGACAGGCCGTCCTCGCCCGGCATCATCACGTCCAGCACCACCAGGTCGATGCGCTCGCGCGCCAGCAATTGCTCGGCCTCGCGCGCGTCGGCCGCGGCCAGCACGCGCCAGCCCTGGCGCTGCAGGTAGACGGTGAGCGACTGGCGGATATCTGGATGGTCGTCGACGACCAGCAGATGGGCGCCGGCCGTGTCAGGATGTTGTTCGCACCGCATGAATAACAATGATTCTCATTCGTATTGATGAGGCATTCTAGCAGCCTTGCAAGATTAAGACATCAGCAATGCTACGTATGCCAGCGCCGAGGCCACGACCAGGGCAGCCGGCACCGACCACGCGCCCGAACGCGGCGCATAGCTCAATTGCAGGCCGACCGCGAGCGCCGCAAGGCTGAGCACACCCAGCCAACCGGCGATGCCGACCTGCGTGCCCCAGGCCGCAAGAGCCGGCCACAGGGCCAGCGCCAGCAGGCCCCAGCCGCCGGCGCGCAGCATGCGAACCTGCCGCGGCGCCAGCTCGCGTCCCACGAACTGCTCCTGGTGGCGCGCCATCGCGAGCGCCAGCAAGGCCAGCGCGGCGTAGGCCAGGCCGAAGACGATCAGCGCGCTCATGGACCCACCTCGGCCAGCTTTGGCGTAACGCCTGGCGCCGCGGCCTTGGCCTTGGCTTCCTTGCGCCGCAGGTGCAGCACGATCGTGCCGAACAAGCCGCCGATGGCCAGCATGGCGAGGTCGAAGCCGGCAATTGCGCCCTGCCCCAGCTGCAGGCTGGTGAACAGGCCATGGCCGCCGGTGAGTGGATTCAACACCGGCAGCAGCACGAACATCAACGCCACCGCGCCGCACTGTTCAAGCCACGCAGCACGCGCCGGACGCAGCACGGCATGCACCAGGCTCAATGCCCAGACGATGAAGAAGCCGTTGATCTCCCAGCTTCCACGCCCCGCCATCTCGAACGGCAGCAGGCGGTTCAGCCAGAAGTAGGCGGCGGTGGCAAGCGCAATGCCGGCAATCGCCGCGACATTCGTCGACTCGACCAGGCGGTGGCCGAAGGGCGTGTAGCCCAGCTTGCGGCGCTCCGGCAAGCGCTTCACCACCCACAGCACCAGGCCGGTGCCGACCATGGCGGTGCCGATCACGCCCGACAGGAACAGCAGCCAGCGCAGCGGCGGCCCGGCAAAGCGGCCCAGGTGGGTGGCGCTGAAGACGTTGTTGACGGCGGCCGCGGTGCCGGGCTGCGCGGGCGGCGGCGTGTCTTTCAGCTGGCCGCTGGCGGCGTCGAACACGAGACGGTCGGCGCGGCCGCGTGTCGTGAGGCTGTCGCTGCCATGGGCCTGCAATTCCACCGTGGCGCCGCGCGTGTTCGGGCGGGTGACGGTGATGCGGCCGACTTCGCGTTCCGGCCATTGCGTTTGTGCGGTGGCCAGCATGGGGCCGATCGACGCCGCGAGATCGATCTGACTGCCGCCTTCGCGCCCTGCGCGCCCTTCCCGCCCGCCACGGCCCGCACCACGGCTTTCTTCGCGGGCGCCCGGCTGCGCCACGCCGCGCCGCTCCATCTGGTAAGCCTGGCCATTGCCGTTGTAGGCCACGTCCGCGCCCCAGGGCATCAAGGTGCCCATCAACAGCAGCAGGCCGCTGAAGGTGATCATCACGTGGAAAGGCAGCGCCAGCACGGCCGTTGCGTTATGCGCGTCGAGCCAGGAGCGCTGGCCCTTCTTCGGGCGGAAGGTGAAGAACTCGGCGAAGATCTTTTTGTGCGTGATGACGCCGCTGATGATGGCGACAAACATGAACATGGTGGCGATGCCGACGATCCAGCGCCCGACTTCGCGCGGCATGGCATGCAGCTCGAAGTGGAAGCGGTACAGGAAGTTGCCGCCCCGCGTTTCGCGCGGCACGATCTGCTCGCCCGTGGCCGCATCGAGTTCGGCGCGCCTGGTGCCGGCGCGGCCCGGCGCGGCGCCCTTCTCGCGCCAGCTGGCTTGAATGGTGGTCTGGCGTTCGTTCGGCAGTTCCAGCGTCCAGGTGCTCGCCTGCGGCGCCAGCTTCTGCATGCCGGCCAGGCCGGCCTGCGCCGCCTGCTCCCTGCTGGACGGCGCGACGGATGCGTGCAGCTCCGGCTTCATCCACAGGTTGATCTCGTCGAGGAAGTAGCTGAGCGTGCCGGTGAAGAACACCGCGTACAGCAACCAGCCGAGCAGGATGCCGGTCCAGGTATGCAGCCAGGACATCGACTGGCGCAGGCCCTCGGGTTTCGCGTCCATCCTCATGCCGCACCCCGCAATAACCAGGCGCCCAGCGCCAGCACGACAGTCGGCACGGCCAGGCCGATGCAGGCGCGCGCCAGGCGCGGCGTGGCAAACACCCACAACGCGGCGCAGGCATACACGACAAACGACAGCATGGTGGCAGCGGTGACGGCATCCATGCGCGTCATGCCGGTCTGCTGGAAGAGCAGGCTCATGCACACAGACCAGGCTGCGGCCAATGCATAGCCGCCGCCAGCCGCCAGCACGCTGCGCGCGGCAACGGCCCAGCGATAGCGTGCTAGCGGCGTGAGCGCGGACGGCCCAGGCAAGTTCGTGGGCGAGGCGGAGAGTTTCATTCCCGGTTATTCCTGTTGTGATGACGCTGGCGACAGGCGCAACCAGCCCGCCCCTCATGCGTAATTGAGAATGATACGCATTTGAAGAGCAGAAAGTTTGTCAAGATGTGGCAGAAATAAAACGGGGGTCAAGTCTGCCAAGCTGACACGAGCCCAGCCGTACCTCGGCTTGCGCAGGACGTTAATGCAGAGCTCGTGTCTCGATGGCAGACTTGACCCCCGTTGTTTATTTACCAAGCAGGAAGACTAGCGGCACTTCCAGGCGCGCGGCCCAGGCTTTTTCGTTGTGGTCGTCGGCCGAGTAGACCTTGCTCAGGTAGTGCGCGTCCGTATAGCCCTTGTCGCGCACGATCTGGTCGACAAACGACTGGTAGGGCGCATACATCGCGTCCAGGCCGACGCCGCCGTGGTCCTGGTACAGCTTGTGCCCTTGCGGCGGCGGCAGCTTGTGGTCGAGGTAGTTGTAGGCGGCCAGCGGCAGCGCGGCGTTGGGCTTGCCGATGCCGGGCCAGTGGGTCGACAGGCCGGCCGCGCCGCCGAACACCTGCGGGTACTCGCTCATGGCGTACACCGAAATCAGGCCGCCCATGCTCGAACCCATGATGAAGGTGCCGGCCGCATCCGGCCGCGTGGCGTAGCGGGCGTCGACCACGGGTTTGAGCTCCTGCACCAGGAAGCGCAGGTAATCGTCGGCTTCGGGCTGGTGCTTCAGGCCGTCGCGCACAAAGGCCGCACGGGCCTCGGGCGACATCTCGTCGAGGAATTTTTCGGGGAAGTATTCGAAATAGCGGTTCTTGTCGATGTTGAAGATGCCGACGATGATCGTGTCGGCCACCTTCCCTTCGCGCATCAGGCGCGCCAACGTGGCGTGCACGTTCCAGGAAGTCTTGTTCCAGGTGGTGGAGGCGTCGAACAGCATCTGGCCGTCGTGCATGTAGAGTACCTGGAAGCGCTTGCCGGCGCGCGCCTTTTCCGCATAGCCGTCCGGCAGCCACACTTCCACCGGCCGCGCCTCGACGAACTTCGACGGCGCCAGCGCCAGGCGTTCGAGCGTGCCGACCGATACGCGCGCAACGGAAGGTGCAACTGCCGGCGCGGCGGCCGGAGCGGCCATGACCGGCAAGGCGGCGGATAAAACGGACAGGCAAAGGCAGGCGTTCACGAACAGCTTCACAGGGTCTCCCGGCACTATTATTGATGAGCCGACATTATGCCCGCACCCTCATCCGCAGCGAACTTTCCGGCAACATTGCGCGGCGTCTCGAACAGTTTGCGCGGCGGCTCCCCGCCCCGCAACCACCCCTGCCAGCCAAACCGTGGAATAGTTGCCGTCAATGGCCCTGGTGCGCACGAATGACGGCCCAAACGCCAAAACACCAAACTTGTCTATACCGCACACCGTTGAAGATGTTAATTATTGTTTAGTTAAGTTTCCGGTATC
>Ga0265798_10009591_pt1 | contig 12081 bp, 7 predicted proteins | sample P3T30metagenome_FD_192430 | JGI IMG/M metagenome (GOLD analysis project Ga0265798, IMG submission 192430) | Plant litter microbial communities from East Loma Ridge, Irvine, California - P3 T30 | ecosystem: Environmental > Terrestrial > Plant litter > Unclassified | place: USA: California... | reverse complement strand
TTTGGCGATGGCCGCAGACGTGACGGCCTGAGGGTCGGATGGCGAACAGGCACCCAAGGCGAGAGCCGCAAGGCTGGTCAGCAACAACTTGGGTCGGAACATGTCCGGCTCCTTATGCGTGAAAAAGTGGAAAAATCACAATGAATTCAGAAAGACCAACAGCGCCTCGCGCTGTTCGGCGTTGAACGCCAATACCTGTCGCTGCGCCGCCTGGGCTTCGCCGCCGTGCCAGAGTATCGCCTCAAGGGCGTTACGCGCGCGACCGTCGTGCAGCATCTGCGTATGGCCGTTGACTGCAGCCGTCAGGCCAAGCCCCCAGAGTGGCGGCGTGCGCCATTCGCGGCCGGTCGCCTGAAACTCGGTGCGATTATCGGCAAGTCCGTCGCCCATGTCATGCAGCAGCAGATCGGTATAAGGCCGAATCTCCTGATTGGCGAGCTCAGGCTCGGCGGCGTCTGCTCGCGTCTTGAAAGACGGGACATGGCACTGTTGGCAGCCTGCCTGGAAAAACAGGTTCTTGCCCGTCAGCACCTGTGGGTCGTCGACGTTACGTCGCGCCGGAACACCCAGGTTACGCGTGTAGAACTCGACCAGCCGCAAAATGTTATCGCTGACCTCTGGCTCGCCGTCCGGACCGTTCCCGTTCGGTGCCGCCAGACAATCGGTCTGGGCGGGTGTGCAATCGTCGAAACGGCGCAGGCTGGTGGTCAGTCCCATGTCGCCGGAGAAGGCGTGAACGTTCTGCTGATTGAGGTTGGGTTGTCCGGCTTTCCAGCCAAAACGTCCCATGACGACTTTTTGCTGCGCGTCGTCCCAGACCCAGTTGGCCCGCCCGGAGATGCCGTCGCCATTCTTGTCGTCAGGGTCGGCGTTGGCCAGGACGGCTTCGTCCGCAATCGCCTCCAGCAGACCGAGGCCGATCATGGGTGGCGCAATTCTTGCCGAAACATGGGCCTCGGGATGCATGGGGCCGTAGCCCAGTTGGGTGATACGCAAGGTAGGCTGGCGAAGTTCGACGGCGGTGCCGTCCCGGAACTTGACCGTGAGCGCATCGTACTCAACGCGAACCCTGCCTTCTGGCGTGACGCCTGGATTTGCCATGTCCTGCAACTGACCGCCGTAGTTCGGTTCGGGCAGCACGCCGTTACGCTGTATCAGGTCTGCAAAGGCGGGATCGTCAGGAATCGACAGCCTGACCAGCATCGACACGGCATTGGTGTCTCCGGCTTCGGGCGGATGGCCGCGACCATCCTTGATGTGGCAGTTCTGGCACGCATTGGTATTGAACAGTGGCCCCAGCCCGTCACGCGCCGTGGTGGTCGAGGGCGCAATGACCCAAGGGCTGCGAAAGAAGCTGTTGCCCACGCTGAAGTCCAGGCGACGTACCGGCGATAGATTGGCCGACGGCAGTGAAAACGCATTCTGGTCACTTTTTTTGACGGTGGCACTGCCGCCAGACAGCGCTTCGCCCGGTTCGGCGTGCGTGAAACGCGGGGCGTCATCGCACGCGCTCACGACCAGAGTCGTGAGCAGCGCAAGAGACAGACGAAACCGCGTAGCCATACACATCCCAAAAAGAGGCGAAAATCAGGGCGTGCAAGCTTATCAGCCTCGTGCGGTTTGAATAAGAGGGATTATCGTTTGCTGTCACTGAGGTAACGTGTTGTTACGAATTCTCAAGTTCAGTGACGGGGCGTGCTGTCCCGTCAGGTTTCGGTTGCATACTGAAATGATCGAACACCGTCAGTCCTTTGCGAAGCGTCTTGCGCACTGCCTCGCTCTGTTCGATCAGCTCGTCGCTGGGGGGTCGCCATTGCTCGGGCGGCAAGGGCTTTGACCAGTCGAGCACGGCCTTGGGAAACGCTTTCTTCGGTAGGCGTTCGACCCAGGCGGCGATGCGGCAGGGCAGGGTCCAGCCGCTGCAGAACTGGATGAGCAGAAAGCCGAACAGGTAGCGTATGTACCAGTGATCGTAGCGGTAGCCTTTGCGGCACATATGGAAGAACTCCACCGTGCCTTCCTCCATGTTCTCGCCCATCATCGGCGACGGCAGTGCGCTCGGGCCTTCTTCCATGTAAGCGCGAATCGCCTCCCACTCGCCGACCGCCATGCCCAGTGTGTAGCTCGGCACGGTCAGCCATACGACCTGCCCGTCCGATGCATCCCGCAGGCCGATCATCAAGGCGAACTTCTGCTGAGTACCGTATTCGGTGGCGACCATGCTGCTGCTGACGCAGGCGATGACGTCTTCCCATGGGATGAAGCGGGGCGGTTCTCCGCGCTTGGCGACGTAGGCGACTTCGCGGCGTTGACGGTTGAAGCGGGTGGGTGGGATTCTGGAGTGGGGGTAGACGGCGTGGACGAAGAAGCAAAAATACATTAGCGCCAAGCTACCAGAGATTCCCCAAATATAAGGATTTGGTAGAAATAATGTAAGAAAGACTTCAAAAACAGGTGCTCCAAACCGGAAATGATCGTCAATGCCTAGCCCTATGGATACCAGCAGAAACCAAATCACAACGGACATAACTGAACCGATACTACAACGAACTGCAAACTCAATCGTCGCGGCACCCAATCCGAAGTCTAGGTAAACTTCATTAGCATCCTGAAGAAGGCTACGGGAGCTAAACGCGGCAACACCTGTTGGAACTGGGAGTGGTGCGAGGTAGAATACTTCAGTGCCGGGTGCTACTTCAGTGTCACCCACATGTGGAAGTCGGTCGTATTTGTCAGAGGTCATTCAAACGTTCCCTTGTGATCTGTGTTGCTGGAAGTTGACGGTTCTCTACCGGTTCGTCGGTCGATGCGTTGACAGGTTTGCTTACTATGTCCATGCCAAGCGGAATGCGGTAAGTCAGGTAGCCTTCATCGGCTTTCAGATAATTTGTTACCAGTGCAGGTTTGACCGCCACACGCACAACCAGCAGCGCGTGATGGCTTTGCCAGCTATTCGGAACTTCCAGTGCAAGAATCAAGGGAGATACTGCGATTATCGAGAGCCCTTGGCGGAGGACCTCGCTGACGTCCTGTCTATCAGATACGTTATGTAACTCGGCCGACCATCGTAAAGAAGTGTCGTCGAAGCTGGCCCAAGTCAGACCGGGCAATACCAACTGCAGGCTGCGCACAGATTCGCCATCAATCTCGCGACGAATCATTGCCTTGTCGATGAAAGTGGGGCGTAAGTTAGCCTCAGCAAGCTTTTGCGCGTGAGTGGGCCAATCCCAGCCCTGAGGCTCTTTGCCCCAGAGAGAGCCGAGCAACCACCTCTGTTGGTCATCAAGATTGAAATAGTTGTAAAGCGTTTCGCCGCCTAATTGCAGCGCTGCTGAAATAAGCGCCCAAGGGTTCATGTTCATCCAAAATCGCAGGAAGCGTGCGCCTCGGGTTGCCCAGGCCATGTTGGCGACCAGTTTTCGCTCTGCTACAGGTGCTGCTCTGACCTCTCTAAGTAGGCCATATAATTCAATGCCGGCGTTGCCAGTTACTGCCGCAGTAAGAACGGTAGATCCGATATCGCCCACCAGTGCTGCTCCTGCACCGAGCTTTTCACCTGTTGTGCCAGCGCTGAGCGCTGTGTTCCATTTTTCCCAGTTGTTCAATGTTGTTCCTACAGCGCCGGTCAGGCTAAGGGGCAGGATGAATGCACCCAAACCCAATCCTAGTTTTCCCAGTCGGACGGCAAATAATCCTCCCGCTGTGCCTGCGGGGTTGGCCGCCAGCGCACGAAGTGCGTTGTCGACAATCGCGATATGTGCGGATTGATAAACTGAGAGCGCTGCTGCTATGGGAGAAAATAAGGCTCCGCCTATTATTACTATCTCCTTTGCAGACCTATTCCCCTCCGACTTCCTCCAAGCATCCAAAGCATCCCCCAAATTCCCGATCTGCAACATCATCGCCAGCAACGGAAACAAGCTGCCTTTGAACGCGCTCCCTACAGCCCCCTGCGTCCCGTACCCCCTTGTCGCGCCAGCCCGATAACGCGCAATTTCGTCTTCCAGAACCCGCAACTGCGCATCGCTGATGTTCAATTTCACCCCGATGGCTCCATTGATGGGTCTGCCGGTAGGGGTGATGGCGGTCTCCAGTTCGCGGCGTACGGCGGCCAGCTGGTTGCGGGTTTGTAGCAACTGTTGCTGGACATATTGTTTGTCGTACATCAGCTCAGTGCGTTGGGTCGGCGTCAGTGAGCGTTTGCTGCTCAGTTTGCTCAGGCGGGTTCGCTCGCGTATCAGATCGTTCTCGGCCTCGATCAGGTGGTTCAGGCGCACGAACGCGTCGCGGTATTTCTGCACATCGGTTTCGTTGGCCACGTTCAGCGTGACGGCTTCCTGCTGCATGGCCACCAGCGCGCCCAGGCGTTGCGCTCGATTGTTCTGCTTCAAAAATGTGTTCAGGTGCTGACGCACTTCCGTGTCGTTCAGTTTGCTGTGCATATCCCGCAGCCACTGCTCCATACGCAGGGCGATGGACGGTATGTAGCTGGCGATGACCGCCTGATGCAGCGGTCGTGCGGCTTCAGGCAGATTCAGGCTCAGGGTCCAGTGATGGCCCATGACATGGCTGACCTTGGTGATACGGTCCTGAGCATCGGCAAGCGCTGCGCCAAAGTTTTTGATGTCATCCAGCAATTTGATCAGATCGCCCGATTTGGAGCGCAGGAACTCCAGATTCAGGCGTCCATAAAACACCGGCAGGACGTAATGCGGGTTGTCGTGAAAATAGTCGCTGACGCTTTGCAGGCTTTCTTCCGTGCGGCACAGGTCGCGGGTGCAGTTGAGCTCCATGGCCAGTGCGCTTTTCAGCTGGTCAGGATGGTCCGGGTCGAAGTACCAGGCGCTTCGGTAGAGTTCGCTCTGGGTGAACAGGCTGATCCGGTCATGAGTGATGTCATCCAGTCGCTGGGTCCAGCGCCTGAGGTGCGAACGCTCCTGATTCAGGTAGCTTTGCATCTCGTCATGACGAACGAGATCGTTGATGCCCCGGGAACCCAGCCCCACACCGTTCAGCGTGCCCTGACTGTTTTCATCCAGCGCTTCGATATCCTCTTCGAGCTCCCCATAGAGCTTTTCGCCCAGCGCCGATCTCATCTGCGCCTGTTTGTTTTCCATGTCCAGCCTGGCAAACCGCTGCTGAAAGCGCTCGTTGTAATCGGCGCCCCTCCTGTAGGCATAGTGGCCGTCGGGGGTCCTGGAGGGCTCTGGCCCCAAACGTTTTTCACGGCGCCACTGGTTACGGGCGTTGATGAAGTCGTAGATGCGCGAGCGCTGCTGCGGCGTGGTCTTCTTGAGCAGCTTCGAATCGGGATTTACCTGACGGGCATTGGTGTCGCCCACGGTCATCAGCGTGTCGATGTAGGTGGCGGTGAGAAAGCGGGTTTCGTTGTTGTTTCGCTCACGCCATTCTTCTATCCAGCCGACCACGGTGTCCTGCTCTTCGGCCAGATCGCGCAGGATGCCGATGCTGTCGTCGAGCACCAGATACAAATGGCTTTTCTCGTGCAGCGGCTTGATCAAGTGCTTGAACTCGCCAATGTGGGCTTCGCGAAACAGAGGCTGATGCTCCCAGACGTAATCCTGCTGTTCTGCCTGCGAGATATCGGGTGTGGCGCATTGCTGCGCAGGCTGCTCGGCCAGTTCGGCGAGCTGCTCACTGACCTGCTTCTGGACCTTCAGGTGGACGCCGCCTTTCAGGCAGTCAGCCTTGGCCAGATCCACTTTCTGCATGAAGTAGAAACGATCCGCAGCGTTGCCCAGCGCCTGGGCACATTTGGCTGCGGTCCATTGCAGTTCCGAGTAGGCAACATGCAGGATGCTGTCGTTTGGGAAGACCAGCGCGTGTTCTCCCGTGCTGTTCTGCCGAATGTCCTGAACAACCTCCGCGCCTTTCCAGAGCAGCTTGCTCGGGACGCCGTTTTCAACCCGGTATTCATGCAGGTAGCCGCTGCGTTCTTCGATCACATACAGGTAGCCGTCCCGAAGCAGACGCAGACCCAAGGGGCGTTTGAGGCGCGCGTAAACTTTGGAATCCGGTTTGCTGCCAAGCCTTTCCACCCGTCCGTAGCGCAGTGGAAGCAACTGGATGTTGTTGGTGGGGGCAGGGCAGGTGTTCGGTCTACTGTGCGAATCGACATGTTCCCTGGCCCTGGACTCCCAGTAGGCCTTGTCCTTGGCAGGCAGTGTTTTTGGATTATCTAGCGGGTTCATTGCGATGCTCCTTCCTGCTGCCGGGCGTCCAGCACCACGAGCCAGTGGGCCCGCTCGATGCGCTGTGAGGGGGTCAATTCAGAGGTGTCGCGCAGCAGTGCCCTGATCTCCGGATGAGCATCCTCAGGCTGATCGGCGAGAAAGAGGACAACGTTGGCGTAATGGAAGATGTCGGCTTCACTCTTGAAGCCTTGTTCGTAGGCAGTGCTGGCCAGCCTGTGCACCTGTTCGTAGCGCGTCTTCAATGACACATCGGGCAGGTAATCCGGAAAGAAGCGGCGCAGATGCTGATCGAGGTTGACGACGGTCAGGCGAAACATGACGTCGCCCAAAGCATCGATTTGCTCGGCGCTCAAGCGATAAGGGATTTTCGGATCATGGGGCATCGATTCGCCGATGCGTTCGTGACTGCCCCACTGCTCGGTCATCCTGTCGGGTGCGTAGACATGATCGATAGGGCCGAACAGACGATTGTCGAAGTGCCCCGGATGCATGCCGAACAGGGCGTTGGCCAGTGACGTGTCCGAAAGGTTCATGTAGCAGGTCTGGCCTGTCGGCATCTCGACAAACATCAGCCAGCGCAAATGGTCGATGAGGGTTTTCCGGTCTGCCGGGCTGAACAGCAATAATCCCCATTCCTCGCGCGCATGGTCGAGAAAGCGCGCAAGCATCGGATCATAGGGATCCTCCAGTTGAATCAGCGCAGGAGAGACGTCCAGGCTTTCGCTGAGGCGGGTCTGCGAAAACAGCATCGTGCGGACCCCGCTCAGCTCCCACTCGGCGATCCTCCTGTTCAGGTTCGTAACGCTCATGGGGTTGAGCAGCAGATAGGCATTTTTCGACCACGGCAGGTCGTGGGGACCGGTTTCAAACTCGGGCATGAGCGCGCCTTGAAGAGGGCATGAGGCGCGGATAGTCGGTGGTGCAAGAGGTGCAATCAATACGCTGGAAGGGGTTTGGGAAAGGCCCTACAGGCAGCGCTGAAAAGTCACTGGCAGGTCATGCAAATCGTGTCATCCAGACAAAAAAATGCCGGTCAGCAAGACCGGCATTTGGGTACATCCAGACCGCGACGGTGGATCAGAACTCGTGGTCAGCGTTGTCCGGGTTCAGATCGGTGATGCCCAGCTTGCCTGCGGCCTGCTCGATAGCGCCGGTCTGCTTGACCAGTGCGGCGATGGCGTCACGAACAACCTGATTGCCAGCCGTGTTGCCTGCTGCGATCAGTTGATCGAAGTGCTCGCCCTTGTTGGCGTGGTCGACGATAACCTGCAGCTTGGCCTGGGTATCGTCCAGGTCGGCGCGCAGGGTGGCGTCGGTCGCAGGGTCTACCTTGGCGACCAGCGACGACAGGCTCGGGCCGCTGATCCTGGTGCCGTCGGTGCGGGTGTATTCGCCCAGGTAAACGTTGCGAATGCCCTTGCCGTTGTAGAAGTGCGAGTTGTGCGTGTTGTCGCTGAAGCAGTCGTGTTCGTCTTCGCTGGAGTTGGCTTCCAGCGCCACTTTCATGCGCTCGCCCGCCAGTTCGCCCAGCGACAGGCTGCCCATGCCGAACAGCATCTTGCGCAGACCGTCGACGCCGGATTCGGCTTCAAGCGTGGCGCGGTAGTTGTCGGCAACGCCGGCTTTCCAGTTGCCGGACATTTCTTCCAGGTCGCTGACCAGCAGGTCGGTAACGGCTTTCAGGTAGGCACGACGACGGTCGTTGTGGCCGCCGGTTGCGCCAGCGCCTTCCAGGTAATCGCTGGCTGGACGGTTGCCGGCGCCAGGGCCGGTGCCGTTCAGGTCCTGGCCCCACAGCAGGAATTCGATGGCGTGGTAGCCGGTGGCAACGTTGGCTTCGGAACCGCCCAGTTCATTCAGGCTGGCGAGTTTCTCTGAAGTGATCTGCTTGACGTCGACCTTGTCTTCGCCCACCTGGATTTCAGTGTTGGCGATGATATTGGCGGTTGCGCCAGGGTTGCCCAGTGCGTGCTGGTAGTCCTTGGCAACGTAGTCGATCAGGCCTTCGTCCAGCGGCCAGGCGTTAACCTGTCCTTCCCAGTCGTCGATGATGGTGTTGCCGAAGCGGAACACTTCGCTCTGCATGTAAGGAACACGTGCGGCAACCCAGGCGTCGCGAGCGGCCTTGAGGGTTTCGTCGTTCGGCTTGGCCAGGAATGCATCAACGGCAGTGCTCAGTTTTTTGGCACCGGCTTCGGCATCGCTGAAAACAGCGGAAACCATGTTCGCGTAGTTGGCGACCACAGCCTTGGCGGCGGCGTCATCGGTCTGGGCTGCGGCAGGCGTGGCGGGTGCAGCCGGTGCTGGCGCGGCGGCCGGAGCAGCAGGCGCAGCTGCGGCAGGTGGAGTTGCAGCCTTGTCCTTGCCTTCGCCACAACCGGCGAGAGAGATAGCGATGGCCAAGAGACTGGCGGTTGCCAAAGGCATACGAATCATGACGGAATCCTGCGTTCATAGGGGTGAAGGCGCAGAGCGCCCAGAAAATCTGCGACATAATGCGAAAGATTTGCATTCGATGTAAAGGCAAAACGCCTGTCGAGTCGCGAACAGCTACCCGAGAGCTTGTAACAGTCGGTTTCGGGATATTACGAGGACAGCTTTATTCGGCCGTGCAGCGGTGTGAGGCCGGTTCAGAGAATGGCGGCGTTATTGCGCTGGTCCAGCTTCAGAAACGCCAGCAACTCGCGTGCGGGCAGCGGCTTGCTGTAGAAATAGCCCTGGCCTTCATGGCAGCCTTCAGAGATCACATACGCTTCCTGCTCGACCGTTTCGACGCCTTCGGCAATGACCTGCATGCCCAGACTCTTACCCAGTTGAATGATTGCACGCACGATGGTTGCGTCGTCATCATCGTCGATCAGGTCCTGGACGAAACTCTTGTCGATCTTGATCTTGTCCAGCGGCAGGCTTTTCAGGTAGCTCAGGGAGGAGTAACCCGTGCCGAAGTCATCAATCGCAATCAATGCCCCCGAGCGACGCAGGCTGAGCAGATGCTGGGCAGCCGTGGTGATGTCCTCCATCAATCCGGTTTCGGTCACTTCCAGCTCGAGGCTGCGGGGTGGCAGGCGGTAGATCTGCAACAGGTTGTTCACCACGCGGGGCAGCTCGGCGTGGTGCAGCTGCACGGTGGAGAGGTTGACGGCCATGCGCAGGTCTGTGAAGCCCTGGTCGTGCCATTCGCGCAACTGCCGACAGGCCTGGTCCAGCACCCATTCACCCAGCGCAATGATGGTGCCGTTCTGTTCGGCCAGCGGGATGAACACGTCTGGCGGCACCAGGCCGTGCTCGGGGTGCTGCCAGCGGATCAGCGCTTCCACGCCGACGATCTGATGGTCTCGATAGCTGATCTGTGGCTGATAGACCATGTACAGCTGATTGCGCGGCAGGGCTTCGCGCAGGTCCTTTTCCAGTTCGCGGCGCCGACGCATCTCGCAATCGACGCTGGCGATGTAGAACTGATAGCGATTGCGCGATCTGGCCTTGGCCAGGGTCATGGTCTGCTCGGCCTTTTGCAGAAGCTTCTCGGGGCTGTCGCCATCCTCCGGGAACAGCGTGATACCGATGGTTGCGCGCAGCCGAATGGACTGGCCGTCCACGGTGAAGGGGGCTTCGAGTTCATCCAGTACATTCTGCGCCAGCTCGGCCGCTTCGTAAGGCTCTGCGATGTCTGCCTGGACCAGTGCAAACTGATCACCACCCAGACGTGCCAGCGCACCCAGTCGACCGCTGTGGGCGCGCAACCGGTCCGCGAGGGCCAGTAGCAGCTGATCGCCTGCCTGATAACTGAACTGCTCGTTGATGCCCTTGAAGTCATCCAGGCCGACACACAGCACAGCGACTCGATGCTGTTGCCGTCCGGCGTTCTCCAGAATGTTCTCCAGGCTCATCTGCAACTGCACCCGGTTGGGAAGGCCTGTCAGGAAATCGTATTGCGCCATGCGTTGCAGGTTGTTTTCGGCTTCGTGGCGCAGGTAGGTATTACGTTCTATGGAGGCGAGCAACTGGTTGGCCGTATTGACCCAGATACCCAACTCGTTCTTTTCATGACCCTTGAGCAGGGGCAACTGATGCTCACTGGGGCGATCAGGGTTGATGGCGGTCAGGTGTTCGATGATTCGCGAGAGCGGCTTGGTCAGCAGCCAGTGATAGACCAGGTACAACACGAGACCCATCGCCAGCGCCCGCAGCACGCCGGAGATAAAAATGATCACGGCATTGATGATGAAGCCTTCGCCATAGTTGGCGGTGTCCAGTGTGATGCGCAGATCGCCATAGTATTCACTGTACGGGCTGCGTCCGACCAATTGCGTGGTAAAGCTGCGCTCCTGACCCAGAATGAGATCCGTGAGCCAGCGCGTTGAAGAGGTTTTAAGCGGTCGGTCTTTTTCGGCCAGCAGGGTTTCGTTCGGATGCCCGATGGAGGCCATGCGCACGGCATTGTCCTGAAACAGGCCTTCGATGACCTGCATGCCCATTTCCCGGTCCAGGCTGTAGACCGCCTGAGTAGAGGGGTCCCTGAACATGTCCAGAATGCGTTCGGCGTCGCTCACCACTGCCTGGCGGGTCTTGTAGGCGTCATAGACGATTTGCGCGCAGCTCAATACCACGCCGACAAAGAACGCCGACAGCAGCACCACGCGCAGCAACTTCACCGACAAGCTGTTCTTGAGTTCCAGCTTCAATGGCCGTTCCTTAATCCAAGTCGCAGGCGTATCGCCCTGTCACCCTCGAAAAACGGATGATCGAGACGGTCTAGCCCGGTTGATCCCTCTTTTCTGCGCCGCTGCTTGGGACCCACGGACTCGTGCAATCCTAGTGTGTCGGGCGGCTGCGCTTGTAACTTGAGCGTAACGCTGTAAAAGAACTGTTGGGTGATATTAGTCAGCTAACGTTTTCTGGCAATACACGACGTTACAGTTGTACATGAAAAACTGCCATATTCACGCATTTGAGTGACACATTCGCGGTGCCTTCACGATATTGAGGGGCTTGCTTCCCGTCACACGCGTGCCGAATGCAGGCAATAAAAAACCCGGCACATGGCCGGGTTCTTGATGACACTGGAAATCAGGCGGCGTATTGCTTGGCCACGAAGTCCCAGTTCACCAGGTTCCAGAACGCTTCTACGTACTTCGGACGCACATTGCGGTAGTCGATGTAGTAGGCGTGTTCCCAGACGTCGCAGGTCAGCAAAGGCTTGTCACCGCTGGTCATCGGGTTGCCCGCACCAATGGTGCTGGCCAGCGCCAGTTTCCCGTCAGCTTTCTTCACCAGCCAGCCCCAGCCGGAGCCGAAGGTGCCGATGGAAGTCTTGCTGAACTCTTCCTTGAACTTGTCGAACGAACCGAACGCAGCGTTGATTGCGTCAGCCAGCGGGCCGGTAGGTTCACCGCCACCGTTAGGCGACAGGCATTCCCAGTAGAAGGTGTGGTTCCAGACCTGAGCGGCGTTGTTGAAGATGCCACCCGAGGAGGTCTTGACGATTTCTTCCAGAGTCTTGCCTTCGAACTCGGTGCCTGGCACCAGGTTGTTCAGGTTCACGACGTAGGTGTTGTGGTGCTTGTCGTGGTGATATTCCAGCGTTTCCCTGGAAATGTGCGGCTGCAGAGCATCGTGGGCATAAGGCAGTGGCGGCAATTCAAAAGCCATGGTTTATCTCCTTTCAGGTCATTTGCGGTTATCGCACGGCCGATCACGGGCGGCCGGATACAGCATGCACCGGGAGTTTTACTCTTTTGCGGCGCAGACCCCGGACTATAGCACCGGCCCTGCGGCATAACCACGCAACAACTGTGTGGGAAAGAGGTTCCAGCGTTGTCGACCCAATGGCCATGAAAATCACTCAAGCGCTACGAATCAACTGCAC
>Ga0265798_10009589_pt1 | contig 12084 bp, 10 predicted proteins | sample P3T30metagenome_FD_192430 | JGI IMG/M metagenome (GOLD analysis project Ga0265798, IMG submission 192430) | Plant litter microbial communities from East Loma Ridge, Irvine, California - P3 T30 | ecosystem: Environmental > Terrestrial > Plant litter > Unclassified | place: USA: California... | reverse complement strand
GCCTTCAACGACGCGTCGAAGAGCAGCAGCGGCTGGACCGGACGTGTGGCGAGATCGAGACCGTCGAGTAAGCCTGCGGCCTCCAGGCGAACAGACTCCGCCACTGGTGCGCCGGCCTTGCGGGCGATGTGGCTGTCCGGAACGGTCCGGAGATAGGCGAGGTGGATCGCGGTGGTGCACCAGGTCGGATCGAGGCCTGCGGCGCGCGCGCCGGCGAGGGCCGGCAGCCCGATCTCTGCGATGTCCGCGAAGCCCGTGCCGTAGGCCCGAGCGATGCGGTCGCGATCTGCCGCTTCCGCCATGGCCGCGCGCAGGGAGGCCGGGGCGGCGGCCGATACGTCGTGCTGGTCGGCCCGGCCGAGGCCTCCCGGGTTCGCGAGCCGGATCGCTGCGAAGACCGCTTCGGAATCGTCAGCCTGCACGGTGTCCAGCACCGCTTCGACCGATCGGCCCCCCTCCGCTGCGACGGCAAGCGGCGCACACAGGAGCAGGATGCCGAGATTGGTGTTCTGGGCGACGGCCGCCAGGGTGGCCGCGACCCCGGCGCGGACCCGCGCACCGACGCCTGATCCCGCCCGCGCCAGCTCCGGTGCCGAGACGTCGGCGCTGGTGACGAAATCCGCCATGACCATGCGATGGCCGGCTGCGTAGGCGTGGACGTTGCCGGGTTTCAGCGCGTCGAGTTCCGCCAGGCAGGCGGCGCGGTAGAGCGTGCCGATCAGCCCCGGCGCGAGACCGGTCATGCCACCACGAGCCGCGGAATGCTGGCGCCCCGGACGGCGGACAGGAAACCGCGCACGACAGCGCCGGCGATATCGGTGTCGCACACGGTCTGCAGGCCGGACCAGGCCGGCATCGAATTGACTTCGAGGATCGAGAAGCCGCCCTCCCCGTCCTCCACCAGGTCCACCCCGGAATAGTCGACCCCGACCGCGGCGGCGGCGGCCTCGGCCATCTCGGCGGCGTCCCGGGGCATGGCCCAGGGCAGCGGCCGGCCCCCGCGGTGGACGTTGGTGATCCAGCCGTCGCCCTCCCGGATCATGCCGGCGATCGCGCGTCCGTCGCAGACGAACACACGATAGTCGCGCCACAGCCCGTCCCGCCGCGGCACGTAGCGCTGAAGATAGTAGACACGGGCTACAGCCTCCTCGTCCGGTAGGTCCCCGGGTGTCTCGATCAGCGCGAGCCCCTCCCCTTGCGAGCCGAACAGCGGCTTGAGGACCAGAGGTGCGCCGGGGCGGGCTTCCCGCTCCACGATCTCCGCGGCGGCCTCGCGTTTCGAGACGACCCAGGTCTCCGGGGTCGGAAGGCCGGCACGGGCGATCAGCAGCGAGGTCGCCGCCTTGTCGACCGAGCGCTCGATGGCCGTGGGCGGGTTCCAGACCGTCACGCCCGCCGAGACCAGGGCGTGCAGCACGCCGAGCCGCATGGTGGTCGCCTCGAACGTGCCCCCCGCGATGGTCCGCAGCAACACGCCGCCGGGCAATTCGCCGGAGAAGCCCGGGACCCGCAGCGGCTCGCCGCCGCCGGTGGCCACGATCACGTCGGCCAGGGAGAACAGCACCGGCTCGACCCCCTGCGCCCGCAGGGCCGCCAGGAGCCGGGCCTTGTGCCAACTGCCGTTATCGGCCGCGAGGGCGATGCGCATGGATCGGAGACTCTCGACGGCCCTTTCCTGCACGGGAAAGCACCGGATCTGTGTGGGTGCGAAGCGCGATCGCGAGGGCCGGCCGGGACCGGCTTCCCCCTCTCCCACTGGGGAGAGAGGAACCCTCGCTTCATGCGATTGGCAGTGCGACGTCGTCTACGCCGCGATGCCTCGTGAACCGGAGCTCGAACGCCCCGCGTTTAAGCGAACGACGCTTCGACCAGCGTCGGCTCCAGGCGGCCGCCGCGATACGTGGCGCCGGTGCGCACCGACGTGACGATCGCTTCGGCCGGCGAGAACAGCGCGCCGTCGATCTTGTAGAAATCGCCGTTCACCCGCGAAAAGATCTCGGCGAACGGGGCGCCGTGGTCGCTCGACGTGGTGGACGGGATCTGCTCGGCGAGCTGCTTGGCGTCGGCATCGTCGGCATCGACGAAGAGCTGGACCCGGCCACCGTAGATGATCGCATCGTTGGTGCGGCCCATCGCCTTGATGAAGTCCGGGTGCGGCGGCGAAAGCGGGGCCGACCCGATGCCGTCGACAATCGCGTGCAGGTCGAACCCGACCGTGTGGGCCTTGTGCAGGGCCACCTCGAGTACCCGGGCGACCACCTGGGTCGAGCCGGCCAAGCTCTGGGTCGGTGCGAAGATGAAGGTCAGGTCCTCGGGCCGCAAGCCGGCCGCTTCGGCGACCTTGGCGACGACGCTGTCGGGCGGACCGCCGGCGGCTTCGAGCACCAGAGCGGTCTTCGAAGCGGAATCCCGATAGCCGAGCTCCTGATACAGATCCTCGACCGCAGCGACTGCGCGGCCGGGGCCCGAGCCGAGGGCGAAGAAGCCGGAATCGCCGGCTTCATCGGCCAGGCTCCAGCCCGCATACTGGCTGCCCAGGCAGGCGAGCACCGGGTCGGCCGCATGGACGATCACGGAATACGGCCAGGAGGCGATCGGGCCGCTCGGGGCGATGCTCACGGTGCCGAGGCCGCCGAGGCAGATCTCGGCGATGCGTCGTCCGGCCTCGATGGAGCCGCGCGCCTGGGCGCCGGCATCGACCATCCGGGCTCCGCCGGCCGTCTGCGAAACGGACAGGCGCAGCGTCGCGGCGTCGGCCACGAACCGCTCGATCAGCGGCGCCGTCAGCGCGTTGACGCTGGGATAGGATTGGCTGGCACTCATCTCAGGGTTTCCTCGGGGTGCATTTTCTCGGCGGTGAGGTCGGCTTGGAGCCGCGCCGTCCGCGTGTTCAAACTGTCGAGCGCCATCTGCCGGTCGGCCCCATGGGCAAGCACCGTGCAGAGAGGCGCGTCGCGGCGGACCACCGTGCCGGGGCGCGGGCGGTCGCGCACATGATCCGGCCAGGCGAAATCCGGCACGGGCGCATGCTCCCGACCCGCGTAACAGATCTGGGCGGCGGCCGCATCCGCCGGTTGCGCACCGAGCGCCGGCATGGCGCCGAGGCTGGCCGCGATGTGGGCCGCCAGGAGCGGCGTACTCCGGCGATCGAGGATGTCGAGGGTCGCGCCGGGCCGCGGGTTGATCTCGGTGAGCCACCAGCAGCCGGACCCGTCGACCAGGAAATCGGCGCTGCCGAGGCCGCGCAGGCCGGTCGCCGCAACGATGCTCTCAACGGCCTCCGCGACCGTAGCGATCAGCGCGTCGGGGAGAAGCCGAGCTTCCGTCGCAGCGCCGGTTGCGGCACCGCCGAACCGGTAGGGCTGGATCGGCGACGGCGCGCACCATTGCTCCGTCACCGCCAGCATTTGGATCGCGCGTCCGTCGGCGAGGAAGTTCAGCGCGTGGGGTCGGCCCGGGACCCGGGCCTGGAAATAATGCGCGTCCGGCGCGGGGCCGCGACCCGCCGGACGGATGTGGCTGCCGCCGCTGCCGCCGGTCCGCTTCAGCAACCAGCCGGACGGGTCGGGACGTGCATCGGTCGCGATCTTGGGATGCGGGATGTCGAGCCGGACGCAGAGCGCGGCGAGCGCGAACGGATCCTTGAGTGCGGCGACCGCGGGCGCATCGGCGCCGACCAGACGGTGCCGTTCGGCGGCCCGGGCGATCAGGCCGGGCGCGTCCTCGAAGCCGCTGCCGAGGACGAGGCCGACGACCGAGCCTGCGGTTTCGGCCAAGGCGTCGATTGCCGCCAGGGTCGCTTCGAAAGCCATCGGGCTGCCGAAGCGACCCGGGAGCGGCCGGTAGGCTTCGCTGAGCGCCAGCGTATCGGAATCTCCGAACAGGTCGGCCACGAAGGGGCGCATTCCCGCCCGCCGAGCCGCCTCCGCGAGGGCGCGCCCGGATTGAGCGGCGATCAGGATCGCCTCTGCCACGCCGGGATGCGCCGGAGCCGGCTCAGCCCGCGATCTCGACGGCCAGCGTGTAGGCGTCGCGGAAGTCGAGGCAGAGCGGCGTATCGGAGGCGAGCATCCGATCGAACAGGCGGCGCTGGGTCTGGTACTTCACATTACCCACCGCGAGGGCGCCGATGCCCACGCCCTTGCCGGTCGGCAGCGGCACGTCGACGGCGTTGACGTCGATTCCGGCGATCCCGGCGGGCGGCACCGCGTTCACGTCGGACGCGACGAGAAGCTTCGGAGCGGATTTCAGATCCTCGGCCGAGAGGATCGGGATGCCGGCCGGCCCGGCCGACAGGATCACGTCGGCGTCCCGGATGGCTACGCGGCGGTCCTCCGGTGTCGTCCCGTCGACGGCGCCGACCTCGATGCCGAAGCGCCACTTCATCGTGAAGGCGATCTTGGAGACCCGCTCCTCGCCGTCATGGCCGACCAGGACGGTCTGCGCGCCCTGAAGCGCGCCGATCACCGCGGCCACGTAGGCGACCACGCCGGCGCCGCCGAAGATCACGATGCGCTTGCCGGTCAGATCGGTGCCGAATTTCTGCCGGAGGGCCCGGGAGACCTGCGCCACCATGGCGGCGCCGGTGGTGAACGAGCCGGCGGGATCGGCGAAGACGTGGTTCACGAACGGCGGCACGAACGCCTTCTTGGCGCGGTCGACCATGTCGAGGGCGTCCTCGGCGTTCTTGCCGCCGATGAAGATGCCGGTCCGCGTGCCGTCCGCCGGAGAGCGCGAGAAGATCGAATCCTGGGTCAGCGACACGACGTCGGCGAGGCTGACCTCGGTGTAGGTCACCACCGTCTCGAAGCCGGCGTCGACGGCCATGTTCACGTCGAACGGGCTCATGTGCCGGAGCGGCGTCAGCATGTGGAGGATCGAGCGGGCCATGACGTTCTATCCCGTTTGGCGCGCATCAACCTGCGCCTGCAGACCGTCCAAACCCGCTGCGGGTGCCGCGGTCAAGTCCGGACCCGCCGGTTCAGTCCCCCGTGGTTATCGATGCGCCGCTGTTGCGGCCGCGGGCAATCAGGAAGCGAAGCGGCCCGCCGCGGTCGAGACTTGCCACCAGGGACCGGGCGTCGGCCTCAGACGGCATCAGCGCGAATCCGGTCGGTCCCCAGGACGATTGGCCGTAGCCGGGCACGCCCTGCGCGGCGGCTTGGTCGAGGGCCTGTGCGACGGCGGCGCTGGCGTAGCGGCCGCCCTGGTGCGGGGCGAAATGATCGCCGATGAGATCCTGGATCCGGGTGATTCCCGCGCCGAAGCCGTGCGGCTCGGCGAGCGCGACCGCCGGCAGGACCTGCATCAGCACGATCCGGCAGATCTCGGCCGCCTGTGCCTCGGGGAAGCGCGGGAGGTCGCGAAACGCCTCTACCTCCCGCGTCCCGTGCACGCCGGCCATGCTCCGATCAAGGATGAGCACGATCCGCCAGGCTTCGGGATAGGAGAGGCGCGCGGTGACCGGCGGTACTGCGCCATCGGGGCCGCGGCCGCCATCGACGATCAAGCCGCCCTCGGTAAACGCACTGAGCCCGACCCCCGACCGATTGCCGCGATCGAGGCTGGAGGAGAACGCGGCCGCCGAGAAGGAAGCCCCGCTCAGTCGCGCCATCGCGGCCGCCACGGCCAGCGCGAGCTGCGTGCCCGATCCGAATCCAGCGTGCGCCGGGATCGTCCGCTCGACCGCGATCGCCACCGCGTCGGACCCGCCGAGATGGCTCGCCGCCGCACGGGCGTAGCCCTGGACGCGCTCGACCTCTTCGCCCGTGGCGGACAGGAGTGCGGACCGGCGGGCGGTGAGCGCCAGGGAGGGCGTGTCGATGGCCAGCCCGATGCTGCCGAAGCGGCGGCCCAGGCCGCCGTGCAGGTCCAGGAATCCGAAATGCAGCCGCGCGGGCGCCTCGACTCGGATGATGCTGCTCGAAGCGGCCGCCTCGTTCCGCTGGGGGACCTCGCCCACGCCCATGTCTTCGAAATCCACACGCCGAACCGGCGCGCTTTTCCCATACGGCGGGCGGCCGAAGCAACGGGATCTTGCGGCCGATCGGCCGAACCAGAATGCGAACCCCCCTTGCCGAGGCGTGCGGATGAATGCAAACCTAGGGCAGCGACGGCGCGCCGAGTTGCCGCCCGCCCGGACCTGTCGGGCGGTCGAGCCATTCCGATCCGGCGGGATTCTCCTTCGGGAGTGAACCTGCTTCGTCCGGTCTTACGGCCGTCGCCCGCTCCGAAGCCAAACAAGAACGTCGCGTGAGGGAGCATGGCAGCCTGGGTGAAGGGTGGCGCGACGGACGCGGGCACCGCCATCGAGGCGGCCGTATCCTTGCTCGCCAAGGCGCGCGCGCCGGTAATCGCCGGCCTGAGTGCCGACGTCGCCGCGATCCGCGCGGCCTATGATCTCGCGGGGCGCATCGGCGCCTCCATCGATACCGCCGGCGCGGTCGGCACGTATGCCGAGCTAGGCTCGCTGAGCCGGGTGGGCGCCATGACCTCGACGCCGGCCGAGGCGGTCGGCCGGGCCGATGCCGTGCTCGTGGTCGGCGCAGCCACTTGGCATACGCCACTCATCAAACGCTTGGCGGAATCGAAGCCCACGCGTGGGCGCGCTGCCGGTTCGGACCGGGCGCTCCTGGCGCTGGGAGCCGGTCCGGAGGGCTCACAGGCGGCGCTGTCCTGCCCGGCTACGGGCGGGCTGGCGGAGGCCGTCGCGGAACTGCGCGCTTACGCCAAAGGCCATCTCGCAGGCGACACGCCGCAGGCCAAGCTCGTCGCGCGGATCGCCGCCGCACAGTACGGCGTCCTGCTGTACGATCCCGCGGAGCTCGGTGAACTGGGCGTGGAGATGCTCCAGGGCTTCGCCATGGAGCTGAACGAGACCACGCGTTGCTTCACGCTCTCGGTGGCTGGACCGGATCAGGACCGCGCCGTCGTGCCGGTGGCCGCCTGGTTGACCGGGCAGGGGCCGCGCAGCGGGTTCGGCCGCCGCGTCCCCGAACATGATCCGTGGCGCTTCGATGTCGCCCGGCAGGTCGCCGCTGGCGAGGTCGATGCCGTCGTCTGGCTCGCCGCGCTGCCGGTGGACCGGCCGAATTGGCTGGCTGCCGTGCCGTCCGTGGCGCTGGTCGCCGAGGCGGAAGCCTCTCTCGCCGACGTGGTGATTGCGGTCGGCCGTCCGGGACGCGACCTGGGCGGCGTCTTGTGGAACGAGCAGCGCGCCGCGCTGACCTATTGGCCGGCTTCGGCCCCGACGGACCTGCCGTCCGCCGCGTCGGTACTGGGTGCCCTGACAGAGCGCCTGGTCGAAGCTGGCGCCGTGTCGAGGAGTGAGCCCGCATGCTGAGCGTGATCCGGGGCGGGCGCGTCGTCGATCCGACCGCGTCCCGCGATGCCGTCGGCGACGTCTGGATCGAGGATGGCCGCATCGTCGAGCCCGCCGGCCGGGCGCCCGATCGGGTGATCGATGCGTCCGGCTGCGTCGTGATGGCGGGGGGCGTCGAGGTGCACTCGCACATTGCCGGCGGCAACGTGATCACCTCGCGCCTGCTCCTGCCCGACCTCTATGTCAGCGAGGCCTCGCCCGAGGGGCATCCTTTCGCGCATGCCGGCGGAGCTGCGGGCTGGATCGGCTCGACCTACGCGCGGATGGGCTACACCACCGCGGTCGAGCCGGCGATGCCGCCGACACACGCCTTGGCGACCCAGCTCGAACTGGCCGACATCCCGTTGCTGGATCGCGGCGCGCTCACCGTGATGGGCAACGACGACCAGCTTCTGCAGCTGTTGCGCGAACGGCAGGGCGGGAATGCCGTCCGCGATCTTGTGGCGCTCTCGGTCGCCACCTCGCGCGGCCTCGGCGTCAAGTGCATCAACGCCGGCGGCGCATCCGCCTTCAAGGACGGCGCGCTGCGCCTGTCTCTCGATGACGAGATTCCGGTCTACGGTCTCTCGACTCGGCAGATCATGGGGTCGCTGCTCGACGCGGTCGAAGAGATCGGCGTCCCGCACCCGCTGCACGTCCACTGCAACAATCTCGGCCTGCCCGGCGCGGACGATTCGTTCATCGAGACCCTGGAGGCCGCGGAAGGCCGACGCATCCACTTCGCCCATGCGCAGTTCTATGCCTACGGCGCCACCGAGGGTGGCGGCTTCCGTTCCGCGGCCGAGCGCATCGCCCAGGCCATCGCCGACAACCCGAACGCGACCCTCGATATCGGGCAGGTGGTGTTCGGACAGACCGTAACGGTCTCGCTCGACATCTTGCGGCAGTTCGCCGGCCGTAAGGGTGCCAAGCCGAAGAAGTGGGTGTTGAACGCCGGCGATGCCGAAGGCGGCGGCGTGGTGCCGTTCCTGTACCGGCCGCGCGGCCCGACCAGCTCGCTGCAATGGGCGATCGGTCTGGAGATCATGTTGCTCTCCACGGATCCGGAGCGCACGATCCTCACCACCGACCACCCGAACGGCGGCCCGTTCACGCAATACCCGCGCATCATCCACTGGCTGATGGACAAAGCTGAGCGCGATCGCGAGATCGCGACGCTGCCGGGTATCGTCGCGGAGCGGTCCAGCCTGCCGACTCTCGAGCGGGAATACAGCCTCTCGGAAATCGCTCAGCTGACGCGATCCGGCCCGGCCAAGCTGCTGGGACTCGCCGACCGTGGCCACCTGCGGCCCGGGGCCTGTGCCGACGTGGCGGTCTACCGCGACACATCCGACCGCACGGCGATGTTCACGGCCGCAAAGCTGGTCCTCAAGGACGGCGTGCCGATCGTCGAGGATGGCGAGGTGGTGGAATGGCGCGCCGGCCGGACGCTCTCGCTCTCGGTCGAGTCGGATCCGGCGATGGCCAAGCGCGCCGACGCCTACCTGACGGACCGGTTCGGCGAGGGGCTCGACAGCTTCGCTGTCCCGGACGCGGCGTTCGACGCAGATACGGACACCTTCGAGGCGGTGCCATGCCGGGCGTGATCAGCGGGGCGAGTGGCGGAAACAACCATGTCTGACCTCAGCCTCAACGGCATCCCGATCATCGACACCTTCGCGGAGGCGTTCGATGTGGCCGGGACCGCCATCATCGTCACCAACGACACCGCCAAATGGGCGATGATCGCCGCGACCACCATGACAGGCTTCGCCACGTCGGTGATCGGCTGCGGCGCCGAGGCCGGCATCGATGCCGTGCTGTCGCCGGACGAAACCCCGGACGGGCGGCACGGCGTGCGCATCCTGCTGTTCGGCTTCGAGCCGAACGGCCTCAAGGACCAATTGATCAAGCGCGTGGGTCAGTGCATCCTCACCTGCCCGGGCACGGCCTGCTATGCCGGCGTGGACGGACCGACGAAGATCAAGCTCGGCGGCGCGATCCGGTATTTCGGTGACGGCTTCGCCATCGCCAAGCGGCTGCCGGACGCCAGCGGCAAGCTTCGGCGCTACTGGCGCATCCCCGTGATGGACGGGGAGTTCCTCTGCGAGGATTCGGTCCGGTCCGTTGATGGCGCCGTGGGCGGCGGTAACCTGCTGTTCCTTGGCCGGACCCATTCCGAAACCCTGATCGTCGCCGAGGCGGCCGTCGAGGCGGCCAAGGCGGTACAAGGTGCGATCCTGCCGTTCCCGGGCGGCATAGTCCGTTCGGGCTCGAAGGTCGGCGGCCGCACCAAGGGCATGATGGCCTCGACCAACGATGCCTATTGCCCGACCCTAAAGGGCCGTGCCGGCTCGGCGTTGCCGGCCGATTGCGGCGTCGTGCTGGAGATCGTGATCGATGCCCTGACCTCGCAGGGCGTGTCCGACTCGATGCGCGCCGGCCTCCATGCCGCCACCGAGATCGGCGGAAAGCACGGGCTGATCGCCGTGACGGCGGGCAATTACGGCGGCAATCTCGGCCGTCACCATTACCATCTGCGCGACTTGCTCGCGCGCGACGACACCAAGACGGAGGGCTGAGCCTTGAGCACCCTCACCCTGCGCGCGGCCCCGCCCGAGCGGCTCGACTTCCTGAACATCAATCCGCTGGCCCTGAGCCGGCTTTCCCAGGCCGACGCCGAACGCCTGGAGATCGGGACATCCCGCACCGGCGTGCGTCTCGGCGACTGCTTCTCCGTCTCGCTGGACGGCTCCGACACCCTGACCATCGAGGGCGGCCACGAGCGCCTCGACCGGGTCGGCGCTGCCCTGTCCGAGGGAGCGATCCGCGTGACCGGCAATGTCGGCCAGCGCCTCGGTGAGGGCATGGCCGGCGGCAGCCTGACCGTGACCGGCGATGCCGGACCCTATGCGGGCTCCGGCGCCACCGGTGGCGCCATCACGATCGACGGCGATGCCGGCGATTATGCGGGCGGTGCCGTGTACGCGGCCAAGGCCGGCCTCGATGGTGCGACGCTGATCATCCGCGGAACGGCAGGCGCGCATCTCGGCGACCGGATGCGGCGCGGGATTCTTCTGGCTGGCCGGGCGGGTGCCTATGCCGGCTCCCGGATGATCGCGGGGACGTTGGCCGCTCTGACCGTCGGGGACCATCCGGGCTACGGCATGCGCCGTGGAACCCTGCTGATCGGTTCGCACGGACGGTTGTCGCCGACCTTCGTGGAAACCGGGACGCACGATCTCGTCTTCCTGAAGCTGCTTGGAAAATCACTCCGGGGCCTCAGCGCGGAGCATGCCGCGCTGCTCGATCGGCCGCTGCGGCGCTATTCCGGCGACCTCGCGACCCTCGCCAAGGGCGAGATCTGGGTCGCGTCCTGACGTCACCCTGGGCAGAGCGGCCGCACGTGGCATATGCTCTGTCCAAGCGGGCCCGTACGAGGCCGGCACATTGGGGAGACGCCCATGCTCCTGCTTCTGTCGATCTGTCTCGTCGCCCAGCCCTCGACCTGCCGCGAGGACAGGATCGAAATGTTCTACGAGGGCTCGAACCCGTTCATCTGCCTGCGCCATTCGCAGAGCGCGCTGGCGACCTGGCAGGCCGCCCATCCGGACTGGCATGTCGAGCGCTGGCGCTGCGCCGCGCGCGGCAGCCTGCCGAAAAACCTGTGAGCGCGTCCCGAGACCGCCTCCCGGCGCCGGGTCTCCGGGCGGCCGCTTGCCGGCGACGAGCCCCGGCCGGGCGGCACCGATGCGCTCGCTGAAACTCCGTTTCGCGCTGCTGCTCGGTGGCACCGCGATCGTGGTGATGCTGGCGGCCCTCGCGGCGTTGGCCTCGATCGCGGCGGCCGAACGGACGGTTGACCGCACCCTCGAAGCGCAGCGCCGTCTCGAGCTGCTGGCCGAGTTGTCCGGCCGCCTCACTCAGTTCGGCCTCGCGGCGGTGGAGACGGTCGGCAATCCCGACGGGCAGCCCGAGGCCATGGCGATCGCCCGCGACAATGCCGACCGGGCGCTCACCACGGTCGACGAGGCGCTGGCCCAGAGTTTCCCGCCGAGCGACGACCCGGCCGACCGCATGCAATACGCCGCCCGGACGCGACCGATGGCGCAGCTGCGCGCCGCCCGGGTCGTGCTCGACCGTCAGGTCGCGCGGATCAACCGGCAGACCGAACCCGAGAAGCGTCAGGACGCGATCAAGGGTGCGCTCAACGGCTTCGGGGCGATGACCGGCCAGCCGCTGTCGTTCCTGATCGAGGCGGAGCGGCGCAGCATGGCGCTCGGGTCCGAACAGGCCCGCGCCCTGTCGGCGCGTCTGCGCGTGGCCGCAGCCTCGGCGGTTGCGGCGGCCCTCGTGCTCCTGGCGGTTCTCTATCGCGGAGTCACCCGCCCGACCTTGGCGCGGATCGAGGAGGTCCGTCGGGCGGCGAGCGCCATCGGCCACGGTGCCCTCGATACGCGCCTATCGGTGGCGACCCGCGACGAACTCGGGCTGCTGATGACCAACGTCAACCGCATGGCCGCACGCCTCGCCCGGCGCGAATCCCGGGTGGTGGCCGACCGTGCTGCCCTGGAGGACACCGTGGCGACCCGCACCGCGGACCTGCGGGCCGCCAACGCCCGCCTGGAGGCCGTGGATCGCTCCCGCCGGCGCTTTTTCGCCGATGTCAGCCACGAGTTGCGCACGCCGCTCACAGTCATCCTCGGCGAATGCGATCTGGCGCT
>Ga0265798_10009588_pt1 | contig 12084 bp, 13 predicted proteins | sample P3T30metagenome_FD_192430 | JGI IMG/M metagenome (GOLD analysis project Ga0265798, IMG submission 192430) | Plant litter microbial communities from East Loma Ridge, Irvine, California - P3 T30 | ecosystem: Environmental > Terrestrial > Plant litter > Unclassified | place: USA: California... | reverse complement strand
ACCGCATTTCGACACAAGTGCTGATCGAGCGCGGACTGCAAGGCGAGGACGTGGGCGACGCGGTCGAGGACTACGGCCATAACGGCGTCAACGACGGCCTGCTGTTCGACCGCGGGAGCAACCGCATGTTCCTGACCTCGGTGCAGGACGATGCGATCAAGATGCGCGACCTGGACCAGGGAGCGCAGGCCGACATCCAGGTGGTGGTGCAGGACGCGCGCCTGCGCTGGCCCGACACCTTCACCCAGGGGCCGGACGGCACGATCTACGTGACGACTTCGCACATCCAGGATTCGAGCTTTTTCAAGCCGGACGCGCCGGCGGCGCTGCCGACCGAATTATGGAAGCTTACTGCACGCGATAAGTGACGACCTTCCAGCTGCCGTCGGCTTCACGCGCGGTGACCAGGGTCTCGGTGGCGCCGGGACGGTTGGCGAAGGCCGAACCGTACTGGATCACCACGTAGTCGGCTTCCGGCGCGCCGGGCAAGTTGCGCGTGTAGCGCGCGTTGGCCAGGGCGCGCGACTTCAGTTCGCCCAGGGGAGCGCGGGCGCCCGCCAGCATGCCGGCCCACTGCTCCGAGGTGACGGCATTGCGGAACACGGCGCCGGCCGCGCTCCAGGTCTCGGCACCCTTGCCCGCATCGGCCAGCTTGAGCCACTCCTCGGCGGCCGCCACCCCGGCCTTGGTGTGGTCGATTTCCTGCGCATGTACCGCCGCGACGGGCATGGCGAACATCATGGCGAGGGCGATCGGTGCGAGCTGTTTCATGGCGGACTCCGTCTGGAAAGGATCGAAAACCGACAGCATAGCGCGTCCCGGCGCCGCACAAACTCACACAATTGCGCAGCGCAGCCGGGGCTGGCGCTCAATCGCCCGCGTCGTACTTGTTGAACACCTGGCGCAGATAGGCAATGAAGGTCTCGTCCGTGCTCTGCGACTTGCCCTTGGTGTCGGACAGCTTGGCCACCGGCTGGCCATTGCAGCGCACCAGCTTCATGACGATATTGAGCGGCTTGTGCGGCGTGTCGTTGGTCAGCTTGGTGCCGATGCCGAAGCCGGTCATCACGCGGTCGGCGAAATGACGGTACAGCTCCAGCGCCCGCGGCACCGTGAGCGAGTCGGAAAATACCAGGCGCTTGGTGCGCGCATCGATGCGCAGCTTGGCGTAGTGCGCCAGCGCCTTTTCGCCCCATACGACCGGGTCGCCCGAATCCTGGCGCAGGCCGTCGAACAGCTTGGCGAAGTACAGGTCGAAGTCCGCCAGGAAGGCGTCCATGCCCACCACGTCGGTCAGGGCCGTGCCCAGGTCGCCGCGATACTCCTGCACCCAGTTCTCGAGGGCGGCCTTCTGGAAGTCGCGCAGGCGGGTGCCGAAGGACTGGTGGGCCTGCAGGTATTCGTGGGCCATGGTGCCGATCGGCGTCAGCTTGAGCTTATAGGCGAGGTAGACGTTCGAGGTGCCCTTGAAGTACTGGGGCAGCTCGCGCGCCATGGTCGACACCACCTCGTCGTGCCACTCGCCGGAATAGCGGCGGCGCACGCCGAAGTCGAAGAACTCGAAGGGGTTGGCGCGCGGCGCTTCGTTGCCGAAAGCGCGCAGCTCGTCGATCTTCTGCTGCAGGCGGCGGCGTGCCTCGAGCAACGTCTCCTGCTGGTCGAAGCGGCGGAAATACAGCTCGTTGACGATGTAGAGCACGAAGATCTCGAAGCCCATCACGTGCACCAGCGGGCCGCTGGCGCGGATCACCAGGTGCGGGCCGTCGGTCTCGACGCGGATGAACTTGCGCTGGAAGCGGAACAGCGTAAGGAAGTCGGCGAAATCGCTCTTGATGAAGCGCAGGCCGCGCAGGTAGGCCACCTCGCCCTCGGTGAACATCATGCCGCACAGGTAATCGAGCTCGCGCTCGACGTCTTCCTTCAGGTCGGCCAGCGGATAGGCCGGCTCGTTACGGCAGCGGAATTCGTAGTCGCCGACCGCGCCCGGATGGCTGTGCAGCAGGGCCTGCCACATCGTGAACTTGTAAAGGTCGGACTCCAGCAGGCTGCGGACTACGGGTTTCATCAAGGCTCCAGGCATCTGCGCAACGGGCGCGGCAGGCCGTATTGTCGCCTACTTCCGGGTGCGGCGCTTGGGAGCCAGCATCGTGCCGGTGCAATCGGGCGTGCCGCAGCGGCAGGCGAACTGCTTCTTGAGCTTGGGCGTGTGGCGCTCGTCGTAGATCAGCGCGTAGTTGTAGTTCAGCTCTTCGCCCGCTTCGATATCTTGCATGGCGTGGATATAGACCTTGCCGTCGTCCTCGAAGGCTTCGCAATTGGGCGTGCAGGCGTGGTTGATCCAGCGCGCATTGTTGCCGTCGCGGCCGCCGTCGATCACGCGGCCGTCAGCCAGGCTGAAATAAAACGTATGGTTGATCGGGCCGCCGGCCTTCTCGGCGCGCCGGGTTGCCTTGTCCCAGCTGATGCGCTGGCCCTTGTACTCGATGATGCGCTCGCCGGCTGCGATCGGACGGCGCGCGAACACGCCGTTGCCGTGGACGGGCGACTGGCGTACTTCGTACATGCGGTCTTTGTCGGCGGGCTTGCCGCCGTCCTTGGTGGCGCTTTTCTCGTTGGTCATCTGATGCCGAATGGACGATAGGTGGACGATTGAGGGACGATTGAAGAAACGCGTCCATTATGGCGGCAATCGGCGCCCGCTGTCCGCACTCTTCATCAAGAAAGTCCGGCCGCGGCGCGCAGGGCGGCGACGTTGATCTTCTTCATCGGCAGCAGCGCCGTCATGACGACGTCGGCATGCGGGCCCGCCATCAGCGACATGATCTCGGTCGGCGTCACCTGCCACGACAGGCCGAAGCGGTCCTTCAGCCAGCCGCACTGGCGCGCGGCCTGGTCGCCACCCTCTCCCAGCCGCTCCCAGTAATAGTCGATCTGCTCCTGGCTGTCGCACATCACCATGAACGATACGGCCTCGGTGAAGTGGAATTGCGGCCCGCCGTTCATGGCGATGCAGGGCTGGCCGTCGACCTCGAACTGCACCGCCATCACGCTGCCGGGCGCCATGCGGTGCACGTCCTTGCCAGCGTCGCCGTAGTGCGACACATGCGTGATGCGCGAGTCGGGAAAGATCGAGATATAGTGCTTGACCGCTTCCTCTGCCTGGGTGTCGAACCACAGGCAGGGCTGGATTGGCGCGTGCAGTTGCATGGTCGTTCTCCTCTAAGGTGTGACTGCTAAGCCGGAAAATCCTCTTCCCGGTACTCGACCGCATCTAGGGCGCCGTCGCCGGCCGCCCGCCCTGCTTCCTCGCGGCGCAACTCGACGCGCCGGATCTTGCCCGAGATGGTCTTGGGCAGCTCGCGGAAGGCGATGCGCCGGATCCGCTTGTACGGCGCCAGCCGTTCGCGCGTGAACGCGAACAGCGCCGCGGCCATCTCGCGGCTCGGCGCCACCCCGGCGCGCAGGGTCACGAAGGCCTTCGGCACGGCCAGGCGCAGCGGGTCGGGGCTGGGCACGATGGCCGCCTCCAGCACGCTCTCATGCTCGATCAGCACGCTCTCGAGCTCGAACGGGCTGATACGGTAGTCGGACGACTTGAACACGTCGTCGTTGCGGCCGACGTAGAAGTAATAGCCGTCGCCGTCCACGCGCGCCGTGTCGCCCGTGTGGTAGTGGCCGGCCCGCATGACCTCAGCCGTCTTGTCCTCGTTGCCGTCGTAGCCGACCATGAGACCGATCGGATTCGACGCAAGTTCCACCGAGATTTCGCCCTCGGTGGCCGGCCGCTCGTCGAGGTCGAGCAGCGCGATGCGGTAGCCCGGCAGCGGACGGCCCATCGAACCTGGCTTGATCGGCTGGCCCGGCGGATTGCCGATCTGGCAGCTCGACTCGGACTGGCCGAAGCCGTCGCGGATGCGGATGCCCCAGGCGCGCTCGACCTGCTCGATCACTTCGGGGTTGAGCGGCTCGCCGGCGCCGACCAGCTCGCGCACGGCGGGCTTCCAGGCGGCCAGGTCTTCCTTGATCAGCATGCGCCAGGCGGTCGGCGGCGCGCACAGCGAGGTCACGCCGCAGCGCACCAGCGTGTCGAGCACGGCGCGGCTGTCGAAGCGCTCGATATTGAAGATGAACACGGTGGCGCCCGCGTTCCACGGCGCGAAGAAGCAGCTCCAGGCATGCTTGGCCCAGCCGGGCGCGCTGATGTTCCAGTGAGTGTCGCCCGCCTGCAGGCCGATCCAGTACATGGTCGACAGGTGGCCGACCGGATAGCTCTGGTGGCTGTGCAGCACCAGTTTCGGCTTGGCCGTGGTGCCGGAGGTGAAATACAGCAGCAGCGGATCGGTGGCGCGGGTCTCGCCTTCGGGGACGAACACGCTGGCCACCTTGTGGCTGTCCGCATAGTCGTGCCAGCCGGCCGGCGCGCCATCCGCGCCGCCGACCGCAATCCGGGTGTAGCTGCCGGCGAGCGCCTCGAACTTGTGGGCATGGCTGGCCAGGACGATCACGTGCCTGACCTGTCCGCGCTCCAGGCGGTCGGCCAGGTCGTCGCCCGCCAGCGCCATCGTAGTCGGCACCAGCACGGCGCCCAGCTTGATCCCGGCCAGCATGATTTCCCATAGCTCGACCCGGTTCGGCAGCATCAGGAGCACCCGTTCGCCGCGCCGCACGCCGAGATTGCGCAGGTATTCGGCCACCTGGCTCGAGCGCGCCGCCATGTCGGCAAACGAGATCTTGCGTTCGCTGCCGTCTTCTTCGACCAGCCACAGGGCGGCAGCGTGATTGTCCCTGGCCTGGTGGTCGAAGAAGTCGAGCGCCCAGTTGAAGCGGTCGAGCTGCGGTGGCTGGAAATCGCGGTAGGCGGTGTCGTAGTCGAGCCGGTGCCGCTGGAGGAAGTCGCGCGCCTGCACGAAGCGCTGGGTTGGCGTCATGGGTGTCTCCTGGTCGCTATGCCATGTGGATGGCGGGATGCGCAGACGCCCCCGCCTTGCAACCATTCTGCCACCGATTTCGCCGGTGGTGACGCTTCAGCCTTAGTGCTACGTCAGTTACGTCGCAGCGCCGTCACCTGCATCTCGTCGGCCGGCGCCATCATGTCGATCACGCGGCAGTCGCCGCACATGCGCAGGCGATCGAGGTTGGCCGCGAACGCCGGGTGGGATCCCAGGCGCCCGAGCATGTTCTCGACCATCTGCAGCGTGCCGAATGGCTTGCTGCAGCGGATACAGTGGAAGGGCTGCGATTCGTTCAGCACCACCGCCGACATGCGCCCGGGCGCGAACGACATGCGCGGCACCAGGGCGATCGCGTTCTCGGGGCAGGTGTTGGCGCACAGGCCGCACTGGACGCAGTTCTTTTCGATGAAGCGCAGCTGCGGCGCGCCCTGCCCGTCCTGCAGCGCATTGGCCGGGCATACGCCGACGCAGGACATGCACAGGCTGCAGGCCTGGCGATCCACCGCCAGCGCCCCGAACGGCGCCTTCAGCGGCAGGCCGATCTGCAGCGGCTGCTGCGGTGCGTGACGATGCAGGTGGTCGAGGGCGTAGTCGAGGGTGTTGCGCTTGTCGGCAGCCAGGTGGAACAGGGCCGGCGCCGATGGCGTGTCGCCGCGCGGCGCATGGCGCAGGGCCAGCGCCAGCTCCTGGGCCGCGTCCATCGATGAATTCCCCAGCTGCAGCAGCTGGAAGTGCGGCCCGGCGTACCCCAGGCCATCGAGCACGGCCTGGGCGATCTCCATCTGCTCGCCCAGCGCCTGCACGTATTGCGGGGCCTCGTCGCCCGTGGTCAGCACGGCGACGCCGGCCGCGCCATAGGCCAGCGCCGCCAGCCAGACGTCGATGCCGGTCGAGGCGATATGGTGCAGCGAGAATGGCAGGATGCGTCCCGGGATGCTGTCGCCGAGACGCTCGATGACATCGCGCCCCTGCGCATCGTGCAGCAGCAATACCGGCTGCGCGCCGCCCGCCTCGCGGAAGGCGCGCAGCGCCGCCTGGAGTCGCTTGCCGGTGAGCGGCACCGGCGGATACGCATAGCTCATGGCCCCGGTCGGGCACACGGTGCCGCAGGCGCCGCAGCCGGCGCACAGATACGGGTTGACCTTCACCCGGTCGCCGTCGCTGGCGATCGCCTTGGCCGAGCAGATGTCGACGCAGGCGGTGCAGGCCTTGATGCCATTGCGGCCGTGGGCGCAGATGCGCTCCTTGTAGCTGAAGTATTTCGGTTTCTCGAAGTCGCCGACCATGTCGAGCAGGTCGTCCACCGCCGCCTGGCGCGCCGCCCCGTCCTGGCCGGGGGCGTAATAACCGTGCGGCCGCTGGTGGCTGGCGATCAGGCGCGCCGGACACAGGTCGAGCACCAGGTCGAACTTGCCCTCCCCGACCGGCTGGCCGGCCGCGCGCCAGCGCGCCTCGAAAGCGCCCAGCCAGCCGGCCACCGCAACCGTCTGCGCTTTGTGTACCGGATACAGGCGCGGTTGCCCGTCCGGTTCGTCCAGCAGCAGCACCGTGACCGACAGGGTGCCGGCCAACCGGTCGGCCAGTGGAAGCGCATCAGCCGCGCTGCCCACCACCAGCGTGCGGCCGTGCGAGCGGTAGTCGACCGTGGACACCGCCTCGAAGTCGGGAAAGTCGCGCGCCGCCTGCAATGCGGCCTGGCGCGCCAGATGATCGCGGCCGTCCTGGACAGGGTCGGAAGCCGCGCCGTCATTGAATCGGATATTCATGTGGTCCCTTGTATTGGCGTGCCCGGCTCGCCATCGGCTGCCGGATCGTCGTCGTTGTTATCGTCACTGCGGTGCTGGGCCTCTACCTCGTCCTGCTTGTCGTCGTCCTCGCCCAGCAGGCGGTTCAGCACGCCCGGTGCATGCTTGAGCGACGCCAGCATGGCGTCGGTGAGCGGCGCGGATTTGTTGTAGTCGGCGATATAGATGTCCAGGCCGTCCATCGCCGCGAAATTCGGATCCGCAAACAGTTTTTTGAGCGCCATGCGCTGCACGGCCTTGTCGACGCCCTTGGCAACGAAGGCCGAGTAATCGGATTCCGGCGTGAGCCGGGCCACGTCGTCCAGGGTCGGCAGCAGACGTTCGCCTTCTTCCACCGCGACAGGCGGCGCGGCCACCGGTACCGGCACCGGCACCGGCGCGTCGACCGGCGCAACCTCCTCCTGCTCGGGCGCCGACTTCAGGCGCGCCCAGCGGCGCAGGAATCCTTCTTCGGTCGTGGCGCTCGTGCTCATCCGTGCTGCCGCCCTTTGCGCGGACGCGGCGTGAAGTTTTCGCGCAGATAGCCCGCGACCCAGCTGTAGATCTCGGCCGGCATCGTCACGCCGTCGGCCGACTCGCCCGAATCGAACATGCGCGTGCCCTCGACGTAGCTGACCGAGGCGCGCGCCGGCATGGCGCGGCCCTCCTCCATGCGCCACAGCACGAACACCTTCGATTCCGGCGCCATGATGTTCTCGTAATAGCCTTCGTGCTCGTCGGTGTACAGTTCCAGCTCGAGGCCGGACACCAGGTAATAGTCGCGCTCCGCGCTTTCGCTCAGCATCGACAGGCGCGGCAGCTCGCCGCGGTCCGGCACGATGCCCACCGCGGCCCAGCTGTCCATATCGCCCCAGCGGTGCTGCACCGCGCGCCGCTGCATGATGATGGCGACCGGCATGCCTCCCTTTTTCATCGATGTGCCTTCACTGCTTGGGGGCGTCCTTGGGGACGCCATCCTTGTTCATCGTCGGCGGCGTGCCGGGCGGCTCAGCGCGGGTCGGGCCCTGCTTGACGTCCTCGCTCGGCCGCGCCGTGCCCAGCTTCTCGCTCTTGACCGGCACATTGGCCGCATGCAGGGCGCGGGCGCCAAGCGGCGCGGCGGCCGTGGCGGGTGCGGCGCCCGACGTGCCCGGCGTCCCACCGGCCGGGGCCGGCGACGGCACGCCGGCGCTGGCCGGGGTCGGGTCAGAGGCAGCGACACCCGTCGGCCCCTTCACGGGCGGCGGCGGCTTGATGGTCCACCCCTCCTGCGCCGCGTGCTGGCGCCAGCGACTGCTGATATCGTCCATCGACGCGTTCAACGCTTCCTTCTCCTTGGCCGCCTTGGCGTCGGCCTCGGCCTTCTTCGCCGCCGCGGCCTGGGCCTGGGCAGGCGACGGTGGCGGCAAGGCCGCCCAGGATGCGCCGGCCAGGCTCAAGCCGGTCGCCAGCGCCAGCACGGCGCGCAATCGCTCCATCGTCATCGTGTTCCTCCTGACTGCCCCTGTGGCGCGGCATTGTTGGCCGCCGGGGCTTCGGTACTCCCCGGCGCCGGTGCGGCGGGCCGGTTCTCGCCCGACGGCAGGTCGCTGCCCGGGCGCCCGGCGCTGGACGGCTGGGTCACGCCGCTCGACGGCCCCTGGCCGGTTTCGCGGGTCGCGCCGCCGATCTCGGCGCCGCTGGTATTGCCGCCCGAACCGCCGGCGATGCCCGGCGTGCCGCCGGCATAGGTGGCGTCGGTTTCCGGGCGCGCGGTGCGCGCCATGAGCTGGCCGCTGGTCATGCCGCCGGACGAGACCTGGCCCGGGTACTTCGTCTGGATGATGCCGTTGGCGGCGGGCGCCTGGCCGCGGTCGCAGCCGGCGACAAGGAGCGCCAGCGCCGCAGCGACGCCGACGACCGATGCATGGTGGTTTCTCATTGCCATTCCTTAGTGCGCCGGACCGGGTTGCGGCCGGCCGCCCTGGCCGGGAATGTCCCGGCCAGGCACCATCTTGCCGTCCTGGTCCATGCCGGGCGGAACGCCCGTCTTCATCTGTTCGTACCACAGCCGGTGGTGGGCCTTGGCCCAGTTCTCGTCCACCGTGCCGTAGCGCATCGCCTCGTAGGCGCCGGGCGTGCCCCAGGTGCCGATGTAGGCGTGGCCCATCGCGGCCGCCATATACATCGCCGCAGCCCCCACGTGCAGCACATTCGCCACCTGCATCACGTAGCGGCTCTGGCCGATGGCGAAGTCGAGCACCAGGCCGGTGACCGACATGATCAGGCCCAGCAGCGCCACGCCACCCCAGAACCAGGTCTTCTCGCCGGCGTTGAAGAAGCCGGCCGGCACGTGCTTGTGGCTGACGATGCCCCCGCCCTGCTTGACCCACTGCCAGTCGGCGCGGTTGTAGAAATTGCGCTTGAGGAAAGTGAAGAACATCAGGATCGAGCACAGGATGAACAGCGGCCCGACGAAGTTGTGCAGGTATTTCGAAATGATCGCGACCCAGGAAAACAGGCCGTGGCCCATCCACGGCAGCATGATGTTCTTCCCGTACATGATAATGATGCCGGTGACGCCCAGCGCGATGAAGCTGAAGGCCGTGGCCCAGTGCACCTGGCGCTCCCAGCGATTGAAGCGCTGCAGCTTGCGGCCCGCTTCGGCCACCTGGTTGGCCGGGCCGATGGTCCGGTAGAACACGAAGATCGCCAGCGGCACCGCCAGCAGGATGAAGCCGGCGATGGTCGCCAGCGGCCCGTTGCGCAGGTGGCGCCAGGTATTGCCGCCACGCTGGACGATGACATTGCCCTCCTTGCTGCCATACTGGCCCAGGTAGTGACGGTCCATATGCACTCGGCCCGATGCCGAGCTGGTCATGCCGGGGTCGGGCACCACCGAGTCGGCCTCGATCTGCAGCATGGTCTGCTCTTCGGCATAGGCCGGCGCGGCGCGCTCGTTCTTGACGCCGGCCCAGCTGCTGCTAAAGCCCAGGGCCACCACCAGGAGCAGCATGGCGCGCAGCACGGTCAGGTTCGCTCGCATGTCGTCTCCTCAGGGATTGGCCCGGTTGTATTCGTTCTGCTTGCCGTTGCGGTTCTCGACCGTGGCCCACCAGGCCAGACGGTCATTGTGGAAGCGGCGCTGGTAGTGGCGGTCGTCCTTCTTGCCGGCGTATTCACCATGCAGCCATGGCGGATGCTGGTCCACTTCGAGGCAGCCGGCCAGCAGCACCGCCGGCAATATCAATGCATAGATCTTGATGAGCTTCATGTCGGGAACCTCCCCGAATGGTTCTGCGAATCGCGCAAGTCCTGGTTGACGCGCGGCGAGTCGCCCTCGGCCTTGTACCCGCCGCCGCGTTTCGGTTTGCCATAGGCGATCTTCCAGCCCCACAGTTGCGGGCCGTAGCCACGCGTCTCGACCCGCTGGCGGTAGATGTCGGCGATGATATTGGCGTCGCCGCCCAGCAGCGCCTTGGTGCCGCATTGTTCGGCGCAGGCCGGCAGCTTGCCCTCGGCGATGCGGTTGCGGCCGTATTTCTTGAACTCGGCTTCCGAGGTGTCCGGTTCCGGGCCGCCGGCGCAAAAGGTGCACTTGTCCATCTTGCCGCGGTGGTTGAACAGGCCCGTCTCGGGGAATTGCGGCGCGCCGAACGGGCAGGCGTAATAGCAGTAGCCGCAGCCGATGCACTGGTCCTTGCTGTGCAGGACGATGCCGTCCTCGGTGTGGTAGATGCAGTTGGTCGGGCACACGGCCAGGCATGGCGCGTCGGTGCAGTGCATGCAGGCGACCGACACCGAGCGCTCACCCGGGATGCCGTCGTTGATCGTCACCACGCGGCGCCGGTTGATGCCCCAGGCCAGTTCGTGCTCGTTCTTGCAGGCTGTCACGCAGCCGTTGCAGTCGATGCAGCGCTCCGTGTCGCAGATGAATTTCATTCTTGCTGGCATGTCTGTCTCCTCCGTCAGCTCAGGCGCGCACCACGCGGCACAGCGACACCTTGGTTTCCTGCATCATGGTCACGGCGTCGTAGCCATAGGTCCAGCCGGTATTGATGGCCTCGCCGCGCACGATCGGCGCCCCATCTTCCGGGTAGTGCTCTTCCAGGTCTTCGCCCATCCACCAGCCGCCGAAGTGGAACGGCGCCCACACCAGGCCCACCGGCACCCGCTCGGTGACCATCGCCATCATCTTCAGGCGCGCCCCGGTCGGGGTCTCGAGCCACACGTATTCGCCCAGCTTGGCGCCGATCTGCACCGCGTCGCGCGGATTGATCTCGACGAACATGTTTTGCTGCAGCTCGGCCAGCCAGGGGTTGGACCGGGTTTCCTCGCCGCCGCCCTCGTACTCGACCAGGCGGCCCGAGGTCATGATCAAGGGGAAGTCCTTCGAGTAGTCGACCGCCTGCACCGATTTGTACAGTGTCGGCAGGCGCCAGTGATTGGCCTTGTCGTCGTAGGTCGGGTACTTGGCCACCAGGTCGCGCCGCGGCGTGGCCAGCGGCTCGCGGTGGACCGGCACCGGATCGGGGAAGTTCCAGACGTTGCAGCGCGCCCGCGCATTGCCGTATGGCGCGCAGCCGTGGGCGATGACCACCCGGATGATGCCGCCCGACAGGTCGGTCTTCCAGTTCTTGCCCTCGGCCATGGCCTGCTCGGCCGGGGTCAGCTCGGCCCACCAGCCGAGTTTTTTCAGGAACACGTGGTCGAACTCGGGGTAGCCGAAGTCCAGTTCGCTGTTCTTGTTGGTCGAGCCGTCGGCCGCCAGCAGGCTCGAGCCGTTGTGCTCGACGCCCCAGTTGGCGCGGAAGGGCAAGCCGCCCTCGGCCACGCTCTTGCTCAGGTCATACAGGATCGGCGTGCCAGGATGCTTCATTTCCGGCGTGCCCCAGCACGGCCACGGCAAGCCGTAGTAGTCACCCTTGCAAGGACCGGAATCGGCGCGCAGGGTCGTCGGATTGAAGGTGTGCTTGTTCTCCATGTGCAGCTTGAGCCGCTCGGGCGAACAGCCCGTGTAGCCGATGGTCCAGCACGAGCGGTTGATCTCGCGCAGAATGTCTTCGACCACCGGCTCGTTGTGCACCACCTTGATGTTTTTCACCAGCTCGTCGCCGAAGCCCAGCTTGCGCGCGAACAGGTACATGATCTCGTGGTCGGTCTTGCACTCGAACAGCGGCTGGATGACCCGCTCGCGCCACTGGATCGAGCGGTTCGACGCCGTGCACGAGCCCTGGGTCTCGAACTGCGAGGCGGCCGGCAGCAGATAGACCCCGTCCTGGCGGCCATGCATCGCCGCCGTCATGCTTGGATAGGGGTCGATCACCACCATCATGTCGAGCTTCTGCATCGCCGCCTTCATGTCCGGC
>Ga0265798_10009587_pt1 | contig 12086 bp, 20 predicted proteins | sample P3T30metagenome_FD_192430 | JGI IMG/M metagenome (GOLD analysis project Ga0265798, IMG submission 192430) | Plant litter microbial communities from East Loma Ridge, Irvine, California - P3 T30 | ecosystem: Environmental > Terrestrial > Plant litter > Unclassified | place: USA: California... | reverse complement strand
TCCGCTTCGCTGTGCTCACGGGATCTGTCGCCGTTGCAGGGCTGGTTTGCATGGTCGTGTGGCTCGCGCTGGCGTGATTGCTCTGCCGATCAGTCGTGAAGCCGTCGTGCTGCTCGATAGACGATCGGGATGTGGTGCGTCCGTCGACGTAAGTGGTGGCGATGCTCTACGTTCTGGGGGTCTTCGAGGAGGTGCCGAAGGCGAGTCGGCCGTTCCACACAGGTAGGTTCCTCCCATGGAAGAAAGCCTCCAGGAGGTCCGTGCCGTCACCTACGAGGGATTCGTCACAAAAGTGATCGAAGGACTCGACGACGAGTCGCTCCAGCAGCTCGTTCGGCACCTTGAGGCCTACGAGGTCGACACCCAGGGGGAGTGGCGCGTTTACTGGCCCACGCCAGGCGGCCCCTGGTTCGTTGCAGACGGGCTGTCGGAGCGCGCAGCACGCATTGTCGAGCGACTACTGAACGACAGCCGCTTCATGCCCAGCGTCACGCAGGGCCTAGGTCACACGCCAGTCGAGGGGGCGGTCGCGGAAGCCTCTAGGCCCAAGCGTTCCATTGGCGAGGACTGGAACTTCAACCTCAGCAGCCTCGTCGGTGCATCCGACCGCAAAACTGACAGTCTTGTCTGGGTCTGGATGAGGTTCAGCCCAGAAGCGCGGGCGGATCGCGCTCGCGTCTACGAGGACCAACACGATCCTCGTATCCGCAGCGTTTTCGTCGACTCTGTCGACTGAACCTCCGTCGCCTCCGGCCAGGGGTCCCCTCGATCCAGGACGAGACCCCTCGCGCGTAGTTGCACACGAGGGGCCCCTTGTCCCGGTTACCCGAGGAACCAGGGGCGGTCCTTCAACCACTCCTGGACGGCGGCCTTGACCGCGCCTGCCACAGCACCCCGGAGGATGCTGTGACCGACGGCGGTCGCGACCTGCACGAACTTCGACTTGCCAGAGGTCTGGCTCATTTCGTTCGTCCTTTCGCCTACTGCGTACAGCAGCCGAAAGCGCTGCGGTTCGGTCCAGCGAGCGAGCTCAATATTGCGAGCCCCCTCGCATAGGCGTAATGTTCCGAGCGGAACCACTCGGGAGTGCATCATCACCCCGCTCCGTGCCCCTATCGGCCGGACAGAATCACGAGAAGCTCGGGCTGCAACCCGAGCTTTTCTCGTTCCCCTGTCCGTGTGGGCCGCGCAGCCGCCCACATGAGCAATGATCGCAGATCGCCCCTTGGCTGATGGGCTCGAACGCGGCCCCAGGTCACCTTTCTTGGGCTGATCGACCCGTTCCTGAGCTCGTGTGACGCCTCGGGCCCCGTATCTATGGGGATCGAAGGGCTGCAGCCGACGAAGCAGACGGCGCGGCACGGGTCGTCGACAGGGCTGTAGATCAGCCCCGCGACCTTGTCAACGAGGTGCCTGCACGCACTGTCGCACGTCGGACGTAGCTTCTGCGGGCATGGGAGTGCAGACGTCGAATCGGAACGCGACCCGCGTCCTGCGCCAAGAGATCCCGTCCCACCCGCTCGCGGTCCCGTCGGTCCCTGGCTCGTGGGGGGAGTGGCAGGTGCGCCGCGTGCGCGACGCCCCGCTCGGGTACGTCCGTACCCGCTCCTGGTCCCGATCCTGGCGCGCCGGGACGACACCGGGCGCGTGCACGTGCGCGCCGGTCAGCGCCGCACCCTCGCAGCCCGCGAGGCAGGCGTCGCGACGATCCCGGCGTACATCGTCACAGGGGACGACGACACCGCAACGCGGATCATCGAGCAGTTGGTCGAGAACGACCAGCGCGCCGGGGTCAAGCAGTCCGAGCGGGTCGCAGCGTTCAAGCAGTTGGCGTTCGACGGCATGAGTGCCGCCGTGATCTCCCGCCGCACCGGCACCAAGTCCGCTGACGTGAAGAAGGGCCTCGCCGTCGCGGAAAGCGCCGCGGTCACCGAGACCGCGGACCTGTACGCCCTGACGCTTGACCAGGCCGCGGTGCTGATCGAGTTCGAGGACGACGAAGAGGTCCTGGCGACCCTGTCGATGGACGCCCGGGACCGTCCCGAGCACTTCGACCACTCGGTCCAACGCGCCCGCGACGACCGCGCCCGCGCGGCCTCCATTGCAGCCCGGACGGAGGAACTGGCGGGGGAGGGTTGGATGATCCTGGACCGCAGCCCCGGCTACTACGAGTCCGAGCACGTGCGCCTGGCGTACCTCACGACTCGGGAGGGGGAGCCGGTCACCCAGGACGCCCTCGCCGCAGTCGAGGGGCGCGCGGCGTTCGTGGGGTCCTCGTACGGGTCGACGGACGCGCACGTGGAGTTCTACGCCACCCGGGCCGAGATGAAGGCCCAGGGGTGGCGGGACCGTAGCAACGGCCAGAGCGCCGCGGGTCCGATGACGAACGAGCAGAAGGCCGAGCGCCGGACGCTGATCGCCAACAACAAGGCGTGGGCCTCCGCTGAGGTCGTCCGCCGCGAGTGGCTGGGGACGTTCCTGTCCCGCAAGGCCCTGCCCAAGGACGCACAGCAGTGGGTCGCCCTGGCCCTCACCCAGCACCGGCGCACCATCAGCCGGGAACTGAGCGACGGCAACGCCCTCGCGGCGACGCTCCTCGGCCTGGACGGGGCGATCTCCTACGGCAAGCCGACCGCGATCGAGGAGTACGCCGCGGCGCACCCCACGAAGGCGCTGCACGTCGCAGTCACGGTGACCCTCGGAGGCATCGAGGCGTGCACCGACAAGGGCACCTGGCGGAGCCCGAGCCGCCTGGACGCGCTCTACTTCCAGCAGTTGGCCGCATGGGGCTACGGCCTGTCTGAGGTCGAGCAGATCGTCGTCGACCAGGGCTAGGAACCCGGGGGAGGGGAGGGGGCCAATCGAAGTGGTCTCCTCCCCGCTCCACCCGCCGGGCCCGGGCCTCCGGCGCCGGCGTCCCACCTCCGGCGGCACACGAAGGGGCTCCGCCCCCTCATCCCTCCCCGGTGCAGCTCGACGGAGCTCGCAGCACGCCGCGGACCAGCCTCAGCTAACCGTGAGCTCGGCGCTCCACCGTTCGTCCCCGAGATCCCTCCAGGTGTCACCGCTGTATCCCAGACCAGCCAGTGCTTCGCTGGCCTCGTCTAAGGGCCTAAAGGAGCGCTCTCGCGTCGGGAGCACCTGCAGGTCCACCACCGCGCCATTTTCATCAAGCAGGGTCAGCTTCCATACGCCACCCCCATTCACCGCGACGTCGCGAGTAACAGTTGCATCTACTGCTGTCCTAGCCATGTCGTGAGAGTAGCCCGGCATTGGCCGATGATCCGCAAATCTTCAGGCGGTCAGAGCTTGACGAACGGCTAGATCGCTCCGCTCCGATGGAGCCGCTGCGCGGCCCTGTCTGGGCCCCTGCGGGACCCGTTTATTTGCCGTGAAGCCTTCGGCGGCTCGGTCGCTGCGCTCCCTCGTAGCAACCGGCTGCCGCCCCGTAAGCCGCGTGCCGCGGCCGGTTCCCCCGAGAACTTCGGCACGCGGTCGCAAGCTCCCTTATTTCGCGCCGAACTTCTCTCCTCCCCGCCCTTTGGGTTGCAGGCCGCCCGCCGGCCGCTAAGGCGGAGAACCGCCTTCACGGCAAAAAAACGAGAGGAAGAGAAGGACATGACACAGCAGATCACCACCGTCGCCACGGTCGTCCCCACCGTCACCGAGGAGGGCCTACAGCGCCAGCTCCGCAAGGTCGGCGAACGGGAGTCGGACCTGGTCCAGCTCGCGGCCGCGGGATGGACCCTCACGCACTCGCACGCGATCTCGGGCACCGAGTACACGACGTTCGTCGACACCTTCACCCGCAGCGAGTAGCTGCACAACGAAGCGGGACGGACTCAATCGAAGTGAGTCCGTCCCGCTCCACCCAGCAAAGCAGAGCCCCCGACAGGAGACAAGACCCCATGACCACCACACGCGCCACCAAGTCGGCCGCCCGCCGCCCCGCTGCCAGCATCGAGGAGAAAAAAGCCCAGGCCGCCGCGCTCCACGAGTCGATCGCGACCCAGGTCGAGCAGCTGCGCGACTCGGACGCCTGGACCCGGTTCCTGGACTTCGCGCAGGCCTTCCACGCGTACAGCTTCAACAACCTGCTGTTGATCCTCACCCAGTGCCCCGACGCGTCGCACGTCGCCGGGTTCCGCAAGTGGCAGGGCCTCAACCGCCAGGTGCGCAAGGGAGAAAAGGCGATCCGCATTTTCGGGTACAGCACCAAGAAGATCACCGAGGAGGACGAGAACGGCGACGAGGTTGAGAAGCGCCTTAAGCGGTTCCCGATCCTGTCCGTGTTCGACGTCTCGCAGACGGACCTGATCGACCCCGAGCAGGGCGACCCCGGCCGCCTCGCGCACGACCTCACGGGCACCGACGACCACGGCGTCGTCGCCGCGCTCACCGGCTACCTCGAGGGCGAGGGGTGGAGCGTTACGCGCCGGAACCTCGGCGGCCAGAAGAAGGGTTACACCGAGCCCCAGGCGCGCGCCGTGGTGGTCTGCGACTCCCTTACCCCGGAGCAGGCCGCCAAAACGTTCATCCACGAAGCGGCGCACGTGATCCTGGGCCACACCGACGATTACGCCGAGTACGTCGAGCACCGTGGACTCATGGAGACCGAGGCTGAGAGCGTCGCGTACGTCGTCGCCGGGCTTGTCGGTTTCGACACGGCGGCCTACTCGGTCGGCTACATCGCCGGATGGTCCGGGGCCGACGTCGAGCTCATCAAGGGCACCGCCTCCCGGGTACTCCGAGCAGCGCACCAGGTCGCGGAGATCCTCGATCCCGCAGAGGACGACGACCCCGAGAACTGACAAGGGATCCGGGCCGCGGCAGCCAAGCTGCCGCGGCCCGCACCCCGCGCGAAGCCCCCCGGCTCCGCGGTTCCCCCCAACGCGCACGCGCGTATCCCTCACCTTGGCACACCGACCGAACCAGGACCACAGATGCACACCACCTACGCCCGCCCCCAGGGCCTCGCCCCGGACCAGGTCGACGCAGCCGCCCCGGCGGCCGACGTCGCGCCCGCCGCCGCGGCGTGCGCCGCGACGGCCACCGACCGCCACGGCACCGACTGGACGTGCACCCGCCCCGAGCACCCCGGTCAGGACGAGCACCGAGCCGCGTTCGACGTCGGCGGCTACGGCCCACCCGGGACGGTCGGCCGCGCCTGGACCGACGACTAGGGCCGTCCGGGTCCGCGATCGTGCAGCCACCAGGCACGGCCGCGGGCCCGCTGGTTCCGGCTGGCCGCACGACGGCCAGGCGAGGGGCCAGCCCCTCGCAACACCCCGCGTCGCTGCGCTCCTGGCCGAGCCGGCGCAAGCGCCGGCGCTGTCTGGCCCTGGCGGGCCGTTGTTTTGCCGTGAAGCCTCCGGCAGTCGGGAGCTCACGCTCCCTCGTACGGGCGTGCCCCCGGACCGCAAGAGGCTCCGCCTCCGATCCACCGAGATCTTCGGCACGCGGTCGCTGCGCTTCCTTATCTCACGCCGAACTAACGGTAGTCAATGTACACAGCGGATATGGTTCGAAGGCTTCAACTTAACTATGAGCATATGCAACAAGAACGCCCCGCATTGCGGGGCGTCCTTGTGTGTGCGAAATTATTCTAGGTAATAATAGTAATCATTCTAATGTTTTCTGAAAACTTCGCCCAGTTGAAAGCGGCACCGGCGTAGTACGCAGGCTGAGGAATTCCCCCAGGGTTTGTGTTCATGATGTATGCGTCAACGTAAAGCCGCGATTTGCCATCACCGGGAGTTCGCAAGAACGTGAACTCGATGGTCGAGCCTTCTCCGTCAACATGACCGGGCGCGGCAAGAAAGATGAAAGAGAAATCGCCATTGGCAAACTTGGTCGAGCCAAAGAAAGTGCACGCGAAGTTCCATGCTGGTCCGCCAGGAAACGGTCGCACTTTAAGGGGAAGGTGCTGCATGTACGCAGGCCACTTTTGGGGAGCTCCTTCGACAGGGAAGAAGCAGTTGAAGCAGGTCTTAAGCTTGTCGTAAGCCTTCTGTGGCGACACCGGGTCGTTCTCGTAGCTGATCGTGTACGTCCATGCAGGATCGATGAGAACGGGGAATGTCACGTCGGCAGCCGAAAAGTCGACGTGCTGCGTCAGGGTTTTACCTGACCAGGTGTAGCTCGTCGGCAGGTCCTTACCGTTAGCATCCTTTGCCCATGGGTTCTGAATGACGCCCAAACTTGCGTCCGCAGGTGGCTGAATGCGGTAGCCGTTTTCGAGGTCGATGAACTCAGTACCGTCGGGTACGTCGAAGGTGTAGTCGTAAGACGTAGGTGCATCAGCCGAAGAAATCGCCGTGATCGTCCTGACGCCAGTAGGGAGTTCCTGAACGTACGCTGCGGTGCCTTCGTTCCTGCCAGCAAGGACCTCAAAGCTTCCCGACTCCATCGGGGCGCCCTGGGCATAGTCGATGGAGAAGTTGATACCGCTTGCGTCATCAGATGACGGGTCTGTCGAGATGGTCGGGGCTGAAACGGTCGTTGTCCGGGACCTAGGGCTAGACCCTGCCCCAACGGACCAGTCGAGGCTTGAAGTTGCATCCGGCACGGATGTATCAAGTCCCGGATCGACGAGACCTACAACCGATGCTGCATCGAGGATGTCGACCTCTACTGGTGCTGCGCTGGCGGGGATCCCAACCAGGCAGACTGAGGCGACGACTGACGCCCCCAGTGCGCCCACGAACAGTTTCTTGCCAATTTTCATGACTCTCCCTCAAGTATTCTTTGGTTGAACACTCGCAGACAGAACGGCTCGTGCACAAGCTGAGCGAAGATGAACATGCACCGAATCGAAGGAGGCGACGGGGATGAAGCAGGCGAGGATCTTCGGCTGGTGGGAGGGACTGATCGTGACGGCAGCTGCCCTCTTGGCCTACGAGCTTGCGTCTTACCTGGCGTACGCCCTAGTTTCTGTTTTGATAGACGGAAATTCGCTGTCCCGGGCCCTCGCGGTTGGACTTAGCCCGGGTTGGGGTGCGGTATCGCTCCTGTTTCCGCTCGGACTTGTCGCCGTCCTTCTGCCGATCCTGCTCAGCCGTGCTCGACGTCCCCATCGACGGGTCTCGTACGCTGTTGTCGCGACCGCTCTAGTTGTAGGAGGCGTGCGCCTTCTCATCCTCGCAGTCAACGGCCTCCTCTTGTTCTCCGGCGCCATCCAATACACGACACCAGGCGCAGGCTTGATGACCTTCTTGAGTGAGGTGGTCGTGAGTCTCGTTGTCATCGCGGCTGCAGTATCAGGAGCTTCTGTAGGAGTGAAGTTTTTGAGGGCGAGGTCTGCCGATACTCGCTGAGCATTGCCCTGATACTCAGGGCTAGGAGAGGCATAGGCGCTGCTGGACCTTACAGAGCGTTGCCTTCGAGAGCACCCCGGCCAGGCACGGCACCAGGCCGCGTTCGCCAGTGACGGCTAGGGCCCACCGGCGCGGTCAGACTGTGCCTGAGCCTAGGCACAGGCGGTAGCGCCGGCGCTTGCAGGGCCGGCGAGGGAGCGGGCCCCCTCGCGCTCCCCCGTAGAGCGACGAACGGCCCTCCCCGAGAGGGGGAGGGCCGTCGTCTCACCTGGTACTACTTGCGGCCGGCGCCGTTCCGGGTCGGGTCGACGAACTGGTACCGCTGACCGGCCGACGGGGTCGGCGGCAGGGGCTTGCCCTGCGTGCTGGTCCGCTCGGCTCCGCCGACGACACCACCGCGAGGCCCGACGATGAGGTACTGACCGCTGCCGGGAGCGGGGGTGCCGGGCGTGAGCAGGGGCTTCTTCATAATGTTCTCCATCTGCGACCGCAGCCACCTCGTCGGCCAGTGGTACGCCATGGGACGTACCACCGGACCCGACCAGGGTTAAGATCGTTCACAATCCGCCAAAGATTACGAATCGACCCCAGTTGGCCACGACCCTTTCAAGGGTTGGTGTTTCCAACCGGGGTCTTTTTGTCGCAAGCGCAACGATACCGTGCCACCCCGACGTACCGCGGGTAGAAATGGCCCTCACGCGTCACAGAATCGCGTCTGAGGCCATTTCCGGGCTTGCCCCAGGTCCGCACCGATCAGTGCGCCCTGTAGACCGCATATAGCCGTGTGTGGTCTCGCAGGTACGTTCGATCCCTGTAAGTACGGGCTCTTTTGCCTCGGCGCCGTACGGGCATGGCTACGGCGCCGAACACCGTCAGGGGGGGTCGCGCGCGACCCCCCCTGGCCCCCGTGCGGACCCCGCGCGACATTCGTTACCAAGCTGTTATCTGCGTGTCAACCGAAAGTTGACGCGATGCCGATTTCGCCGCGGGCGCCACTGCGGGACCCTCCCGTACGCGGGAGCACGGGGCCAGACAGCGAGCCGTCGCTGCGCTTCTAGTTGAGCCGGCGCGGGCGCCGACTCTGTCTGGCCCTGGCGGGCCGTTGTTTTGCCGTGAAGCCTTCGGCAGTCGGTCGCTGCGCTCCCTAGTACGGGTGTGCCCCCGGACCGCAAGAGGCTCCGCCTCCGGCCCGCCGAGATTTTCGGCACGCGGTCGCTGCGCTCCCTTATTTCGCGCCGAAATTCTCGCCGGACCGCCCTACGGGTTGCACTCCGGGGTTCCACCCATGAAGGCGGACAACCGCCTTCACGGCAAAAAAACGGGAAGAGAGAGAAGCGCATGAGCAAGAACGAGACCCTCGCCGGCAGCGTGCTCCTGACCACCGACGCGTGCATGGTCTGCGGGGTCCGGAGCCGCTTCGAGCTCACGAGCGCCGAGTACCACGAGTGGCGGAACGGGGCACCGATCCAGGACGCCATGCCTGAGCGCCCCCGCTCCGAGCGGGAGACGATCCGCAGCGGCATCCACCCCGAGTGCTGGACCAACGCGTTCGGCACCGACGACGAGTGACTACAGGACAATGAGCCGAGGGGGTTCCATCATGACGATCACCGTCTACAAGAAGCCGATGTGCTTCCAGTGCGACAAGACCATCGAGAAGTTAACCACCGCGGGGTTGCCGGTCGAGGTCGTCGACGTCACCGAGAACCCCGCCGCCCTCGCCTACGTCAAGGACGACCTGGGCTACACCGGGGCCCCCGTGGTCGTCGTGTCCGAGCACGATCACTGGTCGGGCCTTCGCCCTGACAACATCGCCCGCGTCATCGCCGGCGGTGGCCTGGACGACGAGACCCCCGGGGCGTAGCCGTGGACTGGGGCGGGTGGGCCGAGGAAGAGGTACCGCCGCTCACCGACGCCGACGCACCGCCGCCGGACTACCACGCCGAGGAACCCGAGGTGCGCACGTGGGAGCTGACCGAGCACGAGAGCCGCATCTACGGCGCGGGCCACCTCGTCGGCTACGCCTCCCGCGACGCCGAGGTCGCCGCCCTCCACGCCACCATCGACCAGCTCAACCACGAAGCCGACCGGCTCTACCACGAGGCATACGTGCGTCGCGTCCCCAAGCGCCGCTAGACCCCTCCGCCTACGTTGCTACTTACCCTTGCATTCGCTTGCAAGAGCCGCTAGAATTGGGGTAACGAAGCCGAGAAAGGAAACAGGTCATGAGCACCGAAGTTGCACAGAACCGGATCACCGTCTCCATTGATGTCACCCCCGGGGAGCTGTCCCGCGTCCTCGGCATCCTCACGAAGGACGTCGCCCTCAGCCGTGCCATCCTCGACCGCCCCGCAGGCGCCGAGGACGACCCCGCCGAGGGGGTGGCCGGCTACTTCACGGAGCAGCGCGACGCGGTGCAGCGTGTGATCGACCAGCTCAACGCTCAGTACCCGCGACACCAGGCGGACCGATGACGGTTCGCAAGCTCACGGCCACCGCCGCCCGTGACGGGCGGGGGTGGCTCGTGAGCATCCCCGAGGTCGACGCCACGACTCATGCCGCCAGCGTGCGCGACATGCGAGGGGCCGCCACCGAGGCGGCGGCACGCGCGCTCGGGACGGCCACGACCGACGTCGACGTCGACGTCGTCGTGCACGTGACCGACGAGGCCGAGGCGCTGTGGCGCGAAGCCGCCGATGCGGACGCCGAGGCGCGCGAGCGCGCGCAGCACGCCGCCGCCCTCCGCCGCCGCGCGGTGCGCGCCGCCCGGGAGGACGGCTACACGCTCGACGCCGTCGGCGCGGCGTTCTCCATCAGCCACCAACGAGTGCAGCAGCTCACCAAGCCCGAGGAGGCCACCTCGTGAAGTGGACCGTGACCCACCAACACACCGACGGGGGCGACGTGACAGTCGTCCCACGCAATGATGCGACGAGTAGTGCCGCCATCGAGGCCGTCCGCGCCACCTTGCCCGAGGGGCACAAGCTCCTCGCCATCCGACGAGGAGAAGATTCATGAGCACCGACCCCAGCGCCTCCCCCTTCATGGTCGTTCTCGACCTCACGAGCACGGAGAGCTACCCCGTTCTCACAAACGCGCTCCGTGACTACATCGGTGTGCATGAACACCGAGCGGGCGAGGAGAACGACAGGGCCCGCGACTACGCCGACACACCCCACGCAGCTGAGTCGGCCGAGCGCGCGGCCGCGCACTTTCAGTCCACCGCCGACACTGCTCGCGCCCTCCTCGATGAGATCCAGCGCCAGTCGGACGAGTGGCCCGGAGGAAGCGAGGCATGACTGACGGGGCCATGCTCTCGACCCCGGAAGCGTCCTACCTGCTCGGGTACCTCGAGCAGCGCCAGCACCTCGCCGACACGCGGACTTGGTGGCGGAGGCTGCGGACTCGCGCCGTCCCGGACGAGCAGCGGTGGCGCCGTGCCCGAGGCGAGTTCCGGGCCCTGGTCGGCCGCGTCGACCAGGACCGGCGGGGACCCGCCGCGAACCCCTTCCCCGGCCTCGATGAGGCGTGCCGCCTCGTCGAGGACTCCGAGTTCCGGGAGCAGGCTTACGCCGTCCGCGACCGCGACCCGCGGCCCGCGCCGTGGTGGAAAGAGGCGACCACCCCACCGCCGTCCTCGTGAACAAGTCGGAGGCGGATCGGTTCTGGTCCCACGTCGTCAAGGGCCCCAGTCCAAACGACTGCTGGCTGTGGACGGGCGCGATTTCCGACGACGGGTACGGCCGCTTCTGGACGCACGATGGTGTGCGCCAAAAGGCCCTCCGCCCGCAGCGCTACGCGTACGAGCTCGCCACCGGGACCGTGCTCACTTCGGACGTGATGCTGCTGCACGCGTGCGACGTCCCGACGTGCGTGCACGCCGACGCCGACCCGCTCGTCTCGCACGTGCGGGAGGGAACGGCCCGCGACAACATGCTCGACCGGACGCAGCGAAATCGCCACGCCAACCAGTGGTCGACGTGGCGATTCCGTGGTCTCGGCGGGAAAGAGAGGGGCGCGCGATCTCGCGCCCTTCGGGCGGTGATCCTCGAACACGGGTGGGACCCAGCACGCATGAGTGCCGCTCTCGCCGGGATGGAAGAGACGCACCCGCGCCTGTTCTGAGCTAGGCCCAGAACCTAACGCCCATCACGCCGCGGGCCACTCGCTCTGCCGCGACTCCTCGCTCCGCTCGTCACCCTCGAGCGAGGCGGGTGCCTCCTCGCCGGAAGCCGGGGTTGGCGCGCCCTTGCTCGCCTTCCTGACCTCCCGGACCGTGACGCCGAGACGGTCTGCGACCTCGGCAGCGCTGGCTCCGGCGCCGACCATGCGGACGATCACCTGGTCGGCGTCGTCGCGGGCCTTCTGTGTCTGCTTCGCCGCGCGCTCGCGCAGCTTCGCGATCTCACGCTCCGTCTCCTCGTTCGTGTCCTCGACAGAGTCGACGGCCACGAAGTAGTCCGTGGCGAGCTGCTCGAGCGTGTCTTGCAACTCGCGGAACTTCGCTGCCTTGTCGCGTGCTCGACGCCGCGCGTCGGTCTGCTTGGCCGACTTGCGCTGCTCGGTCATGTGGTGCCCCCTCAGTAGATCGGTCCGTCCAGTATGCACGCACGCCCTTCGGGCGGCAGGCGGTGCATGACGGTACCGGTCACGACCCAGCCCCGGGCTTAGGTCGCGAGGCCGGCTCGGCTGTCGGTTCTCGACCGCGCGCGCTTGCCGTTCCTCGTTCCTCGTCACTCCCGCTTGCTTCTTCGGTCTCAAACCACAGCC
>Ga0265798_10009586_pt1 | contig 12087 bp, 7 predicted proteins | sample P3T30metagenome_FD_192430 | JGI IMG/M metagenome (GOLD analysis project Ga0265798, IMG submission 192430) | Plant litter microbial communities from East Loma Ridge, Irvine, California - P3 T30 | ecosystem: Environmental > Terrestrial > Plant litter > Unclassified | place: USA: California... | reverse complement strand
GATTCCCAGCCCTACTGGACCACTCGGCTTGGCGCACGATTAAAGGGGCGCTACGTGGTCGACAATCTGCCTGTCGAACCCTACGTGCGGGGGAACGTCTGGCATGTGCTGGACGGCAAAGACACCGTCACCTACAACGGCATCGACCGGATCAAAACCCGGCACACGTCCTCATCGAGCGAACTCGGTGTCGGGGTTGTCGTCGGCGTCGCACCGGGCGTCAGCGTTTATATGGCGGTCGATTACGCTGCGCAGCTGGACAGCAACGACGTGGCCGGCACCAGCCGCAGCATGGGCGTTCGTGTCAGTTGGTGAGCGTGATCGGTCAGAGAGAAGCGAAACCGCCCGTCTAAGCTGGGGCACTCTTGGCGCTGAAAGGCTTCTCATAAACATGGTGCGGACAACCCGCGCGTAGACGAGGAGATACTTTCATGGCCAATGGCGCTCCGCTGACCGGAACATCAGCACACACCGACCCGGATGAAGAGCTCGGTTTCGATGAGGAATCACCTGATGTGTCCGACCCGCAGGTAGACCCGACCGAGCCAGCACGGACCGAGAACGATCCAGTGACCGAAGAGCCGACCACTCGGCGTGGTAATGATGAGCCGTTGCCGGGGAAGGGCGGGGTTTGATCCGGGCGCTCTGAATGTAAAAGCCCCGCTGGCGATGGCGGGGTTTTTTGTGGGTGGTGGATCGAGCTCGTGCTTTGTAGGTATCGCGGTCCGATGGACCCCAATGCATTCACGCATGAATTTCCAGGCACAAAAAAAGACGTCCGGAGACGTCTTCTTTTTTGGATTTGGTGGGCCGGGGTAATTTGAAAGGGCTCTGTAGCCTGCTGTTTTTATTGGCTAATAATTGATCTGATAAATTCCTTGGAATACCAGCTGGAATGCTGCGTGGTTTGGTTTTCGATGGACGGTCATTTTTGAGTTACGCTCCGCCAGAGTTTCGGGGTTAAAGCTCCAAGCGAATGGGCGTGACGGCGTTAGCTATATGGACCGGACATACTGAGACACACCGAGCTTGCACATATCTCAGCCCAGCATGCCCCTGATGCTCTGCTGCAACGAAGACTTGAGCGCTTCATCACTGGCTACCAGCCTGTAAAGCTCTAGGTCCTGGCGGCGGCGTATCAGCATAACTTCCTCAAAAATCTTCTCGAACGCCAGTGCACGATGGTCTTCGTCCTGGCTCTTTTGGTACTTTGGCTCAAAGTCCGGATGTTCCTGAATGCCCTTTAGAATACTCAGGAACTTCACGCGCTTTTCTTCCGTAGTCACGCCCCAGCCCTGGAACCAACGCTCATTAAAGCTCTGGATGATTTGGTCAAGCAGGTCTTTTTCCTGCTCAACACCATGTACCCCACGCGGATTTGGGTTGGCTGGGTCCAGCTCGGTTTCCGTTTCATCCAGCGCAATGCTGTGGTTCAACTTGACCCGTTCCAGCCCATAGGACGCGAGGTCAACCGAGTTAAGCAGAGCGTCGATTTCGTCGGCGTCTTTGTCCTGCACTTTGAGTTTCGGGATCAGGAACTTGAGGAACCAGAACAGCTTTTCCCAAGCCACAATCTCGTACGGCATGATCGAGGCCATCTGGCCGTAGATCTTCACGAACTGCTTGGCCTTGATCTTGAAATCGACCTTGGCCTCATCCTCTAGCTCTAGTTCCACGTCGAAACGCTCAGCGGCGATATCGATCAGCACAGCCAGCTTTTCAGCATCGACATTGTCGAAATACTGCGTGGCAAATGCCTCTACTTCCGGCCACTCGTAGACGCCGACCTCGTCCAGCTGGTCCTTGAGTTCGTGCAGCACATTGATATCCGTTGCTCCGGACAGGCTCGTAGCCGTGTAGAACGGGTCGAAGGAGGCTTTGATGTCCTCCACCTGGTTGAAGAAATCCAGAACGAACAGGTCTTCGGTCTTCTTGCCCCACTTCGGCGCGGCACGATTAAGGCGCGACAGGGCTTGCACAGCGAGTACGTACTGCAGCTTCTTGTCCACGTACATGGCACACAGCTTAGGCTGATCGAAGCCTGTCAGGTACTTGTTGGCCACCACCAGCAATCGGTATTCGTCGGTGTCGTATTTGTCTCGCGTATCCGTTTCGGCGAAGCCGTTGATGCCGGCTTCGGTGTACTCGATACCATCAACCAATTTTTCGCCGGAGAAGGCAATTAGCGCCTTGAACGGGTTGCCGCGCGCTGCCAGCAAGCGGCTGATGGCCTTGTGATAACGGATGGCGGCTTCGATGTTTTGGGTTATGACCATGCCCTTGGCCTGGCCCTTAAGCTTTTTCGGCGTGACCACCTGCTCAATAAAATGCTCCAGCATCACCTCAGCCTTAACGTCGATGGTCTGCTGGTCGCGTTCGACATAGGCGCGTAGCTTCTTCTGTGCTTTCAGCGTGTCAAACAGCGGATTGTCCTCGATGGACTTCTGAATTTCGTAGTAGCTGCGGTACGTGGTGTAGTTGGCCAGCACATCGAGGATAAAGCCCTCTTCAATGGCCTGCTTCATCGAGTACAGGTGGAAGGGCGCGAAGCGGCCATCGGCCTGCTGCTCGCCGAACTTCTCCAGCGTGCTGTTCTTCGGCGTGGCGGTGAAGGCAAGGTACGAGGCATTGCCGCGCATCTTGCTGTTCTTGATGGCGCTGAGGATCTTCTCCTGAGTGTCGTCTTGCTCGTCGCCGCCCATCACCTTGTTCATCGTGCCGTGGCTGCTACCGTCCTGCGAGCTGTGTGCCTCGTCGATGATCACGGCAAAGCGTTTGCCGGCCATGTCGTCGATGCCATCCACGATCACCGGGAATTTCTGGATGGTGGTAATGATGATTTTTTTTCCCTGCTCCAGCGCCCGCTGGAGGTCAGAGGACTTCAGCGCCGGAGCGATGATGTTTTTCACCTCGGAGAACTCGCGTAGGTTCTCGCGCAATTGCTTGTCCAGCAGGCGGCGGTCAGTCACCACAATCACCGAGTCGAACAGCGGCACATCTAGAGCGCGCGCGCCGACAACCTCCAGCGAAGCCGGATAGGTTTCTATCAACTGATAGGCCGCCCAGGTGATGGAGTTCGATTTGCCCGAGCCGGCCGAGTGCTGGATCAGGTAGCGCTGACCCACACCATGCTGGCTGGCATGCGTCACTAGGCGGCGCACCACATCCAGTTGGTGGTAGCGCGGGAAGAACAGCGTACGCTTGGCCAGTGGCATCTTGCTGTTGCCGTCCAGGCGCACAAAGTGCTGGATGATATTGGCCACACTTTCGCGGCTGAGAATCTCCTGCCACAGGTAGGCGCTTTTGTGCCCGGCGGGGTTGGTTGGGTTGCCAGCCCCGTGGTTATGGCCCTTGTTGAATGGCAGGAAGAAGGTCGCGATACCCGCCAACTTGGTGGTCATGTAGACCTCGTCGGTGTCTACCGTCATGTGCACTAGGCAGCGGCCGAATTGCAGCAGCGGCTGGCCCGTGTCGCGGTCCTGCTTGTACTGCTTTTGCCCGTGATAACGGGCGTTCTGGCCCGTCCAGGGGTTCTTCAGCTCCAGCGTGGCGAAGGGCAAGCCATTGATGAACAGTACCAGGTCGATCTCTTCCAGCGGATTACTCAGGGAGTAACGCACCTGGCGGGTGCTGCTAAAGATATTCGCCGTAAACTGCTGTTTGACCCGCTCCGAACTGCTGGCAAGCGGCGCGGAGTACATCAGGTTGAAGTGCATATCGTCGATGGCCAGGCCGCGCTTGAGCAGGTGCAGCGCACCGTACTTCTTCGCCAGCCGGTCGAAGCGTTCGAGGATGCGCAAATCCCAATCATCGTAGCGCTGCTTGAGGCGTTCCAAATCATCGCCCTGGCTGGCCTCAAGAAATTGCCACAAGCAACGGCTATCCACGGCATAGCGGGCATTGAAATCCTGAGCGCGGCCCAGTTGATACCCGTGGTTGAGGCCCGCCGGCACGAGCACCGCGCTGTCACGGACCACCGTCTGCTCTTCTAGGCAAGTGCCGGTCAGGTATTTCTCGATGCTAGCTTCCAGCGCCTGTTCGTTGGTCTTGCTTACCATGCCGGCTTCCTTGTGCCTGTCCCTTCTTGTCGCTGCCAGGCGAGCCCGGCGCGCAGTGTGAATGTTTAAAAATATCCAGCCAATTGAGGTTAGAAATTCGTCGTCATACAGCTGAATTTTCACTAACTCATTATTTTTACTAGCATCATACCCATGAATAGGGCGGCTGATAATCTGCTGAATGTCTACGGCTCGGTTTATTCGCCCAGATCTATCTGTTTAGTCAAATGAGTTCACAGCCTGTCACCGGGCATGATTCGTCTGCGATAACCAGCTCGCTTTTACCGCTGCCTTCAAAAAACGCTGCAGGTGCTGTTGGGCATTCATCAAGCCAACTCCATATTCTGCATTGGCGATTCCACTATTTCCGGCACTTTAATCTTACCTGTGACAGCGCTATTGATTAGGGTGGATTTGTACTCTTTGAGAGTCCCAATTTGCTGAATTTGAATCTCAATCGCCATCTTAAACTTGGCGGTCTCGCTCTCTAAGAAATCATAAATTTCTCTTTGTTCTTCAGCTGGAGGCAATAGTACTGGCATGTTTTTTAAGAGCTGTTGACTTAGGGATGCCCTTGTTACAATACTCATTTCTTTGACAAAGTAGGCGCGCAGCATTGGCGCATTGAAATAATATTTAGAATAGCCTTCAAATAAAATGTTTATCTTGGGGCGAAATCTAATCAAAAAGCCCGCAAAGGTTGCGTTAGTTATTGTTTTAAAGCAAGTAGAAGCAAGGCCGATTTCTTCGGCGGTTTCAGATGTTCTTGTAAATAGTACATCACCACGCGCAATCGAGTATTGGTTTCTATCGGCAGCTGAAGCGTTCGCTAGGCCGGAGACAAATTCTGGCAGCTCTTCGTTGTGATATACATCGCCGTAGCTAACAAATGGGTGTCCATGACCGAAGAACTCCGCTCCGGCGCTTATCCCATTTTGGGTGGTTCCAAGATAACGAATTTTTTTAATCACCCAATGCGCCGGGATATCGCCAATCCAGTCGACGCCGGAATAGCGCATGGGGGCACGCGGGTCAAGACCTTGGGTTACGGCTTGTTGGATCAGTAGCTGTTTGCGCTCTTTAAGAAGTTCGATCTGGCGCTCTTTGATCTGGATTGCTTGGTCAATTTGCGCGCATTTAATACCAAGGAATCGAGAAATAGCAGATTGCTCTTCAAGCGGCGGACACAGAAGAAGACTGCTGGAAATGTGCCCGAAACTTATGGTTTGCCTAACTCCAGATCCAAGCAGTTTCATATAAGCTACATCGTAACAGTGCAGCAAATATTTAAAGTACTTCCTGTCAATAAGCGCTGAGGCCTGCAGAATAATATAGCCAGCGCTCACTACTACGTCAATTTCAGAAAGGGCTATCCTAAGGCTAGCCAGGTCATAATTAAGATTAAGGGGGTTTACTAGGAACTCTCCTGACAAGACCTCCTGATAAGACTTCTTTGTTAGTTCGGGAATCATCTCATCGTTTTTATGAACAACCTCGCCAAAGCTTATTGCACCACAAGGAAGCGCCATATTGCTTCTATGCTTTTTCTCACGAAATAGAGATTTCAACCTTACAACATGCCAATGACTGGGAACTTCACCGAGCCAACCTTCACCGGAATTTTTATAAGCTCCGTAGCGAATCGAAAATAATGGGCTCATCAGGTTAGCGCTCCTGCATAACAGCTACGTCTATAGCCAACACTGCTGCAATCAATCCCTCAGCCTGCTGCTCCAGCGTCACAATTTCCCGCGCCACCTCGTCCATGCTGCGCAGTGGCTGGTACTTGTAGAAATATTTGTTGAAGCTGATCTCGTAGCCGATCTTTACCGACTCCAGATTGATCCAGGCTTCCGCCACATGGGGCTGCACTTCAGCCTTGAAGAAGCGGTGGATGGCGTCGGCCAGTGGGATGCTTTCGCTGTCGCGCATATCGCTGTTAGATTCGTAGATAATCCATTCGCCGGTCTTGTCGCTGGGGTAGTAACCGAAGTCGGGCAGCTCGGCCTCGTTGCAGCCCAGGCGCTGCAGCAGGGTGGCCAACTCGGCGCGGTCGAGCTTCTCCACCTTGCGGATGACCTTGGCGGCGTTTTCGTCGTACCAACTCACTGCATTGAGCACCTGATTGCGCTCGCTGGCACCGAGCTTGATGCCGGCCTCGTTGCTCAGTTGTTTAAGCGCTTTGTCCACCCGTTTGGCGAATAGGTTGAAGTCGTCATACTCCTCGCTACCAATGGCTTGCATCAGGTAGTTGGCTACTGTGACCAGCAGGGACTGCTTGGCCCAGTTTTCCAGGCTTAGCAGCTTTTTGCGCTGCTTGGCGTTGAGCTCCAGGCCTTGTTCTTCACACCAGGTGAGGATTGCTTTTTCATGTGTGGCCAAGGTGGCGTCCTGGTACACCGACTCGCCCCACATTTGGTAAATCCATTGCATGGGTTCGCGCAGAGCCTTGTCGAAACGCAGGGTTTCGATGCGCTCCGCGCTGAACTGCGCCTTGCGCCGGTCTGGCCGCTCGATGTTTACCTTGTGATAGCCGAAGTCGCGGTTATCAAACACCTGTGCGGCAATGCCGTCGCCACCGGCCGGGCGGTCGATGCTGGCCAGGTCGAGGTAGGTTTGGGAGATCCGCTCGATATGCTCGGGAGCGAATTCACAGTTTTTGTTGCCGAGGTTTTTGCGCAGTTTGCGATACAGCTGGCTGGCGTCGATCAATTGCACCTTGCCTCGGCGCTGCGCCGGCTTGTTGCTGGAGAGCAGCCAAATATAGGTGGTGATGCCGGTGTTGTAGAACAGGTTGTTGGGCAACTGAATGATGGCATCGAGCCGGTCGTTTTCGATCAGGTAGCGGCGGATATTGCTCTCGCCACCGCCGGCGTCGCCGGTAAACAGGCTGGAGCCATTATGCACCGAGGCGATGCGCGAGCCGAGGCCGCTTTCGCCGGGGGCCTTCATTTTGTTGACCATTTCCATCAAAAACAGCAACTGGCCGTCGCTGGAGCGTGGGGTGGCGTCCTGCATCTCGACGTTGCCCCAGTAGTCCGCGAGGCTGACCTTGAAGCGCGGGTCGATCACGTCGCCGCCGTCTTTGATGAACTTCTGCTCGCTGGCCCAGCTTTTACCGTACGGTGGGTTGGACAGCATGAAGTCGAAGCGGTTGCCGGCGAATTCGTCCACTGAGAGGGTGGAGCCGGGGCGGATGTGGGCAGGGTTGTTGCCCTTGATCATCATGTCCGACTTGCAAATGGCATAGGTCTCGTCGTTGATCTCTTTGCCGTAGAGGTGAATGTCACGCTGGATGGTCGAGTCAGGGTATTTTTCTTCGATAAAATTCTGCGACTCGGTAAGCATGCCGCCACTGCCGCAGGCCGGGTCGTAGATGGTCATCACGGTGGGCAGGCGGTCCTTGATCGGGTCGAAGACCAGATGGGTCATCAGCTCGATCACTTCGCGCGGGGTGAAGTGCTCGCCGGCTTCCTCGTTGTTCTCCTCGTTGAACTTGCGGATCAGCTCTTCAAACACATAGCCCATGCCCAGGTTACTCAGGGCTGGCAGGCGGTTGCCTTGTGGGTCTTCGCTGTCGTGCGGGGTGAGGTTGATGGTGGGCGAGGTGAATTTTTCCAGTACGTCAAGCAGCACGTCTTTGCTGGCCATATGACGCATCTGCGACTTGAGATTGAAGCGCCGGATGATGTCTTTGACGTTGTCGCTAAAGCCGTCGAGGTATTCCTCAACGTTGCTCAGGAGGATTTGCTGATTGTTGGTGGCGGTCTTCTGCAGTTGGCTTAGCGTCCACTTGCTGGTGTTGTAGAACACATAACCAGAAGCGGCACGCAGGGCGCTGTCGTCCAGTTCGGTCTGGCTCATTTCTTTTTGCTGAAAGGCCAGCTCTTCCATTACCTTGACCTTGCTCGCCTCCAGCAGGGCATCGAGCCGGCGTAGCACCACCATAGGCAGGATGACGTCACGGTATTTTCCGCGCACATACACGTCGCGCAGGCAGTCGTCGGCAATCGACCAGATAAATGAAACCAGTTTGTTGTGGACCGCGTGGTTCAACTGCAGATACTCCAAATCAAAGCGCTGAATAGCAGCGCTGGTAGGGCGGCTGCACCGCACCGCTGTGCAAGCTAAAGAGCGCATCTTAACCAATACAGCTGCGATTGGCGGAGGTGAGGTAAGCGGATGGCGAACACACCTTCCGAACCCAGCATTAAGGTCGACTATGGTCGAACACTTTAAGAAGACGCCGTGATGCTTGCTGAGCGAGTTATGGCTCCGCATGTGTTGGCCAGAGGAGCGTATTTTATGAGGGGAGAGATAGCGCTTCACGCCAGAATCGTAACGGCACTTGATCCCATGGCTCACGCATTTGCTGAATAACCTCTTCCAGGATGACGAACAGCCTCTGGGCCTGTGCCCGGTGGCCCAGCAAGCACAACGATTTTAGGATGCGAGTCATTCGCAGGTCGTTGTGATTCTGTCTGCATGCCCAGTTCTGACTCCGGCTATCCCAATTGCCTGATTTCTCTATCAGCCCTGACGCACGGTGGCGTAAACCATAGAAGCTCACCATGCGACGCATAGCGCGTTCTACTCCACCTCTGACGCGCTCGTCGTTCGCTAGCTCGTCGAACTCAGCAAGGCTCGCCACTGGCGAGTGGCTGTTGTAAGCACTGGGCTCAGGCAGTGGAAACCACCATTGTATGAAGTCATGTGTACTTTCCAGAGCGTCATCATCCCAAGCCAATGCCTGGGCTAATGTACGTTGGCGATGGTCCATGCCATCGTAACCCAGATAGTTGCGAATCAAATCTTTCGCACTCGCCATACATTGCCCCCGTTACGCTTTATTGGCCACTAGTTCCAGCGCTTTACGGATGACATCAGGCGCTACTTCTGGTTGGTCTTGTGTTGTCCGCTGGAAGACAACGATAGTGATCTTTTTGCGACGCTGCTTATCAGCACCGTAACGAGCGGCCTCCGTCAACGCCAACACCAACCCGGCAATCGCCAACGATGGATCAATTCCACCGTGCCCGGCGCCTAGCACTGGCATGACCACTTCGTTGATCCGCTTGTCAGCAAGCAGCTCGAACAGTTCCTGCATACCATCGAATACGTAGGACATCCTGGCGGCAAGCCCTTGCCCAGCGCGCTGCGTGGTGGTGGAAACCAAGGCTATTGCGGCCGAGTTTTTCGAGGGGTCCGAAACAAGGATGGCTCTGCCGGGACCATAGCTTTCGCTAGACTCATCCATCGTCTTTTGTTGCAGCGTACCTACGCCAAAGCGCATCTGGCATTGCTGCCTGACAAGATCCGAGAATTCCGGCGCGGTTTCGGCGCAATGCCGGTTGATATATACGCCCAACGCACTCCGGGTATCGCGGGTGCAATGGTCTTCGAAATACTCGTTGCAAGGTAACGCCACCACGGTTGTTTTTGCGTCCACCGGATGGTTTTCGATACGCCCAGTGACGATGCTGATCTCACTCTCTCCGACGCTGGTACAGAAGCCGCCGGGGCACTCCCAGACATTGGTGGTATTGCCCTTTTGCTGCACGATACCTTCGATGAAATCACACAACACGCGGTGCTGAATGGCCTGTGCATCCGCCGGTTTGGCGATGGAAAAATGATCTGACAACGGAACCTTTAGAGCATCGCCGAAATAAATGGCCCCACTGACCGGGGGCACGACCTGCGCCAACCACAAAAAGCGCTTGAGCACCACGAACTGGTCTTCCACCAATTCCCGACCATAGATCACCAGCTTGCGGCTCATCAACGCATTGCGAAAATCGCTATTCAGATCGTTGAGCCAGACATTGTTCTGACAAAACGCCAAGGCTTGACCTTGGAAGTGCCCCATGAACTTTGCGATCGGCCCAAGCCAATTAGCATAGGACGAACCCAGTGAGGGAGAGGCGATCAGGAAAAGCCCAACTTCAGCACCACGCTCCACGAGGTCATCCAAGCGCTGCACGATATAGCGTCGGGCCACGATGCCACCCATGCTATGAGCAACGAAGACAATTTTCCGCGCCCTGTTGACACCATCGAGGTGCAGGCTTTCCTTCAATGCATCGACCACATCGCCTAGGCTGTAGGACCCGCTGAAGAACTCCGTGCGATAGGTGAACTCATAAATGCCCACGCTCCCTATAGCTGCATGCTGGGAAAGCAGGTCCGGCCAGTAGGTTTTATTTTGATGACGCCAGCACGTTTCACCGTCGGAAAGCACCCCATGCAGAAACACTACGGCCATCGGCGATGCCGTATCGTCCATTACTCTGATCCAGCGCCCCTTCATAGCGTTTCTCTCACGTCCATTTCCGTACATTCACGAATCATAAAAAGGCGCAGTTCACCAGTGCCGGTAAGGCGACTCCAGCCTTCCCCCGAACATTCCAGGTACAGATGCTATCGAGCGCGGTTTTCTCTGGATTGATCTGGATAACTTTGCAGCCCGCCCGGCTCGCCTCTTTTGGAAGCCGAGCGGCAGGGTGAACATTGCCCGAGGTGCCCACCACGATGAGCAGATCGGATGAACTGGTTGATTTAAATGCTCTATCTAGCATGCCCTCAGGCAACAGCTCGTTGAACCATACGACGCCTGGCCTGACCTTACCTGCGCATGTCTGGCACCGGGGTGGCGACAAACGCCCGTCCCCCCCAGGCACCTCAGACAGGCTGTCCACCAACGAGAACGGGCTCGCGCACTCGAAGCACCGCGGATGGTGAAGACTGCCGTGAAGATGCTGCACATCGGTGCTTCCGGCACGCTCATGCAGATCGTCGACGTTCTGGGTAAACAATGTAAGTTGCGGGACACGGCGAGCAAGCTCGGAGATGGCCACATGAGCGGCATTAGGCCGCGCCGCAAGAGCCTGCGCGCGCCGCCACTCGTACCAGCCCCACACCAAGGCAGGATCGCGCTGGAACGCTTCGGGCGTGGCAAGCTTCTCGGCGTCGAAATTCGCCCAAAGCCCGGTCAGTGCATCGCGGAACGTCGGAATACCGCTTTCAGCGGATACACCCGCACCTGTCAACACGGTGATCTTTTGCGCACCTTGCAGTGCGGTGATCAATGTGGGATCAAAATTGGTGAAGTCCATGGCACCTTTCTGACGGCCTACTCAACGTGACCAGCACGTGGTGTTAACCGAATCAGTCCTTAAGATGAGCGGGGCGAGACCTGACAATCCGAAACCAGAACGATCCCGGATCCCAAAATTCCAGAGCAGAATTTTACGTGCAGTCACTAAATAAGAAAGCCCCTTAGGTTGTGTACGAAATGTTCTTAAACGCAGGTTCGGCAAGGCGAAAACCGGCGAGGAAGCGGACTGGGCCCGCTCTCGGGTTGACTGGTTGCCAGTGCGCTTTCCGACCGGGTCGCGTCCGACCTTGCGCCCGATCGAGCCTGTTTTCAGCGGGGCATGGGTGAACTCGGATGCATTTCGTACAGAGCCTAGAGGTTACAGCCACGAGTTGGATCAGTGGGCACACTCCCGCCTGCGACTGTTCAGCCCTGCGGTCGACCTGAAACGCCAGCCAACTGTGCCCATGAGGCTCAAGCAAGTATCGAAGCGGCGAAATGAAATAAAGCCAGCGATTGGGGGCAGATGAAGCAACAGATCCGTGCTTTGAGCGCACGCCATCATTCCTGACATACCACGCATCCGAAGGCTCCGACCTCCGTACAGGCAGCAAAGAAAGACGACAGTAACCAATAGAGCTGGACGAAGTAGGGGCTGGCGGTGTGACCCGCTTTGATGTCCTCAAAAGCTTGCTCAACTGCGGCCTTGCTAAGGGATGAGGTAACGATGGCCACCCGTTTGAAGGTGTGAGGGGCGTTCCTGCAGAACTCCACTGCAGTTCGAGAATCTGCGGTTGTGCCTCGGCATGTGCGATGAATGCCTGTTTTTACCCTGTTGTTGGTATAAAGCCGATTCCATCGCGCGAATTTCTTGGTCATGGCCGGGGCGGGCAAATTGAGATTGCCCAGGTTTTTGATAGCCTGGCTGACAGA
>Ga0265798_10009583_pt1 | contig 12091 bp, 14 predicted proteins | sample P3T30metagenome_FD_192430 | JGI IMG/M metagenome (GOLD analysis project Ga0265798, IMG submission 192430) | Plant litter microbial communities from East Loma Ridge, Irvine, California - P3 T30 | ecosystem: Environmental > Terrestrial > Plant litter > Unclassified | place: USA: California... | reverse complement strand
GGCGGATGTTGCGGAGCCGAACTTTCAGTATAGTATGTATGGTGACAATTACGATAGGTTGCTGGAGATCAAGAAGGAAAGAGATCCTTGGGGGTTGTTCTATGCGGTTACGGGTGTGGGTAGCGATACTTGGTTCGTTGAAGGGACGGGAGGGTTACCTACTCAACAGGGTCGACTATGTAGGGTTGATGCATAGGGTACATGGGGTTGATCGCTTGCCAGATGTTGTACATGGGCTGTCATGCACGCCGCCACGATACGGAACCGAGGAAAGTGGGAACGCACCACACGACTAACAGCAACACGGACAAGGAGATCGTTGCAACATACAATGTCTTGTTAGGTATACATGCTTTGAGACACTTGACTATCTACAATGAAGTACATGCCCGTACCAGTCTTGCCCAAATACCACAGGCCATGTAACAGGAAGTCTTTGAGACCTAGACATCGTGGCTCTGGAGAACTGACTTAGCAGACGAGAACCATGGCATTCAGGGATACCATCTGCCCTTCTCCAGTTGATCCACCAACTTCTCGATGAGGTCCCTCTCCTTCTTGTATAAGCGCATCGTCCTCTTCCAAGTTGCGCCGCCTCGCTTGTGTCGATGGATGTTGCCAAGCCAGTGCTCCACATCAACTGAATCGTAGCTTTGTAGAGCCATTCGTACCGCTATGATGAACATGTGTGCGAAGTCGAGCATTGTGACACCGGACGAATTGAGAAAGCTTTGAGCCATGTCCGGGCCTCCAGGTAACCAGATAGCAACAGTGAGCTCGGTGACGGCAGGTGAACAGATTTGGACAGTATTCCAGGTTCGTTTCGACTGGTCGGCGCTCCTAGCATGGACGACAGTCTCGAGGAATGTTCGGATATGTGTGAAGTAGTCGCAGGCCTCCGGGTAGTTGTCGCCAAGAGCGAAGATGAGGTGTTTGCCGCAGCCAGTGAAGACAACTGAGCCTTTTCCTTTCCACGATCGGCGAAGTAGCGGATTCGCACGTGACATGTCGAGCAGAGACTCGTAGGGACGCGAGTCGTAATCGCTGCCGTCGTACATGCGCTCTTCACGGCCCATGTTAGTCGTCAAGCGCATCAACTCTTCATCGCTGTCCAGTCTCTCGAAGTAATCTTGGGTAGCCTGTTTGTATTGACCGCGACGAGACATTGGGTTGTCTGCGAAGAAGGCGCGAAGAGTAGCCGGTGTCACGACTGTCATCTGGCTGATACTCCTAGTATGTCGCGATTGACTCCAGTCTGCAACTAGAGGCTTGCCCAAGTCGGGAAGGCCCGCCCCCAGAAACAGTCGATGGTCTGTCTCCTCTTCGCTCATGTTGTCGGCGACCAAGAAGCACTTCTTCTTAACTGCATTTGATCCCTGCACACAATCTCGCCAGAACTTGGAGACCGCTTGAGCGCTCTTGAGGATATCTCCCGGGCTTAGGTTGCGGAGCACAGTCTCGAGGAGTTCGGTGACGCCCAAGGCCCGGGCGGGATCGCCGTGTGCGAGTGTAGGAGAGTTTATGTCGTCCATATCGATCGTTGTGAGCCTACCGATGGTCGAAAGCGAACGTTCAATAAGGCGCGTAGAGGTTGTATTTTGAGAGGTAAGTCATTAGGCCGTGCGACGCAATCGTTTATGTGGGTTGCCAAGCCTGAGCACGAGCCAGCAAAGTGAAAGATAGCTCGCGAGACAAACCAGGCGTACAGTGAGACTGTTTGTATCAATCCAGACTTGGCTCAGGCTTGGCTCAAGTAGAAGTCACCGACTGGGTCCAGTAGTCTCGTGAGCTCGTTAGCCGCGGCGAGATCTTGTTGGGGGACGTAGAGCGCGTTAGAACGCCCAGCGAATTCGAGCCGCTCGACGAAGTACCTGGCGAGAAGTATCAGAAGATCGTCAACCAGTACACCAGTAGCGCGACGGAAGCTTTTGAAGCGATGGACAAAGTGTACCCGGGTAGAGCGGTTGGAGATCTCCCAGTGCATAACCAAGCTGATGGTGGTGAAAGCGGGATTTGAGAGCAGAGATTTGATCCAACTAGCAGTGGGGCTTCTCTGTACCTGGAACAATATGTCCTCAATCGCTCGCGAGACTAAGGTAGAGGAGAGGCCCAATTTCGAAATGGGTAAGGGGTCCTCCATGAAGACTATTGCATGGGAGCCAAAGCCAGTCCAAAAGAACCCATTTTTAATTCAAAGATTGCTGGCGATGAATGGGTGTATGGCTGATGGACGGACTTGGGTGATAGGCGCTTCCCAGTCCCAACTTCGACTTCCGTGTTTTAACCTTGGGAGCCGATCTTTGCCTGATGGAATCAAAGCTCTGCTGACCGCAGCTGGATCTATGTAGTAGGAGTCCGCAGGAACAAAACATCTGATGGCTGCGAGATTCAGAAAAATAAAAGGTCTGTATTTGTATCCAGGAATAAGGACTCCTCCGCGCCCCTCATGAGATCCATACGCGGGAAAGATATTGCTTAAGGGGAAGTAGAGCTTGCTATCGGCTTCATCTTCTTCGACTCGGTTGGCGTCAAGCAAGAAGATCTGTCTGAGAATGGACGATCTGTTGATGCAGTTATAGAAGGTACTAGACACCATCTGTTTGTTCGACAAAGCATCCGCCGGGCTGAGGTGTTGCAAAATATTCTCGAGAAGTTCCGCGATGCCCAGGGCTTGTTGAGTAGCGGTAAGCGTTGACGCCATCTTGACGGTGGTAATGTGTAGGTGATGAGCTTTACTTTCGACTTCTGTGGATTTTCTGGACGACGTGTCGAGGGCAGGTCGGCACAGGAATGAGAAACTGGAGGCCAGGGAAGAGATTTCAGCACGTCGTAGCTGTGTCATCAGCATACGGTGCGGGTGGCTCCCTCTCGCTACCAGGGAATGTCAACAGGTCTTTCAAACCCGCACAGCTCGCAAAGACGAGCATGCCGCGCGAAACATCGGTAGCGCAGCAATTCGCCATGCGTTGAAAGCGGTAACGATATATTCCACATGGTGAGGCTGGGCAAGAACGCGCTGCGCGAACGCGTAGCGGTCGCGATCATCACTCAAATCGACGCAACATCGTACATGCGCATGAAAGTCGCGATAAAGACGAGGCGGTGATGATTGTATGTTATAGAGGAAGAGATGCGAAGGAGTGGTACGTTCGATCGAATTAAGGTGACGCGATGCACGCGTCTCAGGAATTAGCGCCGGAGTTTTGCCGATCTCCGAACGAAGCCACCAGCTGCGTGCCATCCTCTCCCACCTTCAACCCCCAGCAGTGAGTCTACACCTGCTTCCATCCCCGGTAGTCAATACATGTATCATTCGGGCTAAGCAGATGGTCTCTCTGTTCTACCACCATCGATTACATCCATAATAGGCCATCACGATGTATCGCAGTCTTACAACACCAGCATTACCGCCGTCATCACACCGGCCGCCCATCCCACCATCCCAGCACTGATATCAGCCCCAGCACTATCCCACGGCGTCTGTTCCTCTGCTACACGGCTTCCCTCCACTGTGTTGTTCGCATTCATACACACGAACTCGACGCTGGTCTGCACCAAATTCGAATCTGGGTCAACAAATCGTCCCAGTAGGACGACTGGAATCGTCTGGCGCGTTAAGAGATCGTACGTCTCATTCGCAGGGGCATAGAAGTTATCGGACGGGCTGACGCCTGCGTTTGTCCCGAACGTGTTGTAATTGTCTGGAATTTGCACCTCCTCGGGCATGTTGTTGTAGGCGCACGTGCTGTTGGTCACGTCTTGACGGACCGTGTCTGTGCGAACTTGTCAGCTATATGTACAAAGGCTGCAGGTCTTGAGTCGCAAGTCACGTAATGCTTGTACAGGGACAACGGAAGGAACGTACTGTGTGCACCGCCAAGCAACATTGGGCACGCCTTCTTGAACTCATCTGATACGGACGACCAATCGTTACTAGGACAGCCATACGAGGTATCACTTAGTGCCTCGGTCAGGTGGTCCATGCAGTCGGAGCTGATCACACCGCTACAGCTATTCTCCCCTCCGGCTTCTAACGTCGCATTGATGTTGCTGTACTGATACTTGCAGAGCTCGGTATTGTTGGGCACGTTTCCAGGTACGGAGATGTAAACATGTCCTCTGACATCGTCATAGCGAGATCCGACGATGACAGAGACATACCACGGGTCGTCGCCGGCGTAGGAGGAGTTCCAAGTAAATTCGTACCGGCCGGTCGAGTTCACGGCCGTGAATTCGTCGAAAAAGCCTCGGCAGGAGGAGTTTTGCGCATTGACGACCGCTGTGGTGAGGAGTCCTGATATCGTAAGGAGCAGCAACTTTGGGTTGTCAGAGGTCCACATATTGACGTAGCTTAAGGGTAAAGACGTAGACGTTTGATCGTTTGGACTTGCGAGAATGCATCTATATGTACGTGGCGCGGTTAGGCACCCTATGGGAATGACGTACTAGCCGAGAGTGTGGTTAAAACACACCGATCGACAGAGCTCGGCATGCCTTACCCGTCTTAACGAGTATTGTGTGGCAGTCAATCCATGTCGCAATGAAGTTAACAAATTGCAATTATTTGCGCTGCGCCGGCGGAGAGCAGTGCCCGTAAGCGCTGGGGCCGACTCAATTCTGCGCTAACCGATACTCCGACGGCGCAATAATACTACAACACGAAGGTTTCTCCGAAACAATGCTATACGTAAGGAACCACGATACATTGTTGTCTTATACTAGAAGGAGAACAACAACGACAGCAATATAAGGAAGATATGCCATCCATCAAAACCCAGCAATCAACCTGCTCCTTGCCATGCCGCCTACATCGCTCTTGCGTCTCGGCTTCCGCGGCAGGTCATCGACAATGAAGTCGTCAAGTCCATCTTCATCCTCGTCATCGTTGTGCGCATCCTTCATGTCGTTGGCAACACTCATCTTGACCAACCTCCTATCGCCGGATGATGCCTTGTTGGCGCCATTCTTCCTCGAGCGGGAAGTAGCCGCCGGTGCACGCTTGGATTTGGCCTTCTTGGGGGCAGAAGAGCGACCAGAATCGACGTTATCGCTTCTCTTTCGCTTCCGCTGCTCTTGCTCTTTAGCTTTAGCAGCCTCGTTCTCAGTCCGCTTCTTCTCCCATACCAGCTTCTCGGCCTTGACGCGCGCATCTCGTTTTGCCTTCTTATGCATCTCACGGGTCGCTTGTTGCTGCTTCGCCTCCGCTTCAGCTCGCTTACGCTTCAGTTCCTGGTTGTAAAGCTTTACTTCGCCCTGTGCAAAGTCGGCGGCTCTGAAGCGGCAACCGAGTACCTCCATTAGCTTGGCGTAGGCCTCGTCGTCGATGATCAAGATGTGTACGAGATATGTCTTATCCCCATTGTTGATCTCAAGCCCTCGAATCTGCGCTTCCTCGAGAAGCTCTTGTTGCTTCATTACCTCGTATGAGGGTTTTGCTAGGCGCTTTGGCTCCCTCCATGGGTTGTGCGCAACAGCCATGTACCGATCGATTTCTTGACGCTGTTGCGGGTGACGAGCGACTGTGCGCTGTCGAAGTGACGGCGCCGAAGTTGATGTAGTCTCCGCGACGGTACGCTTTCGCGCAGTCGCTGACCTGACCTGGGTTGTATTCTTTTTAACGGATGGTTCCACGCCATTGATCTCTGCGATGAGCGATGTAAACATCTTGCTAATGTGAAAGATTAGCTGAGAAGGAGGAGTGTTTGTTGTTACGGCGACTGGATTGTTGAAAGTAATCCAAGAGGTTCAGAAGCGGTCAGTTGAAAAGGAGAGGCAAGTGGCCGGCGAAGAAGGAAGAGCGTGCATTCATTGGGAATAGCTCTCACTCAGATTAGTGGATGCAGGTGATGTGAGACCAAGTCTCTGGTAGTGAAAGTGAAAGTACCACGTTCGGAGAGTACGGCAGAGCACGAGAGAAGGAAAAGTGGGGAGAACATCTTCACAGCGTGGACAATACTGTAGTCATCAACGGCATTGTAAGAGGTCTGGCAGTAACATTGGTTGAGTGAAGACGACTTCCTTGGCGAAACTGTGGGACGACTACACCAACACCAATGGGTTTGCTGCGATGACCCACCTGAACTCCAAAACAAGCGGTTCACCTTCAAGCCCCTGATCTTTCACCATTTCAGTACACCACCTGACCTCCCTCCTGCGAAGCGGCGACAGCAATATCCATAGGTTCACCTTCATCCTCCTCCTCATACGCCCTACACTGGGCGATCCATGCCCTCCTGTCTTGCTCCTCCTCCACCCTCCTCTGCTCCTTCCCCTCCTTCCACGCCCTCCTCTCCTCAGCCATGACACACACCAATCTGATCCTCAGTCCCCATTCACTCAAGCTCTTTTCCTCTCCCTCGTCGAGGTGTTCTCGTTTGAGGAGTTCATGCTGCATTTGCAGCTTCGTCATTTCGTTCCAGCGCGACAGGCGCGACAGTGTGGCGCCTTGGTGGTAGTATAGTGTGTCTGCTAGATGGTGCAGACTCACGCCGCGGCGCCGTTGTTGCATCAGGATGCGATGTTGAGCGGGGTGAAGCGTCGCGAAGACGGCTTGTAGAGTGCGGAAGGGGAGGAACTTGAAAGCGAGTTTGATGAGCTTTTCGGGTGCGAGTCCGTGGACGGTTGATAGGCGTTTGCAAGACATGTTGTGGTTTTGGGTTGTGCTTGCTTTTGTTGTGAATGTGGTTGTGTGTTGCAAGAAGAGTTTGGAATAGTATGTTTTTGGGCTTTGGGACATGTGTGGATGGAGTTGAATGGAAGGAAAGGGGGAGCAGGCGATGTGAGTTTATATACTATCTGAAGACCATTGTAGAAGAGAAATGGTATCGCGTGCGTCCCGTGTTTGCGCATCCAAAACATGAGCAGATAAACTCACCCTGACCATGTGACCTTGTACCTCTACCAGTAGTAAGTATCCTTATTCCTCTTAGACAGCCAGTCGCAAGTCCGAAGAATAATCCAACGTATCAGTGCAAGACACGCAGTGACTCACAATGCGTAGCGTTGAGCCAAGGTGAGGATGGTTATTCGGTTCAGGCTCCTGCTACCAGACAATAACTACACTAGTCTATTTTGCTAAGGCTGACATATGGTTCACCATACGAGACCATGGTCGCCAAAGGGATGTAGTCTTCGTGTATCGCACTAAGCCTTTCGGAAAGGCAGCGTATAGAACTGCTGCTAATGTTGATGTTCAGCGTAATGTGCTCTCGGTCATTACCTCCGTACGCGAACAGATGACCCGCTCAAGCTTAGCGAATTGAGATTGCGATCACGAGGCCTACCCTGCAGCTTGTTCTCTTGCTATTTCTAATCCCCATAGTCTGGTAGGAGTACGCTGATATCAGTGTTGGCCAATTCTATTGCGAGGTCAGAGGAACGCAATGCTGGTTGGATGCCGACAATGATTTTTGGATTCCTCCGAACCCAGTGTTTCTCTTTTGTCGCCAAACATTCATCTGGAGAATGCATCCAGGGATTTCAAAGTCTTTACTGACCTTCATGTAGCAGTCTAATGCAGCGGAATTGGGTGGCCACATCGAATGCTGTCAATCGTCGCTGAGCTACTGGAGATATTTTTTGACGTGTCGTGTTTCCGACTATCGCCTTTTGACATCGGAAGCATTTCGCTTAGAATTTGATATATGGGTCGCATGCCGTCAAACGTGGTGTAAGTTCCGCGTTGTCGGAAAACTGCTGTCTGCCAACCGTGGTACGCCCGAGCGTCGGCAAATTTTGCTCTTCGTACACGAGGCTTTCTGTTCGTTTCGAACGTTCGAAAGCGGTGGTAATGCGTGTGAGCGACTCAAATAAGAAGATAGGAGAATGCGTAGTGATCTATCGTGAGCCTTGTCACTTCGCTATGCTGTCGGCGCTTCCACCCTTGGAACGCAAATCATACGTCTTGTCGACTGCTATAAAGCGTCTTTGTGCACGTTTCCTCACGGCTTCCTCTTCCCGTTCCGCTTCTTTGCGTTTAGCGTCGAGACGTTCTTGTTCGAGAGCTTTGAGATACTCTACCTTTCTGAAAGCTGAGGGCCAACCATACTCTTTCAACAAGCGCTTGGGTAGCTGTTCATTTGCTTGATGAGTCTTTGGGTCAGTTTCGCCGGGAGGATCGCACTCACCTTTGCATTGTTGTCTCGATGATCCACCATCCCGTTGTACCATGCATAGCTACCTCGCGTCAATGGTACAGGAACGGTGACCAAGGTTTGGATCTCGTCGTAGAGCTCATCGAAGTACTGCTGAACCTCTCGAGGCTTTGCGGCCTGCCGCCAAAACTGGTCATCTGGTGCACTACGGTCTACAATGAACGGTCCCATGGGCCAGATTATCCCTAGTGAAACCTGTCAATATCCGGTGATGCACGTTGTATGCGGCTCATACCTTGGTCCGTATCTATCATCCACACTGTCGCTTCGTTGCCCTGGCTCAACGGTATCATTCCAGCAGGTATTTCCTGCTCCTCCCCGCATGGCGACATAAGCCTGATAGCTTTCTTTTGGTGCGCATCTTTCAGCCAGCCATAATTGCGAAGGTAATTGCATACTTCCGTTACAATGTAGACCTCGTGTTTAGAGTCACCCATATTCTTGCTCAGATAAGGCAAGTGACGCAAGAGATCAATGATTCGGTCCGACCGTTTCCACTCTTGTAATGTGTCAACAGCGAGCTACTCATCAGTCCAACCTTCAGGCGGCGGGCGGAGGATCGTGTCCGGGTCGAGGTAGGCCATGCGCACGAGCAAATCATAGTGCCTCTCGATGCAACTGACGACTATATCGCGATCGTAAGGCATGGTGTGGATGATGGAGTTGTAGTGTAACGCTAGCCAACTGGAACGTGGCTAGATCAATTCTACCCGTGGTCCGCCTGAACATCGGCAAAAGTTGCCGCCGACGACCTCGGTCTGTTTGTCCTGTTTGCACGCGACGGCCTAACTTTATGGCCAGACAGCAACACTGAAACACTCCAACCCATAAGACAACATACGCCCAACTCTCTCCAAGCTAACCACATAATAATTAAAACACTTTCACGCAACCGCCATATCGCCGACATCCTCGAAACCGTCCCTTTCGCCGAAACCACCAGACCAGCGGTCAACGCCGCATTCAAACGGACCTCACGAGCGGGCGGACAAGACACAGGGAGAACAACATGGGCGGCTACTTATCGACGTTTACAAAGCTGATATGGGCAAAGAAGGAGATACGGATATTGATTCTGGGGCTGGTATGGACACTTCAGCGTAGCCAGTATGAAGGCATGGTGCTGATTACAAATGCAGGATAACGCTGGAAAGACGACGTTACTATACAGACTGAAGGTACGCGATATCCAAGGAGGAAAGAAAGGAGGCATGCGAATATGGAAACAACATGCATCCTGGGTCTGGACACGAGGTATACGGAGGCTAATAACCCCTCCAGATCGGCGAGGTAGTCACAACGATACCAACAATAGGCTTCAACGTCGAATCCGTCACATACAAGAACCTCAATTTCAACGTCTGGGTAAGTTCACCTCCCTCCCAATCACCCACAACCACCGTCTAACACTCTACCCCCCAGGACCTCGGCGGCCAAACCTCCATCCGCCCCTACTGGCGCTGCTACTACGCCAACACCGCCGCCGTAATCTTCGTAATCGACAGCACAGACATCGAGCGCCTCACCACCGCTAGCGAAGAACTGCGCGCCATGCTCAACGAAGAAGAGCTACGCGACGCCGCCCTCCTCGTCTTCGCAAACAAACAAGATCAACCGGGTGCAAAGGGCGCGGGCGAGATCAGCGAGGCGCTCAAGTTGGGGGAACTCAAAGATCGGAATTGGAGTATTGTGGCTTGTAGTGCGGTGGATGGACGGGGTGTCCAGGAGGGTATGGATTGGCTGGTGGGGAATGTTGGGGAGCAGAGTTAGGAGGGGATGGAGGGGATATGAGGATATACGTGCGATGGGGATGAGGACGAGACGGGAGCGGGGACATATGACGCGGCACATACGCGTCAGAACGGATTATTATACCAGCATAATGGCGTCTCGGCGCTAGGATTGTGAATACAGGGTGGGGAGTCAACGTCAGTAATTGCCTGCGCGTTCTTGATGTCGATGGAACTGGAGATGCATTATATCGTGTGACGACGCGTCTAATAAACCTCCCACGTCAGATCTCTACCTGGTCTCAGCCGCCCTTCAGTCCAATCCTTGCCAAAGACGTACGCGCTGCTGATCTCTTCCTCGTCGATGCCCAAGTGATCTTCGCCATCTCTTCCTTGAAACCAGCCCAACGCGTACGTCTTCCCACTCTTCTCGAGGTGCTTCGTCATCTCCCTTGAGTTCAGCTTTTCCGTGTCAATGAAGCTGAAGAGCATCTTGGACTGGTGGATGAAAGCGAGGACAGAGGCCATGGTGCCGATTTCTCTGGGCATGAACTTCTGACTGCGCCTCGCATAGGTGAGAAGAGCGATGCCGATGAGATAGATCAGGATGAGCATGGTGAGCGTTAAGCTCGACCAGAAACTGCGAAAGGTTTGCTCCGTGTTATAACGATCAGACGCATCGTCGTTGCTGCCGTCATGGTCGTCGTCAGACTTTTGGCCGCCGAATCCGGGCATAAATTTGTTGCCATCGACGCTGATTGAGGTCACGCAGACCGTTAGGATCTCCGCAAAGATGGATCCAAAAGCGACGAGCATGACAAGGTAATGCCCATTGAAGAAAGCTTCGAAGGGCAGCCAAAGAGGATTCGTACCAGCATAGTCGAGTGTAAGAGTCTTGGCTGGAGCGTGTCGCAGAGAAAGGATATAGAAAGGTTGAAGCATGCGAACGTCGCTGTTCATGGTGTTCCAGAGTATGCGGATGACAGTTGCTAGGCCCGTCATCATCCAGGGCACCTTCTGTGTGGCTTTACTCGCCTCTTTGACGAACGTGAAGACCGGCACCGCAACGGTGAACAAGACGAGAAAGCCAATAAAAGGCGCACCCGCCCAAAGACGAAGCATGAGCGGCCTGGGATCGGAACCGTGTTCGGGAATCTTTTCCTTGCTCTTCGTTATGTATTCTCCTTGCCAGAGTGAGCTTTTGTGCAAGATGTATCGTCGTTGGCGAAGCTGCTTATGTATCTGAGGCAAGGAAGCCTGGTCGAGCCCCTTGAAGTCCGTAAGAATATGACTTTTCGTAGCCATGGCTGCGATACCCGCGATACCCTTGGGGTCCGACTGCAAGCCGCTCTTCCTTTGCATTGCGTACATTAGCGCTCCGCCACAGGCTGCCACAACTAAGAGGCACGCGGAAAGCGCTCTAGACCAGGCCGGTTCGACTCTCACAGCCTTCCAGCCATTAAGCTTACGGTCCTTTTCTGGTGGCCACATAGTCATAGAGGCACTCTGCAAGACGGGTACAAGGCTACTAGCGACCAAGGTACCCAGCGAGCTGTAGATGACGGCGTACTGTCGGTGACGCAGTGCTCTTAGCGGTACTAAGAAACTCAAGAAGGTGAGATAGTCCATGTTAAGCGATTCTCCCGCAGTTGCGCCTGTCTTCTTGGATAGCTGGTAGAATGGCTCCAGACGTTTCACCTCGAAATCCGACATTTGCCAGAGGACGCCGTAAAAGACTGAAATGATGATGGGCGCGTACTGCCAGGTGAAATATTGCGTGACAGTCAAGTCGCCGACTTTCACGAAATGCCACAACCCGCCTTTCTGAGGATCTGCTTCGACATCGCGTAAGGAAATTTGGCATAAGTATTCTTGAACGCCAGCGAGTACAAGTGCAAGAACTGTGAGCATAAGGATCCACCACGAGCTCATAGTAAGGGGTCGCCATGCAGGCATCTGGGGATCTGCATGCGTGTTAGATGCTATCTCTAGAGACATACATGTGTATGGGAAACTTGCCTTCAGGAAAGAAGTAGCTAGTCTGTGCACCACTGCTGATGAGACCGGCCTCGGCGGTCAGATTTCTCATAGAATCGAAGTCGCGAGCAACTCCTGTGAATTCGCTGATATCGACTGGAACATCTGCTGCAACAGCAACGACCTTGCCGGTATTTTCAGCCTCGTCTTGCGCTTTTTTGGCCTGCTCGT
>Ga0265798_10009582_pt1 | contig 12091 bp, 12 predicted proteins | sample P3T30metagenome_FD_192430 | JGI IMG/M metagenome (GOLD analysis project Ga0265798, IMG submission 192430) | Plant litter microbial communities from East Loma Ridge, Irvine, California - P3 T30 | ecosystem: Environmental > Terrestrial > Plant litter > Unclassified | place: USA: California... | reverse complement strand
CCTCGTTCGCGCTGAGCAGCCGGGCCCGGCCGCCGTGGTCGCTGGCCTGCCCGCCGTCCTCGTAGTGCAGCGTGAAGCCGATGCGGCCGGCGAGTCGCTCGACGGCCTCCTGGAAGGTCGTGTGGTCGACCTTCTGCACGAAGCTGAAGACGTCGCCGTCCTCCCCGCAGCCGAAGCAGTGGTACCGCCCCACCTGCGGCCGCACGTGGAAGCTCGGGGTGCGCTCGTCGTGGAACGGGCACAGCCCCTTGAGCGAGCCCACTCCCGCGCCCTTCAGCGTGACGTGGTCGCCGACGACGTCGGCGATGTTCGTGCGCGACCGGACCTCGTCGATGTCGTTGCGTTGGATGAGGCCGGCCACCGGACGATCCTAGGCCGCGCCGCCCGGGGCCGCGCTGGGCGCGGTCGCCGCGGACGCGATCGGGGCCTGGGGAGGAGCGGCGGCCGCCGGGACGCTCGGGTCGACGAGCGGCGTGGCGCCCACGCCGACCAGCCGGTCGTGCCAGGAGGTGGCGCTCTGGTCGGTCAGCGAGGCGACCTGGTCGACGACCACGCGCCTCCTGCCCGCGTCGTCGGCGGCCTCGCGCCAGTCGAGGGCGAAGCCCGGGTCGAGCTCGGACGGACCGCGACGCCAGAGCTCGTCGGCCAGCTCCGTGAGCACCTCGCGCTGGCGCTCGTAGAGCGGACGCCTCGTGCCCTGCGTCATGACGAACGCGGCGACGATGCCCTTGAGCGCCGCGATCTCGCCGATGACCTCGGGCGAGACGACCACGCTGGCGCCGAACCGCACGATGGACTCCTGCGCGTACGACTCCCGGGTCGCCTGTGTGGCCGAGGCCGCGAACCGCCCGATCAGCTGGCTCGTGAGGTCCTTGAGCCGTGCCTGGTCGAGCCGGCCGCCGTCGTAGCCGTCGAGCCAGGAGGGCAGCGCCGTCAGACGGTCGAAGGCCTCGTCGAGCTCCTCGTGGCTGAGCTCGCCCCCCACCCAGGCGTGCATCGACGACACGAGCGACTCGTGGTCGACCTTCGCGCCGAGCGCCGCGACGTCGATGTAGCCGTTGACGACGGCGTCCTCGAAGTCGTGGACCGAGTAGGCGATGTCGTCGCTGAGGTCCATGACCTGGGCCTCGATGCAGCGCCGCCGACGGGGCGCGCCCGCCCGGAGCCACTCGAAGGCGTCGGTGTCGTCGTCGTAGAAGCCGAACTTGGTCCGCCCGCCCGGGTCGGGGATGCCCTGCGCGGCCGGCCACGGGTACTTGCAGCTCGCGTCGAGGCTCGCCCGCGTGAGGTTGAGGCCGTAGCTGCGTCCCGAGGCGTCGATCACCTTCGGCTCGATGCGCGTGAGCAGCCGCAGGGTCTGCGCGTTGCCCTCGAAGCCGCCGATGCCGGCGGACCAGTCGTTGAGGGCCTTCTCGCCGTTGTGGCCGAAGGGCGGGTGCCCGAGGTCGTGGGCGAGGCACGCGGTGTCGACCACGTCGGGGTCGAGCCCGAGGCTCGTCGCCAGCTCGCGGCCCACCTGAGCGACCTCGAGCGAGTGGGTGAGCCGGTTGCGGGCGAAGTCCAGGCCCGCCGTCGGACTGAGCACCTGGGTCTTCGCCGCCAGGCGGCGCAGGGCGCTCGAGTGCAGGAGGCGCGCGCGATCACGGGCGAAGTCGCTGCGCCGGCTGGAGTGCTGCTCGGGCAGCCAGCGCTCGGAGTCGGCGGGGTCGTAGCTGACGCTCGGGGCGGGGTGCACGCGGGCCTCTCGGGACGGGACGGACGGGTCGACGGGGTCAGCCACCGCTGTGGTGCAGCTCTGCGGCGGTCAGCTCGGCGCGGAACGCCTCGTCGAGCTCGCGGCTCTCGAGCCACCGGTCGGGCAGCGACGGGCGCTTGGGGCTGCCCGCCCGGCCTCGCGGCCCCTCGGCGTCGGCGCCGGGGTAGGCCTGCTCGCCGTCGAGCGTGGCCAGGAGGTCGTCGATCTGCTGCAGCGAGTCCACCATCGCCAGGGCCGCGCGCACGTCGCCGCCCACCGGGTAGCCCTTGAAGTACCAGGCCACGTGCTTGCGGATGTCGCGGCAGGCGTGCGGCTCGTCGCCCTCGTAGAACTCCACGAGCAGCTCGGCGTGCCGCCGGAAGGCCCGGGCCACCTCGCCCAGGGTCGGCTCGGCCTTCTGCTCCTCGCCGCGGAAGGCCGCCGCGAGGTCGCCGAACAGCCACGGACGGCCCAGGCAGCCACGGCCCACGACGACGCCGTCGCAACCGGTCTCGTCGACCATGCGGAGCGCGTCGGCCGCCGACCAGATGTCTCCGTTGCCGAGGACCGGCACGCTCGTCACGGCCTCCTTGAGCGTCGCGATGGCCGACCAGTCGGCGGTGCCCGAGTAGAAGTCGGCCGCCGTGCGGGCGTGGAGGGCGATGCTGGCCACTCCCGCGCCCTCGGCGGCGCGCGCCGCCTCGAGGTAGGTCAGGTGGTCGGCGTCGATGCCCTTGCGCATCTTGACCGTGACGGGGACGTCGCCGGCGGCACGCACGGCCCCCTCGACGATCGCCCGGAAGAGCGAGGTCTTCCAGGGCAGGGCGGAGCCGCCGCCGCGACGCGTCACCTTGGGCACGGGGCACCCGAAGTTGAGGTCGATGTGGTCCGCGCGGTCCTCGGCGACGAGCATCGTCACCGCCTCGGCGACCGTGCCCGGCTCGACACCGTAGAGCTGGATGCTGCGAGGCGTCTCGCTCTCGTGGTGCTGGATGAGGCGCATCGACTCCGGAGTGCGCTCGACGAGCGCGCGGCTCGTGATCATCTCGCTCACGTACAGGCCCGCGCCGTACTCGCGGCACAGCCTGCGGTACGCGGTGTTGGTGATGCCGGCCATCGGCGCGAGGACGACCGGGCTCGCGACCTCGATCGGGCCGATGGTCAGGCCGGGGGCGGGCAGCGTGGTCATGGACATCACTAGCATCTTACGCGTGAGCACCGACGTCCCCGAGGGCACCCAGCGCGTGGTCGACGACGCCAGGAGGCGCGGCCTCGACCTCGAGATCGTGGAGCGCCCCGAGGCGGGCAGCCTCGCCGAGGCGGCCGAGCTCCTCGGCGTCGAACCGGGCTCCCTCGTGAAGTCCCTCGTCGTGCGGCGGCACGACGGCTCGTACCTCTTCGCGCTCGTCCCCGCCGGCAGACAGCTCTCCTGGGCCCGCCTCCGCGCCGTCGTCGGGGTCGACAAGCTGTCGCTGCCCTCGCCCGAGCTGGCCCTCGAGGCGACCGGGCACGTCCGCGGCACCATCACCCCGCTCGGGAGCACCACGGCCTGGCCCGTCTACGCGGACCGTCGCATCACCGGGCGCATCGCCCTCGGGGCCGGCGGACCCGGGCGCAGCGGGTTCGTCGACGCCGAGGCCCTGCTGACGTCGCTCGACGCCGTCGTCGCCGACGTCACCGACCCGGCGCGCTGAGGGGGGCGGGCGCCGCCGCGGCGTCCGGGGCGGGGTCGACCCGCGACTCCTGCGCCTCGGGGGCGGTGCCGGGCACGAGGCACGCGTCGCCCTCGCAGGCGACCGCGTCGAGGTCGCCGAGCATCGTGAAGGCCGGGCCCGTCACGCGGACGCCTCGTCGCGGACCCGCTCGAGCACCTGGACGAACGTCTCCGGGGCCTGGGCACCCGAGACTCCGTACCGGCCGTCGAGCACGAAGAACGGCACGCCGGTGATCCCGAAGGCCTGCGCCTGCGCCTGGTCCGCACGGACGTCGTCGAGGAACGCGTCCGACTCGAGCGTCGCCACGACCTCGTCACGGTCGAGCCCGACCTCGACGGCGAGGTCGGCCAGCTCGGCGATCCGGCCGACGTGCCGGCCCTCCTCGAAGTACGCGCTGAGCAGCCGTTCCTTCATCTCGAGCTGGAGGCCGTGGGCCTTCGCCAGGTGCAGCAGGCGGTGCGCCGTCACCGTGTTCGTGTGCTGCAGGCTCTCGAAGTCGTACGCGAGGCCCACCTCGGCGGCACGGCCGGTCACCATCTCGAGCATCTGCCGCACCTGCGCCTCGGGCATGCCCTTGTGGCGGGCGAGGTAGGCGACCTCGTCGCCCTCGAAGTCCTCGGGGGTGTCCGGCGAGAGCTCGAACGAGTGGTACTCGACCTGCACGTCGAGCTCGGGCAGACGGCGGACCGCCTCTTCGAAGGTGCGCTTGCCGATGAAGCACCAGGGGCAGGCGATGTCCGACCAGACGTCGACCTTCACGGTCGTGGCGGTCGCGGGCGAGGCAGTCGTGGTCACGGTGCGTCCAACCGGTGCTCGGCCGCGGCCATTCCCGCCGGGTCCGGCCGTCCCGCCGCTCGCCGTCCGTCCGGCGCTCGTGCCGTCGTGCCGTCGTGCCGCCGTGCCGCCGTGCGCTCGTGCCGTCGTGCCGTCGTGCCGTCGTGCCGCCGTCCGGTCCCTCCGCCGCGTCGGCAACTCCTCACCCCTGCCGGGCGCGGCCGCGCAGGCGCCACGGCCTCTTGCCCCGGGGACCGAGCACGCGCCACCGTGAGGAGTTGCCGACCGGGCGGGCGGGCCTCCGGCGCGAGCACGTGCCGTGGTCGCGGAGGACGACGTCGAGAGTGGCCGCGATGCGACCCCACTCGTCTCGCACGAGGGAGTACGAGACGCGCACCGGCACCAGTGACTCCCCCAGCATCGTGAGGTCCTTCGAGCGGTCGGCCTCGAAGCTCGACTCGTGGGTCGCGCGACCGTCGAGCTCGAGCCCTATGACCCCGTCCACGACGACGTCGACGCGCTGGCGCTCACCGACCCGTCCCTGCACCTCGACCTCATGACCTCGGCGCCGCAGCCGGACGAGCGCGACCACCTCCAGGAAGCTCTCGCACCTCTCCTCCACCCACTCGGCGAGCTCGGCCGCGTCGGCACGGCGCGCGCCGAGGGCATCGCGGAGATCCTCACGGGCGACGACCCCTTCCCTCACGGCCCACGTGGCGACGGCGACGGCGTCCTCGAAGGCCAGCTCGTCGACCATCCGGGCCAGGGCGTCGAGGGGGTCGACGGACCAGGGCGTGCCCCGCGCCACCACGTCGGGCCCGTCCCAGACGACCGTCGCACCTCGCCGCCTCCGGAGGCGCGACGCTCCCTGCGGCACCGACACCGTGACCGGGGGTCGCCTCCACATCCACGCCCCGAGCTGGTGCAGCGCCGCGGCGCCCGAGAGCCTGCCTCCGACCGACACCGCCACGAACCGCGGGTCGGACGCGTGCCACGTGGAGTACCACCCGCGCCGAGGCCTCCGGACCCCGCCCCACCGCACGGCGGCCGTGAGGTGCCTGTCCGTGGCCCCTGCTGCCACCAGGTCTCGCTTGTGCAGGAGCCCGCCCGCCTCGTCCACCCACTGCCTGATCGTCGTCATGGCGGCGAGCCTGACCGCGCCGGGCGGGCTGAGGGCCGCCCGGCCGGCCGCCGGTGCAGAGCTGCCCGTCGTGCCGGCCTGTGGAGGTCGCCCGTCCACCACCCCTCTGTCGGCAACTCCTCACGGGTGCGCCGGTGCAGGGCGACACGCCGGGCCAGGCCTTCGCCGGTGCACCGGTGAGGAGTTGCCGACGGCGGGGGCGAGAGCCGTCGGGACGCCGTCGAGCGGCGGCGAGGGCTACACCCTGAGAGCCGGTCCGGCCGGGGCCTGCCGGGCAGAGGCCCGGGGTCAGGCCCCCAGCAGCTGCTCGGCCAGGTAGGCGCGCAGCTCGGCGAGCGGCATGCGCGTCTGCTCCATGGTGTCGCGCTCGCGCACGGTCACGGCGTCGTCCTCGAGCGAGTCGAAGTCGACGGTGACGCAGAAGGGCGTGCCGATCTCGTCCTGGCGACGGTACCTGCGGCCGATGGCGCCGGCGTCGTCGAAGTCGATGTTCCAGTACTTGCGGAGGTCGGCGGCGAGACCACGGGCCATCGGCGACAGCTGCTCGTTGCGGCTGAGCGGCAGCACGGCCACCTTGACCGGCGCGAGCCGACGGTCGAGCTTGAGCACGGTGCGCTTGTCGACGCCGCCCTTGGCGTTGGGTGCCTCGTCCTCGGTGTAGGCGTCGACGAGGAACGCCATGAGCGACCGGGTCAGGCCGGCCGCGGGCTCGATGACGTAGGGGGTCCAGCGCTCGTTGGCGGCCTGGTCGAAGTACGAGAGGTCCTTGCCGGAGGCCTCGGCGTGGGTGCGCAGGTCGTAGTCGGTGCGGTTCGCGATGCCCTCGAGCTCGCCGAACTCGCCGCCCGCGAAGCGGAACCGGTACTCGATGTCGACGGTCCGCTTCGAGTAGTGCGACAGCTTCTCGGCGGCGTGCTCGTAGAGGCGCAGGTTGTCGGGGTCGATGCCGAGGTCGACGTACCACTGGTACCGCTGGTCGATCCAGTACTGGTGCCACTCCTCGTCGGTGCCGGGGCGGACGAAGAACTCCATCTCCATCTGCTCGAACTCGCGCGTGCGGAAGATGAAGTTGCCGGGCGTGATCTCGTTGCGGAAGCTCTTGCCGATCTGGCCGATGCCGAACGGGGGCTTGATGCGCGACGACTGCAGGATGTTGTCGAAGTTGGTGAAGATGCCCTGCGCGGTCTCGGGGCGCAGGTACGCCATGCCCTGCTCGTTGTCGACGGGCCCGAGGAAGGTCTTGAGCAGGCCGGAGAAGTTCTGCGGCTCGGTCCACGAGCCGGGCTGCCCGGTGTCGGGGTCGCGCACGTCGGCGAGGCCGTTCTCGGGCGGGTGGCCGTGCTTGGCCTCGTAGGCCTCGAGCAGGTGGTCGGCGCGGTAGCGCTTGTGGGTGTGCAGCGACTCGACGAGCGGGTCGCTGAAGACCTCGACGTGGCCGGAGGCCTCCCACACCTGGCGCGGCAGGATGACTGCCGAGTCGAGCCCGACGACGTCGTCGCGGCCCTGCACCATCGTCTGCCACCACTGGCGCTTGATGTTCTCCTTGAGCGCGACGCCCAAGGGGCCGTAGTCCCAGGCCGAGCGGGAGCCGCCGTAGATCTCGCCCGACTGGAAGACGAACCCGCGGCGCTTGGCCAGGGCGATGACGGAATCGAGACGGTTGGGTGCTGCCACTGGTGCTCCGATGGGTCGATGCCCGAGCTGGGTGCCCGGTCGGTCACGTACGCCGCGAGTCTATCGGCCGGGCTCGGCACCCCCCGTGCCCCGGGCGCAGGAGCCGCGCCTCGGCCCCGCCCCGCCGGTCACGCCCGGCCCCGCCCAGGGAGGGCCGCGACCGCACGTTCGACGTCGTCCTCGTCGTTCCACAGGTGGAACGCGACCCGTGCCCGCCCCGCCCGGCCGGAGGCCGTGAGCCCGGCCGCCGTGAGCGCCGCGAGGTCGGCCCCCTCCGGGTCGGGCCAGGTCACGATGGACCGCCGCTGCGGCTCGAGGCCGAGGCCGTCGCAGAGCGCGGCCGCGAGGTCCCCGAGCCGGCTCCAGGCGTCGCCCACGTCGAGGGACGCGAAGGCCTCGAGGGCGGGCAGGGCGCCGGCCCACGCCTGCCAGGCGGGCGAGACGTCGTGGGCCCGCGCGTCGGGGGCGAGGTGCATCTCCGGCCCGTAGCAGCTCGACCACACGTCGTCGCCGGCGTACCAGCCGGCCTGCACGGGGCGCACGAGCGCCAGGGCGCGGTCCGAGAAGGTGGTGAAGCCGACGCCGCGGGGGCAGCAGAGCCACTTGTAGGCGTGGCAGACGGAGACGTCCCAGCGCGAGGCGTCGAGCGGGAGCACGCCGGCCGCCTGCGTGACGTCGCAGAGGGTGAGCGCGCCGTGCCGGGCGGCGGCGGCCTCGATCGCCGCGGAGTCGGCGACGTCGCCGGTGGCGGACTGGACCGCGGACCAGGCGACCAGCCAGGTCGAGGGGCCGACGGCCTCCGGCAGCTCGGCGAGGGGGACGTGGCGGACCGTGACGCCCCGGTGCGCCTGCACGAGGAACGGCCAGACGAGCGAGCTGAAGTCGCCCAGCGGCAGGACGACCTCGGCGCCGTCGGGGACGGAGGCGGCGACGGTGGCGACCGCCGCCGAGGTCTGCCCGGCGAGGGCGACCCGGTCGACGGGCACGCCGACGAGTCGGGCGTACGCCTCGCGTCCGCGCTCGACGACGGCGCCGTAGGCGGTCGGCGAGGCCGCGCCCGCGGACCACTCGTCGAGGTCCCGGCGCTGGGCCTCGACGCTCGCGCGCAGTGGCAGGCCGAGCGTGCACGCCGCGAGGTAGCCGGGGGTCGGCGCCCACAGGCCGTGCGCCTCGGCGGCGGTGAGCAGGGGTGCGGTGGTCATGCTCCCCAGGCTGCGCCGAGCCGCTCCATCACACAACCACCAGCACGGCATGGATCCCATAAGCTGCCGTGATGGACGACGAGCTCGACCTGCAGACCCTGCGCCTCGTGCGCGCCCTGGCCGACACGGGGACCCTCACCGCCGCGGCCGCCCGGCTCGGCTACAGCCAGCCGGCGGCGAGCCAGCAGCTGCGGCGCGCGGAGCAGCGCGCCGGGCACCCGCTCGTGGCGCGGTCGGGCCGGTCCCTCGCGCTCACCGAGGCAGGTCGGCGGCTGGCGGACCACGCCGTCCACGTCCAGGCCGCCCTCGACGCCGCGCGGCAGGACCTCGACGACCTCGCCGGGCTCACGAGCGGACGGGTCCGGGTGGCAGGGTTCCCCAGCGCGTCGTCGACCCTGGTGCCGGCGGTCTTCTCCCGGCTCGGCGCGGACCACCCCGGACTCCGGCTCGAGTACCTCGAGGCCGAGCCCCCCGAGGCGCTGGCCGCCCTGCGCGCGGGCACGGTCGACGTGGCGCTCACCTTCAGCCACGCGGGCGCGTCGTCGCCCCAGGAGAGCGACGACCTGCTGGCGCGCACCCCGTTCGTCGACAGCACGGTGCTCGTCCTGCCCGGCGGGCACCCCTTCGAGCAGGGCGACGACCTCGCCGGGCTCGCCGACGAGCGCTGGATCGCCGGCTGCCCGCGGTGTCGAGGGCACCTCCTCGACGTGGCCGCCGGGGCGGGCTTCGTGCCCGAGATCGTCCTCGAGACCGACAACGCCCTCGCGGTGCTGGGCATGGTGGCGGCGGGGCTCGGCACCGCCCTGCTGCCCGGGCTCGCGCTCGTGAGCGCGGCGGTCCCGGCGGGCGTGCGGCTCGTCCCGCTCGGCGACGAGCACGCCCGACGCGTCCACGTGGTCCACGCCCGCGGGGCACGCCGCGTCCCGAGCGTGCGCGCGGTCGTGGCGGCGGCGAGCTCCCTCGATCCCCGGGACCACGGACTCCGGCCCGCTCCCTCCACGCCTCCGCCGGAGCAGCCGGCAGACAGCGGCGGGGACGTCGGCTCCGTGGTCGGGGCCCCGGGCTAGGCTGTCCCGACCGGACCCGGAAGGCCCCTCCCCGTGCGCTCTCGCCTGCTCGCCACGCTCGCCCTCACCGCGACCACGCTCGTCGCCCTGACGGCGTGCTACCCCGACGTCAGCGAGCTCACGCCCGTGGCGGGACAGGGCTCAGGAGGCGCGGCCACGTCCGCCCCGCAGCCCCAGGTCACGCCCGACCCGGGCACCGGCGGGGCGGCCCCGACCGACCTCGTGCCCGACGGCGAGCTGCTCAACCAGGTGAACTACCAGGACCTCACGATCTTCGTGTACCGCGTGGGCCAGCTCACCACCACGGAGCCCTCGATCTACGCCCGACCGGACGGCACCGACCCCTACCCTCCCGGCACGACGGTCGAGGCGACGGCCTACGTGCTCGTGAACAACTCGGACCAGCGGCTCGACCTCACCGACCTCAGCGCCGACTACTCGTCGTACGGCAACGATCTCGCGCAGCAGGACGTCTTCGCCGGGCAGGACCTCCTCACGCAGCTGGGGTACACCACCGAGCTCGGCACGCAGTTCCCCGCCGACGCGTCGACCTGGGCGCTGCTGCCGGGCGAGTCCGTCGTCTTCGGCAACGCCTGGTTCCACCGCGCGAGCGACGGCCCGCTCACGCTGCAGTTCCTCTGGCCGGCGGAGCGGATCTTCCTGGGCGCGAACGTCCAGTTCTGACCCGGGCCGCCGAGCCGCGTGGCACCGGCGCCGGCCACAGCCGTCGCGCTCGACCTCAGGCCGAGGGCGCCGAGTGCGCCCCGGGCGCGTCGACCGCTCCCCCGAACCTCCTGGTGCGTCGGGCGTAGAGCTCGATCGCCTCCCACAGGTCGGTGCGCGTGAAGTCGGGCCAGAGCCGGTCGAGGAACACCATCTCGGCGTAGGCGGACTGCCAGAGCAGGAAGTTGCTCGTCCGCTGCTCCCCCGAGCTGCGGACGAAGAGGTCGACGTCGGGCAGGTCGGCGGTGTACAGCCGCCGCTGGATCAGCTTCTCGCTCACGCCCGAGGGCTTGAGGCGGCCCGCCGCCACGTCGTCGGCGATGCTGCGGACCGCGTCGGCGATCTCGGTGCGACCGCCGTAGTTCACGCACATGGTGAGCGTGAGCACGTCGTTGCCGGCCGTCAGGCGCTCGGCGGACTGCAGCTCCTTGATCACGGACGACCACAGCCGGGGCCTGCGGCCCGCCCAGCGGACGCGCACGCCCCACTCGTCCAGCTGGTCGCGCCTCCGGTGCAGGACGTCGCGGTTGAAGCCCATGAGGAAGGCGACCTCCTCGGGCGAGCGCTTCCAGTTCTCGGTCGAGAAGGCGTAGACGCTGAGGTGCTTGACGCCGATCTGGATGGCCCCCGCGACGACGTCGAGCAGGCTCATCTCGCCCGCCTTGTGCCCCTCGATGCGGGTGAGGCCGCGGGCGTTCGCCCAGCGGCCGTTGCCGTCCATCACGATGGCGACGTGCTCGGGCACCGCCCCGGCGGGCATGGCCGGCGGGGTCAGGCCCGTCCAGTCGAGCGGCCGGTGCTCGGCGGCGTCGCGGTGGGTCTTCGGCGTCATGCTCCTCCTCGGACGGTGCGGTCGACGTGCTGCAGGGATCGCAGCCCCCGCTCCAGGTGCCACTGGGTGTAGGCGGCGACGACGCCGCTGGCCTTGTCCCGCGTGCCGTCGGCCGCCGCCTCCGCGACGTCCCACTCCCCGCTGAGCAGGGCGCCGAGCAGCTCGAGGGTCACCGGGTCGAGCCGGGGCACGCCCGGGGGCGCGTGCTCGTCGGCGACGACGCCGCCGAGCTGCACGACGAACGCGGAGTGCGGTCCCGGTGCCCCGGAGACCGCGCAGTCGCCGAAGCTCGGCGACCACCCGGCGATGCTGAGGGCCCTGAGCAGGTACGAGTCGAGGGTGAGCTGCGGGTCGTGCTCGTGCCGCGAGAGGCTGCGCAGGGCACCCACGAGCAGCAGGTACTGCTGCAGGCCGGCCTCCGCCTCCGTGAGCTTGTCGGCCGTCTCGACCATGACGCTCGCTGCCGTCCAGGCGCCGTAGTCGGCGGCGATGAGCGCCCCGTACGACCCGAGCGACTCGGCCTGCGTGACGACGTCGAGGCTCCTGCCCTCGTACAGCTGGACGTCGGCGACCATCATCGGCTCCAGCCGGGCCCCGAACTTCGACGCGGTGCGGCGGACCCCCTTGGCGACGGCGCGGATCTTGCCGTGCTGCCGGCTCAGCATCGTGAGGATGCGGTCCGCCTCGCCCAGCTTGTGGGTGCGCAGGACGACGCATTCATCACGGTAGACGGGCACGGTCCCAGCATCCCACGCGTGGTAGAACCTGAGGGTGTCCGCCACGGTCTTCGTCATCCCCCTCTGGGCCGATCTCCTCGCGGTGGGCGTCGGCAGCCTCCAGGGCGCCATGTTCGCGGCGGAGTTCAAGGACCGTCGCCTCGACCTCCTCGGCGTCGCCATCATCGGCACCGCCACGGGGCTCGGCGGCGGCGTCCTCCGCGACGTGCTGCTCGGCGTCGTCCCCCGAGCCATGTCGAGCAACTGGTACCTGCTCGTCGCCCTCGCCGCGGCCCTCCTGGGCATGGTCCTGCAGCGCGTGTTCACCCGCCTGGCGGGCGTCATCACCCTGCTCGACGCCCTGACCATCGGGCTGCTCGGAGCGATCGGGTCGACGAAGGCCCTCTCGCTGGGCCTGCCGGAGATCCCCGCCGTCTTCGTGGGGGTGGTGGCGGCCGTCGGGGGGTCGGTCCTCCGGGACCTCCTCATGAACCTCACCATCGCGATGATGC
>Ga0265798_10009581_pt1 | contig 12092 bp, 6 predicted proteins | sample P3T30metagenome_FD_192430 | JGI IMG/M metagenome (GOLD analysis project Ga0265798, IMG submission 192430) | Plant litter microbial communities from East Loma Ridge, Irvine, California - P3 T30 | ecosystem: Environmental > Terrestrial > Plant litter > Unclassified | place: USA: California... | reverse complement strand
GATGCGATCGACGTCGTCCTCCGCCATGCAATGGTAGACCGCGCCGGCCGGCTGCAACCGCCGCGCGGCGTCGCGCGGCGCGACGCCCCAGTCGGCGGCGATGGCGTCGAGCATCCGGCCGGCCTGTGTCGGTTCCGCGTCGGACCAGGTGATCATGATCGGCGTTTCCGGGACGACCTGCCCGAGATCGAGCGTCGAGGAACTGGCGGTATAAGGGTAACAATCGCAGCCGACCGGATGCGTGGCCGCGGCCTGTTGCAACTGGTCGAGGATCGCGCCGCTGCGGCCATGCTGCGGCGCACCGGCGCATTTCAGGTGCGAAACCACGAGCGGCGCGGCGGCGTGACGCGCGATCGCGACCGCTTCATCGATCGCCGCGCCGATCCCGGCGCCCTCGCTGCGCAGGTGGGTGCAATAGACGCCGCTGGTCCCCTGCAACGCCGCGGCGACCGCCATCACTTCCTCGGTCGAGGCGTGGATCGCATTGGCATAGGCGAGCCCGGTCGAGAAGCCGAACGCGCCCGCCGCGAGCGCGTCGGCGAGGTCGGCGCGCATCGCCTCGCGCTCGGCCACGCTGGCGTCACGGTCGAGCCGGTCGAGATGCCGGGCGCGCAGCGCCGTGTGGCCGACCAGCGCGGCGACATTGGTCGCTGGCGCGGCCGCGTCGACCGCGGCGGCATAAGCGGCGAAGCTATTATAGCGAAAGGCGTCCGGCGCCCCTAGCAGCACCATCGGATCGGGCAATGCGTCGCCGTCCGCGCCGCCGGCGCCGGCGCTGATCCCGCAATTGCCGACCACGACCGTCGTGACCCCCTGCGTGATCTTCGGCGTCATCGCCGGGCGGGTGATCGCGACGAGATCGTCATGGGTATGCGCGTCGATGAAGCCAGGCGCGAGCGCCAGCCCGCGTGCGTCGATCGCGCCGGCCGGCGGGACGTCGCTCGCCGGGGTGACGGCCGCGATCCGCGCGCCGCGGATCGTCACGTCGGCACGCCAGCCCGCGCTGCCGCTCCCGTCATAGAGCATCGCTCCCGCGATCATCGTGTCGGTCATGCTGCGTTCCTCACCGCTCGATCCGCATTGTCACCGCCCCGTGCAATTAAGTAAACGTCTTGAATTATCAGGAGACCGGCGGTGACGATGATCGAGTTGAACAAGGGCGTCGGCCAGGGTGACGGGCCGTGGAACCTGCTTGCCGGCGACGTGCCGTTTCCCGCGGCGGTGCTGAGCGAGACGCGCATGGCGCACAATCTCGCGTGGATGCGGTCGTTCATCGACGCTTACGGCATGGCGCTCGCACCACATGGCAAGACCACGATGGCACCCGCGCTGTTCCGGCGGCAGCTCGACGCCGGCGCATGGGGCATGACGGTCGCGACCAGCCAGCAGGCGCGGGCGGCGGCGGCGCATGGCGTGGCGCGCATTCTGATCGCCAATCAGGTGGTCGGTGCCGCGAACCTCGCCGAAATAGCCGAGCTCGCGGCGCGTCCGGAACTCGAATTGCTGTGTCTGGTCGACAGTCCGGCGGGTGTGGCGATGCTGGGGGCCGCATGTCGCGCGCGCGGGGTGACGCTCGATGTGCTGATCGAGCTGGCGCCCGAACGCGATCAGCCGGGTTTTCGCACCGGCATCCGTGACGAGGCGCAACTCGCGGCGGTGCTCGACGCGCTGGCCGGGTGGCGCGGCGCGTTGCGGCTCGCGGGGGTCGAATTCTACGAAGGCGTGCTGCCCGACGAGGCCGAGGTGCGCCGGTTCGTCCGTCGCGCGGTCGAAACGACCGCGCGGCTGGTGCGCGAAGGGACGATCGGGCGCGCGCCCGCGATCCTGACCGGTGCGGGGTCGGCCTGGTATGACGTGGTGGCCGAGGAGAGCGCGGCGGCGACCCGCGACGGCGCGGTGCAGGTGCTGCTGCGGCCGGGCTGTTACCTGAGCCATGACGACGGACTGTACCGCGCCGCACAGGAACGGATCCTCCAGCGCAACCCGGTCGCCCCGACGCTGGGCGAGGCATTGTTGCCCGCGCTGCGGATCTGGGCGGTGGTGCAGTCGATCCCCGATCCGGCGCGCGCGGTGGTGGCGATGGGCAAGCGCGACGTCGCCTTCGATGCCGGGCTGCCGCGCCCCGCGACGCTGTTCCGCCCCGGCCGCGACACGGCCCCGGCGACCGCACCCGCGCATTGGGAGGTTACGGGGCTGATGGACCAGCACGCCTATCTCGCGATCACGCCCGGCGACGATCTGGCGGTCGGCGACGTGCTGGCCTTCGATATCTCGCATCCGTGCCTGACCTTCGACAAATGGCGGCGCGTGCTGGTCGCCGACGACGCGCATCGCGTGGTGGAGGTGGTGGAGACGTTCTTCTGATCGTCGCCACCAAGCGGCGGCTCAGCGCGTCAGGATGCCGATCTCCGCGATCGCCAGCCGCTGCTCGCCCTTGGCGGTGCGGGTGAAGGCGATCTCGATATAGCGGCCACGATGCGGGCGCGCGAAGGCGAGCCGCTGCGGGGCCTGATTGGCGGCGATGTTGCTGAACTCGCCGCGCTCCTGCGGCGGCCCGGTCAAAACCGGATCGTCGCCGACCCGCACCGTCCAGGCGGCGGGATCGCCGGCACCCTGCGGGGCGTGCCAGCCGGGCTTGAGCACGAAGCCGCGCACGTCGACGCTGCGGCCGAGATCGATCGTTACCGAGCAGGGCTTACCGTCGGCGCCGGTCAGCGGCGCGATCCAGTCGGTGCGGTTCAGTTCGTCGATCAGCCGCTCGGCACCGGGCGCGCTGGCGCGGACGATCTTCCAGTCGCTCTTGCGGATGTCGAAGCTCTGGCGGCCGACCGTACTGAGCGCGCTTGTGGCGCGGTGGATGCCGATCGCCTGCACCACCCCGCCATCGGGAAGCGCGAAGGGCGCGGTGTAGCGCGGCGAGGCGAGCGTCGGCGCGCTGCCGTCGGTGGTGAACGCGATCTCCTGACCCGGTGCGTCGCTGGTCAGCGTTACCATGCCGTCGCGGTCGCGCACGATGTGCGGCGGTTCGAGCAGCAAAGGGGCCAGATAGAGGCCGAACTCGGTGATCGCGGGCGCGGCGCGGGCCGCGACGATCCGCACCCTGACGCCGCGGGTGGTGACCGGCGCATCGAGCCGGATCACGCGCTGCGATCCGATCCCTTCCTTGCTGATCACCTCGACCCACGCGCCGGCGCGCTGCACGTCGATCGCGAACCGGTCGACCCGCAGCCCGAGCGGCAGGTGCTCGGCGAGCCGCACCACGTCGAAGGTCCGCGCGCCGCCAAGGTCGAGCGTCAGCGTCGGCACCGCCGCGCCGTCGCGGCTCGCCCAGAAGCTGGCGGGATCGCCGTCGAGCACGTTCGCCGCGGGATGACCGGGCCGCGCACTGCTGGCGACCGGTCGCGCACTGCCGGCGAGATTGGTGGCGTACATCCGGCGCAGCGCGGCGCCAAAGGCGGTGAGGTTGCCGACATCCTCGTCGGTGACCAGCCCGCGCGTGTCGGGCGCGAGGTTGAGCAACAGCCCGGCGCTGCGCCCGACCGTCTCGAAATAGATTTTCATCAGATTGGCGGGGCTGCGGCTCTGCCCGTCCTCATAGGCGTGCCAGAACCAGCCGTAGCGGGTCGAGACATCGGCCTCGGCGGGCCACCAGACCGAGCCGCCGCGCACGCCGCTATTGCCCTTCTCGGGGGTGAAGCCCTTGTCGTCCATCGTCGCCCAGCATGGGTCGCCGGCCTCGCCCTCCTCGTTGCCGACCCAGCGCAGATCGGCGCCGACCGGATCGAAGGTGCAGGCCATCGGCTGGAGTTCGTGGACATAATCGATGATCGACGGCCAATTGTAGTAAGGCACGGCGTCGATCTTCCGCGTCTCGCGCGCGCCGCCATAATAGCCGTCACCGCCGTTCGCGCCGTCGAAGAACACCTCGTAGATCGGGCCATAGTTGGTCAGCAGCTCGCGGAGCTGGTTGCGGAAGAAGGTGATATATTCGGGCCGCCCGTAATCGGCGTGATTGCGGTCCCATGGCGACAGATAGATGCCGAACTTGAGCCCGTGCCGGCGACAGGCGGCGGACAGCTCGCCGACGATATCGCCCTTGCCGTTCTTGTACGGGCTGTTCTTGAGGCTGTGTTCGGTATGGGCGCTGGGCCACAGGCAGAAGCCGTCGTGATGCTTGGCGGTGATGATGACGCCGCGCAGCTCGGCGGCCTTGGCCGCGCCGACGATCTGGTCGGCGTCGAACTGTTTGGGGTCGAAGAGCGCCGGGTCCTCATCGCCATAGCCCCATTCGCGATCGGTGAAGGTGTTGATCGTGAAGTGGACGAAGGCATTCTGCTCCAGCCGGTGCCATGCGAGCTGTCGTGCCGAGGGCGTCGCGCCATACGGGACCAGCTTCGGGGCGGACGGCGCGGCGAGCGCCGCGGCGGGAAAGGACAGGCCGGCGGCGGCACCAGCGATCACGCCGCGCCGGGACAGAGGGGGGAGAGAGGTCACCGTGGCTCCTTCGGGGTCAGTCGCACCGTATCGATGCCGTAGAGCGGCCCGCCGACCGGCGGCGCGATCGTCAGGCACAGGTCCGCGTGCGCGGTCGTCGATGCCAGCGGCGCGTCGAGCGTGAAGCGGTTCGGCGCGCTGGCGGGGTCGGGCAGCGGCAGCGCGGCGAGCACCGCGCCGGCACAGTCACCGGCATGGACCAGCAATGTGCCGAAGCTGGTCGGGTTATAGCGCCACACCACCTGCTCGCGCTGCGGCTGGCGGAGCGCGAAATTGCGCGGGAGCCGCCCGACCGTCACGCTGATCGCGCTGAGCTGATCGAGCGGAGCGTCGGGGTAACGCCAGCAGCTGTCGAAGATGTTCATGCTGTGCGCCGGCCCGGCGGTCGCGTCGGGGGAGAGCGGGAGGCGCAGCAGGATGCCGGGGGTGGTGGTGCACGGCGGCAGCGCGGCGCTGGTGCGGGTCAGCAGCGCCGGAGGGGCGGTGTCGAAGCGGCGCGGCGTGGCCAGTGCGCGGCCGTCGGGGGCGATGGTCGTCGCACGGATCACGCTGCCCACCGCGACCGTCAGCGGCGTGGCATAAGCGGGGGAGGCGGCGGACGGCGCGCTGCCGTCGGTCGTGTAGCGGATCGTGCCATAGGCCGCCTGCCGGGCCAGGGCGACCGTCACGCGCCTGGCGCGCAACGCCGCACCGACCCCGCCGGGCACCGCGAAGTCGACCGCGAAGGCGGAGTCCGCGGCGGCGACCCCTTGCCGGCGATAGCGGTCGAGCTGCGGATCGAGCCGGGTGAGGAACGCCGGCCAGTCGCGCGCTGCCTTAGGCGACCACGCCATCTCCGCCAGCGCGGCGAGGCGCGGGAACAGCGCATGTTCGCGCTGTTCGGGGGTGACCATATATTCGGCCCAGAGATTGGCCTGCGCGCCGAGCACATGCTGCGCGCGCGCGGGCGCGATCGCGACGGGCAGCGGATCATAGGCATAGACGTCGGCGAGCGTCTGGATCTTCAGCCGGCCGGGCGGCTCGTCGCCGCGTGCGCTTTGCAGATTGTCGAGATAGAGCACCGGGCCGGGCGACAGCACCACGTCATGCCCCATGTTCGCCGCCTCGATCGCGCCGGCCTCGCCGCGCCACGACATCACCGAGGCGGAGGCGGGCAGCCCGCCCTCGAGGATCTCGTCCCAGCCTATCAGCCGCCGGCCGTGGCGGGCGAGATGCGCGCCCAATTGCCCGATGAACCAGCTTTGCAGCCGTTGTTCGTCGGCGATGCCGAGCGCGCGCCTCTGCGCCTGCACCGTCGCCGATGCCTGCCACTGGTCCTTGAGCGCCTCGTCGCCGCCGACATGGATATAGGGCGAGGGGAAGATCGCCATCACCTCGTCGAGCACGTTGCGGACGAAGGAGAGGCTGCGCGTGTCGGTGCCGAACAGATAGGGGTTGATCCCCCAGTCACCTGACACCGGCGGACGATCGCCGAGCACGCCGATCTCGGGATAGGCGGCGATCGCGGCCTGTGCATGGCCGGGCAGGTCGATCTCGGGGACGATCGTCACCGCGCGCGCCGCGGCATAGGCGACCAGGGCACGCAGCTGCTCCTGCGTGTAGAAGCCGCCATATCGGCCGGGCGGTGCGCCGTCGTTGGGCGTCGTCGACGCGCGCCACGCGCCTGTCCGGGTCAGTTCGGGATAGCGTTTGATCTCGATCCGCCAGCCCTGATCGTCGGTAAGGTGCAGTTGCAGCTTGTTGAGCTTGTGCTGCGCCATCATGTCGATGACGCGCTCGATCGCGGCGACCGGCTGCATGTGGCGCGCGACGTCGAGCATCACGCCGCGCCACGCGAAACGCGGGCGGTCGTCGATCACCATCGCGGGGACGGCGACCGCGTCGCCGAAGCGCGCGTCGGGCGCGAGCAATTGCGCGAGCGTCATCGCGCCGTAGAAAAGGCCCGCATCGCTGGCGGCGGTGATGCGGATCCCGGCGGGGGTGACATCGAGCCGGTAATGTTCGTCGCCGGCGGTCGCCTTGCCGGCGCGGACGAAGCGGATCGCGCCCGCGCCGCGGTCGGCGACGCGCAGGCGCAGGCCGCGGGTGCGGGCGACGACCTCGATCGCACGGTCGGCGGCGTTGCGCGCGGCGGCGTCGCGACCCGGCACCACGATCGTCGCACCATCCTCGACGCGGAACGTGCCCGTCCCCGGCGTGACCGCGGCCGGCACCGGCAGGACCGCGGTCAGCGGCGCGGCGACGGCGGGGGCGGCGACCAGCAGCGTCGCCGCAAGCGCCGCTTGCCCGATGAGATGGCCGGTCATCAGTCGCTCTCCCGATCGTGGCGGCGCCGCCTGCGCGGGCATCAGAACCGCGTCGTCGCCGACACGGAGATCATTCGCCCCAGCGTGTCATACCGCTGCGGGATCGTATTGCCGCGCGACAGCGCATAGTCATAGGTGTTGGTCAGGATCGGCTGCTGCCGGTCGAACAGATTGTTGACCGCCGCGGTCAGCGTCAGCCCGTCGGCGATGTTGAACGCCAGCGCGAGGTCGAAGTAATTGTACGCCGGGATGCGCGTGAAGTCGGTGACCGCGGTCTCCGGCTTCGAATTCGGTCCACCGTTCTGCCCGGCGGTGGTGCCGGCGATATAGCGCCACGCCAGCGAGGCGCTGAACACCTCGTCCTGCGTCGTATAGGTGGCGCGGGCATTGTGGACCCAGCGCGGCGCGGGCTGCGGGCACGAGCCGCCGAAATAGCCGACGCAATTGAGGCGCGGCTGGTTGACCGCGGCCTGTCCGCCCTGATCGGTGGTCAGCGTGCCGTTCATCAGCAGGTCGAGCTTGCCCGCCTTCTCGCCGAAGCGCAGCGAATATTGCGCCTGGAAGTCGTAGCCCTCGGCATAGAGGCGATAGGCGTTGAGGTTGCCCCCCTGGATATAGCCGCCTGCGGTGCCGGTGCTGGTCAGCTGATAGGTGGTCGGATCGCGCACCAGCCGCGTGCAATAATAGGGATCGCCGGTGATGACGCAGCCGTCGACCGCGAAGCTGGCGCCGAGATAGCTGATCACGTCGTTGACTTGAATTTTATAGCGATCGACCGAGAGGCTGAAGCGCGGCAGGAAGCGCGGGGTCAGCACGAAGCCGTAGGTGGTGGTGCGCGCATCCTCGGGGACGATCGGGGTGCCGTTGTTGCGCTGGCGGCAGACGTCGTCGACGCAGCGAATGCTGCCGGGCACGCCGGCGGCAAGGCCGTTGCCGTAGAGATTGTCGGGCAGCCCGGTCAGCCGGCACGCCTCGCGGCTGGCGAGCGGCGCGACGCCGTTGACGCTGGCGCACGGGTCGACGATCGTCGCATTCTGGTAGCTGATCGTCTGGTTGGCCTCGCGCAGCCCCGGCGCGCGCGCGGCGCGGTTGCGGCCGAAGCGGAAGGTGATGTCCTCGCTCGGCGAATAGACCGCCTCGATCTTCCACGTGTTGAACGTCTCGGGATTGGTGCTGTACTTGGACAGGCGATAGCCGCCGTTCACCTGCAACAGCTTGATGAGCGACACGTCCTGCACCAGCGGCAGCTGCGCCTCGACATTGCCCTCGACCACGTCCTGTTCGGCGAACCGGTCGGCGACCCCGCCATAGACCTCGATGAAGCGCGCGTTCTGGAGCCCGCGTTCCTGCTGCTTGCGATATTCCGCGCCGATCGCGATCGCGAGCCCCTGCTCGGCGAAGGGCGAGCGGATGCCGTAGCGGGTCAGGTCCGTGGTGAGGTTGGCGGTCACGTCGTAGAATTTGGCGCGCAGGTCGCTGTTGCCCAGCCCCTCGTTGAACAGATAGTTGCTCAGCGCGGCGCTGCCGGGATTGTTGGCGACGAAGACGTTGAGCGGCACGCACGCCGGATCGCTGCCGTCGAGCACCGAGCGGCAGGTCGGCACGCCGCCGACGTTGACGACGTCGAGCGCGCGGTTGACGTGCGCGGCGACCGGGTTGCCGCCCGGCTGCCACAATTGCCGGCTCTCGTCGTAGACGCCGCCGATATCGTAGCGCCAGCCTTCGGCGATCTCGCCGCGCACCGAGGCGTTGATGCGCGTCTGCGTGTTGGTGAACGTCTCCTTGTCGCGGTCGCCGGCCAGCCCGGGGAAGCCATATTGCACGCCGAGCGGCGCGAACGCCGTCGTTCCGGCGGCGGTGCCGCAGATCGTCTGCGCCTGCGAGGCGGAAAGGAAGGGATTGTCGCAGTTCACCCGGTAGCTGCCCTGCACATACGGGCCGTAGAGCAGGTTGGCGGACTTGTCGCGCAGGTACATGACGCCGAGCGAGAATTCGGCGGCGGACGATGCCTTGAAATTGATGAAGCCGCCGGCGTTGTAGCGCTCATAGCCGCGCGCGGCGAGCCGGTCGCCCTGGTTGGCGTAGCCGGGGATCGTCGCGGCCGGCGCGAAGGTGCCGGGGCTGCCGGTGACGTTCGAGTAATTGGCGCCGTTGGCGGTCAGCGTGCCGTTGGGCGAGGCGGCGGTGACGCCGCAGATCAGGTTGTTGACGCGCAGCGGATTGCCCGTGTCGCGGCGCAGCTGGCAGCCCGAGGCGTCGCGGTCGCGGAACAGGATGCCGTCGGCGGTGCGATAGGTGCCGTAGACCGAGACGTTGAGCCGGTCGTCGAGGAAATTGTGCCCCCAGGTCGCGCTGAGATCGGCGCGCCCGCCGTCGTTGGTCATGCCGGTCGGCGTCGTGATCCCGTAGCGCGCGGCGACCGGCGTCGAGACGTTGTTACGATTGTTGTGGTTGTAGAAGCTGTAATTGGCCGACAATTGCAGCCCGGTAAAATTGCGCTTGATGATGTAATTGACGACGCCCGCGATCGCATCGGAGCCATAGACCGACGACGCGCCGCCGGTCAGCACGTCGACGCGCTCGACCAGCGACACCGGGATCAGGTTGGTGTCGACCGACTCCGTCCCCGCGATCCGCTGCCCGTTGATGAGCGACAGCGTGCGGTTGAAGTCGAGCCCGCGCAGCTTCACGCCGCGCTGCTGGCCGTTGCTCTGCTGGTAGTTCTGTTGCGCGTCGGGCTGGACCTGCCCGAGCCGGTTGGTCACTTCTTCGAGATTGACCGCGCCCTGCGCCCTGATCTCGGAAGCGGTGACGGTGGTGATCGGGCTGGCGGACTTCAGGTTCGGGCGGACGATGCGCGTACCGGTGACGACGATGTCGACCGCACCGGCCGGCTCCTGCGCGGCCGGCTCGCCCGCGATCGCCGCGGCGCGCGCCGGTTCCCCTTGGTCGATCTGCCCGAGCGTGCTGAGCGCGGCGGGAGACGGCGCAGCCGGCTGCGCGCTGACCACGAACACGCCCTGCTGGGTGCGCGAGGCGGCGAAGCCGCTGTTGCGGAGCATCTGGGTGAGCGCGGCGCCGGCCGGCATCGTGCCGGACACGGCCGGGGCGCGGCGCGACGCGAGCCGTGCCTCGTCGAAGACGATCTGGATATGCGCCTGCTGCGCGAGCGTGCGCAGCGCCTGCGCCAGCGGCTGCGGGCGAACGTCGATCGGCACCGCGACCTGTTGCGCCTGCGCCGGTGACGCCGCGATCAGCAGCGCCGCTGCCAGCGCCAGCGTGCTCGACCGCGCGCCGATAATACCAAATCCACTCCTGCTGGTCATACCGCCCCCATTTTATCTGGTTACCGGAATATGACGTGTGACGATGCAAAACCCTCAGCGCAGGGCGGAACTTTTTTGCGACCCTGTCGTGATTGCGGCGTTTCGAGCGAAATTGGTATGGTCGTCACGGCGCGGCGTCAGCAGGATGTCGCGCTCCGAGACGACCGCTTTTACCGGAAAGGCCGCGACCACGCCCTGCACGAACGCATCGGTATCGCCGGTGTTGAACACGCCGCTGACCCGCATGTCGGCAGCCTGTGGCGCGACGGCGATCGGCTTGCCGACATTGTAGCGGTTGACGCGCTGGACCGCGACGCTCAGCGGCTCGCTGGCGAACGATAATTGCCCGCCGCCCGGTCGATCGCCGATCGACGCGGCGCGCAGCACCGCATCCGGGGCGTCGTCGGAGAGGATCAGCTCGCGTCCCGGAGTCAGCGCCTGTTCGGCAGGCTGGCGCGCGCCCGCGACCCGCGCGAGCTGCGCCGACGGGCCGCCGCCGCGATCGCGCAGCACCGCGACATGCCCCTCGTAGAGCGCCACGCGCACCTCGCGCGACAGCCGCTCGACCGAGAAAGCGGTGCCGACCGCCACCACCACGCTGCTGCCGCTGGTCACCGCAAACGGGCGCAACGGGTTTCTCGCGACCTTGAAACTGGCGCGCCCGCGTTCGAGCGTCAGGTCGCGCCGGTCGTCGCCGAACCGCACGCGCACCGCGCTGTCGGCATCCAGCACCATCGTCGATCCGTCGGCGAGCACCACCGCGCGCTGTTCGCCGACGCGGGTCTCGTACAGCGTCGCGCGCTCGCGCAGCAGCAGCGTGACGCCGATCGCCAGCAATACCGCCGCCGCAACGGCCAGCCATGGCGCGATGCGCCCGCGCGGCTGGGCCCAGCGCCGCCGGCCCGCCGCCTGCACCGCCGCAAGCGCCTGTTGGCGCAGCGGCAGCAGCTCGGGCGCGTGCGCGTCGAGCGCGATCCCGTCCCACAGCCGCCGCACGCGGGCGAAGCGTTCGCGATGCACCGGGTCCTGGGCCAGCCACACGTCGAGCGCCTGCTGCTCGGCGGGGGTCGGCTCGCCCTCGTGGAGCCGCAGGCACCAGGCGATGGCCTGATCCTCGATCTCCTGTTTGCGCCCGGTGCTCATCGTTCGCCTCCCGCATCGCGCAGCAAGGTTCGCATCGCGGTGGCGATATGCTTCTCCACCGCGCTGACGGAGATGCCGAACGTCTCGGCGATCCCCTTCCGCGGCATTCCTTCGAGGCGGTACAGGATGAAGATGTGGCGGGTCCGTTCGGGAAGGGTGTTGAGCACCGCGGCGACGCGGCCGACGCTCTCGCGCGCCTCAAGCAGCCGCGCGGCGTCGAGCTGGTCGACGTCGGCCTCGCGCGCCGGATCGTCGTGGCGGTGGAAGCGCGAGCGGACCGTTTCGCGGCGGTAATGGTCGTTGACCAGATTGGCGGCGATGCGGAAGATATAGGCTTCGGGATTGTCGACGACATGCGGCGGTCCGGCGGCGAGCCGACAGAACAGGTCCTGCGTCAGATCCTCGGCCTGGGACGGATCGCGCAGCCGCCGCTGGAAGAACGCGAGCAACGCCGGGCGCAGCCGGCCGGACAGCGCCAGCAGGTCGCCGGACAAGGCATTCGGTTGGTGTTGCTCCATTCCCACCCTGCGTAGACGGGCGAGCGGCCGAAAGACACAGTCCCGTTCGTGCGATTTTCTCGCGTATGAAGCAGGTTAAGCGTGCGGGGAGCGGAAAGGCCCGGGCGAGGTGGACCCGCGGCACGGTCCGCCGCGGCGACCGCAGATGTCTCGCAATGGGTCCGGGCAATCAAGACACGGCCACTCAGCTTGCCGGGCTGACGCTGCGCCATCCGCTGCCGACCGCCGCGGGCTCGCGCCGGAGAACGCCCGACCCGCGCCGCGGTTACGACCCGGAAACCGGCGTCGGCACGGGCTCGGGCGCG
>Ga0265798_10009580_pt1 | contig 12093 bp, 13 predicted proteins | sample P3T30metagenome_FD_192430 | JGI IMG/M metagenome (GOLD analysis project Ga0265798, IMG submission 192430) | Plant litter microbial communities from East Loma Ridge, Irvine, California - P3 T30 | ecosystem: Environmental > Terrestrial > Plant litter > Unclassified | place: USA: California... | reverse complement strand
GCCCTCGAGGGGGCGGGCGACGCCTGACCGGTCGTCGCCCCGGGATCAGGAGGCGCGCCTCCTGCGGACACGTCCCTCACGGGCGACCCGCGTGAGCAGGTCGAGCAGCACGTCGGCCGACGCCCCCCAGCCGTAGGCGCCCGCGCGGGCGACGGAGGCCCGGGAGCGCGCGGCCCACTCCCCCTCGAGCCGGCGCACCGCCGCGGCCAGGGCGGCGGGCGACGACGGGTCGAAGAAGAGCGCGGCGTCGCCGCCGATCTCGCGGAAGATGGGGATGTCGCTGACGACGGCCGGGGTGCCGAGGGCCATGCCCTCCACGAGCGGGATCCCGAAGCCCTCGGCCCGCGAGGCCGTGACGACGGCGGCGGACCCGAGCAGCACCTCGCGGTACTCCTCGTCGCTCGCACCGTCGTGCACGACGAGGGAGCCCTGCGGGGCGAGGGCCTCCAGACGGCGGCGCTCCCGGTCGTCGATGCGGCTCATGAGGTGCAGCCGCCAGCCGTCGAGCAGGGGCAGGGCGCGCACGAGCACGTCGACGTTCTTGTAGGGCATGAACGAGCCCATGTAGACGAGGTCGCGCCGCTCGGGCGCGGTCCGGACGGGCACGTCGCCCGCGTCGTCGGCGGCGTTCGGCACGACGGTCACGGGGCGGCGCGTGAGCCGGTGCCGGGCGATCTGGTCGCGCGTCGTCCCGCTCACGGTGACGACGGCGTCGGCCCGGTCGAGCAACAGGCGCTGGGGCCACCAGGCGAGGTGGTAGAGGCGCCAGAGCAGGCGCAGGGGCGGGGCGAACTCGCGCGGCGGCGTGCGGTTCTCGTAGTAGATGAGGTCGTGCAGGGTGAGCACGAGCGGGTACCGGCGCCCCCACGAGCCCATGGTCTGCATGGGCGACCAGACCACGTCGGGTTGCAGGGCGTTGACCTGCAGCGCCACGAACGGCTCGAGCGGGCTGGTGGGCCCGCTGACGAGCCGGTGCGGCACGGCGGGCAGCTTGTCGAGCTGGCGCTCGTCGCTCACGAGCACGGTGAGCTCGTGCCGCTCGGCGAGGGCCGTGACGACGCCGGTGGTGAAGCGGCTGATGCCGTCGTGCCGCCCGACGCGCACGTAGCGGGCGTCGACGACGATCCTCACGGGACGAACCGCTCGATCGCGGCGGCGGCCTCGGCGGGCTTCTCGTAGTGCACGAGGTGCCCGACGCCCTCGACGACGGCGAGCTCGGCGTCGGGGAAGAGCCCCTGCAGGGTGCGCTGCGCGGGCAGTGCCGTGATGTCGTCGCGGTCGGCGGCCACGAGCAGGGTGCGCACGCCGACGCGGGCGGCGTAGGTGCTCACGTCGCTCGACACCGAGGCGCGGAACGCATCGAGCACGACCCTCCGGTCGGCGAAGCGCGAGAAGTACGAGTCGTGCTGGTCGTGGATCCAGCGGCGCAGCGACCGGTCGCGGGTCTTGACCATCGCGACGCTCGTCACGCGCACGACCGGGGCGGCCTGGAGCAGCGCGAGCCCCTGCCGTTCGGGCAGGGCCGCACCGGCGCGGTAGTAGCCGACGGCGAGGCGGGTGAGGACCCCGCGGGGCCCCTCGAGGGCAGGAGCCGCGATCGGGTTGACGAGGACGAGCGCGCCCGCGGGCAGGCCGTCCGCCAGCGCGGCCGTCGCCACGATCGAGCCGAACGAGTGCCCCAGCACGACCGTGTCGGCACCCAGGCCGAGCGCGGCCGCGAGCTCGCGGAGCCACGAGGCGTACGCGGCGACGCTGTGCTCGCCGTCCAGCGGCGTCGACTCGCCGAAGCCCGGGAGGTCGGGCATGACGACGCGGAACCGCTCGCCGAGGTGGGCGACGACGGGCTCCAGGCCGTGGTGGTCGCCCCGGAAGCCGTGCACCGCGAGCACCGTCACCGGTGCGTCGGAGCGCCCGTAGGTCCAGACGCGCGTGTCCGATCCCGCCGCCCGGACCCGCCCCTCGGTGACGGGCACCGCGTCGAGCAGGGCACGGTACGGCGACGGGACGCGCGGGGGTCGGACGATCACCCGGCCAGTCTAGGGAGCGCGCCGGCCCCGGGCGTCCTACAGTGGGCCGGGTGAGCTTCGTCGCCCCCATCCAGACGCCCGGCCTGACCCTCGACCCGAACTGGCACCGTCGTGCCGTCTTCTACGAGGTGATGGTGCGCTCCTTCGTCGACAGCAACGGCGACGGAGCGGGCGACCTCCAGGGGCTGCTGTCCCGCCTCGACTACCTGCAGTGGCTGGGCGTCGACGCGCTGTGGCTGCCGCCGTTCTTCCAGTCGCCCCTCCGCGACGGTGGCTACGACATCCAGGACTACAAGGCGATCCTGCCCGAGTTCGGCACGCTCGACGAGTTCCGCGACCTGGTGACGAAGGCGCACGAGCGCAACATGCGCATCGTCATCGACATGGTGCTCAACCACACCTCGGACCAGCACGAGTGGTTCCAGCAGTCCCGCGAGGACCCGGACGGCCCCTACGGGGACTTCTACGTCTGGCGCGACACGGACGAGGGCTACCAGGACATCCGCATCATCTTCGTCGACACCGAGGAGTCCAACTGGACCTTCGACCCGGTGCGGCGCCAGTTCTTCTTCCACCGCTTCTTCTCGCACCAGCCCGACCTCAACTTCGAGAACCCGGCCGTGCAGGAGGCCGTCTTCGACGTCGTGCGCCACTGGCTGTCGCTGGGCGTCGACGGACTGCGGCTGGACGCCATCCCCTACCTCTTCGAGTCGGAGGAGGGCAACGGCGAGGGCGAGCCCGAGACGCACGAGTTCATCAAGCGGCTCCGCGCGATGGTCGACGAGGAGTTCCCGGGTCGCGTCCTCATCGCCGAGGCCAACCAGTGGCCGGCCGAGACGGCCGCCTTCTTCGGCACGGAGGAGGAGCCCGAGTGCCACATGGCGTTCGACTTCCCCGTCATGCCGCGCATCTTCTACTCGCTGCGGGCCCAGCACGCGCAGGAGCTCGAGCGCATCCTCTCCGAGACGCTCGAGGTGCCGGACGGCGCCGCGTGGGGCGTGTTCCTCCGCAACCACGACGAGCTGACGCTCGAGATGGTGAGCGAGGAGTACCGCCAGGCCATGTACGGCTGGTACGGCTACGACCCGCGCATGCGCTCGAACATCGGCATCCGGCGCCGCCTCGCGCCGCTGCTCGACAACTCGCGGGCGGAGCTCGAGCTGGCGCACGCCCTGCTCTTCTCGCTCGCCGGCAGCCCCTTCCTCTTCTACGGCGACGAGATCGGGATGGGCGACAACATCTGGCTGCCCGACCGCGACAGCTCGCGCACGCCGATGCAGTGGACCCCCGACCGCAACGCCGGGTTCTCGTCCGCCGACCCCGGCAAGCTGTTCCTCCCCGTGGTCCAGTCGCTCGTGTACAACTACTCGCTCGTGAACGTCGAGAGCCAGATGGCGCAGTCGCGCTCGCTGCTGCACTGGGTGCGCAACGTCATCCACGTGCGCAAGGCGCACCCGGTGTTCGGTCTCGGCACGATGCAGGTGAACGACACCGACCACGACTCGGTGCTCGCGTTCACGCGGTCCTACGAGGGCACCGGCGCCACCTTCGGCGCCGACATGGCGGAGGACGTCCTCTGCGTCTTCTCGTTCGCGCACAACCCGGTCTCGGTCACGATCACCGCGCCCGAGCTCGCGGGGCGGACGCTGCACGACCTGTTCGCCGGCGCGCAGTTCCCGTCGTTCGACGAGGACGGCACCGTCACGCTGACCCTCGGCACGCAGGCCTTCTACTGGCTGCACGTGGGCGAGGCACCCGCCCCGGCGACGCCCGCGGTCGCGCCGGCCGCGCAGTCGGACGACGTCGGCGGCGCCTCCTAGACTCGCAGGGTGAGCGACGCCAGCACCGACACCAGCAGCACCGGCCAGGGCCTCGACGAGACGGCCAGGGTCGTCGACACGAGCTGGTGGCGGGCGCTCGGCGTGTTCGACCTCGAGACCACCGGCATCGACGTCGAGACGGCGCGCATCGTCACGGCCCACGTGGGACTCCTCGACGCCGAGGGGCGCAGCATCGCGCACGGTGAGTGGATCGCCGACCCCGGCGTGGAGATCCCCGCGCAGGCCAGCGCGGTGCACGGCGTGACCACCGAACGTGCCCGCGCCGAGGGGCGCCCGGCCGCCGAGGTGGTGGCCGAGATCGTGGCGGCGCTCCGCGCGGTCTTCGCCCGGGGCGTCCCGCTCGTCGTCTACAACGCTCCCTACGACCTCACGCTGCTCGACCGCGAGGCCCGCCGCCACGGGATCGAGCCGCTCGGCGACGTCGGGGCCATCGGCTGCGTCGTCGACCCCCTCGTCATCGACAAGGCCGTCGACACCTACCGCAAGGGCAAGCGCACCCTCGAGGCCGCCGCCGCGGTCTACGGCGTCACGCTCGACGACGCGCACGACGCCGGGGCCGACGCGATCGCAGCCGGCCGCGTGGCGCAGGCCATGGCCCGTCGGCACGCCGACCGCCTCGACGTCCCGGCCACGGAGCTGCACGACCTGCAGATCGGCTGGTGCAGCAGTCAGGCGGCGAGCTTCCAGGAGTACATGCGGCGCACGAAGGACCCTGCCTTCACCACGTCGGGCGCGTGGCCGCACCGTCCCTCAGCGACCTGAGCGCGCCTCCTGGGCCACGGGGTCGGCGCGACAGGCCAGGCGAGTCCTCGAGCACCGTCGCGCCGGGTCCGGGCGGCACGGGCGCCGGGAACGCCGAAGGGGCGGTCGACCGTGGTCGACCGCCCCTTCGAGCGTCAGAGGAGCCGTCCCCCGGAGGGGACGCGGCTCACTTGCCGAAGTTCTTGTAGCGCGAGTTGAACTTCTCGACACGGCCGGCCGAGTCGAGGATGCGCTGCTTGCCCGTGTAGAACGGGTGCGACTCGGACGAGATCTCGACGTCGATGACGGGGTAGGTCTCACCGTCGAGCTCGATGGTCTTGTCGCTGGTCGCCGTGGAGCGCGTGAGGAAGGTGGCGCCCGAGGCCAGGTCGCGGAAGACGATCGGTGCGTACTCGGGGTGGGTGGCGGTCTTCATGTTGGTCCTCAGGATGGCGGATGGGTGACGGTCGAAGCTGTCGGGACCTGCCGTGCAGGTCCAGGCCCGCACAGGCGAGCCAGCGGTCGAGTCTAGCAGACGTGGTCGCCGGGATCAGGAGGCGGCACGCGCGGCGTAGCGCCCGTCGTGCTCCTCGACGACGAGGTCCAGGCCGAAGGTGCCACCGAGCACCTCGGCGGTCAGCACCTCGGCGAGCGGGCCGGCCGCGACGACGCGTCCGTGGTCGAGCAGCAGCGCGTGCGTGAAGCCGCGCGGGATCTCCTCGACGTGGTGCGTGACCATGACGATGGCCGGCGCGTCGCTGGACCGCGCGTAGCCCGAGAGCATGCGCAGGAGCTCCTCGCGGGCGCCGAGGTCGAGGCTCGCCGCGGGCTCGTCGAGCAGCAGCAGCTCGGGGTCGGTCATGACCGCGCGGGCGATCTGGACGCGCTTCTGCTCGCCGTCGCTGAGCTCGCCGAACGAGCGCTCGGCGAGGTGGTCGAGCTTCCACTCCTCGAGCACGCGGTGCGCCCGGCGGACGTCGACCTGCTCGTAGTCCTCGTTCCAGCGGCCCGTGACCGAGTAGGCGGCCGTCAGGACGACGTCGAGGACCTTCTCGCGGGAGGGGATCCTGCGGGCCACCGAGGTCGAGGCGAAGCCGATCCGGGGGCGCAGGTCGAAGAGGTCCGTGCGGCCGAGGTCGGCCCCGAGGACCGTCGCCTCGCCGGCGCTCGGGTGCGCCTGCGCCGCGGCGACCTGGAGGAGGGTGGTCTTGCCCGCGCCGTTGGGCCCGAGCACCACCCAGCGCTGGTCGGACTCGACCGTCCAGGACACGCTGTCGACGACGGCGGTGCCGGCGCGGGTGATCGAGACGTCGTTGAGCTGCAGCACCGTGGGCATGGTCACAGCCTAGCGGCGCAGGCCCTCGTAGACCGCGAGCGTCTGCCCGGCGATCCGCTCCCACGAGAACTCCTGCTCGGCCCGCAGGCGACCGGCCCTGCCCATGAGCGCCGCGAGGCCCGGGTCCGCGACGACCTCGGTCAGCGTCGCCGCGAGGTCGCGCACGAAGCGGTCGGGGTCGACCGGGGTGCCCGTGCCGTCCTGGACCTGCTCGATCGGCACGACGCGACCGGTGAGGCCGTCGGCGACGACCTCGGGGATCCCGCCGGTGCCGGAGCCCACGACCGGGACGCCACAGGCCATCGCCTCGAGGTTCACGATGCCCAGGGGCTCGTAGACCGACGGGCAGACGAAGGTGGTCGCCGCCGTGAGCACGGCGGTGAGCTCGTGACGGGGCAGGACGCGCTCGATCCAGACCACGCCGGTGCGCTCCTCCTGCAGCTCGCGGACGAGCCCGGTGACCTCGGCCATGATCTCGGGGGTGTCCGGGGCGCCGGCGCAGAGCACGAGCTGGACGTCGGCCGGCAGCGCACGGGCCGCACGGAGCAGGTAGGGCAGGCCCTTCTGGCGCGTGATGCGGCCGACGAAGACGACGCTCGGCCGGTCGGGGTCGATGCCGAGGCCCCGCACGACGTCGTCGTCGCGGTTCGGCCGCCAGGCGTCGAGGTCGATCCCGTTGCGGACGACGCTCACCTTGCCCTCGTCGATGCCCGGGTACGACCGGACGATGTCGCGGCGCATGCCCTCGCTCACGGCGATGACGGCGTCGGCGGTCTCGTAGGCCTGGCGCTCGATCCAGCTCGAGACGCGGTACCCGCCGCCGAGCTGCTCGGCCTTCCACGGCCGCAGGGGCTCCAGGCTGTGCGCGGTGAGGACGTGGGGCACGTCGTGCAGCATCTGCGCCAGCTGGCCACCGTGGTTGGCGTACCAGGTGTGGCTGTGGACCAGGTCGGCGCCGGCGACGTCCTGGGCGATCCGGAGGTCCTGGCCGAGGGTCCGGAGCGTCGCGTTCGCGCCGTCCAGCTCGGCGAGCTCGGGGTAGCCCGTCGTGCCGGGCTCGTCGTCGACGGTGCCGAACGCACGGACCTCGACCTCGATCCGGCGGCGCAGGGCCTTGACGAGCTCGACGACGTGGACGCCCGCTCCCCCGTAGACGTTGGGCGGGTATTCCTTGGTGATGACATCGACTCGCACCGTCCACACCGTAGTCGCGCGGCGACGGATCGTGCCATTGTGGGCACATGGCATCGAAGAAGATCTTCGGCATCGTGCTGGCCGGTGGCGAGGGCAAGCGACTGATGCCCCTCACCGCGGACCGTGCGAAGCCGGCCGTCCCGTTCGGCGGCAACTACCGGCTCATCGACTTCGCCCTGTCGAACCTCATCAACTCGGGGCTCCGTCAGATCGTCGTCCTCACGCAGTACAAGTCGCACAGCCTCGACCGCCACGTCTCGCAGACGTGGAGCATCGAGGGCCTGCTGGGCGCGTACGTCGCGTCCGTGCCGGCCCAGCAGCGACTCGGCAAGCGGTGGTTCGCGGGCAGCGCCGACGCGATCCTGCAGAGCCTCAACCTGCTCCGGGACGAGAAGCCGGACATCGTCGTCGTCGTGGGTGCGGACCACGTCTACCGCATGGACTTCTCGCAGATGATCGAGGCGCACATCGCCTCGGGCGCCGGCGTCACGGTCGCAGCGATCCGACAGCCGATCTCGCTGGCCGACCAGTTCGGCGTCATCGAGGTGGACGAGTCCGACCCCACCCGGATCGGGCGCTTCCTCGAGAAGCCGACCGACGCCACGGGGCTCCCCGACTCCCCCGACGAGATCCTCGCGTCCATGGGCAACTACGTGTTCGACGCCGACGTCCTCATCGACGCCGTGCTGCGCGACGGCGAGAAGCCCGACTCCGACCACGACATGGGCGGGGACATCGTCCCCGACTTCGTCTCCCGCGGCGACGCCGCCGTCTACGACCTCAACCGCAACGAGGTCCCCGGGGCCACGGAGCGCGACCGGTACTACTGGCGCGACGTCGGCACCATCGACTCCTTCTACGACGCGCACCGGGACCTCATCTCGGCGCTGCCCGTCTTCAACCTCTACAACACCGACTGGCCGATCTTCTCGCAGCAGCTGAACTCGCCGCCCGCGAAGTTCGTGCGCGACGGGCGGGGCGACGTCGGAGAGGTCGTCGACTCGATCGTGTCGCTCGGCTCCCTGCTCTCGGGCGCCCACGTCGAACGCAGCGTGCTCGGTCCCTGGTGCACGCTCGAGTCGGGCAGCCGCGTCGTCGACTCGGTCGTGTTCGAGCGGGCGTCCATCGGGCCGGGCGCCATCGTGAACCGCGCGATCCTCGACAAGGACGTCGTCATCGCCGAGGGCGCCTCCGTCGGGGTCGACCCGGAGGCCGACCGCGCCCGGGGCTTCACCGTCACCCCCTCCGGCATCACCGTCGTGGGCAAGGGCGTCCGCGTCGACCGCTGAGCCCTCGGCCCCGCCCGACGCAGCACGGCCCGCCGCTAGGGTGGGGCCGTGCCGCGCTTCCTCCTCGTCCTCGACGTCGACTCCACCCTGATCGAGGACGAGGTGATCGAGCTCCTGGCCGAGGCCGCGGGCAGCCGCGACGCCGTGGCGTCCGTCACCGGGCGGGCCATGGCCGGTGAGCTCGACTTCGCCGCCAGCCTGCACGAGCGCGTGGCCACGCTCGCCGGCCTGCCCCTCTCGGTCGTCGACGAGGTGGTCGCCCGGGTACGCCTGACCCAGGGCGTACGCGAGCTGGTCGCCGGGGTCCGTGCCGCCGACGGGCTCGTGGCCGTGGTCTCGGGGGGCTTCCACGAGGTCCTCGACCCGATCGCGGCCGACCTCGGGCTCGACCTCTGGCGCGCGAACCGCCTCGGCGTCGTCGACGGCCGCCTCAGCGGGCGGGTCGAGGGCGACGTCGTCGACGCCGCGGCGAAGGCCGCCTGCCTGAGGGCATGGGCCGAGGAGGCCTCCGTGCCCCTCGAACGGACGATCGCGGTGGGCGACGGGGCCAACGACCTCCTGATGCTCGAGACCGCCCAGCTCGGCGTCGCCTTCGACGCCAAGCCCGTGCTCCGCGCCGCGGCCGACGTGGTGCTCGACCGGCGCGACCTGTACCAGGTGCTCCCCCTGCTGGGGCTGCGGGGCTGAGCCGCCGGCCCGACGCGCCACGACCCGGTCGGGTCGTCAGCGGGAGGGGCGGCCGCGGACGGTCAGTGCCCCATGCCCAGGCCGCCGTCGACGGGCACGACCGCGCCCGAGACGTAGGCGGCCTCGTCGGAGGCGAGCCAGGCGATGGTGGCGGCGACCTCGGCCGCGGAGCCGTACCGACCCGCCGGGATCGCCTTCTTGTACTCGGCCTGGGTGGCCTCGGGGAGCGCGGCCGTCATGTCGGTCTCGATGAAGCCGGGAGCGACGACGTTCGCCGTGATGCCCCGACCGCCGAGCTCGCGGGTGACCGACCGCGCCAGCCCGACGAGGCCGCTCTTCGAGGCGGCGTAGTTGACCTGGCCGGCGCTGCCGTAGAGGCCGACGACGCTCGACACCAGGACGACGCGTCCGAAGCGGGCCTTCAGCATGCCCTTGGAGGCACGCTTGACCACGCGGAACGCGCCCGAGAGGTTGGTGTCGACGACCGAGGTGAAGTCCTCCTCGGTCATGCGGAGCAGCAGGGTGTCCTTGGTGATGCCCGCGTTCGCCACGAGCACCTCGACCGGCCCGAGCTGGGCCTCGACCTCGGTGAACGCCGCGTCGACGGAGGCGGCGTCGGTGATGTCGGCCCGGACGGTGAGGGTCCCCTCGGGGCCCTCGCCCGTGCGTGCGGTGACGGCCACGCGGTGGCCGCGGGCGACGAACTCCTCGGCGACGGCACGGCCGATGCCGCGGTTGCCGCCGGTGACGAGGACGGTGCGGGTGGTGGTCATCGAGGGCTCCCGGTGGTGGTGCGGACGGCGTCGCCGCCCGAGTCCGGGAGCGACCGTCGACCAGCCTACTGTCGGTGGCGCGCAGTACCATCGTGGCGAGCGCGCCGCGCCGCGGCCGCGTCCCACCGCCCACCCTGAGCTGGAGCCGATGAAGGCCATCAACCCGATCACGTCGCTGCCGCCGTCGCCGACCGACGACCGGCACTCCCGCATGGTCAAGTACGTCGTCGCGATGGGCATCCGCGTCGTCTGCATCGTGCTCTGCTTCGTCGTTCCCCTGGGCTGGTGGACCCTCCTGCCGATCCTCGGCGCCGTGCTCATCCCCTACTACGCCGTGGTCCTCGCCAACGTCGGCCACGAGCAGGGCAGTGCCGTCGAGACCCCCGGCGGCCAGCTCGAGGCCTACCGCGGGCCCGCCGTCGCCTCGCCGGCGCCCGAGCAGCGCTTCCGGCCGACGGTCGTCCCGGACGACGACGGCCCCGTCGCCGCCGACGACGAGGGCCCGGCACGGACGCCGGGGGCCGCGTGAGGCTCGGCGCGGCCGGGCCGGCTGACGGTGAGTGCTCGCGCGCCGGGTGCCGGGAGGCAGCCGTCAGCGCCGTGCACTGGCGCAACCCCAAGCTGCACGACCTGAGCCGTGTGAAGACCTGGACGGCCTGTGCGGAGCACGAGGGGTACCTCGTGGAGTTCCTGCGGGCCCGTGACTTCCCCGTCGTGGTGACGCCCGTCGGCGAGACCGTCGCGAGCGTCGGCGGGTCGCCGGTCCCCGGTCAGGAGGCACGGTGACGGGCTGGCGCTTCGCCCTGTCCGGCCGGTGGCTGGGTTACCTCGCGGTCGCCGTCGTGTTCGCGATCGTCTGCGGGTTCCTCGCCCACTGGCAGTGGGCGAGGCACGAGGAGAAGATGGCGGTGGCGGAACAGCTCGACCGCAACTACGACGCCGAGCCGGTCCCGCTGGCGGATCTCGTCCCCGACACCGACGCCCTGGCCCCCGAGGTCGAGTGGCGTCCCGTGACCGTGACGGGTCGCTACCTCGTCGACGAGACGCTGCTGGTCCGCAACCGCCCCTTCAACGGCCAGCCGGGCTTCGAGGTGCTCGTGCCCTTCGAGCTCGCCGGGGGCGAGGTCTTCCTCGTGGACCGCGGCTGGGTGCCGACGGGCAACGCGCAGGACTCCCCCGACGAGGTCCCCGCTCCCCCCACGGGCGACGTCACGGTGACGGCTCGGCTCAAGCCGGGCGAGCCCCGGGTGGGCGATCGCACCGACATCGCCGGCACGAACCAGATCGCGACCATCCAGCTCGACGACGTCGCCGAGCGGCTCGACGAGCCCCTCGTGACGGGTGCCTACGGATTGCTGGCCGCCGAGAGCCCTGCCCCGGACACCCGGCCCGCCCCCTCGGTCGAGCCCGAGATCGACACCGGTCTCAACCTCTCGTACTTCGTGCAGTGGCTCATGTTCGCGGTCGGGGCGTTCGCGTTCCTCTTCTACGTCGTGCGGCAGGAGCACCGCAACCGCACCGCCGAGCCCGACGAGCTCGAGGAACGCGAGGCCGAGCGGCAGCGCCGTCGTGCCGCGCGGGGCAGCAGCGACGACGAGGCCGAGGACGCCCTGCTCGACGCGGCGGGGCGCTGACCGCCCACCACGGCAGCTGGTCCGGCGGGCCGAAGGGCTGGCGCAGGCCGGGCCGCAGCCCTGTCAGCGTCAGCGTCAGGCGAGGTTGATGAGCTCGCTGTAGTCCTTGGTCCAGTGGTCCTCGGTGCCCTCGGGCATGATCAGGACGCGCTCCGGGTTCAGCGCCTCGACGGCTCCCTCGTCGTGGCTCACGAGCACGACGGCGCCCTCGTAGTTGGCCAGGGCGTCGAGGATCTCCAGGCGGCTCGCCGGGTCCAGGTTGTTCGTGGGCTCGTCGAGCAGCAGGACGTTGGCGCCCGAGACGACGATCATGGCGAGGGCCAGGCGCGTCTTCTCGCCGCCCGAGAGCACGCCGGCCGGCTTGGCCGAGTCGTCGCCGGTGAAGAGGAACGAACCGAGCACGCGGCGCGCCTCCATCTCGGTGATGTTCGGTGACGACGACACCATGTTCTCGAGGACGCTGCGCTTGACGTCGATGGTCTCGTGCTCCTGCGCGTAGTACCCCACGCGTAGGCCGTGGCCCGGCTCGAGCTGGCCCGTATCGGGCTGGTCGACGCTCGCCAGGATGCGC
>Ga0265798_10009579_pt1 | contig 12093 bp, 13 predicted proteins | sample P3T30metagenome_FD_192430 | JGI IMG/M metagenome (GOLD analysis project Ga0265798, IMG submission 192430) | Plant litter microbial communities from East Loma Ridge, Irvine, California - P3 T30 | ecosystem: Environmental > Terrestrial > Plant litter > Unclassified | place: USA: California... | reverse complement strand
CAGGGGCGACGGTGTTTTAAGCCAACACAATCAGCACGTCCTGCCTTCGCAGGGCGACGGTGTTTGAAGCCAACACGATCAGCACGTCCTCCCTGCGCAGGGGCGACGGTGTTTGACGCCAGCACAATCAGCACGTCGTCCCTGCGCAGGCAGGGACCCAATTTTGCGGGCGCTGCCGCAACGCGTGCAACTTGGACCCTGCCTTCGCAGGGGCGACGGTGTTTGAAGCCAACAAGATCAGCACGTCCTCCCTTCGCAGCGGCGACGGTGTTTGACGCCAACACAATCAGCACGTCCTGCCTGCGCAGCGGCGACGGTGTTTGAAGCCAACACAACTAGCACATCGTGCCTGCCTTCGCAGGAGCGACGGCGGGGCAAGGCCGCCGCGGATCAGGTATGCAGAATCCGCCCACCCGCGAACGCCCAGTTCTCCCAGCTGGTCTCCTTGAACACCACCATCACGTTCTCCGGCACCAGGGCGGCGTGGACGGCGTCGAGCACCTTGCCCTTGAACTCGGTGCTCCCGGGCTTGCGAACGGTCAGGGTAACGAGGGGCATCGCGCTTCCTTTCGGGACGGGATTATTCCTTGGAGCCCTGGTCGACGTCGGTGTCGCCGGGCGCGGCGCCCGGGATCGTGTACTTCTCTTCGGCCCAGGCGCCCAGGTCGATTTGCTTGCAGCGGTCGGAGCAGAAGGGGCGGAACTTGTTCGCCTCCGTCCATTCGACCTTCTTGCCGCAGGTGGGGCAGGATACGACGGTCATGATGTGTTTCTAGTACCTAAAAATCAAAAATTACAGAGCGTGAGCTCGAAGGGAACGTCTTCTTCCAGGGGCTTCGGCTTGAGGTCGCCGCCCTGGGTCGTGAAACGCACCCACAGCATATACTTGTTGGCGGAGATTTCGGGAATCGCCGCGCTCGATTCGTCCAGCGACAGGCGCAGCATCTGATAGACCTTGCCCTGCAGCATCTGCTGGTAGCTGCCCGAGGCCGCGATCATCTTGGCCGGCGCGCCCGAATTGCGCAGCAGGCGCAGGACCAGCGACAGCGCGTCGCAGACCGGCGCCAGCGGGGCGAACCAGCCGCGGATGTCGGCCTGGCGCTGCTCGGCGGGGCGGCGCTGCCAGGCGTGGTACGAGGGCAGGTCGAATTCGCAGGCGCCGCCGGGGATGATGGTGCGGCCGCGGATGCTCATCAGCCATTCGTTCTCGCGCACGTTCTGGCCGGTCCTGCCCTGGGTGTTCACGAGGGCGTTGCTGACCACGTCCAGTTCGTCGAGCACGGCGTCCAGCGTCTCGGTGGCCACGGCGGGATTGCTGCGGTAGGCCAGCAGGCTTTGTTTCTGGCGTTCGAGTTCCTGCAGCAGGTCCGACTTCAGGTCGGCGCGGCCGGCCACCTCCAGCATGTCGAAGATCGTCGAAAGCGCCACGTGGTGCTGCAGGGGATGCTCCTGGCGGGCAAAGAATTTGAACTTTTCGTACAGGTCCTCCAGCCGCAACAACGTGCGTATGCGCTCGTTGAAGGGGTATTCATAGACGATCAAAGTGGCATTCCTTATAAGATCCTATCCCTCTTGAGCGGGCTGGCGTACAAGCCCATGATTCTGAACCATGATGCTAAAAATTACAAACGCTCGTTCGATTGCGTCGCCAATCTTTTCGCTTCGTCCAGGTAAAAGGCATGCAGGCGCTCGACTTGCGGCGCCAGCGCTTCCAGGCCGTCGTCGTTGCGCACCACGTCGTCGGCTTCCTCGAGGCGGCGCGCGCGGCTGACCTGGGTCGCCATGATGGCGCGCACCTGGGCTTCGGGCAGGCCGTTCCGGGCCATCACGCGCGCCACCTGCAGCGCTTCGGGGCAGTCGATCGCCAGGATGCGCGCGACGCGCTCGCGCCAGCTGCCCGATTCGATCAGCAGCGGCACCACGAAGATGGTGTAGGGGCCGGTGGCCAGCAGGGCGGCGGCGGCGGTTGCCGCGCGGATCCGGGGATGCAGGATGGCTTCGAGGCGCGCGCGTGCGCCCGGGTCGGAAAACACCAGCGCGCGCATGCGGGCGCGGTCCAGCGCACCTTCGGGCGTGGCGAACTCCGGGCCGAATTCCTGCAGCAGCGCGGGCATGGCCGCGCCGTTCGGGGCGGTCAGCGAATGGGCGATTTCGTCGGTGTCGACGAGCGTGGCGCCGCGCGCGGCGAACAGGTCGGCCACGGTGCTCTTGCCGCAGCCGATGCCGCCCGTGAGGCCGACCGCGTAGCGGGAAACGGCCGCGTCTTGTGTGTGCATGCAGTCCCTCCCTGCCTCGCGGCCTACGGCAGCAGGTCCTGCGCGTAGCGGGTAAGCGGTGTTCCGTACAGGAGAGCGATCATACCAGCCGCCGCCAGGTAGGGGCCGAACGGAATCGGGTTGTCGCGGCCGCGTTTGGCGAACACGATCAGGCCGATGCCGACCACGGCGCCCACCGCCGAGGACAGGATGATGATCGTCGGGAGCATCGCCCAGCCCAGCCAGGCGCCCAGCGCCGCCAGCAGCTTGAAGTCGCCGTAGCCCATGCCTTCCTTGCCCGTGACCAGCTTGAACAGCCAGTACACCGACCACAGCGCCAGGTAGCCGGCCATCGCGCCGATCACGGCGTCGTGCAGCGGCACGAAGGTGCCGTGCATATTGACCAGCAAGCCGAGCCACAGCAGCGGGTAGGTGAGGTCGTCCGGCAGGGTCTTGGTGTCGTAGTCGATCAGGGTCAGCGCTACCAGGAAGCAGGTGAAGGCCAGCGCCGCCAGTCCGGCCCAGCCGCTGCCGAGCTGCCAGACCGCCAGCCCCGACAGCGCGCCCGTCGCCAGTTCCACCAGCGGGTAGCGCGCCGAGATCGGCGCCTTGCAGGCGCTGCACTTGCCGCGCAAGGCCAGCCAGCTGACGACCGGGATGTTTTCCAGCGCCGTGATGCCGTGGCCGCAATGCGGGCAGCGCGAGCGCGGGGTCATCAGGTTGAAGCGGTCCTGGTGCGGCAGTTCCTTGCCGGCTTCGTGGGCGAGATAGTTGTCCAGTTCCCGCTGCGCCATGATCGGCAGGCGGTGCACGACCACGTTCAGGAAGCTGCCGACCAGCAGGCCGAACAGGGCGGCGGCAAGCGCCGGGGCGAGGGAGAAGGGGGGAGCGAACAGCAGGATGTCCAGGGGCATGGCGGGTGTGTCGTCAGTGATTCTTGGAATCAACCATTGTAGGCGGAATTACTCTGCTTGCGGCGACGCGCGGCGCATAAGCGACACTCCCTATTCATTGCACCTGACAGGAATAGGCAAGATTTCGAAAAGTACGTGCATGTTCTTTCGGTGGCGCCGGCGATAAGCTGTTTTGCTTGTCCAGGTCTCGACGACCCTGAAATTCCAAAAGGAAAGAATTTTCGTAAGGAAAATTCTCCTTCGCTGGAAACACCCCCTATCGAAAGGATGTCCGCCATGCCGATGACCATCCATATCAATGGATCGGAACTACCCTTGCCCGACGATCCGCGGGTGTCCCTGCTCGACCTGCTGCGCGATCGCCTGCAGCTGTCCGGCGCCAAGAAAGGCTGCAACCAGGGCGCCTGCGGCGCCTGCACCGTGCTGGTGGACGGCCAGCGCATCCTGTCCTGCCTGGCGCTGGCCGTGCAGTACGAAGGCCGTTCGGTGATCTCGATCGAAGGCCTGGCCGACGGCGAACTGCATCCGCTGCAACAGGCCTTCATCGAGCACGACGGCCTGCAGTGCGGCTACTGCACGCCGGGCCAGATCTGTTCGGCCATCGGCATGGAAGCCGAACTGCGGCGCGGCGTGCCGAGCTATGTGACCGAGGATCTGGCCGGCGCGGCCATCGCGCCGACCCACGAAGAGCTGCGCGAGCGCATGAGCGGCAACCTGTGCCGCTGCGGCGCCTACAACGGCATCGTCGCGGCGATCGTCGATCACCGCGGCAAGGAGGCGCAATGAACCCCTTCACCTACGCGCGCGCGGCCACCGTCGCCGACGCACTGCGCATGGGCGCCCAGCCGGGCGCGAAATACCTCGGCGGCGGCACCAACCTGGTCGATCTGCTGCGCGAGACGCTGGAACGGCCGGCCGCGCTGGTCGACGTCACCCAGCTCTCGAACGCCATCGAAGAACGGCCCGACGGCAGCCTGCTGATCGGCGCGGCCGCTACCAATACCGCGCTGGCCGAGCACCAGGCGGTGCGCAGCCGTTTCCCGCTGCTGTCGCGCGCGATCGTCGCCGGCGCCTCGGCCCAGATCCGCAATATGGCGACGGTGGGCGGCAATATGTTGCAGCGCACCCGCTGCAGCTATTTCTATGACGAGGATGGCGCGCGCTGCAACAAGCGCTCCCCCGGCCAGGGCTGCGACGCCATCGACGGCTTCAACCGCATGCACGCGGTGCTGGGGGCATCGGAAGCCTGCGTCGCCACCCATCCGTCGGACATGTGCGTGGCGCTGGCCGCGCTCGACGCCGTGGTGCACCTGCAGGGCGCGAACGGTGCGCGCACGCTGCCCTTCAACGACCTGCACCGCCTGCCCGAAGACCGCCCGGAACTGGACACCGTGCTCGAAGCGGGAGAACTGATCACCGCGATCGAAGTGCCGGCGCTGGCGTTTTCCGCGCGCTCGAACTACCGCAAGGTGCGCGACCGTTCCAGCTATGCCTTCGCGCTGGTGTCGGTGGCGGCCGCCATCGACATCGAGGACGGCATCGTGCGCGACGTGCGCGTGGCGCTGGGCGGCGTCGCCCATAAACCCTGGCGCGCCTGGCGCCTGGAGGCGGCGCTGCGCGGGCGCCAGGCCGGCGAAGCGCTGTTCCACGCCGCCGCCGACGTCGAGCTGGCCGATGCCCGGCCGCTGCGCGACAACGCCTTCAAGATCGGACTGGCCAGGAACACCGTCGCCGCGGTGCTGTCGAGCCTCAGCGCCAACCCGGGAGCACAGCCATGAGCATCCAGGAAACTGCACAGAAAGTCATGAAGAAGGCGGTCGAACTCGCGCCCGACGGCTGGCTGCCGGGCGGCGAACCCGATCCGCTGATCGAGCAGCAGGGCGGCATCATCGGCACGCCGGTGTCGCGTCTCGACGGCGCGCTGAAAGTGAAGGGTGCGGCGCGCTTCGCCGCCGAGGTGGCGCTGGACAAGATGGCCTACGCGGCCCTGGTCTACAGCACCGTGCCCAAGGGCCGCATCGCCACCCTCGACACCGGCCGCGCCGACAGCGCATCCGGCGTGGTGCTGGTCATGACGTACAAGAACGCGCCGAAGATGAAGCCGATGCCGCTGTTCATGACGGCGCCCAAGGCCGGCGGCGGCGACGGCCTGCCGATCTTCCAGGACGACAGCGTGCACTGGAACGGCCAGCCGGTCGCGCTGGTGCTGGCCGAGACCCAGGAACAGGCCGACCATGCCGCCTCGCTGGTGCGCGTGACCTACCTGACCGAGGCCGCCACCACGACGCTGGCGGCGGCCAGGGCGAACGGCCTGACGCCCGGCAGCTTCGGGGGCGAGCCGCTGCAGGTCAGCATCGGCGACGCCGAAGCCGCGCTGGCGGCGGCGCCGGTCTCCATCGACGCGGTGTACACCACGCCGCGCCACAACCACAACCCGATCGAGCTGCATGCCGCCACGGTGGCCTGGAACGGCGACCAGCTGGTGCTGCACGACGCCACCCAGGCGGTGGCGCACACGGCCTGGTCGATGGCCCAGGTGTTCGGCCTGCGCGAAGACCAGGTCCACGTCAGCTCGCCCTTCGTGGGCGGCGGCTTCGGCAGCAAGGCGCTGTGGCAGCACCAGGTGCTGGCCGCGGCCGCGGCGCGCCTGGCCGGGCGGCCGGTGCGCATCATGCTCTCGCGCGAGGGCGTGTACCGCGTGGTCGGCGGGCGTTCGCTGACCGAGCAGCGGGTCGCGATCGGGGCGCGCGCCGACGGCGGCTTCGAGGCGCTGATCCATACCGGCCTGTCGGTGATGACGGGGCATAACGCCATGCCCGAACCCTTCATCAATCCGGCCAAGTGCCTGTACGGGGCCGCCAACATCGAGCTCGCGGTGGAGACGGCCAATATGGATACCCTGGCCAATACCTTCATGCGCGCGCCGGGCGAGGCGGTGGGCAGCTTCGCGCTCGAATGCGCGGTCGACGAACTGGCCGTGAAACTCGGCATGGACCCGATCGCGCTGCGCATCCGCAACGAGCCGGACAAGGACCCGACCGCCGGCACGCCATTCTCCGCGCGCCACCTGGTCGAGGCCTACCGCAGCGGTGCGGCGACATTCGGCTGGCACGCGCGCCAGCAGCAGCCGGGCGGGCGCCGCGAGGGCGAGTGGCTGGTCGGCATGGGCTGCGCCAGCGCCACCTATCCCTACCACCGCATGCCCGGCGGCGCCGCGCGCATCCGCCTGTCGAAACAGGGTACGGCCCACATCGAGGTGGCGGCGCACGAGATGGGCATGGGCACCTCGACCACGCATGCGATGATCGCGGCCCAGCGCCTCGGCCTGCCTTTGGCGCGCGTCAGCGTGGCCTATGGCGACTCGGCCTTGCCCGGCGTGATCCTGGCCGGCGGTTCGCAGCAGACCGCGGCCGCCGGGTACGCCATCCGGGCGGCCTGGGACGAACTGGTGAAGCAGCTGTTGAAGCTGGCGCCCAGGGATTCGCCGCTGGCCGGCCTGTCCGTCGACGAGGTGGTGGGCCACAACGGCGGCCTGTGCAAGTCCGACGAACCGCAGCGCTGCGCCAGCTACGCCGAACTGCTGGCCGCGGCCGGCCGCGAGGAACTGGTGGCCGAGGCCAGCGCGCCGCCGCCGCTCGAAACCCAGCACTGGTCGATGCATTCCTTCGGCGCGATCTTCTGCGAGGTGGGCGTGAACACGGTAACGGGCGAACCGCGCGTGCGGCGCCTGCTCGGCTCCTTCGACTGCGGCCGCATCATCAATCCGAAGACGGCGGCGAGCCAGTTCCGCGGCGGCATGATCATGGGCCTGGGACTGGCGCTGATGGAAGAAACCCAGTTCGACGAGCGCAACGGCCGCATCATGAACCCCAGCCTGTGGGAATACCATGTGCCGGTGCAGATGGACGTCCCGGAGATCGAGGTGATGTGGACCGACATTCCCGATCCGCACGCGCCGATGGGGGCGCGCGGCATCGGCGAAATCGGCATCACGGGCACCGGCGCGGCGATCGCCAACGCGGTCTACAACGCCTGCGGCAAGCGGGTGAGGGAGCTGCCGATCACGCTCGACAAGCTGCTCTGAGTTACCGTCGCCCCTGCGTAGGCAGGGGCCCAAGTGCTGACTTACCGTCGCTCCTGCGCAGGCAGGGACCCAAGTGCTGAGTTACCGTCGCCCCTGCGCAGGCAGGGGCCCAAGTCCTGCGCCGCCATGGTGCGCAAAAATTGGGCCCCTGCCTTCGCAGGGGCGACGTGTCCTGGCTAATTACCGCTGCCTGCGCAGGGGCGACGTCCTTGCGCAGGAAACCACGCAGTTCAATTCTGCAGCACCGCCGCCTGCGCATCCGGCTTTGCCGCGCCTTCCATCACCAGCACCTGGCGGCTGTCCGGCATCGACTGGGCCTGTCCGGCCTGGGCGAAGGTGCGCACCGGGCCGATCATGGTGCCGTTGGCCATGCCCTTGGCGTCGGTGCGCAGCGAGCCGGCCTGCTGGCCGTCCAGGTAGACGCTGTAGGCGGTGTCGGGCTTGAGCTTGAACAGCGAGACTTCCAGCGCATCGACCACGCCCAGCTGGCGCGCCACGATAAAGCCGCGCGCCTCGCCCGCCCTGGCTTTCAGCGGCACGTTCGCCGAATCCTGGTTCACGCGCGCGACCAGGTTGTCGGCGCTGCCCGGCGCGGCCACGCCCGACAGGTAGACCAGCGCCTGCGGCGCCTGGCCGCCGCCCATGGTCGCGACCACCTTGTTGGTGGCGGTGTCGATCGCCTGCACGCCGTCGCCGTTCTCCAGGCCGACGTAGACGCGGCTGCCGTCGTCCGAAGGCCAGATACCGTGCGGCAGGGCGCCGGTCGGGATGCTCGCCACCAGCTTCGCTTCCTTGTCGGTGGTGTACACCTTCACCAGGTTCTCGCCGCCGACCGTCACGTAGGCCAGCACCTTGCCGCCGACCGTGGCGAAGGCCAGGTGGTTGGTGATGAAGCCGGTATCGATCACGCCCGTCACCTGCAGGCTGCGGGTATCGATGCGCGTGACCTTGCCGACGTCCTTGTGGGTCATCCACATCTCGTGGAAATCGGGTGTGAACTGCAGGAAGGGAGAGAAGGGACTGGTCACCGGGATGCGCTTGACGACCTTGTGCGACTTGACGTCGATGACGTCGACTTCCGGCGTGAAGCTCGACACCGCGAAGGCCAGCTTCCCGTCGGGCAGGAACTGCACCATGCCGGGGCCGACCGCGGTCGGGATGCGCCGCGTCTCCTTGAAGCTGTGCGGGTCGATCACCGAAATGTAATCTTCGCCGCGCACGACCACCCAGACTTCCTTGCCGTCGGCCGTGAAAAACCCTTCATGCGGGGAGCGGCCGACATAGGTCTTGCCCTTGACCTTGTTGGTGGCGGTGTCGATGAAGGTGGCGGAATTGGAACCGTTGGAAATCACCACCAGGGTCTTGTGGTCGGGCGAGAAGCCCATGCCGTGCACATTGATCTCGCCGCGGTACAGCGGAGACAGCACGTCCGGGCGCTGGTTGCCCAGCTTGATCTGGCCCAGCAGCCGGTTGCTCGAAGGGTCGAACACCGAGACGGTGTTGGAATTCTGGTCGGCCGTGTACACGCGGTCGGACGGCGAGGGCTGGGCCAGCGCCGCCTGGGTGGCGCCGAGCAGGCCGGCCAGGGCCAGCAGTTTCAGGGTGCTCTTCATGGTTGTTTCTCCTTGTGGTCGGGGTGGCGCTGCAGCCAGGCGCGCATCACGTTGATCTCGTTCTGCTGTTCGGCGATGATGCCCAGGGCCAGGTTGCGCAGTTCCGGATCCTGGGTGTTCAGCAGAACGGCCTTGGCCATGTCGACCGCGCCCTGGTGGTGCGGCAGCATCATGCTCACGAAATCGTGGCCGGGCCGGCCGTCCATCGGGGCCGCCTGCATGTCGCGTTCCATGATCGCCATGGCCTCGTCCATCAGGCGGGCGAAGGACTTGTCGCTGCTGGCGACGAAGCTGGCCGGCAACGCGCTTGCGCCCGCACTGGCGGCCGCAGCGCCCCCGCCATGGTCCATGTGGTGGTGCATCTCCTGGGCCGTGGCGGCGGGCCCGAGGAAGCACAGCGCCAGCAGCGCGGCGCGAAAGTTCGACATGCTCGTCTCTCCTGTCGGTTGGAATGACAACAGTCTAGGCGGGCCGTACTGACGGGGAAATGACGCGCGAATGACAATCGGATGACAATCGACTGTCCGGATTGTCATCCCCAGGGCCGTCGAACTGCGGCACAATGCGGCGAGGAGAACTGCCATGCACATTCTGATTGTCGAAGACGAGCCCAAGACGGGCGACTACCTGCACAAGGGCCTGCGCGAGTCGGGCTTCACGGCCGACCTGGCGCGCACCGGTCCGGACGGCCTGCACCAGGCGCTGGAAAACGACTACGACCTGGTGGTGCTCGACGTGATGCTGCCCGCGATGGATGGCTGGACGGTGCTGCAGAAGCTGCGCGAGCGCAAGCAGACCCCGGTGCTGCTGCTGACGGCGCGCGACGAGATCCCCGACCGCGTGCGCGGCCTGGAACTGGGCGCCGACGACTACCTGGTCAAGCCCTTCGCCTTCGCCGAGCTGCTGGCGCGCATCCGCACCCTGCTGCGCCGCGCGCCGGTGCGCGAGCTGGAAGTGCTGAAGGTCGCCGACCTCGAGATCGACGTGCTGCGCCACCGCGTGGCGCGCGCCGGCAAGCGCATCGACCTCACCCCCAAGGAATACGCGCTGCTGCAGCTGCTGGCGCGGCGCCAGGGCGAGGTGCTGTCGCGCTCCCTGATCTCGTCCCAGGTCTGGGACATGAACTTCGATTCCGACACCAACGTCGTCGACGTCGCCGTCAAGCGCCTGCGCGCCAAGGTCGACGATCCGTATCCACTGAAACTGATCCACACCGTGCGCGGCATGGGCTACCTGATGGAGGAGCGCGGCTGATGCCGGGCCTGCGTACCGGCCCGGTCTCGATCGCGCTGCGCCTCGGCCTCCTGTTCGCGGCGATCGCGGTGGCCGTCTTCGTGGCGGTCGGCGCCTATCTGTACCAGACCCTGGCCATGCAGATGAGCCAGCGCGACGACCTCGACCTCTTCAGCAAGTCGGCCCTGGTGCGCCAGATACTGCGCACCCTGCCGGATGGCGAGCGCATGCCGGACCAGATCCACGCCGTGCTCGGACGCGTCATCGGCCAGGACGGCGTGATGATGCAGGTGGCGACGCCGGACGGCGAGGTGCTGATGAACACCATGCCGCAGGCGCGCCAGTTGCCGCCCCTGGCGCCGGTGCCGATGGACCGGGCGCCCGACCAGTCCGACGTCGTCAGCGTGAACGACCCGCACTATCCGGCGCGCGTGCTGTCCGTGATCGCCGCCAGCGGCGACCGGCAGTTGCACGTGACGCTGGCGCGCATCCGTTCCGACCGGCTGGCGGTGCTGAAGCGCTATGCGGCCGACCTGCTCGGCGCGCTGGCCGTCGGCGCACTGCTGGCGACCGCGCTCGGCTTCATCGCGGTGCGGCGCGGCCTGCGCCCGCTGCACGGCGTGATCGCCAAGGCCAACGACATCAATGCCTATCGCCTGAACGCGCGCCTGTCGCTGGCCGGCGTGCCGCCCGAGCTGCGCGAACTGTCGGTCGCCTTCAACGCCATGCTCGACCGCCTGGAAGAGGGCGTGCAGCGCCTGTCCGGCTTCGCCGCCGACCTGGCGCACGACATGCGCACCCCGGTGAACGCGCTGATGATGCAGACCCAGGTGGCGCTGTCGCGCGAGCGCCCGATCGAGGAATACCAGGGCCTGCTGGAATCGAACCTGGAAGAATACGAGCGGCTCGCGCGCATGATCGAAAACACCCTGTTCCTGGCGCGCGTCGACAATGCCCAGCTGGCGCTGCGCCGCGAGCGCCTCGACGCCGGCGCCGAACTGGCGCGCATCCGCGATTACTTCGAGGCCCTGGCCGACGACCGCGGCGTGCTGCTGGCGCTGGACGAGCCGCCGCCGTTGGAGCTGCATGCCGACCCGGTGCTGCTGCGGCGCGCCGTCAACAACCTGGTCTCGAACGCGCTCGCGCACACGCCCGCGGGCGGCCGCATCTGCCTGGGCGCGCACGCGGACGGCGAATGGCTGGCGCTGTCGGTCTCGAACACCGGCGACGGCATTCCGGAACAGCACCGCGAGCGTCTGTTCGAGCGCTACTACCGCGCCGACCCTGCGCGCGCCGCCGGCAGCTCCGCCGGCCTGGGCCTGGCGATCGTGCGCGCCATCATGCAGCTGCACGGCGGCTGCGCCGACGCCGCCAGCACGCCGGGCCAGCCTACCGTGTTCACGCTGCGCTTTCCGCGTCACCCTCGAAGCAGCTGACCAGGTCGCGGCCCTTGCGCTTGCTGAGGTACATGGCCGCATCGGCCGTGTGCAGCAGCGTGCGCGTGCTGCCGCCGTGCTCGGGGCAGATGCTGATGCCGACGCTGGCCGACACCGACAGCGCGTGGCCCTGGTAGGCGAAGGGCTGGCGCGCGGCATCGCAGACCGCTGCCGCCACCAGTTCGAGTTCGGCGCGGCCGCTGCCCGGCGCCGACAGCAGTGCGAACTCGTCGCCGCCCAGGCGGCCGATGCGCCATCCCGGCGGCGCCAGTGCGCGCAGGCGGCGCGCGAATTCGGCCAGCACCACGTTGCCGGCTTCGTGGCCGAACACGTCGTTCACCGGCTTGAAGCGGTCGAGGTCGACGTACAGCACGCCGAAGGCCGGCGCGTCCGGAACCTGGGCGCAAGACTGGCTGCAGCACTGGTCGAGCAGCTAGTGGAAGTGGCTGCGGTTGGCAAGGCCGGTAAGCTCGTCGGTCTGGGCGCGCACGCGGATGCGCTGCTGCTGCGCCATGCGCTCGACCGCCTGGGCGATCAGCGCCGAGATCGATTCGGCCA
>Ga0265798_10009578_pt1 | contig 12096 bp, 11 predicted proteins | sample P3T30metagenome_FD_192430 | JGI IMG/M metagenome (GOLD analysis project Ga0265798, IMG submission 192430) | Plant litter microbial communities from East Loma Ridge, Irvine, California - P3 T30 | ecosystem: Environmental > Terrestrial > Plant litter > Unclassified | place: USA: California... | reverse complement strand
CAGCAGCAGCTTTTTTTCCATCTCGCGCACCGTGAGCGAATCGTCCACCACCAGCACCCGCTTGGCCTGCCGGCGCTCGCCGTCAGCCCCCTGGGCCAGCTGGTGCAGTTCGCCTTCGCCCAACAGCTTGTCGATCGAGACCATCAGGTCGGCCGTATCGAGAATCAGCACGGGGGCGCCATCGTCGAGCAGGGCGCAGGCGGCGATGTCGCGCAGTTTGCCGAACATCGCCTCCAGCGGCTGCACCGCCAGGCTTTGCTCGCCGACGATGGCGTCCACCACCAGCGCGTAGCGGCGGCTGCCTTCGCCGATCAGCACCACCGGCAATTCGCCGGCGGCCGGCGCCAGCTGGCCCAGTTCAAGCACCTGGGCCGCCGACACCAGGCCGAGATGTTCGCCGGCGAGTTCAAAAAACTGTTTGTTTTCCAGCGTATGCAGGGCGCTGGCCGCGACCTTGAGCACCCGCTCGACCTTGACGATGGGGATCGCGTAGGCCTCGCCCCGCACATCCACCACCAGCGCGCGCACGATCGACTGGGTCAGGGGCAGGGTGATCAGGGTGCGCATGCCGCGCCCCGGATCGGTCTCGAGCCTGACGCTGCCGTTCTGGGCGCGGATCGCCTGCTGCACGATGTCCAGGCCCACGCCCCGTCCGGAGATGGCGCTGGTGGTTTCCTTCAGGCTGAAGGCGGGCAGGAACAAAAATTCCAGCAGCTCCGGCGCGGACATGGCGGCGGCCATTGCTTCGCTGGCCAGCTTGCGCCGCACGACCGTGGCGCGGATGCGCTCCAGATCGACCCCGGCGCCGTCGTCGCTGATGACGATCGAGAGCATGCCGTTGCGGTGCTTCGCCTCCAGCGTGATGGCCCCCAGCGCGTTCTTGCCGGCCGCAATCCGCGCGTCTGGGGCTTCGATGCCGTGATCGACGGCGTTGCGCAGCATGTGATTCAAAGGGCTTTCAATGCGCGCCAGGATGTCGCGGTCGACCAGGGTGTCTTCGCCGATGATGCTGAGGGCCGCCTCCTTGCCCAGGCTGCGCGCCAGGTCGCGCACCATGCGCGGGAACATGTGCACGCCGTCGCCGAAAGGGCGCATGCGCAGCGCCAGCACTTCGTCGACCAGGTTGTTCGACACCGTCAGCACGCGCCGCTCGTAGCTGTCGATCTCGGTGATGTGCTCGTGCAGGTCCTGTTTGAGGGGATGGGTTTTTTGCAGAGCCAGCGCGGCCTGCTCGATCAGGGCCGCGTCGCCCGTGCGCAGCAGCGCCTCATGCAGCTGCTCGACTGCCTTGAACAGGCTCGCCTGGTGGCGCTTGAAGCGCTGCATGCGCGCCAGCACCGGCTGCAACTGGTGGGCGTTGATGCGCGTTTCGCTGGCCAGGGCGAGCAGCTGGTCGTAGTTTTTCTGCACCGCGGCGACCGGCACATCGGGCACCGGCGCAGGCTCAGGCGCCGGGGCAGCCGCGGACGGTGCTGCGATAGCCGCTGCGTCCTGCAACTCTCCCAGCCCCGCCAGCGCCGTCATCACGGCGCCGATCCGCGCAGCGTTCTGGCCCAGCCACGCCGCCACGCTCTCTTCGGTCTGGATCGACACCTGGACGATGAGGTCCACGGCGCCGAGCAGCACGTCGACCCGCGCTTGGGTCAGTTGCAGGCGGCCATGCTGGGCGTCGACAAAAGCGTCTTCCATGCCATGCGCCAGTTGCACCACCACGTCCAGGCCGACGATGGCGGCGGCGCCCTTGATCGAGTGGGCCGCCCGCATCAGGCTCTCCACCGTGGCGCCGCTGGCGGTCGCGGCGCCCCCTTCGATGGCCAGCAGGCCGTCGGTGAGGACGCGCGCCTGACCCTCCGCCTCGAGGCGGAACAGGTCGAGCATGCTGAAATTACTGAGGTCGCCCCCCTGACTCATCGCAAACACTCCGCAAGTTGCTGGCCCAGCAGCGCGCTATCGAGCACGCCCACCCGCAATGTATCGATCGACAGCACGCCCGTGACGAAGCGCGCCAGGCCCTTGTTGACCGTCGCCGGTGGCGCTGCCAGCGAAGCGACGGCGTAGCGCGCGATGCCGTGCAGTTCGTCCACCCGCATGGCGTAGCGCTGGCCGTCGACCCGCAGCACGAGCAGGCGCGGGAAAATGTGGCGGCTGCGGCTGGCGTCATCCATCGTATCATCGGCCGCTTCAACACCGAGGATGGCGTCGAGCGCAATCGACGGCGTCACCTTGCCGGCCACGTTGACGACGCCGAGCAAGCCCGCACTGGCGCGGTGCGGCAGCTTGTGGCCGGGCGCGAGCGGGGCGATGGCGTCGATGCTGGCGACCGGCAGGGCGAGCCACTCGCGTCCCAGCCGGAACACCAGGGCGGCGTGATCGGTCGCTTCGGCCTGGGCCAGTGGCGCGCTGAAGTGGGCGGCCCATTCGCTGCGATAGTCCTCGCTGACGGGCCGCTGCAGATTGCGCTGGGCGGCGTCGGCGTACACGGGGCAGTTGCGGCAATGGATCACGGCCGGCAGGGTAGGGCAGCTCTGGTCGCCATTGACGCCAATGCGGTTCCAGCAGTCGTCGATGGTGGGCAGGGTCGGCTTCATGGCGTATCCGCGCCGCTCTGGCGGCGCTGGTAGACCCGCGCGGCGCGCTGGCGCAGGCTGGCGGCGTCGTCCTGGCCGGTCCGTTCAGCGAGGATCGCAAGCTGGCACAGGGCCTCGTAGTGATCGGGTCGCAGATAAACGCAGCGGCGCCAGTGGCCGGCGGCGGCATCCGGCTGGTGCTCGAGGTCGGCGATCAGGCCCAGTAAATAGTAGGCGTCGGCCGTTTCAGCGCCGGCGTCAAGTTGCAGCAGGCGCCGGCAGATGCTGGCCGCACCAGGGTAGTCGCCGCCGTCGGCCAGGCGCTGTGCATCGGCGAGCATTTGGGCGGCGTTGGCGGCGGTTGGCGCGGGAGGGGGCGTTGGGTCAGCGGCGCGCGGCTGGACCAGGCGGGGCGCCGGCGCACGCACGGGCGCGCGCGCTGGCGTTGGAGCGGGCGGCGTGAGCGCAACCGGCGCGGGATTTTTTTGCAGCGCGAAGGCGCCCGGCAGGCGCAGGGCATGAAAGCCGTTCGCGCAGAAGGTCGGCACTTCGGCATACCCGGCCAGCAGCATGCCGTCGTCGGCCAGCAGGGCGCGCAGCACGCCCACGGCGGCGGCGCTGGTGGGTGCATCGAAATAGATCAGCAGGTTGCGGCAGAAGATGACGTCGTAGCGCCCGGCCTGCGTGGCGCAGTCGATGGTGAGGATGTTCCCCTGGCTGAAGTTGACCTGGCCGCGCAGGGCCTCGCTGATCTGGTAGCCAGCGCCGGCCGGCACGAAATGGCGCTCGCGAAAGGCCAGGTCGGCGCCGCGAAAGGCGTTACGGCTGAACCAGCCGGTGCGGGCCCGCGTCAAGGCCACTTGCGACAGGTCGATGGCGTCGATGCGGCAGCTTGAGGCGGGCACGCCGGCGTCAAGCAGCGCCATTGCCATCGTGTACGGCTCCTCGCCGCCGGCGCAGGGCAGGGACAGGATGCGCAGGGGACGCTCGGGCGCCTGCTGCAGGCGGCGCTGGACGAAGGCGGTGGCGGCGGCAAACGCGTCCGGGTCGCGAAACAGCCACGACTCGGGCACCACCACCAGTTCGATCAGGGCGGCTAACTCGGCCGGGGTGAGATTGGCCAGGTAGGCCTCAGCCACGTCCTGCAGGGCCGCGCCAGGCAGGTGGCCCCGCCCGATCAGGCGTTCACGCACGGCCCGTTCGGCCGCCGCCTCGCTCACGTCGAGGCCACTGGCCGCGCGCAGCAAGTCACGCGCCAGGGCGCCGCAGGACAAGCGAGGGGCGCTAGCGGCGGCCATCGGCATGCTCCATCCGGCTTTCTTTGCCGTAGTCTGCGCCATCGCGCGGGAACAGCAGCGCGCGCACATCGGGCGCCAGCAGCTCGTCCACCTCCACCAGCTGCAGCGATCCGGCCACCGCGCCCAGAAAGGGGGCGCCGTCGATACCGGGATCGGACAGGGCGGCGTCAAGCACGGTCTCGATGCCGGTCACGTGTTCCACCAGCAGGCCGAGGGGACGCGCCGGCCGGCCATCGGCCACATAATCGACCAGCACGATGCGCGAATCGAGCCAGATCTGTGTCAGTGCAACGCCGGCCAGGCGCGAGAGGTCGATCACGGGCACGGGCTGGCCATGCAGGTCCATCAGGCCGGCGACAAATGCGGGCGCCAGCGGGATCTGTTTTAAGGCCACCACCGGCAGCACGCGCGCGATCGCGCGCAACGGCAAGCCGTAGCGGTCAGACCCGATGGAAAACACCAGCGCTTTCATGACTAGATAGCTTGAGCGGGAGCGGCCGGACTAGTTGGCCACCGCGAAGGTGGCCACCGAAGACTGCAGGTCGCCTGCCGCGTACTGCAGCTGGTGCACCGCTTCACTGGTCGCCTTGAGCGATTCGACCGTCTGCTGGGTGGCGTCGTTCAACTGCAGCATGGTGTCGGAAATTTGCGAGGCGCCCACGGCCTGCGATTGCATCCCCTGCAGCACCATGTCGAACTGGGGCGCGAGCTTCTGCACCTGGTCCATGACGGACGAGAGCTGCTCCGTCACCTGGCGCACTTCGCCCACGCTGCGGCGGATCTCTTCCGAAAATTTGTCCATGCCCATGACGGAGGCCGACACCGCCGACTGCATCTCCTTGAGCATCTGGTCGATGTCCCAGGTCGACACCGAGGTCTGGTCAGCCAGGCGGCGGATCTCGGTGGCGACGACCGAGAAACCGCGCCCCGCGTCGCCGGCTTTTTCCGCTTCGATGGCGGCATTGAGCGAGAGGATATTGGTCTGGTCGGCCACCTTGGTGATCGTAATGAGCACGCCATTGATGTTGCTGGCTTTTTCCGACAGGGCGGCCAGCTTGGCGTTGATGGAGTCGGTCGCGGCGACCATGTGCTGCATGGTCAGGTCCATGCGGCGCAGATTGGTCTGCGCTTCGGCGGTGGCGCTGGTGGTGTAGTCGGCCACCGCGGTGGCTTCTTCCATGGTGCGCAAGAGCTGCGTGGTGTTGGCCGAGATCTCTTTCGTGGTCGAGAGGATCTCCACGCTGGTCTGGGCCTGCTCGATGCCAGTCGCTTCCTGCTGCTTGGCCGAGGCGGCAATTTCAGTGGCCGAGGTGGTGACCTGGATGCCGGCTTTCTGCACATTGTTCAACAGGCCGCGCAGGTTGTCGAACATGCGCTTCAAACCATTGCCGAGGCGGCCGATGGCGTCCTCGCCCTCGACCGTGATGGCGCCGGTCAGGTCGCCCGAGGCGGCCTTCGAGACCACGTCGAGCAGGCTGTCGACTTTGGCGCGCAGGATGTTGGTCGTCTCCAGTTCCTTGGCCTGGCTGTCCTGGATGGCCTGGGCCATGCGGTTGAATTCAGTGGCCACCTTGCCCAGTTCATCGTTGGACGCGACTGCCGCGCGGGCCGACTGTTCGCCCGCGGCGATGCGGTTGACGGCGCTGGTGAGGGCGTTCAGGGGCGCGACCAGGGCAGCCGTCAGCGCATAACCAATCAGGCCCGCCAGCACCAGGAACAGGGCGCCGCCGCCCGTCAGCAGCAGGAACATCGATTGCTGCAACTGGGCCGATTGCACGGAGCGCTCGGCCAGCAGGCGGTTTTCCTCATCGGCCATTTCAGCGATCAGGCCCCGCATGTCCGACACGGTCTTCGCGCCATTGAGCACGTCGGCCGCGCTGGCGGCCTGCTGGGTCATGCCAACCGTCTTGTTCAGTTCGCGGCGCTTGACGATCAGGGGATTGATGACGTTGAGCATCCAGTCATTGATCAGCGGTTCGAGCCGGCGGGCGCGGGCCTGCTGGGCCGGATTGTCTTCCGTGAGCTTGCGCACCTTTTCCAGGTGCACGCGCGCCTGGGCCTCTTCCTTGTTGATGGGATCGACCAGGGCTTCGCTGCCGGTCAGCATGAAGCCCCGCGTGGAGGTCTGCACCTGCAACACGGAGGTGGTGATGCTGTTGGTTTCCAACAGCACTTCCAGGGTGTGGCGGTCCCACTTGTTCGCTTCGGACAACTTCGCAAAGTTGTTATAGGCAAGGGTCACCAGCACGAGAAACAGGGCCGCGATGGCGCCCAGGCCAATGGTGATCTTTGATTTGAAGCTCAAGTCCTTGAACATGCGGTCTCCACAGCTGATTATTGTTCGCCGTCAATGTACCATTTTGTGGATGGCACAGGGCGTTGATTTCACATGCGTGAAATTTTGACAAGTGAAAAAAAGCCGCCCGCAGGCGGCTTCCTTTGCGACTTGAGGAAACTTACTGGCCGCGCTTGCTGCGCGCCTTGGCCGCGATGCGCATGCGCAGCGCGTTGAGCTTGATGAAGCCGCCCGCATCGGCCTGGTTGTAGGCGCCGCCATCTTCGTCGAACGTGGCGATGTTCATGTCGAACAAGGAATCGGTCTTTGAATCGCGCGCTACCACAATCACATTGCCCTTGTAGAGCTTGATGCGCACCCAGCCGTTGACCGTGGCTTGCGTGTGGTCGATCAAGGTCTGGATGGCGACGCGCTCAGGCGACCACCAGTAGCCGTTGTAAATCATCGACGCATAGCGCGGCATCAGGTCGTCTTTCAGGTGGGCCACTTCGCGGTCCAAGGTGATTGACTCGATGGCGCGGTGGCCTTTCAACATGATGGTGCCGCCAGGCGTCTCGTAGCAACCGCGCGACTTCATGCCGACGTAGCGGTTTTCCACCAGGTCGAGGCGGCCGATGCCGTGCTTGCCGCCCAGGCGGTTCAGTTCGGTCAACACCTGCGCCGGCGACATTTTCACGCCATTCACAGCGACGATGTCGCCTTTTTCGTATTCCAGATCGAGGTATTCGGCGGCATCCGGCGCATTTTCCGGGCTGACCGACCAGCGCCACATCGATTCTTCCGCTTCCGCGCTGGGGTTTTCCAGGTGGCGGCCTTCAAAGGAGATGTGCAGCAGGTTGGCGTCCATCGAGTAGGGCGCGCCGCCGTTCTTGTGCTTCATGTCGACGGCGATGCCGGCGTCTTCCGCGTATTTCAACAGTTTTTCGCGCGACAGCAAATCCCACTCGCGCCACGGGGCGATGATCTTGACGTCGGGTTTCAGGGCGTAGGCGCCGAGTTCGAAACGCACCTGGTCGTTGCCCTTGCCGGTGGCGCCGTGCGAGATCGCGTCGGCGCCGGTGGCGTTGGCGATTTCAATGAGGCGCTTGGCGATCAGGGGACGGGCAATCGAGGTGCCCAGCAGGTATTCGCCTTCGTAGACCGTGTTGGCGCGGAACATCGGAAACACGAAGTCGCGCACGAACTCTTCGCGCACGTCATCGATATAAATGTTTTCCGGCTTGATGCCGAATTTGATGGCTTTTGCGCGCGCCGGTTCCAGTTCTTCGCCCTGGCCCAGGTCGGCAGTAAACGTGACGATTTCGCACTGGTAGTGGTCCTGCAGCCATTTGAGGATGACGGAGGTGTCGAGGCCGCCCGAATAGGCGAGTACTACTTTTTTGATGTCGCTCATGATGATTTTCCGATGAAATACTAAAAACTGAGGTGTTATTCGCCAGCGATTTTGCCGAGCAAGAGGTATTCAATCAGCGCCTTTTGCACGTGCAGGCGGTTTTCCGCTTCATCCCACACCACCGACTGGGGACCGTCGATGACTTCAGCCGCTACTTCCTCGCCGCGGTGGGCGGGCAGGCAGTGCATGAACAGGGCGTCGGCGCTGGCGCGGGCCATTTTGGGTGCATCGACGATAAAACCGTCAAAGGCTTTTAATCGTTCTGCGTTTTCCTTCTCAAAGCCCATGCTGGTCCACACATCGGTGGTGACCAGGTGGGCGCCTTCGCAGGCATCGGCAGGATTGTCGAATTGGGTAAATCGTTTGGTCGCGACCTGGGCCATGTCGATGTCGTAGCCCTTCGGCGTGGACACGTTCAGGTGGAAGCCGAACACTTCGGCCGCCTGCAGCCAGGAATACAGCATATTGTTGGCGTCGCCGATCCAGGCCACCGTCTTGCCGGCAATCGAGCCGCGGTGCTCAAAGAAGGTGAAGACGTCGGCCAGCACCTGGCAGGGATGGTGCTCATTGGTAAGACCATTAATCACCGGCACGCGCGAATTGGCGGCAAATTTCTCGATAATCTCTTGGCCGAAAGTGCGCACCATGATGATGTCGCACATGCGGCTCATGACCTGTCCCGCATCTTCCACAGGCTCGCCACGGCCGAGCTGGCTGTCGCGCGTGTTCAGGTAGATGGCGGCGCCACCCAGTTGATGCATGCCGGCCTCGAAGGACAGGCGGGTGCGGGTCGAATTTTTCTCGAACACCATCACCAGGGTGCGGTCGATCAGCGGGTGATAAATCTCGTAGTTCTTGAACTTGCGCTTGATGATGGCGGCGCGTTCGATCACGTACTCGAATTCGGCGAGGCTGAAGTCGGAAAACTGGAGGAAGTGCTTGATGGGCTTGGCGGAAGTCATGCTGGGCAACTTTTAGGGCGGCTAACTGGTAATTATAGGCGAAGAAGTGTTACCACGGAAACGTAGGGCGTTTTTGTGGCAACACTTCCTGTCTATACTAGTACAGCGTCTGCGCCGATTCGTGCAGCAGTTGTCCGTAGAGTTGGTGGCGGAACTTGGCGATTTTGCCCTCGGCCACGGCGGCCAGGATGGCGCACTGGGGCTCGATCAAATGGCGGCAGTTATAGAACTTGCAGCCGCCGAGATAAGGCTTGAATTCGACAAAAGCGCGCTCGAGCATGCCTTCGCTCAGGTGGTAAAGGCCAAATTCCTGGAAGCCGGGCGAATCGATGATGGAGCCGACCCCGGGGATGTCGTACAGGCGGGTGAACGTGGTGGTGTGCTTGCCCGTGTCGAGGGCGGCGGAGATTTCGCGCACGGCGATTTCGGCGTCCGGCACCAGCAGGTTGATGAGGGACGACTTGCCCATGCCCGACTGGCCGATGAAGATCGAGGACTGGCCGGTCAACAGCGGCAGCAGGGTCGCGACCGCTTCTTCCGGCCTGGTGCGGGCCGACACTTCGTGCAGGGGGTAGCCCAGTGAAGTGTAGGTCTTGAGACGCTCGCGCGCTTTTTCGAGCGACTCGGTCACGTCGGTCTTGTTGAGGATCAGGTGGGCGTCGATGCCCGCCGCCTCGGCCGCCACCAGCGAGCGCGAGATCAGGTCGTCGGCAAAGCCGGGCTCGGTGGCGACGACAATGAACAGGCGGGTCAGGTTGGCCGCCAGCAGTTTCGATTTGTACTGGTCCGAGCGATACAGCAGGGTCTTGCGCTCGCCAATCGATTCAATGACGGCCTGGTCTTCCGAGGTCATTTTCAGCTTGACCGTGTCGCCCACGGCAATATTGGTTTTTTTGCCGCGGGTGACGGCTTGCAGCTTGCGGCCGGCGACGTCGGCCAGATAGTGGCGGCCGTGTGCGGCAACGATGGTCCCTGTTAATGCGTCAGTCATGCATGTGCCCAGCGTAAATGGCATCGGCGCGGGCGGCGCAGATAAAGTCGTTGAGGCTGATCTGGTGGCCGGCGGAGTGGGTCGTGAACGCCAGCTCGCAGGAGGTGTAAGCCAGCGTCAGCACGGGATGGTGGTTTTGCTGTTCGATCATGACGGAGACGGCGTTGGCGAAGGCCAGGCCCGCCTGCCAGTTGGGGAAAGTAAAACGGCGGCGCAGCGTCGCGTCCGTGGCGCTCCAGGCCGGGACCTGGGGCAGCAGGGCGGTGATGCTGGCTTCGTCCAGGGCAGGCGCGCCATCGGTCGATTGCGTGGTCAACAGGCTCATGCTGCCGCCAGGTTCAGGTGAGCGATGCGCACCGACGCGGGCGGGTGCGAATCATAAAAGGCCGAGTGGAGCGGATCGGGGGTGAGCGTAGAAGCATTGTCCTCGTACATCTTGACCAGGGCCGAGACCAGGTCGCCCGCCTTGGCGTGGGTGGCGGCAAAGGCGTCGGCCTCGAATTCGTGCTTGCGCGAAGTGATCGAACTCAAGGGCGAGAGCACGAAAGTGAACACTGGCAGCGCCAGCACGAACAAGATCAGGGCCATTGCGTCGCTGGCCAGGATGGGATCGACCCCCAGGCCCTGGTAGAACCAGGTCTGATTTTTCAGGTAGCCCAGCAGGGCAAGAAACCCGAGCGAGATGGCAAACATGACGGCGATGCGCTTGACGATGTGTTTCAGTTTGAAGTGGCCCAGTTCGTGGGCCAGCACGGCCTCGATTTCGGCAGGCGCGAGGCGTTCGAGCAGCGTGTCGAAAAACACGATGCGTTTATTGGCGCCGAAGCCGGAAAAATACGCGTTGCCATGGGCGCTGCGTTTCGAACCATCCATCACGAATAAACCTTTGGAGGCGAAGCCGGCGCGGGCCATCAGGCCTTCGATGCGCGCTTTCAGGCTGGCGTCTTCGAGCGGGCTGAATTTGTTGAACAGGGGCGCGATCACGGTGGGGAACAGCACCATCATCAACAGTTGAAAGCCGCTCCAGACCAGCCAGGCGTACAGCCACCACAGGCTGCCTGATTTTTCCATCAGGCTCAAGACCACCCAGGCCAGTGGCAGGCCGATGGCGGCGCCCAGTCCCGCGCCCTTGACCAGGTCGGCCAGCCATAATTTCTTCGACATCTTGTTGAAACCGAAGCGCGCTTCGAGCGTGAATTGGCGATAATAGTCAAACGGCAGATCGAGCAGGCCGGAAATCACGGCAAAGGCTGCCAGCAGCAGCAATTGCCCCTTGATGCCGAAGCCGGCCAGGGGCGTGATCTGGATGGCCAGCCATTGCAAGCCGCCCATCAAGGTGAAGCCGATCAGCACGACACTGGAAAACAGCAAGCTGTACAGGCCGAGCCGGGTCTTGGCCACCGTGTAGTCAGCCGCTTTCTGGTGGGCTGGCAAGGGAATCCGTTCGGCAAATTCTGCCGGGACGGCGGCGCGGTGGGCCAGCACGTGGCGGATGTGGCGGTCGGACAGCCAGAAGCGCAGTCCGATCGTCAGGATCAGGAATGCAATGAACAAAAACGAAAACACGAGTGAAGACATTCTGTGCCTGTGAGAAAATGCAGGATTGATTAGGCCAAGAGAGAATTATGTCACAAGACACTGCCAGCACCGCCCCCGCCGCTCAGGCTCGCCCCAATGAAATGAACCTCATCTGGGTCGACCTGGAAATGACCGGCCTGGAGCCCGATACCGACCGCATCATCGAAGTGGCCGTCGTCGTCACCGATATGCACCTGAACCTGGTGGCGGAAGGCCCCGTGTTCGCCATCCACCAGTCGGACGAAACGCTCGACAAGATGGATGCCTGGAACAAGGGCACCCACGGCCGCAGCGGCCTGATCGACCGCGTGCGCGCCTCCACCGTCAGCGAAGAGCAGGCCGAGGCCGAGCTGATTGCTTTCCTGCGTCAGTATGTGCCGGCGGGTAAATCGCCCATGTGCGGCAACACCATTTGCCAGGACCGCCGTTTCATGGTGCGCACCATGCCGAAGCTGGAAGCATTCTTCCACTACCGCAATCTGGACGTGTCCACCCTGAAAGAGCTGTGCCGCCGCTGGAAGCCCGAACTGGTGGGCGGTTTTAAAAAGCACCAGAAGCACACGGCGCTGGCCGACATCATCGAGTCGATTGAAGAACTGAAGTACTACCGCGAGCACTTCATCAAGATCTGATTGGTGTGTGCAATGCCGAACAGTCGTGTTCGGCGCGGGGGCGTAGGCTGGGGTCTTCTTTGATCACAGGAGACTGCCATGAGCAAGAGCACCGCCGACGCCCGCGAAAAAATGCAGCGCGAAGCCCAGCAAGCGCAGCAGGAAGCCGCCATGAACCAGCAGAAGGCCGAGGCCAAGGAAGTAACTGGCCGGCATAAGCAGGATGGGCAGAAGGATCATAAGGGGGCCGATAAAGGCCCGCGCGGACAATAAAGAATCGCAAAAAAGTACACACCTACTTTTTTGCGGGCTGAAGTGGAATTTTTCCCTGGCGGAGCCAGGAAAAAATTAGGGGACGCAAACCCGATGCGATGCATCTTTCGCCTCGGAGGCAAGCGTT
>Ga0265798_10009577_pt1 | contig 12096 bp, 7 predicted proteins | sample P3T30metagenome_FD_192430 | JGI IMG/M metagenome (GOLD analysis project Ga0265798, IMG submission 192430) | Plant litter microbial communities from East Loma Ridge, Irvine, California - P3 T30 | ecosystem: Environmental > Terrestrial > Plant litter > Unclassified | place: USA: California... | reverse complement strand
GATGTCCTTGTAGAACTGCATCGTGTCGCCCATCGCGGTGCCGAAGCTGGTCTGCTGCAGCTCGCCGGCCTCGTCGATATTGGCGAGCACGCCGCGGACCGCCTTGATCCCGACCTCCTCGTAATGGCGCGGCAGATAGCCCTTCCGCACGCCCTTCAGGATCCCATAGGCGAAGCCCGCGGTCGCCGACGCCTCGAGATAGCTGGTCGGATCGACGATCAGCGTGTGCCACAGGCCGGTCTCGGCATCCTGCGTTTCGGCGAGCGTCTTCACCTGTGCGGCGAGCGTGTCGATCAGGAAGGTGCGGAACGCGTCGCCGACCGGCAGGTCGAGGATCTCGATGATCTCGGGGATCGCGATCGTCACCCAGCAATTGCCGCGCGCCCACAGCGCCTCGGCGAAATTGTGCCGGCCGTTGAAGTCCCAGCCGTGGAACCAGAGCCCGGTCTTCTTGTCGAACAGATATTTGATATGGACGAGGAACTGGCGCTTGGCCTCCTCGACATAGTGCGGCCGGTTGAGCAGCAGGCCGATCTTGGCGAGCGGCAGCACCGACATCATCAGCGTGTCGTCCCACATCTCGCCGGGATTCTCGTCGTTGAAGACGATGTGCTGGAAGCCGCCTTCCTCGGTCTTGGGCAGGCCGTCGGGCGCCATCAGCCACTCGGCCCAGGTGTCGAGATAGGGCACGTAGCGCGGGTCGGGCTCGTGCTCGTAGAGGTAGGCGAGCGTGATGAACGGCGCCATCGTGTTGATGTTCTTGGTGGGCGTGCCCTCGGCGAAGCGATCCTCGAACCACTGCTTGATGATCGCCAGTGCAGCCTGGTCGCCGGTCTGCTCGTAATAGCGCCACATGCCGAACAGGCCGACGCCGTGGGTCCATTCCCAGCCGGCCCAGCCCTTGGTGTCGATGATGCGCCCGTCTTCGAGGTGCAGCAGGAACTCGCCGGTCTCGTCCTTGATGTTGACGAGGTTGTCCATCAGCTTGGCGATCGCTTGCGTGACCTCCGCGCGGGGAATGTCGTGGGTGAGGGCAGCCAATTATCGTCTCCTGGTGAGGTGGTAGTCGCGCGCCATCGCTTGATAGAGCGCGCGGAATTTCGGGTCGGCGTCGTAGCGGCCGCCATGACCGGTCGGCGGCGTGACGCCGTTGGACGTGGGCGTTCCGGCGGGCGGCGTCGGCGCGGGAACCGCACCGGGTGCCTCGGCGGCGTTGACCCCCTGCGACAACAGATCTGGCTTCGCGCCTTCGCCGGCGTTGCGGCCGTCACGGTTGAAGATCGCCTCCTGGTGCCGCGTCGGCTCCCAGATATAGCTGCCCCAGCCATGCGGCTGCGCGTGGACCAGATCGTTGACGTAGCGTTTGCGCGACGAATATTCGAGCGCGACGAAGCCCATGTCGGGATAGGCCTTGGTGAACTCGGCGAAGGTCCGCGCCCAGTCGCCCTGCGCCTGCTGTTGGTAGCAGGAGAAGCCGACGCCATCGACGCGCACGCCACGCTGGATGAGGTTGTCGGTCCAGTATTTGACGATCGGCCAGTGCCGTCCGAGATGGTTGTGGACGATCACCTGCGCGCCCGGCACCGCCTCGCGCGCGCCAGCGATCCCGGCCTTCAGCAACGCCGCGAACCGGTCATAGCCGCCCGCGCCGGGCACGTTCATGTGCACCGCGTCGGTCTGCGGATTGCCGGTCGGGATCGTCAGCGGAACGCGCCCGTCGGGCCACAGCATGCCAAACGTCGTCTCGTTGCCGATCACGACCAGGTCGGGCGCGACGCCCGCGCGCGCCATCGCCGACAGCGTGTCGACGCTGTGGCGGTGCACCGCCTCGACCAGTTGCGGGAACGGCAGCTTGGCCCAGGCCGCAGGCTTGTCCTGATGCTGCGGATCGGCCCAGTCGTCGGAATAATGCAGCGTCAGCGACAGATGGAAGCCGGCCGCCTTGATGCGCTTCGCAAAGGCGATGTTGCGCGGCAGGTCGCACCAGGGCCCGCCCGGCTTCCGCCGCGAATAGCCGTTCTCGGGCGCGACGAAGAGCCGCAGCTTCAGCGCGTTGAACCCGAAATCGCGCAGGATCAGCAGCGGATCCTTGCGCACGCCATCCTCGTAATAGGTCGCGCCTGCGGCTTCGTCCTCGGGGATCCACGATACGTCCGCGCCGAGCAGATAGGGCGAACGCCGGTCGCCCGCCGCCGCGCCCGCGCCACGCGTAAGCGAGAGCAGCCACGCCGCGCCCGCGCTCTGGCCGAGGCCGCGCCGGGTGATCATGGCTTCGGCCCCTTCAGCTCGGACGGCAGCGTCGGCGCCGCGACCATCGTCACCGGCACGCCGCCGCTGACGCTGCGCAGCGTGAGGAGCTTGACCGCCTCGAGCGCATGGCCCCGTGCGCCATCGGACGTGACCGCGAGCGCGACACGGTTGGCGCCGCGGTGATTGAGGATACCCTCGGGGATCGGGAACACGCGCTGTGGCCCGACATGCGCGATGAACTGCCCCATGTTCCAGCCGTTGACGAACATCGACACGCGGTATTGCGCGACCGATCGCGGCGTCGTCGTGTCGCCGAACGCAAGCGCGATCGTCGCATCCTGACCCTTGGGCACCGCAAGGTCGAAACCGGTGCGGTACCAGGTCGTGCCTGCGGTCAGCGTCGCGGCGGGCAGCGTCGCCGCCGCCCAGCGCCGGTCGTCGAATCCGGGCAGGTACCAGCCTGCGCGCTCGCCATATTGGCCGCCATTGTTCGCCGGGCCGCGCACCGGATCGGCAAGGTCCTCGCCGCCCTGCTTGCCCTGGATCTTCCACGCGATCGGCACGCCGAAGCTACGCCCGCCCGGTGCCGCGATCGACACCGAGATCAGCCCACGCGCTTCCTTGTGGAAATCGTCGGCGTCGAGGTCCCAATTGTGGCCGTTGTTGCGCACGGTGACGCTTAGCACGTGCTCGCCAGGCGCCTGCGCGGCCGCCGGCAGCGCGAAATTCGCGAGCGCGGTGGTGATCGGGCGGGGGAGGCCGACCGGGAGTTCGTGCTGGCCGACGAACTTGCCGTCGAGCCAGACCTGCAGCATCCCCGCACCGCCGCCGCCGTAGAACAGCGCAATGGATTTCGCATCCGGCGTGCCGGTGAAGCGCCCGCGATACCAGACGTCGCCGTCGTGGAAGCCGTAGGAATCCATGCCGAGGTTCGGCTGGCCGTCGGGCCGAGCGGTGATGCTGCCGCTCGCGCGGTTGTCGACCACCTGCCAGCGCGAATCGTCGAAGGCAGGGTCCGCTTCGGGCGACCCCTTCGCCATCCGCCAGCCGGTCAGCGCGGGAAGCGCTACGGCGGCGGGACCCGGCAGCGTGCCGGTACGGCTGCCGAGCGCGGAGGACGCCAGCGTTACGGGCACGCCGTTCCAGCGGACCGTTTTCGCCAAGGCGGGCGCCCAGATCTCGATCGGAGTCTGCGCATCGGTGTCGCCGGTCAGCGCGAGCGTGCCGCTGGTCGCGGTCGCATGGCGGAGCAGAACCGGCCCGCGCACCAACGCGCTGCCGTCGCGCCAGTAGCGCACCGCCTCGTCCTCGTCGGCGAGGATCAGCGTCGCCGCCGGCCGCCCGCCGCCCTCGATCCGCACCACCGCGCGACCCTGATGCGCGTAGGCGAGCTTCAGATCGCCCTTCGCCGCATCGAACGCGCTCGTCACGGTGCCTTCGAGAACGGTGACCTTGGGTGCGCTCGTGTAGCGCAGCACGGTCTCGCCCGGCTCGCCCGTGCGGCCGTAGAGCAGCATCAGGTCGCCGCCGTCGATCGTCAGCGCGCTCTGCAGCTCGGAGGTCGAATAGACGAGGCGCTGTCCGCCCAGCGTCACACCCGCGATCAGCCACTTCGCGTCATAGCCGTTGAGCCGCATCGGAAAGCTGTACCGCCCGTCGGGCAGGTCGGCTGCGACCGTGAAGCTGTCGTCGGTCCGCCCGTTCGACGGCTTGTGCGTCACCATCAGGAAGCGCGCGTCGCTCTCGGGGTTCTTGTTGTGATAGACCTGCACGTTGGGCGACGAGACCTGCACCGCGCCCGCCGGCACCATGCCCGCCAGATCGGGGACAGTGGCGATCAGCCCGCCGAGCTGCTTCATCTCCTGTGCCTTGGGCCGGATGCCGCGGTCCTCGGAGATCGCCGAGCCGTAATCATAGCTGGTGAACACCACCGGCCCCGGAAGCCAGCCCCAGCTGGTCCCGCCATAGCCCATATAGACGCTGTGGATGTCGATGCCGTTGGCAAGGTTGGTGCCGTAGAACACGCGCTGGAATCGCTTGCCGCGCTGGATCGCGTTGCACTCGTAGCCGCCGTTCGACCCCCAATAGTCGAACCAGCCGCCGCCGAATTCCGCGAGGAAGCCCGGCGTGTTGGGCGATGCGGACGCGCCGCCCTTCGCGCCGCCGGGGCCGTAGAAGCCCCAGTCGGGTGCCGCCGAGCCGCGCGTCGGCTTGCCCTCGACGGTGCAGGTGCCGCCGGGATAGCCGTCGAACGCATAGAGGTCGTTCGGCCCCTTCACGACCTTCTCGACGGTCGAGCTCTCCGGCACCCAGTATCCGTTGCGGCCCTGGTCGTTGTGGAAGATCGGCACGGTGATGCCGTCACCGCGCGCCTTGGCGTAGAGATGATCCATGTAGCGGCGCTGCGCGGGCGTGGTCAGCGCCAGCTCGTTCTCGATCTGGTGCAGGATGACGGTGCCCTTGCGGCCCTTGGCATCGGCGTTGATCTGGTGCCGCGCGATGATCGCGTCGATCTTTGTCAGCCACTCGTCCGCCGCCGCCATATAGGCGGGGTCGTCGGTGCGCGCGCGGCCGCGCTGGTTGACCAGCCAGCCGGGGAAGCCGCCGCGCGACAGCTCGGCGTTCACATACGGCCCGGCGCGGGTCATGACGTAGAGCCCTTCCTCCTCCGCCATCTGCAGCACGCGCTCGACGTCGCGCACGCCGGTAAAGTCGTACACGCCCTGTTTCGGGCTGTGATAGCCCCAGTCGAAATAGATCGCGACGGTGTTGAACCCGCTAGCCTTCAGCTTCTGCAAGATGTCGCGCCACAGATCGGGGCTGGGCAGGCGGAACGGGTGGAACTCCGCCGACCAGATCACCTGGCGCTTGCCGTCGATCATCAGCGAGCGCGCGTCGTACGACACACGGCCGAACGTCTTCACGGGCGCGGACAGGTTCTGCGTCGGCGACGCGACCTGCGCCTGCGCGGGGACGGTCAGGGCGGACGACAGCAGCGCGGCGGTCAGCAGGGTACGCATTGCGCTCAATCCTGGTGGAACAGCAGGGGAAGCGGCCATTCCTTGGGCCGGTTGTCGGGTTCGACTTCCATCAGCGGCGCCATATGGTCCCACCAGCGCTTCATGACCGGATGGTGCGGCAGTGCCTCGCGCGTATTGGGCTCGCGCAGCTTCAGCACCGCGAACAACGACAGCGTGTCCTCATCGAGGAAGATGGAATAATCATGGATGCCGCTGTCGGTCAGCAGCGCGGTGAGCTCGGGCCAGATCTCGTCGTGCCGCTTGCGATATTCGTCGATCAAGCCGGGCTTCAGCTGCATCTTGAATGCGTGGATCGTCATCCCGGCTCTCCCATACCCATTATGTGGTATTTACCTATATTATTTGGTACAGAAGCGGGCAGCCGGCGTCAAATCCTAACCACGCCACAACGGCGTGCGCGTGACATCCAGGCTGGCAACGTCGGTCGCGACGATCGGCGGGCGAGCGTCCGGCGTCTCGGTCGACGGTTCGAGCCCGTTGATGCGAACGCCGCGCGCATGGCGCATCCACAGCCCCCAGGCGGGGAGCACGCCGAACATGCTTGGCTCGGGATAGGCCGCGACGTGCTCCTCGGGCGTGCGCGCCGCGTCTGCCGCGGTGCCGCCGCCGCGATAGGACAGGCGGATGTCGGTGAGCGACACGTCCTCGATCGGGTGGCCGGGCAGGCCGGCGATCCCGGCGGCGTAGCGATGGTCGATCCCGGTCGCGACGATCTCGCTGATCCGCACGCCGCGGATCGCGCCGATCGCGGTGCCCGGCGGACCGCGGCGCCGGTCGCCCAGCCGCAGGAAAATCGGCGCGGTCGTCACGTCCTGCATCGTGAGCCGCCGCGCGACGACGTTCTCCATCACGCCGCCGTCGACCGTCTCGAGCGCGAGCCCGCGGCAATGCGTGAAGCTGCAATCCTCGATGAGGATGTTGCGGTAGCCGCCGTTGCTCTCGGTGCCGAGCTTGATCCGCCCGGTCGGGCGGTCGCGATCGGGTGCAAGCTGCTGCGTCGTCCTGCGCGTGCCGTCGAGCAGCGTGCCGAGGTCGAAGCCCGACACCGCACAGTGGCGGATGACGATGTTCTCGGCGGCCACCTTGCGACCCAGCGCATAGCTCGCCTTGACGACGATCGCATCGTCGTTGGGCGTGTTGACGCGGCAGCGCTCGACGACGACGTCGCGCACGCAGTCGAGGTCGATGCCGTCGCGGTCGGTGTCGATCGTCAGGTCGCGGATCGTCAGCCCCTGCGTCCCGGTCGCGAGGATCGCGAAATGCCCGCATTTGCGCATCGTGAAGCCGGACAGATGGATGTTGCGGCCGTTCCTGAACGCGACCGCCTTGTTGCCGCGCCCGCGCATCGCCGCGGCATCGGGTTCGAGTTTGCCAATGTCCTGCGCCGACATGCCGCGCATCGACAGCGGGCGCTCGCCGGTTTGCGCCTTCCACCGCGCGCCGGGTCCGTCGCGGGTCAGGCCGGCGCCGTCGATCAGCCCGGGGCCGATAATCGCGACATCGTGCAAATCGTCGCCCCAGATCAGGCTGTTGCGCCAGTGGCTGTGGCCGAAATCCTGGTAGAGCTGCTCGATGTCCTCGGGCATGTCGTAGCCCGTGCCCTCCGCCGCCTCGATCACCGCGCCCTTGGCGAGGCTGAGCGTGACGCGGCTGCGCAGCCGGATCGAGAAGCAGCGGTAGCGTCCGGCGGGGACGAGCACGGTGCCGCCGGCGGGCCGGCTCGCGGCGGCGGCGATCGCGGCGTTGATGGCGGGGCTGTCGATCGCCTTGCTGTCGCCGCGCGCGCCATGGGTGCGCACGTCGATCACGGTCGCGGCATGCGCGGGGAAAGGGAGCAGCCCGGCGAGGAGGCCGGCGCCGAGTTGACGTCGTGTAAGCTCGTGCATTGCTTCCCTCTTCCCCTCAATTCCGTCACCCCAGCAAAGGCTGGGGTCTCGTGCGGCTATCTCGCGCGCTAGCCACGGGAGATCCCAGCCTTCGCTGGAATGACGGAACGGCGTAGATGGACGGACAGGCCTATTGCAGGTTCACATAGGCCCCGCCGTCGACCAGCAGCGACGCGCCGGTGACGTAGTTGGAAAGGTCGGAGGCGAGGAACACCGTCGGGCCGACCAGGTCGTCGGGCTGGCCGAGCCGGCCGAGCGGGATGCGGCCTTCCATGTACGTCCGCTTGCCCTCGTCGGCGAGGTCTTCCTTGTTGATGTCCGTCAGGATCGTGCCGGGGAACAGCGAGTTGCAACGGATGCCGTGCTTCCCGAGCGCGATCGCGACCGACTGCATCAGCGAATGCAGACCCGCCTTGGTCGGGGTGTAATGCGTCTGGTACTCGCCGCCGACGAGCGCCGAGATCGACGACATCGCGATGATCGACCCGCCGTCACCCTGCTTGACCATCTGGTTGGCGGCTGCCTGCACCATGAAATAGGCGCCGTGGAGGTTGACCTGCATCGTCCGCTCGAACGTCTCGACGGGCATGTCGAGGAACGCGTGGAACGGGCAGATCCCGGCATTGTTGACGAACACGTCAACACGGCCGAGCGCTTCGACCGCGCGCGCCACGAAATCCTTGGCGGTCGAGGGGTCGGCGACATCGCCCTGGATCGCGACAGCCTTGCGGCCGAGCGCCTCGATCTCGGCGACGGCGCTCTCCGCGCCCTTCACGTCGCGGGCGAAGTTCAGCGCGACATCGGCGCCGTGGCGCGCGCAGCCGATCGCGACGGCGCGGCCGATACCGGCGGACGCGCCGGTGACGAGCACGGTCTTGCCCTCGAGCAACATGGCATTCTCCTTCAATGTAATGGGGTTAGCGCGCGGATCAGGCGCCCTGGGGTTTTTCGTAACCGAGCTCGCGACTGATCGCCGCGGCGGTGTCGCAGACTTCGTCGGTGAGCGCGGTCATGCGGTCGTCGCTCATATATTGCGCCGCGCTCGACACGCTGATCGCGCCGACGATCTTCCCCGCGGCGTCGCGGATCGGCGCGGAGACGCAGCGGACCTGGTCCTCGTTCTCCTCGAGATCGAACGCCCGGCCGCGCGCGGCATAGCCGGCCATGCGCTCGTGCCACAGCTTGGCGTCGACCTTGAACGCGCTGGCGGCCTGCTCGGTGGTGAAGCGGTCCGTCCAATAGGCCGGGCTGTGATCGAGCATCAGCGCCTTGCCGAGCCCGGTCGAGGTCAGCGGCTGGCGATCGCCGACGCGGCTCGAGATGGTGATGCGCCGGCGGCCGGGCACCTTGTCGAGATAGAGCGCGGCGTCGCCGTCGAGGATGCCGAGATGCACCGTGTCCTCGGTCGAGGCCGACAGGTCCTCGAGATAGGGACGCGCGACCTGCACCAGATCGGCCTGCGCCTGCGCGAGCGTTCCCAGCAGCAACAGTTTCGGCCCCAGCCGATATCCGGCGCGCGGGGTGAAGGCGAGATACCCGCGATCGACCAGCGCGCTCAGCAGGCGGTGGGTGGTGCTCTTGGTCAGGTCGAGCTTGGTCGCGAGTTCGCTCAGCGTCAGCACCTCGTGGCTCACCGCCTCGATCAGGTCGAGCCCGCGCATGAGCGTCTGGCTGCCCGCGCCGACTGCGCTACCGGCGGGTTCGGGCTGTTCGGCAGTGGCCGTGGATGTCGTCATACCCATATCCTAGAGCCGCGCTCTGCATGCTGGCAATCGGCGATTGCACGTAGCGGTCACGGCGTCACCGCGATCGTCGCCGACCCGGCCTTCAATCCCGGCGCGGTGACGCGGACGGCGACGGGCGCGGTGCCCGCGTCCGCGCGCACCATCAGCAGCGCGCGGCCGTCCTGCGCCTTGCGGGTCGGGCTGGCAAAGGCGGTGTGGTCGGTGATGCTGCCGTTGTCGAACGCGGCGAGCGTGCCGTGCGTCACGCTTGCGGTCAGCGCGGGCGCGGCATCGGGGACGACGACGCCCTTCGCATCGACCACCGCGACCTCGACGAAGCCGACCGCGTCGAAGCCGTGCGCGATTTTACGCGCGGTCGGGGTGAGGCGGACCGCGGCGGGGGCGCCGGCGGTGGTCAGCGCATCGCGCGCGACGACTCGCTTCCCGTCATAGGCGACGGCGCTGATCGTGCCGGGGACGAAGGGCACGGTCCATTGCCGTGCGCGGTCGTCGGCGTTGCGCGGCTTGCGGCCGAGCGAGCGGCCGTTGACGACCAGGTCGACCTCGGGTGCGTTGCTGTAGACCTCGACCGTCTCGTCATGCGCCGCGCGGTTGGCGGGCGACCAGTCGGCGAGCGCGCCCGGGCCCTTGGGTTGCGGCACCGCGATCCCGACCATCGTCGGCATCTCGCTGACGTCGACGACCTTGGTCACGCGGCGGGCGATCCTGACCATCGGCGTGGTCGACCACCAGCTCTGCCGCTCCCAGCCGATCGGCTTCACCGCGTCGATGCGGTCGACCAGGCCCGAGGGGTTGCTGATCGCGGGCCAGCCGATCCGGTCGGCCTCGCCGAGATAGTCCGCGCCGGTCCACAGGAACATCCCCGAATAGGCGGGGTCGTCGCGCACCACGAGCCAGCTTTCGCGGTTCTTGCTGTTCTCGGTGCCGATGATGATCCGGCTCGGCTTGTCGGCATGCGCCTTGGCAAGCTCGGTCTCGCGGTAGTTCTGGCCGACCACGTCGAGCATGTCGGCGGTGCCGTTCTGATAGTCGTGCGTGGTGTTGGGGCGGAACAGCGCCATCGTCACCGGGCGGGTCGGGTCCTCTTCGTGGAAGATCGCCTTCAGCCGCGCGATGATCGACTGGGTGACGATCGGATAGGCGGTGTCGTGGATCTCGTTGCCGATCGACCAGATCGCGACGCTCGGATGGTTGCGATCGCGGCGCACGAACGCGCGCGCATCGATCGACGACCAGTCGGTGAAGAACAGGTGATAGTCCTGCGGGTTCTTGCCGACCGTCCACATGTCGAACGGCTCGTCCATCACGATCAGCCCGAGCCGGTCGCACAGGTCGAGGAATTCGGGGGGGAACGGATTGTGCGCGGTGCGGACCGCGTTGACGCCGAGCGCCATCAGCCCGCGCAGCCGGCGTTCGTAGAAGGCGAGCGGCGTCGCATTGCCGAACGCGCCGCCATCGGCATGGATCGCGACGCCCTTCAGCTTGACGTTGCGGCCGTTGAGCCAGAACCCGCTCGCCGCCTTGAACGTCGCGTCGCGGATGCCGAAGCGGACCTGCTCGTCGTCGAGCGACCCGCCGTCGGCGGCGAGCACGCGGACGCGCGCGGTGTAGAGTGCGGGGTCGGCGATGTCCCAGCGGCGCGGGCGGGGGACGGTCAGCTTCACGCTGCCTGCGCTCGCCCGGCCGGCGGGGAGTAACAGCGCCGCGCTCTCGCCGTGTGCCGCGACCTTGCCGTTCGGCGCGATCAGGTCGACCGCGATGCGCGCGTCGGCGGGCGCGGTGGACTGGTTGAGGATGCTGGTGTCGACGCTCACGGTCGCCGACGCATCGGTGATCGCGGTCGTGCGGACGACGGTCGCGTCGGCGTCGAGATGCACGGGATCGGTGACGATCAGCCGGACATGCCGGGTGATCCCGCTGCCCGCATACCAGCGCGACGCCGGCTGGCTGGCGGTGTCGGCGCGGACCGCGAGGACGTTGTCGCCGTCGCGCAGGAACTGCGTCAGCTCATAGCGCAGCGGCAGCGAGCCGTTCGGGCGATAGCCCAGATGCATGCCGTTGAGCCACACGCCCGACCGCTCCATCACGCCGTCGAACTCGACCAACACGCGGCGCCCGCGCCAGGCGGCGGGCATGGACAGGTGCTTGCGGTACCAGGCGACGCCGGTGGGAAGGAACGCGCCCGATCCGGTGGCGGCGGCCTTCTCGTCGAAGGGGCCGGCGATCGCCCAGTCGTGCGGCAGGTCGACGCGCTGCCAGGCCGCATCGGCGAGCGCCGGCGTCTGGGCGTCCTTCACGTCGCCCTTGGCGAACAGCCAACCGCTGTCGAACGACGTCGTCTCGCGCGGCGCGGCATGCGCGGTACCCGCCATTAGCAGCGCCGCGATGGCCAGCGCGCGCATCACGACGCGGCCTTCGCGACTTCGGCGGCGTAGATCGCGGTCTTGCCCTCGATATTGGCGCGGAAGATCAGCCATTTGCCGTCGGGCGAGAAGCGTGCGTTCGGCTCCAGCTTGTAGTCCTGCTTGGCGAAATCGACGATCTTCTCCTGGTCCATCCGGCCCGATGCGATCAGGCTGGCGGCGTTGTCGGCGCGGATGCCGGCGACGTCGGGGATAGTCTGCGGCTTGAACAGATACAGCCATTTCGCATCGGGTGCGCGCGCGACCATTTCATTGTCCGCGCCGTCGCCGAGGAAGGTCTTCTGGTCGGCCGACAGGTTGTAGTGCACCGACCATTGATTGCGCTCGAGGTAGTATTGCGTGCGCTTGCCGGTCGCGACCTCATAGCCCGCGAGCCAGAAACTCTCGCCGCGTGGCCGTTGCAGATCGTACCAGATCGTCTTGCCGTCGGGGGACCAGAATTCGTGGCCTGCGATCTCCATGTTCATCGTGCGCGCATGGACCTTGGTCATCTGCGTGCCGTCGGTGCGGATCGTCCAGATCCGGTCGACCTTGTGCCACGGCCCCTCGTGGCAATACATCAGCAGCGTCGGGTCGGTCGGCGAGAATTGCAGATGGTTTAGCCAGTCGGTCGCCTTGAGCACCGTCCGCCTGGCGCCGGTATTCACGTCCACCGTGTACATCTCCATCGGGATGCGCGCGTCGAGCCGCTGGTTGAGGCGATATTCCTTCGCATCGGCATAGGTCATCGGCCGGCCGTCGGGCCAATTCG
>Ga0265798_10009576_pt1 | contig 12097 bp, 5 predicted proteins | sample P3T30metagenome_FD_192430 | JGI IMG/M metagenome (GOLD analysis project Ga0265798, IMG submission 192430) | Plant litter microbial communities from East Loma Ridge, Irvine, California - P3 T30 | ecosystem: Environmental > Terrestrial > Plant litter > Unclassified | place: USA: California... | reverse complement strand
GGCGCAGCTTATCTTCCTTGGTCTTGTCGTAAGTATTTTTGCGGTCTATTTCAGTTTTAAGTTTTTCTAACCAATTGTTATCACCGGCAAAAGCACCCAGAGAAATTAACACCAGTAATAAAACACTTAAATACCTCCTCATAAAATGGTTATAACGGGCGTAAAAGTACGGGTATTATTGGATACATAAAAAACCACAGGCTATATCTTATATTTTACCAAGCCATTACTTTTCCAGCATGCTTTGGCAAACAAAAAAGCCCTTACAAATATTGCAAGGGCTTGATGATTTACCGGCTGCTTAATTAGTAGCTAATGGTAAAAGCGTCGCTATTATTATCTACCATAATACTTTGCGTATTGTTGCCGTCGGCCTTGTTCACTGTTCCCTGCGGGTCGAATGACGATATGGCTTTAAGGAACGACATTGCTTCGGTGTTAGTTTTCACTGCTTTGTTGTTCACCTTGACCGGTGTATTACCAAATCCATGGAGCTGTAGTTTAATGTGCTTAAATTTTGATGCTACACTTCCCTCAGCTTTAGCAAAGGTAATTTGCTTTTTGGCGACATCATAAGTAATGGTTCTTTTATAGAAAGAACCATTTTCATAGTTATAGCTTTCGCCATCATCTTCGTAATACACGAAGCTGTTGTTACGATTGCCTTTATAGATATGTACGGTCAGCGTATCGGTAGGCTTTTCGGACGTTGATTGCACCAGCGATTGCATTGGGATAATGCTGCTTTCTTTCACAAATACCGGTAAAGCTTGTGTGGTAACCGGTATTATTTTTTCCTGGTTGCCGGCAATAAGCTCATCGTTGTATAAGTTATACCACTGGCCTTGCGGAAAGTAAACTGTTCCGTAAGTTTCAGTACTGGCAAACGGCGCAACCATAAAACCATTACCAAACTCGTATTGGTTTTGATATTTAGCGCTGTATACTTTTTCGTCGTGCGTGTAGTTGATTGCCAGCGAGCGCACTACCGGGTGCCCGTTTTGCGTAGACTCGTAAAACGATGAATACACAAATGGCATTAGTTTATAACGCAGGTTAATGTAATTACGCACTATTTCCAGCGCTTCCTCGCCAAATGCCCAGGGCTCGGCCGATTTGGTATTTACGCCCGTGTGGTTACGAAAGTAAGGCGTAAAAGCGCCTATTTGCATCCAACGGGTATACAAAGGCACCGTAGGGTTACCGGTAAAACCACCAATATCCATACCGGTAAAGGGCACACCGCTCATACCTAAGCTGGTTAATAAGCGTACCCCCATCAGCATATGGTCGTCTTCGGCACGGTTATCACCTGTCCAAATAGCGGTGTAGCGCTGCAAACCTGCATAGCCCGAACGGGTTAAAATGAACGGGCGCTTATTTAATGCCTTGCGGAAACCCTCAAAACTGGCACGTGCCATATTGAGGCCGTAAATATTGCGCCCTTGCAGGTGCGATGCGGTTTGTCCGTCGTAATTAAACAAAACGTTATCCGGCATTTTTTGTCCCCAGGTCGATATTTCGTTCATATCATTCCAGATGCCGCTGATGCCATCATCTGCATATTTCTTGATCTCAGTTTGCCACCAGTTACGGCCTTTTTCAGCGGTAAAATCGGGGAAGTGACACCAGCCCGGCCAAACTTCGCCGGTGTAATTGGTACTGTCGGCGTATTTGATGAAGATGTCGTCCTTTAAACCGCGCTCGTAAACGCCGTAACCCTTTTCAGCTTTAACGCCGGGATCAACAATAACGGTGAGCTTAAAGCCCATGTCTTTCAGCTTGGCATTCATTTTAGCCGGGTCGGGGAAGCGTTGCTTATCCCAGGTAAAAACCTTGTACTTATCCATATAGTGAATGTCCAAAGTAATACCATCGGCGGGGATCTTCTTTTCGCGAAGGGTTTGCGCTATCCGCATTACCTCGGTATCGGGGTAATAGCTATAACGGTTTTGCTGATAACCCAGGCTCCAAAGCGGTGGCATTTTCATACGACCGGTTAGGGCGGTGTAAGAGGTAATAATATCGGCCAGTTGTTTATGGTAGATGAAATAATAATTCATTTCGCCACCACGGGCACTGAACGAGGAAAAACGATTATTGCTGGCGCCAAAGTTAAAATCGCTTTGGTATGTATTATCCATAAAGATACCGTAATTCACATCATGGTGAACGCCTATGTAGAAAGGAATGTCTGAATAAATAGGATCCTGATCGGTACGGTAACCGTAAGTATCAGAGTTCCAATTGGTATAGCCGTTGCCCTTACGATCGAGGTTACCTGTTTTTTCGCCTAAGCCAACAAAATGTTCACCCGGCTGCATGTGCTTGTAGGTAGTTACCGATTCGTTTACCCAAGACGTGTTCAGGCCCGTTTCGTCTTCGCTGATCACCTTGTTATCCAGCGTATAAAACGTAGTATGAAAAGGCTTTTTGCCGATCACCAGCTTAACCGAATCGGTTACAATAGAAACGTTATCGCCGGTTTGGGTAATGGTAGCTTTTATTTTTTCGGGTTGGGCAATAACTGCATAGGAAAAGTCTCTGCCCAGTTGCTGCCTATCCATACGCACACGTATAACCGACGGACTGTAAACAGTTACCTGCACATGCGCATTAGCTGTAGTAAGGTTAACCTGCTGACCGTTCACCTGCACATCGGTCACGTTACCCACACTTTTTACAACGCTGCTTTGAGCCATTGCAGAACCAGCACAGGCAAAAGCAACCAGTAAACCGCTTAACAGTTTGATGGTATTCTTCATCATATCAATCTCTCTTAAAGCACTAAGCCGGAGTTGAACCGGCCTAGTGAGTATTTTTATATTTTATTGTTTTGTAATAGTATAGGTTAGTGCAGATACATCTACATGAATAACATACGTGCCCGCACTTGGCACCGATAAGTTATCTCCGGCAGATAAGCTAATTTTACCACCGCCTGCATTGCCATAAGCAGCATTCCAATTAGCCTGAGGGGTAATTTTAAATTCAAGCTTACCGGCAGGGAAGGTTATCTTACCGTCGTACACATTATTACTGGTTGGCGAGGCAAGTACGCCTACATCAACTGCATCCGGTTTCCAATCCTGGTAAGCACCGGGCACATACAGGTAAGATGTTTTAGAATACGGCGTTACCGTAAGTGTAATTACGTTTGAATAAGCAGCATCAACATTTGGAGCAATGGCCGATTTTAAGCGAACTTCTACCTGTGTTGATACGCCATCAACCAGTTTCAAGTTGTGTAAAACATCGTTTAGCGCGTTTTGCGTTAAAGTTGCGCCTGTAGCAGCAGCCGAAACCTCTTGAGGTACAACAAAATTACTTCCTTTTTTACCTATTTGCAGCGTGTAGGTAACTGTTGCCTGATATCCGGTTACCGGGGTGGCAGCCGATACGTTGAATATCACAGCTGTGTTGGAACCATTAGCCAGCGATAATGCAGGTGTAGTAGTTGATGCGGCAAGCGTACCCGAATTACCAACGGCACCCGTGGTTTGGGTTCCATCTTTTTTGCATGAGGTGATAAGCACGAGCAGCAACACACTGCATAGTGCTGTTACGGTGGTTAAAATTCTTTTCATAACTATTTTTATTAAAGGCGCTGCCTTTACAAGGCAGCGCTATTTTGATTAATAACCTGGGTTTTGAACTAAGTTAGGATTGTTAACAAGATCGGTATTAGGGATAGGGAACAAGTTACGGTAAGACTCTACACCTTTACCGTTTTGGACACCACCTTTATAGGGCCATAAATAGCTGGCCGAAGTAAATAAACCGTAACGAATTAAATCGGTACGACGGAAGCCTTCCCAGTATAATTCACGGGTTCTTTCGTTTAATACATCGTTTAACGTAAGGCTATTCAGGTTACCTGAATTGTTACCGTATGCACGTGTGCGCAGCAAATTGATACCGGTCAAAGCTGTTGCCGTACTACCGCCGGAACCACCACGTAAAGTAGCTTCAGCATAGATCAAATACATCTCGGCTAAACGAAACAGCGGAAAATCGGTTGAGGCATATACACCTCCTGATGAGGTATTAGTGGCACTTCCACCTATAGAGTAAGGAGTTGTACCGTTTGAGTTTAGGTTCTTAAATTTAACTACAGCTACGCCTTGTGTAAAATCATTAATGTTGTTAATGGCTAAATTATTACCATAGAACATGGCGCGTTTATCCGTATTACCGCTGAAATCGCCAAAAGTTAAAGGCAGGTTACTGGTACTGCGATTACCACCCCAACCACCATTAGGCACACCATACAACGTAGGGTTCATAGCCGCATTGAGCGATGCATTAATGATATAGGTGGTTGCCCCGTAATTTTGTGAGTTTATACCATCATAGTTAATAGACAATATGGTTTCGGTATTACCCACATTATTATCGGCCAGGAACAATTTGGCATAATTGGATTGCAGCGTATATCCAGAGTTGATTACCTTGTTAGCATAAGTAATAGCATCGGCGTAACGGCCATTACCTGTACCCAGATAAACTTCGGCGTTTAAATATAAACGTGCTTGCAGGGCCCAGTCAGCAGCCTGATCGGCGCGGCCATATTCATTTTGCCTTGGCGCTACCAGCGTAGTTTCAATAGCCTTTAATTCTGATTCGATGTAAGCAAATAGTTTGGCACGTGTTATACGCTCGGGCAGATACTTACCAATAGGTGTTGTTTCGTCAACAAATGGCGGGTTACCAAACAAATCCATCAGTATCCAATATTGATAAGCTCTCAAAAAGCGCGCTTCAGCTCGGTAGGCTCTAATACTGGTAGCGTCGTTACCTGTAATGCCACGGCTGGCTATGGCATCATCAGATGACTCGCGAATAAAAGCGTTAGCTACTGTAATTTGATACAGTGACCGGAAGTATAAACCTCTTAGAATACTATTATTAGAACCCCAGCTCAGGTTATGAAAATCGGGCACATCAGTATCATTCCAGGCGCAAACGGCCTCATCGGTTGTCCATTCCTGTGCACTCCAGTACAAACGTAAAAAGTCTGAAGTACCGGCATCAATACCGCCTAAATCTGAACTGGCCGAACCGCCGCTTCCAGTTAGCGCGTAAGCACTATATACCTTGGCAAGTGATTGTTTGTAACCAGCAGGCGTACTGTACACTTGCTCTGCGGTTGTGGCATTGGTAGGTGTAAGTTCCAATGCTTTTTTGCATGAGGTTAAGCCGGTACTTGCCAGCGCAACTATGCATATATATTTTAACAAATTCTTTTTCATGTCTTCTCTAATCAAATAATTATTAGAAACCTAAGTTCAAGCTTAAAGTGTACGTACGCGGGCGTGGATAGAAGTTATTATCTATACCCGAGATAATTTCAGGGTCTAAACCCTTGTACTTAGTAACTACAAATACATTTTGCACGTTAGCACTTAAATTAAGCCTGATCTTGTTACGGTAAATCTTACCAAAATCGTACGCTAAACCGGCATTGTCCATACGTAAGAAAGAGGCATTTTGTATGTAGTAATCAGAAAAATACTGACTATTGGTAAAGCCTGTTTCTAACAAGTTAGCATTGGCGTTATTGATTAAATCGCCTGCGGTGCTGATAATGGTATTTTGTGTTGCAGCATTAGATTGCAGGTTATTATACATGTAGTTACCCAAGTGTGCTCGCAATACGGTGCTCGCAGTCCATTTTTTGTAGCTGAACTGGGTACTGAAGCCCATGATAAATTTAGGGTAAGGCGTTTTGTAAGTATAAAGGTCATTACCATTAATTACACCATCGTTATTCAAATCCTCATAAATACCTTGCAACGGCTTACCTGATTTTGAGTCGTATACTTGTTTATATACATAGAACGCACGCGGCGATGTACCAACCTGGTTAACCTGTATGTTGTTACCCGTACCACCCGATATTCCACCGGTAAGCACCTGCGACGAACTATTGTTTCCGGTTAACGATAAATTAGTTATCCTGTTATAATTATAAGCTATGTTATAATTCAAGTTCCAGGTAATATCTTTTGTTTTTACGGCAATAGCATTCAAATTGAATTCTATACCGCGGTTAATCATATTACCAACGTTTGATGCACTCAACTGGTTGCTAAAGTTACTGCCACCCGGTACAAACACTACAGATAGCAAGTCTTTGGTATTTTTGTAATAAGCATCAACACTACCGCTAATACGCTGGTTAAAGAAACCAAAATCAAAACCAATGTTAGTGGTTTGGGTAGTTTCCCATTTCAAACTTGCATCATAAGCAGATGGGCTGTAAGTGTTATAGAATGTGTTACCAAATTGATACTGGGAAGCATTTGTGCTGTTTTGGAAGTAGGTTGGTATATAACCATAATAAGGAATACCATCCTGCTGACCGGTTACACCATAGCTCAAGCGCAGTTTCAAATCAGAGACAACATTAGAGGTCTTTAAAAAATCTTCGTCAATCATTCTCCAAGTAAAGGCAACGCTTGGGAATACACCATAATTGTACCTGTTATCGGGTGTAAACTTAGATGAACCATCGGTACGTATGGTAGCAGCTAAAATATACTTAGTGTCGAACGTATATATTAAACGACCATAGTACGAAAGGAGCCTGTATTGAGGTATATCAAATGGAAAGCTTGGAATAGTGTTACTAATAATTGCAGCGGCGCTATTGGTGCCATAGGAGGCAAAATTACGGTTAGAGGTTCTAAAATCATAAAAACCATAACCAGCTGTAGCGTTGATATTGCTTTTTATGGATTTGAAAGTATCGTTATAATTTAAGTAAGCCTCAACCACCGAGTTGTAATTTTTTTGGTGGTATTGAGAACTCAAACCAAATGTACCAAATGACTGTGCTGCGGTAAAAGGCACATAAGTGCTGCCTCCACCTTTCGACAAATCGTAACCTAAGTTTACATTAGCACGTAAAGCTTTAAGGAAAGGGAAACGGTAATCGGCAGATACGTTACCAAACGTGCGGTAAGTATCACCAATGTTTTTGTTATCGTTTAATAAGGCAACCGGGTTACGCGGTGCATTAGGGTTTAACACCTTATCGGCACCGTACCATTCGTAATAGCCGTTGTATGGCGAGCCTTCTCTGTATACCTGTTGTGTAGGGTCAAAGAAAACAGCAGCACCCACAGCACCCTGGTTAGCAAAGCGGCTGTGGCCGTAGCTACCGTTCAGGTTGATATCCAGCTTTAAATCGTTATTGAAAAACTTAGGACTTAAACGGATAGCCGCAGTACTACGTTGCAGGCGGTCAGTTTTTAAAAGTCCCTGCTGATCCAAATAACCTACCGATACACGGTAAGGCATATTTTTAGTGCTACCACCAATACTTAAATTGTTATCAGTAGTTAAGGCGTTTTGATAGATCTGATCTTGCCAGTCGGTATTAGCCGAACCCAGCAATGCCGATTTGTTGGTACCTGTAGCCACATCGTAAGCTTTTACATAAGCACGCACTTCATCAGCACTTAACACATCAACTTTATTACGCAGTGTTGCAATAGAGTTTTTAGATGAAAAATTAACCTGTGGAGTACCAGCTGCGCCTTTCTTAGTGGTGATAATGATTACACCGTTTGATGCCCTTGAACCGTAAATAGCTGTAGATGCAGCATCTTTTAGTACAGTGAAGGTCTCAATATCATCAGGATTAATTAACGACAATGGGTTAGCCACACCAGAGATGCTGTTGTTGCTTAATGGCACACCATCAACCACAATTAGCGGATCGTTACTGGCATTTAATGATGCGCCTTGGCGTATACGAATTGTTGCACCGGCACCAGGCTGACCACTGTTAGTGCTCACTGCCACACCAGCTACCTTACCTTGTATTAATTCGGCAGGGCTGGTGGTAGTACCTTTTTGGAAATCTTTGGATGTAACCGTTGAAATTGCACCTGTTAATTCTTTACGGGTTTGGGTACCATAACCAATAACCACCACCTCGTTCAGTGATTTTAATTCGGGCTGCAGGTTAAAGTTTGCAACGGTGTTGGCGCCGGCTGTAACGCTAATAGTTTGCTGGCTGGTGGTAAAGCCAAAATAGCGGGCGGTAATAGTGTAGCTACCGGCCGGAACGTTGTTGATGCGGAAATTACCATCTACATCGGTTGGGGCGCCCATGGTACTGCCTGTGAGGCCCACGGTTACACCTGGTAAAGGCTGGTTAGTGTTATCCAGTACTTTACCGGTAATGGTACCTGTTTGTGCAAATGCTACGCACGATAATGCCAGCATTAAGCAAACAAGCACATACTTTTTAAAATAAGTTTTTCTCATACAAATTCAATTAACTGTAAAAGCTTAGTTAAAGGTTTATTAATGGTTTGAACGGTGATAGGTTGGTTAGGCCGGATAGGTAAGGTTAGTATAGTTTTATCATAAGTTTTTGGGTTAGTTTAATTCTAAAACATACTGCCCTTTGGCAGCAATGGTAAGATTTTTGGTTAACGGTACTAATGCACCGGTTATAACGTCACGGCCCTGAGTGTGGGTTTTGATCACTTCTTTAAACCGGCTCATGTCTATCGTTTTATTATCATTAGTACCGTTAAGTACAACCAACACCGTTTTGGCCGGGGTAATACGGGCATATACATATGTACCGCTGTTATCAGGAACGTAGTGCACCAGTTTACCGCTGGTAATGGCAGGGTTGGCCTTGCGCCATTGCAGTAATTTTTGCAGATAGCTGAATGCCTCATTTTGTTTAGCCGAACGGCCGGAAGCCACAAACTGGTTCTCTTTATCGCCAGCCCAGCCTCCGGGGAAGTCGGTGCGGACATAACCGTCGCTTTTTTCTTTTTTGCCGTCCATCAAAATTTCGGTACCGTAATAAATTTGCGGGGTACCGCGGGTGGTTAGCAAGAACGCCAGGGCTTGTTTGTAACGACGCAGATCGGGGTCATCTTTACGTACAAAACGATCCAAATCGTGATTATCTAAAAAGGTAAGCACGTTGTTGATGTCGGCAAACATGAAGTCTTGCGCTATCTCTTCATATATTTTAAACATGGCGCTTCCCTCTCCCCCGTTATTATTGTTATAACCAAAGGCATCATTGCTAATAAAAGTCAACGGAAAATCCATTACCGATTTTAAGCCGGCATCATGCTGGTTAAGTTTATCGTTCTTTTGCCACCAGGCCGATGCTGATGAACGACCATACCAACTTTCGCCCACAATGTTGAATTTAGGATACTCAGCTTCTACCTCGCGGCACCAGCGCTGCATAAACGCATAATCGGGGTATGGGTAAGTGTCCTGACGAATGCCGTCGATATGGCTATATTCTATCCACCAAATACTATTTTGGATTAAATAAGTTGCCAAGTGGCGGTTACGCTGATTCAAATCGGGCATGGATGGTACGAACCAACCGTCTGTTAATACATCCCTATCAGCTTTAGCCGCATGCGGATCCATAATGGTGTACTTGGCATGATTGGTTTGTACGTAGGTACCACTGTTATTATTGATCCAGTCTTTAGCCGGCAAATCTTTCATCCATGGGTGCGAACTGCCGCAATGGTTAAAGATCATATCCATTACCACTTTCAAACCTTTATTATGCATGGTTTTGGTTAAATCGGCAAATTGCTGATTGGTACCAAAGCGAGGGTCAATATTATAAAAATTGGTTATGGCGTAGCCGTGGTATGAACCGCCGGGCATCCTGTTTTCCTGCACGGGGTTTAACCAAACAGTGGTAAAGCCTAAATCTTTTATGTAATCTAAATGCTGTTCAATCCCTGCCAAATCTCCTCCATGACGTGCGTTGGGATCGTTGCGATCAATGTTTACGTCTTCCAGCGCATCATTCTTCGGATCGCCGTTGGCAAATCGGTCTGGTGTGATCAAATACAAGACATCGGCACTATTGAAACCAGCGGCACCTTCTTTGGTACGAGCTTTAAGCGGGTAGTTATAGGTGGTCTTTTGCGCGCCATCTGTAAATTGCAGCTTAACCAGTCCCGGTTTGGTTTGTGCTGCAATATTAAGATAGATAAAAAGATAGTTGGCGTTATCGGTATGCGCTACTTCTTTAATGGTTACACCCGGATAATTTAAGGTCAGTTTAGATTTGCCAATATTAGTACCGTGCACCATGATCTGAAGCTGCGTATTTTTCATGCCCACCCACCAGTTAGCAGGTTCTACCTGTAAAAGTTGAGCAGCCCATGTTTGACAAGCAGCAATAATGAGCAGCAGAATAAGTATAGTTCTCTTCATAGTTTTGAATAAATCCGTAATCGACAAAATAGCCGCTAAGCTGGTTCAGAATAACTGTCCACTTAATGCACTTATTGTTTGCTTGGTTACGAAATTTTAATCGGTTTAATAATGATCAATCCTTTGGTTTGATTGATGATACAAAGTAATGTTCAAAAAAACACTCTTGCTACTTCTTTAATAAAAATTTAAAAAAATAATAATAAATTTTAAATTAAATATCTGATTTTAAAACAATTATAAAATTAAAGACAGCTAAAAATATAACGCTTTTAACGCTAAATTCAACAGAAAAGTTACATTAGAGAAGCCAGTATATTATTTTGTAAGACTTTGAAGCCTGAAAAATTTAAAATAAAAAAGACCGCAGGCTCTTACCTGCGGTCTCATATAATATAGACTTTTATACTTTAGGATTTTACAACGAGACGCCTCGCTTCCAAGGGATAAAATCATCCTGGCCATGACGAACAGCGCTTACTTCCACTTCGCCACTTGCTACCTGTATAACGTAGTCCAAAATACGGGAACCAGCTTCTTCAATAGTTTCTTCACCTTCAATAATGGTACCTGTATTCAGATCCATAATGTCGCTCATTTTATTGTATAAGTTAGTGTTAGTCGCAATTTTCACCACCGGAGTAATAGGGTTGCCAGTTGGTGTACCCAAACCTGTGGTAAACAAAACGATATTAGCACCAGATCCTACTTCGGCTGTGGTAGATTCTACATCATTACCGGGCGTACAAAGCAAGTTTAAACCCGGCTTAGTTACCTTTTCAGGATAATCCAATACATTAACAACAGGCGAAGTACCACCTTTTTTAGCCGCACCTGCCGATTTTATAGCATCGGTAATTAATCCATCTTTTATATTACCCGGCGAAGGATTCATGTCGAAACCAGAACCTACCTCCTCGGCACGCTGGGCATAGGTACGTACCAAATGTACAAAGCGGTTAGCGTCTTCTTCTTCCACACAACGGTCAATCAAATTTTGCTCTACACCGCATAACTCCGGAAACTCGGCCAAAATAACCGAACCACCTAAAGCCACCAGCAAATCGGATGTATAACCAATAGCCGGATTGGCTGATATGCCCGAGAAACCATCAGAACCACCGCACTCTAAACCAATGGTGATTTTGCTTAAAGGTGCAGGTTGGCGGCTCACCTGGTTAGCCTGAATTAAACCGGCCAGGGTTTGACGCAAAGCCTGCTCAATCATATCAGATTCTTTACCAATAGTTTGCTGATCTAATATATACAGTGGCTTGGTAAAGCCAGGAGAACGTTTTTCAATTTCACGCTGTAATATACTTACCTGTGCATTTTGGCAACCTAAGCTTAGCACCGTTGCACCTGCAACGTTAGGGTGCGTAATGTAGCCTGCCAGCAAACCACAAAGCGTTTCAGCATCTTGACGGATACCACCGCAACCACCAGTATGGCTTAAAAACTTAATACCATCCACATTAGGGAACACTTTGCTTTCCAAACCGGCGGCATCACCGCTTTCTATTTCGGTATAGAGCACTTCTTCAATGCTTCCACCTGATTTTACCTTATTAATGAGTTGCTGCGCCTTGGTTTCATAAACCTTTTTACGACCATAACCTAAAGGGCGTAGAAGAGATTCCTGTAACACCTCAATGTTGCGGTTTTCGCAAAAAACCATAGGAATTACTAACCAGTAGTTAGCAGTACCAACGCTGCCATCGGCACGGTGGTAACCTTTAAAAGTACGGTTTTGCCAGGCACTTACGTCGGGCTGCTGCCAGCCGGCGGTGTGCTTACTTTCGGTTAAGTTGCTGTTGGCCGCATGCACTACGTTAGCGGTAGTCAGCAAGCCTCCAGCGGGTAT
>Ga0265798_10009574_pt1 | contig 12098 bp, 10 predicted proteins | sample P3T30metagenome_FD_192430 | JGI IMG/M metagenome (GOLD analysis project Ga0265798, IMG submission 192430) | Plant litter microbial communities from East Loma Ridge, Irvine, California - P3 T30 | ecosystem: Environmental > Terrestrial > Plant litter > Unclassified | place: USA: California... | reverse complement strand
CTCTGTGGGTGTTGTGGTGGTGGGGTTTATGGGGTTGGTTGCTTGTTATGTGGTTGCGGAGTATGTTTGGTCGAGGTATGTGTGCGCGGTTTTCGGGGATCAAGGTGTTGAACTAATGAGGTTTAGGTTCTTCTCGCAGGGTAGTATCAAGCTTGATGGCGATGAGAAGGCGTTGATGGCGGAGTACGAAGCCGAGGAGCAAGATGAAGAAGAGGCGGCGACTACGGACGTCTCATGAAAGATCGCGCGAGCTCACCACCGAAATCAACCTCTCACTCTGGACCTATGCTCTACACGCAATCTCCAGCCTGTTTACGCTACATCGCGGGCCATCTGCTACGCTGGGAAAGCGACTGGACACCTCCCCGCTTGCGATAGACTATGCCGCTGTGCAAATGCTTCCCAGCAGCATCGCAAAAGCCCTGGCCTCGACCTTGCTACATGTGGATGGAACGCACGTCTCGGAGGCTGAACGGCACGACGCGACGGCAAAAGCAAAACCACTGTTGCTTAGACACCAATCAGCACATCAAGCCTACGCTCGACGTTCACCACAGACGCCAAAGCGTGAGATACATGGCGCTGAAGCATAAGTAGTGTAGTGTCTTTTCTTCTTCAAGAAGAGATGGATACTCCCTCCCAGATGATTGGCGAACAGGAAGAGCAATCGACTTATGATACCCACGTATAGCTACGCAGCAAATGTATATACGTATTAAAAAGATGCACAACATGAAATGCAATCCCTGCTTTGAAAAAACAAACTCCAGGTATACTACTGCATCAAGGAAGAACATACACACATGTCACACAATATTATTCTCTATACACAAAATCGCCATCAAACATGACGAAACTATACTTTCTCCCCTACGCCTCCAAATCCCCCATGGATCCATCCATTCCCATGCTCCCACGGCTCTCAAAAAAGAGAACCAACATATGCAGAATAAATCGCTAATGGGATTGGGGTATAATAAAACACGCTTTCGAATCACCATGCTGACTGACAAAGCCGCGCCGCACCGCACAATCCTACTCAGAGGGCAAAAGCTATGCGGGGAAAATGGAATCTATTTTGTTCTTTCGTGGCGGTGGAAGACTTCAGCCGGCGCTCTTGGGCCATTCGTATTGTATTCGAGGCTCGTATAATCTGTGGTTTGAGAGGTTAGCTTTGACGGTTTTGAGAAGAGGGAAGAAGTAGGGACTAGACTTACATGAAGGTCTCGTACCGGACCCCCCTCTTTTGCTCCCTCTTGACTCTCTTCGCGGCGTCCTTGCCGTTTTCTGCTCCACCAGCCTCCGCACCCTTCTTGTACAGCGACGGCTCAAAACCCAAGACGTCGTGCCACCTCTTGATCAGTCGTCTCCAATAGCACGCCTCCGCCGCTTGAGTAAGATAGCGTTCCCTAAACACCGCAACCGAATTATCCGCGATGCGCTTCGCCTTCTCAGGGTGGTCCAGCAGGTCTTCCATCGCAGCGCTCAGATCGGCAAAGTCGCGCTCGACCTCGACAAAGTTCTGGTTGGAGCCGTTGTTGCGGAACAGGTAGTGGTAGTGCTGTATCCACTGCAGCTTGTGCGAGACGATGACGGAGCGGCACAGCTGGCGGTACTTGAGCGAGCCCGAGTAGGAGCGACCTGGGGCACCGTCAGTTTCTAACATGGTGGCTTGGCTGTGGGTGCCCAGGGGCTGCAGCTCCGAGTAGCGCGACGTACCCTCTGCGTGCGCAATGAACATGTAATTGCACTGGTCGACGGGGCCGAGGAACTGCTCCTTGAAGTTGGGGTCGGTCCACTTGAGCTGGCCGACGTCGCTCCACGGCTTGCCCTTTGCGGCGTCGAGCAGGGCGCGGCGCAGCTTGGGGGCAAAAGTGATTTTGCCGCGCCACACGAGCTTCTCCATCTTCTGGTCCCAGGGCTCGACGGCCTCGCGCTGGATGGCCTCGTTGGCGACCTCGTCGAGGGTGCCGAGCATGGGCATGTCCCAGCTCCAGAAGCCGAAGTCGGGAATCAGCCACAGGTTGTGGTCCTGCACGCGGCGGGCGAGCGACCACATGGGCTTGGTGGGCTGGGCGGGCAGGTCTTCGACGGAGAAGACGAATTCGATGTTGGGGACCTCGGCGGTGCTGGGGGCGGTCTGGACGGCGCGGTGCATGGCGCTGAGCGAGGCGATGGCCTTTTGGCGGTTGACGTTGTCGACGAGGTACGTCTCGAGAATGTAGAGCTCGCGGTCATAAATCATGCCGCGCACCATGCCCTTGGTCAAGTCGAAGCTGGACAGGTCCTGCTGCGTGACCTTGCCCCACCGCTTGCGCACCTTGACGGCGCGCTCAATGTCCTCGTACTGGCCGGGGAAGGCGCTCAGGCACTGCTCCTCGCTTAGGCCGTAGTTGTTGCGGTCCTGCCGGTAGTTGAACGTCCACAGGTCGTCCTCGGTGCTGTTGGCGGCGAGGATGGCCTGGTTCGACGCGCAGTCCAGGCACGTGTCGCACTGGAAGTTTGTGCTGAACTCGCATTTGCACCTGCCCGCGGGCAGCACCTCCTTCATGAGCCCCGGGATGTGCGGGTTCTCGGTGCGGGTGCCATAGAGGATGGAGCATACCAGCAGGAACAGCAGGGCGCAGGTCGACACGAAGAAGAAGGTGAGGATGTCCGAGGCGGCGGGACAGCGGCGGCGGTAGATGGTCTTGTCCTTGCGCTCCTCGACGACCCACATGGGCTTCATCAGCACCTGCGACAGCGTGTTGCGACGCTGTGTGGACCGAGGCAGCGTGGCGGCAGGAGGGAGCACGCGCGACTTGACGTCGGTGCGCGTCGGGTCTTGTATTAGGCGGAGGATGTGCAGCAGGCCGGCGGCGACATGGGGACGCTGCTGCTCCAGAAATGGCGGTAGGCGGTAGGTGGTAGGCGGTAGGCGGTGCGGCGGTGCTGTGGTGAAGGGCGGCCACGCCTCGTCCTCGGGGTTGTTGGGTTGGGGCCGCGGTATCGAGGCGGAGGAGGGAAGACGGACAGACAGGCGATCAGACGGTCAAACAAGCAGCGGTAAGAACGTCGTTGGAATTGGACTTGGAGTTGGCATGGCTATTGGAGAGAAGTTTGCCCCATTGGCTCAACACGCTAGAAGCTGCACCGCGCGTGGAACGGAATTGGTCGTGGAAAAAAGGAGCGGAGGCTTCGAGCGACAACCGCTACGGTACGCTACCGTAGGAGCAGCCGGGGCCATGGTTAGCGTGTTGAACTTCACATCCCACCCTCATCTAGCCTCATCGCTTACGCAATTACCACCACGCTGGGACTGGAAGTGCAGTTCTGGTATACAGATGCAGCGTCCCGCCCGCTGTCACGGATGGTCACAGTGTGCTTGCGCGACGTCGACACGACTCTGTGCTCGTCGACTGAAGTGTCTGACATGGTCGCTGGGAACACGCGCGTCCTCTGTTGCTTTCGGCATGGTGGCATGCACATCAGAGCGATCATCGTTCACACGCCACAATTCACATGACGAGACCTCAACGCAATTATTACAAGTCCTGTGCTGCGCCATCTCATCTTGTCACTTGTCACTTTGCATCATCGTATCAAGTCATGCCTCTGTAACGGGGTCTGCTAGCGGCCATGGCAAGAGTTTGTCCACAAACAAGATCCAACAGCCCTACCAAGCTTTTGCTGTGGAGCAGGTGTCCGCATGTCACCAATAATTCCAGAGCGTTCGCTGGGACTTGGTCTCGGCTCTCAACGCCGCAAGCACGGCTATCACGGAGTACGCTACGGCGAATGAAGTGTGGAAAGAGGTCATATGTAGAACCATCCAATCTTCTTCAATTGTGTATGATAATGCTTAGATAACACCCCTAGGGCCTGCAACCTATGTACAAGGGAGGCCAAGAGCAAAGGAGACACGCTTGAAAACAAAGGAAAATGGGACGCCAGAGTACAAAAGCGATTGATAAGGTCGTACTGAGAATCGGTCGGCAGGCTATGTACACAAGCAGCCAGTGTGAAGCGAACGGGAAAAGGTATTTGAAATGAAAAATATTCAAGAAGTTTTCCGAGTGCCTTTCAAGGCTTGACCCGGAGTGACATGAGACCAGCGACCAACAAGCTTTGCTGTGCAAAGACATGTAAAATGCCAACATATGTCAGCGGCGCTGGTGCTACACGTCCGTATGTGTCTCATACTGACAACACATGCATGTCCTTCTGATCCGCCAAAGCAGGTATCTGGAAGGGATTGAAGGCAGTTGTTTTGCCTTTGTGCGCATGTGCGGCGAGGCCCATCTCGCGCATGCGCTCTGCACCACGGCCGGGAGCAGGACGCTTCTCTTTGGCAGATTTTCGGTGCTGCTTCCGGTACAACTGCTCCTTGCGGCGTTGTCGCTTCTTCTCAAGGCCAACCTGGATGTCGATGGCACGGCGCACCGGCAGATCGTTCGCGTCGAACTCCTCTTCCTCATACTCGATCGGATTCGGCCCGGGTGTCAAAGGGGTCCGTGGCACAGAAGCAGAGGTGATAAGCGCGGGCCTTTCGCCAATGCCACCGAAGCGTATCATCATTTCATTGCGATGCTGCGCCGCCAAAGGATTGACAGAACCGCGTCGAGTGGGTGGTGGTGAACGCAGACGAATGAGGGGAGGCGGTGAACGCAGACGTCGTGGGGAGGTACCGAACAGCTTGCGAGGCGGCGGGGAACGGTGTACAGCTCGCTTTGGTGGTGGTGGCGATCGAAACCGCTTTGGTGACGGCATGGGCGAGCGCTTCTTGGGCGCCTCCTTGCGTCGACCACGAGCTTCGCCGTCGATGTGATCCATACGGCCATGCATCATGAAGTGGTTGTCGCTCTCCGAAACTAGGTTCTCTGTTTCAGGTACGTCGTCATCGTCCTCATCATCGTCAGGAAGCTCGGGGTCCGATGTGGGAAATGTAGGATCGATGTCCTGAGGCGTGGGCTTATGCTTGGCAGCGCGTCGGCGCTCCAAGGTCGACAGGTAGGCCTGCTCCAGCGGTCTATCCTCATCGAGCGTTCCGCACACGAAATCGGTGCTGTCGGGAAGCTCTGGGCTCGGTGCGCGAATGTTGACCGGCTGAGACTTTTTGCGTCGAGAATGCAGCTTTTTGGGGAACTCAAAGCCCTTGCTGCTTTCTACAGACCCAACTGATGATTCTGAGACGGTACGGGTCGTCTTCAAACGAAGTTGCTCGAGATGCTCGACAGATGTAGCGGCTGTCGATGGTCCAGGGGCCCACCAGTTGTAGTCCGAGCCGGCATCACTCTCGTCGTCTGAAACAGCAAACCCGTTCTCATCGTCGGTCTGGAATCCTTCATCCGTGGACTCGCTGTCAGCATCGCTATTGTCTTCGTCCTCTTCAAGCAGATCGTCGTCATCATCGTCTAATTCGTCGACCTCATCTTCGTCGTCATCTTCCAATGCCTCCTCTTCGACTTCTTCGCCAAGCTGGCGAAGACCGTTCTCGATCTTGAGAGTATCTGAGACAGTGAGGCGACTACGGTGGCATGTCGACACTTGCGTCCAGTCTTCGATCTCTTCCTCTGAACTGGCAAACTCGTGAAATCGATAGGCATCGCAACGAGCTAGATCGGAGGTGAGGCTCAAGCGCCGCGGGCGATTGAGCGCCGAGGCCTTCCTAACGCTGACCGGAGAACTGTTCCGCACCGTGGAGTCAGAGTCGCGATGAACCTTCTTTGGTCTTGGTGACGATGGTACCCGGCGAGCCGACGGTGCGGGGCTGACCATGCGAACACGGGGCTTGTTAGACTGCGCGGGTGCGTCCGTAGAAACCTTTGATGGGCAAGCGAATTTGATGGTGCATACGCGCTTCGGAGGCTCTTCCGGCTGGGACTTTGGCTCCGGCTTCGGTGCCTCGACTGCGGCCTTTTTCTCCTCCTTCTTCCCACATGCAAACATGATGCAACGCTTCCTTCCAAGTGCCGCCTCAACATTTTGCTCTCCAGCTGGTTGTGCGGGTACCTTCTGCAAGGGCCCGATGATATCGTCATCGTGAGAGACAACCGAGAGAGGTTGTTCAAACGGCTTCTTGTTGAACATTGGGATCATGTTGCGGCGGAACGTCGAGGGTGGTGGCGGGCTCGGAGTGCTAGTACGCGACACTGGGCTCGTGAAGCCTCCATCGCTCGTGAGGTCTGCCGTCGTGACGCTATTGGTGCTCCAAGTCGAGACGGTGGACATGCCGCGGACTGGGCTCTTGTCCGAGTATTCGTCGACTGGCGAGCTCACGTTCGAGGTGGCTTGTAGCGCGGTCGTGAGAAGCGATTGCTGTCGATCGCAGCGAGGTTTTGATTTGGTGAATGACGTATTCGAGGAGTAGTGAAGCTGTAAGGTCGTGGGTCGCAGCGTACGCCCTGGTTCAGGAGGCTCGTCCATGTCGGTCGCAACCTCCTCCTCCGCAGTCGGAGCCGGCAGTGTTGTGCTCGACATGTTGGTCGTCCTGCCAGCCTCCAACGCGCCCTGCCTGCTGACGTAGTCGTGCTCGTTCCCCATGGTGGATAGTCGAAAGAGTCCGGTCGAGGATGTAAAATTTGTTGGTGGATATGTGAAATGATTTGCTTCGAGCAGGCACCTGGTCGAAGTCTTCAAATGGAACACCCTTCAGCACGTAACGCAGTGATCCGTAGACTTGATCTGCTACGACGTGAAGGAGGTGCCTTGTGATGAGGAGATCGACGGAGCCGTCCTTTGGCTGGCTAATACTGCAGTATCGATTGTCGAAAGCAGGTGTGGGGCCCCGAAGAGCGTGGTGTTATAATATGGAAACGAACATGGTGAATGTGGGAAGGTCGGACACAGCAATGGCGTAATTAGGATGCTCGAGGATGTGTCAGGCCCGGGGGATGCGTCGTGCGTGCTAAAAGTGGAAGGGATACCTGGTGAAGATTGTAGAAGATGCCCAGCAATGACCTGTGGCGACGGGCGCGCAGGGCTGTGACGGAGCCGAGGGTGAGTGGTGCTGAGTTATTAGGCCTTTTGGCTGCTTGGCGAATATTGCAGATCACCGACGGCGGAGTCCCTGTGGTGAGCCCTGGGTGACCGCAGCAACACCGCTGTGACTGTGGCACGACGCGATCAGCGAAGCTGAGTGTCTGGGGAGGAGGGAGGGCGCGGAATGGTCCACGGGTGGTTTTTGAGGTTGGCGTCGGCAAACAAGTGGAGTTGGCCACCCCACGAAACGCAATCAACCAATACCGCGCTTGGCTTTTGCAAATATCAGTCTTGCAGCTGCCGTGCAGGCGGTGCCGTGCGCTCGGTAGAATGAGATTGTAAAGAGTCTGACTGCTGGATCCTCACTGCACCGGAGCGTGACACACTCTCCTACGCTGACATGCTTAATCGTTATTTGATCATTCGAGCATATTGCCGTTTGTTGTGCCCAGCGATTTCAACCATTCCTTTGTCAGCCCGTCTATGCCAAAGGAGGCGTTTACTGTACGGACAAAACGAAGAAAGCAGGTTTCGGATCAAAGAAAGACGCACCTCGTGCTTCCGCGCCTCGGGAGCGACCCTGACTGACATCTGATGAGCATGAGCCTGAGTGGTGGATTTGCTGCGAGCATCCTTTCAACCGCTGCAACCTGCCTTGCGTGCATGCGACGACGCCGAAATACTCGCACGACACTGATTTGGAACTTCTGGCCGATGCTCGCTCATCCACACGCTGACCATGCACCTCGAGCACCTGCAGCACACTGCATGACCTGTGCTCAGACTGGCAAAGTCAACTCTCCTCCGCACTTTGCTGTTATCGTCTTCACGCTCCAATACTGCGACCGGATGTCTTCAATAATTCACAGAGAATACCTTGAGTGGGCCATGTCGTAGCTCTGGAGTCTGCTCCTCTTGCCAGCTCTACACCGCTTCTCCAGCTGTATCCACTCGCCATAACTTCCACGACCACAAGCCACTTCAATAATCCCCGAGTCCGCTCCCTGTCATCTGATGCGTTATTTCTAGAGTATCCACTACATCTCAATCTGAAGTGCACTTCCCCCACCATCGTTTCGTCAGCCAATGACCAAGTCTCGTTCGCTGAGCTCGAGCATCCATGCTGTTGTTTTCGATAGACGCCGCAGCCGTCGTGTTTCGTGCATGCGGGGAAATTCTCTCGGGTGGCAGCTCGAGATCATCGTGTCGATTCAATTACCACTTGCCCGTCACATAGCGTGGGAATTCAGCAGCCATGAACGGACAATGAGCCGCAAGACTACAGGCGTTCCATTAGCGATGTAAGCGCGGTGTCCGGTAGCTAGAAGCACCAGATTGATTACCCCCAGACCTGACTAACTGTAATATTGGCTTCATGTGGCTATTCACTATGTAGTAGTCGATATGACATCGCTACTATTGTAGCAATTCAGGCCACCAGATACCACGCCAACTTCAGCGCACACCCAGGTGCTAACAATTGATTGAACCTCAGATTGACGAAGTTTCAGTGAAAAGGGATTGAAACTTTGTCTCACTTGGCAGCGGCTTCTAAAAGGCTTGGTAGCGGCACCTTCCTCGCTCTTTCCACATCCGGTGGTCTCACATCAAATCGGCTTCACCATCGTCCAACGCAAGACCTTCCCCTAAACTGTGCCGGCGCGATGTATCGAAATGTCAAGATGCATTCATTTCACCTCTCCTGAACCAAAATAATATCTTTCTCGTAGAAATGCACACCAGTGTGCCCCTAGCCATATCATCCACCACACAGCCAAGCCTCCCTCTCTATGCACAACCGTTTCCATACAACCACACCGTAACACCGCCGCAGAGCCAGGATACCCTCAATCAAGCAGCAGCCAAGCCTTACACAGACTCCTCTTCGTCCGCCAGCCAAGCCCTGGGCAGTCTCGCAGGCGCAGATCATACGCGCGTGTTTCCGACGTGGCAGAAACACATCACGCTATATGGAGATGGGGAAGATCACCACACCTTAGCACTGCCACTTCATATGGAAGACCGCGCAACGAGCCGCGTAGCCGCATTGCGTTATGTGCTTCCGCTGGGCTTGGCGTGGAGGACAAGGGCACAGCCAAGGGGATGGAGAGACCCTTGATATTGAAGTGGTAGGTTGCACGGCGTGAGAGACAGTGTGGTTACGCCGGCAGTTGTTGTGCGCTGGCTGGAAGACTTGGCTGTTGTACGGTGGAGTGTAAGATCTAGGCCTAGGTTGGTGATGGAGAGGAATCTGCCCGTCCATCTGTGTAAGTTTGGTACCTGTCACTTGGTCGCATTGGAAGAGAGTATGTTATCAGCGAGTGCATGCTGCTATCGCTTCACAATCACACCCACCGAGCAATTCGAAGAGTATTGGCCAAAGATATATTCGGGAACTCGTAGTTGTGTAAGCATGCTGTCTAGCCAGGGGATCACACGCAAGACTGCCATCTAGCCAAAATAACTCGGCATATCCAGCGGTCCCGTCTCCTGACTTGTGGTCCTCTGAGACTTTGGAGGTATCGTTAGCTCCTTCCTCCAATTCTCCTTGACAAAGTCCAGCGTACGAGCGAACACCAGCTCTCGCTCCGCCCTCTCGTGTTTCGGCACGAAGGTGTCGGGAAACTGTGTCCAGCCGTGCCTGCATCCCGGTGCATGCCAGACTTCGAGACCGCCATTGTCTTTGCTCTGTGGTATCGATGAGCCCGCAGAGCCGCCTTCATGGCCATTCCAGTCTCCGTCTCTGCCGTCGCCGAAGCGTACGAAGCCGTTCCAGCCACCGGTGTTCATTCTGTCGACCCATACATCGCTTTGCACGGCCAGTGTGTCTTTCTCAGGTAGGACGAGAAGGATTGCTGCGTTCTTTTGCACATTTTCAGGGTTATTCAAGCCTGGGCTCGCTCGAGGGTGCGCTCGTAGCTTTCTAGGTAGATACGTCGGTCCCATGATAGAGAAGAGACCAGGCATCCGTGGCTTTTCAACCGACTTGTCTTCGCCTCTCAGTGCGTTTGGCATCTCCTTCATCGGGCGTTCGTGGGGTAGCAATCGTGCGTCTAGCGAAGGGTAGAAGAGAAGCAGTGGAAGCATTCTAGGTTGCGCATGTGGAGGTGGAAGTATAGTGGGCCACGGTTGGTTCACGTCGTCGAGTATGGTAGCTGCACGATTGGGCGGTAGAAGTGGAGAAAGGGTGTCGGCTGGGGAGGCGCCCTGAGCAAGCGCGTTCGTAGGTCTGGCAGTAGTGGGCGACGAAACTCCAAGCTCTGGGCACGGTGGTACTGAGATGGCCATGTTGAGAGCGATGTTGCCTCCCGCGCTGAAGCCACTTATAGAGAGACGCGTTGGGTCCAGGACGAGGTTCTTGACGCCTTCTAGGTGGGGATATGCGTGCGCCTCGTCCTTATTGTTGAGTAGCATCTCTCGCGTCATGCTGTAGTACCGATCAATCTCCTCCCGCAGAACCTTCCCGGCCTTGGAGACCCCGCTCGTGTCTAAGATGGCCGAGAGAACGTCCTCTGCATCGTGGATAGCTGCCGGAAATTGGTGGAATGGGCCGATGCGGTAGGACACGCTAATAACGACTGCTCCAAGCTCGCGCGACATCATCGAAGCATACGGCGCCTGTTCTAGCGGCGAGCCCATTATGAATCCTCCTCCATGAAAGTCCAGTACCACCGGTACCTTCCACTCCCCTGTTCGTGCTCGCTCCTCGTCGCCATTGCCCTCAAGATCGACCGGCTTCGGCGGCACGAATACGTAGATGGCTATGATGTTGTCTTTGCGACTCGGTAACGAGAGAAGGAACGGGTGCGGCCCCTTAGGCGACGTGATGTGGAGTATCGAGAGTGGCACAAAGCGAGGTATCTGCACAAGGAAGGTGCGCCATTGTATGTGAAAGGGTAGTCGGAAGAAGTAGGCGATCGAGTGCCAGTAGGTGCTCATTGTTGTGCCGGCAGAGCTAGGGAAGAGGTTCACGCATGGTTTAGGAGTGAAGCTTCGTGTGTTTGGCTGTTGTCGCGGATAGCTACTCAACCTACATGCTGAGTGAGCATTGCACAGCGGTTAACAGAGTGCGTGGTGGAATGTTTCTGCCAGTCGCGCGAAGGTGTGTGACGTCAGCATGGCTACACAAAATGAGCAGCGACTACTGGCTATGCGGAAGCAGGTCCTCAACATGTAATATGCCTGCTGGTAGTGTTTGATGTTGCGATGCACGAGTCTCGGGAAGCCGGATCGCTAAGAACCTTGGAAGTTCGCGGCTCAAAACAAGCTCCACACTATGCAAGCCTGACGCCCTCAGATACTCCCGCGATTGTTGTTCACAGAAAATGACAGACTTCCCGGAGCGTGGTCTGGTAAAAGGCACCAGGGCTGTCCGATGACGGTAGGCTTCCTTTTTACGTCCGACTTGCCCGTTCCCCTGGACACTCGCAGTAGAAACAGCGGACTTGATAGCGATGCGCTCCCATAGGTCGCAGAGGTCTGCTCCACCTGACTTGAGACTCGCGCAGCTTTTCTCGGACTATTGAAGCGCCCAAAATGGTTCGACATGACCTGAGGTTTAGACAGCCTCTCATACGTCTTGAACGGCCTGTATATCTTCTTGTCAACCAGGGCCCGTCCATCATTCCAGCCTGAACCGCACTTCAAGCGTGCATTTCCACCTATGTCTCAGCCTCGATACATCTGCGAGGAGCTCCCCCACGATCCAATAAGCATACGGAAATGGTTCAAGAAGTTCCTGAATCTCCGTCTGGAGGGTCTACGATCTGACCCTGAAAGTTTCGCATCGACATACAGAACAGAAGCTAGGCGAGGCATTGAAGAGTGGGTGTCTATTCTTTCGAAACCTGCATACACCGTTGCTGCATGCACGCTGTGCAACACACCGGATGGACGAGAGACGCGAGATGTGTGGGATCGAGAATGGGTCGGTCAGCTATTCATCTACGGCCCCAGGACACGGAGAACAACGAGAGATGAGAATCAGGAGGGAGCTGTGGAGGCCGTGTGGTTCTTGAGCGGCATCTACATTCTACCGGCTCATCGGAAGCACAACATCACATCCCTTCTTGTCGAGTACGCTATACAACTAAAGCGATCTTCGAAATTCGGTATCGCTGTGGTTCCAAGCACGGCGT
>Ga0265798_10009573_pt1 | contig 12099 bp, 10 predicted proteins | sample P3T30metagenome_FD_192430 | JGI IMG/M metagenome (GOLD analysis project Ga0265798, IMG submission 192430) | Plant litter microbial communities from East Loma Ridge, Irvine, California - P3 T30 | ecosystem: Environmental > Terrestrial > Plant litter > Unclassified | place: USA: California... | reverse complement strand
AAGGGTAATCTTGAGGGAGGGGTATCCGCTGCCTCGCACTCTCCCCTTCCTGGAGGGAAGGGTATCGTTGCCGCGCACTCTCCCCTCCCTGAAGGGGGGCGGGTATCCGTTCCGCGTGCGCTCCCCTCCCTGGAAGGGAGGGGTCGGGGGTGGGTCGGCTAGCTTGAGCCACTCGCGTGCGGGTATGCGGACGCCGACCCACCCCCAGCCCCTCCCTTCCAGGGAGGGGGCAAGAGCGGCTTTCTTCCTTCGCACGGCGCGAACGGCGCGAACGGCGCGAACGGCGCGAACGGCGCGAACGGCGCGATTCTCGATCGCTCGATCCTCCTCTGCCAAGGAATTTCTGCAATCCTCCCCGCCAGGGGGAGGTGTCGCCGAAGGTGACGGAGGGGGAGGACGCGGCACTGCGGTTTCCCTGCCCTCCCCCTCCGTCAGGCGAGCGCCTGCCACCTCCCCCTTGCGGGGGAGGATTGAGTGGGCCCCCTCCCCCAGGCTCCCGGCAATGCAGGTTGTCTTCGGCCGCGATTGCTTCGGAAAGCCTGTTTTCGTGCTCGCTGCTTTGCGCTAGTCCGAGCGAATGGCATCGACGATCTCCTGCGACGTCGCGATCGTCGGCGCGGGCCTGGCCGGCGGGATGATCGCGCTGGCGCTCAAGGCCAGGCACCCCGCGCTCGACGTGCGTCTGATCGACTCCGCAACGGTCGTCGGTGGCAATCATCTCTGGTCGTTCTTCGGGAGCGACGTGGCGCAAGGCGATCGCTGGATCGTCGCGCCGCTCGTGGTGCATGCGTGGCGCGGCTACGACGTGCGGTTTCCGGCGCATGCGCGGACGATCGACGCGACCTATTATTCGATCGAGAGCGAGCGGCTCGACCGTGAAGTACGCCGCGTGCTGCCGCCGCATGCTTTAATGCTGGGGCGGAAAGTGTCGGGCGCGAGTCCGACCGCGGTGGTGCTGGCGGATGGCGACCGGATCGAAGCCAAGGGCGTGATCGACGTGCGGGGCCCGGGCGACCTGTCGTTGCTCGATCTGGCGTGGCAGAAGTTCGTCGGCCGCGAACTGGTGCTGAAGGCGCCGCACGGCAGCCCGACGCCGATCGTGATGGACGCGACCGTGCCGCAGATCGACGGCTATCGCTTCGTCTATTGCCTGCCGCTGGCCGACGACCGGATGTTCGTCGAGGACACCTATTACAGCGACACCCCCGAGCTGGACGTCGAGACGCTCACGACCCGCGTCCACGACTATGCCGAGGCGCGCGGCTGGGCCGTGGCGCAGGCGGCGCGCGTGGAATCGGGTGTGCTGCCGGTGGCGATGGGTGGTGATTTCGAGGCGTATTGGCGGTCTGATGGCGCGCATGTCGCCAAGGCCGGGATGCGCGCGGGGATGTTCCATCCGACCACGGGGTACTCGCTGCCCGATGCGGTGCGGACCGCCTCGATGCTGGCGGGCCTCGACGATTTCTCGGGCGCGAAACTCCATGATGCGACGCATGCGATGGCGCGGGCGACGTGGAAGTCGCGCGGCTTCTACCGGATGCTCGACACGATGTTGTTCCGCGCCGCCGAACCCGAGGAACGCTACCGCATCCTCGAGCGCTTCTACCGCCTCTCACCCTCGCTCATCGGCCGTTTCTACGCCGGACGCTCGACGCTTTCCGACAAGGCGCGCGTTCTGACCGGCAAGCCCCCCGTCCCCATCGTGCGCGCCGTCCGCGCCATCGCAGGCAGTATGTCATCATGAAGACCGCAATAGTCATCGGCGCAGGTTTCGGCGGGCTGGCGCTCGCGATCCGGCTGCAATCCGCGGGCGTCCAGACGACGGTCGTAGAGAGCCGCGACAAGCCGGGCGGGCGTGGGTATTTCTGGGAGCGCGACGGCTTCACGTTCGATGCGGGGCCGACCGTGATCACCGATCCGGATTGCCTGCGCGAATTGTGGGCACTGAGCGGGCGCGACATGAGCGAGGACGTGACGCTCGATCCGGTGCTGCCGTTCTACCGCTTGAACTGGCCCGACGGGACGAATTTCGACTATACCAACGACGACGTGCAGATGCGCGCCGAGATCGAGAAGCTGCATCCGGGCGACTGGGCGGGATACGAGAAGTTCCTGCAATATTCGGCGGGGGTGTTCCACGAGGGCTATGAGAAGCTCGGCCATGTCGCGTTTCTCGACTTCGGGTCGATGATCAAGGCGGCGCCGGCGCTGGCGAAATACCAGGCGTGGCGGTCGGTCTATTCGATCGTGTCGAGCTTCGTGAAATCGGAGAAGCTGCGCGAGGCGTTGAGCTTCCATACGCTGCTGGTCGGCGGCAATCCGATGACGACGAGCGCGATCTATGCGCTGATCCACAAGCTGGAGCGTGACGGCGGGGTGTGGTTCGCGCGCGGCGGGACCAACCGTCTGGTGGCGGCGCTGGTGACGCAGTTCGAGCGGCTGGGCGGCGTGTTGCGGCTCGACGATCCGGTGACGTCGATCGAGACTTTGGGCGATCGCGCGACCGGGGTAACGACGGCGAGCGGCTGGTCGGGTCAGGCGGATGCAGTGGCCGCGAACAGCGACATCATGCACACCTATCGCGACCTGCTGGCGACATCGCGCAGCGCCAAGCGGAAAACCGGGTCGCTCGAGCGGAAGAAATATTCGCCGTCACTGTTCGTGGTGCATTTCGGGATCAAGGGGACGTGGCCGGGCATCCCGCACCACATGATCCTGTTCGGGCCGCGCTATAAGGGGCTGCTCGAGGACATTTACGACCACGGCGTGCTGAGCGAGGATTTCTCGCTGTACCTGCATCATCCGACCGTAACCGATCCTTCGCTGGCGCCGGAGGGGCATTCGACGTTTTATGCGTTGGCGCCGGTACCGCATCTGGGCAAGTTCCCGGTTGACTGGGACGAGATCGCGCCGATTCTGGAGAAGCGCATTCTCGACGAGATCGGGCGGCGGTTGATCCCGGACATTCACGAGCGGATCGTGACGAAACTCTCGTACGCGCCGAAGGATTTCGCGGAGGATCTTAATGCGCATCTGGGGTCGGCGTTCTCGCTGGAACCGGTGCTGACGCAGAGTGCGTATTTCCGGGTGCACAACCGCGACGAGCATATTCCGAATATGTATTTCGTGGGGGCTGGGACTCATCCGGGCGCGGGTATTCCTGGGGTTGTGGGTAGCGCGAAGGCTACGGCTCGGTTGATGTTGGAAGGCGAGAAGTAAGGTTTGTTCACGCGGAGGCGCGGAGACGCGGAGGTGTTGCGCTTGTCGCGTAGCGACCGTGTCTCCAACGATCTGGGTAACTTGCGTGAAGACAGCGCACGCGCTGTCTGGAACGCGACACCTCCGCGTCTCCGCGTCTCCGCGTGAACCCATTCTTTCCTTGCGGCACCCCGCGCGCTTCCCCTAGCGAGGCAGGATGAAGAGACTTGCTGTGTATTGCGGGTCGGCGACGCCGGCTGATCCCACCTATATCGAGGGCGCTCGCGCGCTGGGACGCGCGTTTGCCGAGCGGGGGATTGGTCTCGTTTATGGTGGCGGGCGGACCGGGCTGATGGGCGCGATCGCCGATGGCGCGCTTGAGGGCGGCGGCGAGGTTATCGGGGTTATCCCGCAGGCGCTGGTCGATGCGGAGGTGGCGCATCGGGGGCTGACCGAGTTGCACGTCGTCAGCGGCATGCATCAGCGCAAGCAGATGTTCACCGATCTCTCCGACGGGTTCGTCACGATTCCGGGTGGGACCGGGACGATGGACGAGCTGTGGGAGGCGCTGAGCTGGGCGCAGCTTGGCTATCATGCGGATCCGGTCGGACTGCTGAATACCGCTGGGTATTACGATCACCTGATCGCGTTCTGGGAGAAGATGGGCGAGGTTGGTTTCCTGCGGCCGCAGCACCGGGATCTGCTGATCGTCGCGGATACGCTGGATGTGCTGCTTGAACGGATGGCGAGCCATGTGCCGACGCAGCCGATCGTGCGGATGAACGCGTCGGATTTGTGAGCTTCGTTAAATCACACGACGACGCCCTACTCCACCCCGGCGGAGGCCGGGGCCCAATTGGGGAACGTGAATTGGTTTGCGTTGCGCATCGTTACTTCAACCTTTCCAATTGGGCCCCGGCCTTCGCCGGGGTGGTGGTTGGCGGGGTGATCTCATGACCCACCCCCTGCCCTCGCGCGACGCGATCGTCGCTACCGCGCATGAGTCGATTTCGCGCGGGTCGAAGAGCTTTGCCGCTGCCAGCCTGTTGTTCGACAAGCCTACGCGCGAGCGGGCTTGGTTGCTGTATGCGTGGTGCCGGCGGTGCGACGATATCGCCGATGGGCAGGATCACGGGCACGGGATGACCGTGGTCGAGGATGCGCCGGCGCGGCTCGTGGCGTTGTCGGCGATGACCGAGCGGGCGCTGGCGGGCGACGTTGTCGGCGAGCCGGCGTTCGATGCTCTGCGGATATTCGCGGCCGAAACGCGGCTGCCGAAGCGGTTCGCGCGCGATCTCGTCGAGGGGTTTGCGCTGGACGCGCGCGAGTGGCGGCCGCGGTCGGAGAACGACCTCTACAAATATTGCTACCATGTCGCCGGCGTCGTCGGGTGCATGATGGCGATCGCGATGGGCGTCGATCCCGAGGACGAGGATACGCTCGATCGCGCGTGCGACCTGGGAATGGCGTTTCAGCTTGCCAATATCGCGCGCGATGTCGAGGAGGATGACCGGGTCGGGCGGTGTTACCTCCCCGAGGAATGGCTGGTCGAGATGGACTTTCCACCGGGGCAGCACATGAAGCCGCCGTTTCGCTCGCGGCTTGCGGTGTTGACGAAGCGGATGGCGGATCGGGCGGCGGCGTTCGAGGCGAGTGCGCGGGAGGGGACGCCGGCGTTGTCGTTCCGCTCGGCTTGGGCGGTGTTGTCGGCGGCGGGGATCTATGGGGCGATCGGGCGGACCGTGGCGGCTCGGGGTGAGCATGCGTGGGATCACCGGGTGACGACGTCGGGGATGCAGAAGCTGGGGTTTATCGTGACGGCGGCGCGGGAAGCGTCTCGGCGGGGTACGCTGTATCCGCGGACTGTGCGCGATACGCGATTGTGGACCCGGCCTCGCTGATTACTGGCGTCTAGCTTGTTCTCCCGCGAAGGCGGGAGTCCAGTCTGGGTCCCCGCCTTCGCGGGGAAACAAGTCAGCCCTGCGATTTGCCCTTGCCGGTCTTTGCCATCAACTGGCCCTGCGCACGGCAGTTCGCGCCGATCATCGGGTATGGTACGTCTGTGTTCTGCGCCAGCTGATCGGGCAACGCCGCGCGGCACTGCGCCATTGTCTCGTACCGCGCCGGAATAACCCGCGCCTCGGTGCAATTCAAATTACCGTCACCGCAGCCCATGATGGCCATGACGTAGAACAGCGGTTCCATTTCATTCTCCAGTGGATTGCGGTGGCCGACATCGGACACGGTAACAAAAGCGACGAAGTGGCAGGATTGTTCCCTCAACTGCTTTCGCCGGGGCTTGACTGCGCCTACATCGCTTCGATCCATGCCACCCGATACGTACACCTCCACCCGCGCGGACCAGCCGTTGCTGCCGACGCTCCGCCGCTTCCTGCCGTTCCTGTGGCCGGCGGGGCAGCCCAAGCTGAAGGCGCGGATCGTCGTCGCGATGCTGCTCGTGATCGCGTCCAAGCTGATCCAGGTTTTCGGCGCTGCGTTCACGCTGAAATACGCAGTCGACAGGATGGCGGGGAACGATCGCGGGGCGCTGACCTTGGTCGTGCTGCTGGTGGTCGGGTATGCGGCGTCGCGGTTTGGGACGACGCTGTTCGACAATCTGCGCAATGCGGTGTTCGAGCGCGTCGGGCAGGATGCGTCGCGGCGACTGGCGGCGCAGGTGTTTCGCCATCTGCACGCGCTGAGCCTTGATTTTCACCTGTCCAGGCGGACGGGTGCGGTGACCAAGGTGGTCGAGCGCGGGACGAAGAGCATCGATACGATGCTGTATTTCCTGCTGTTCAATATCGCCCCCACCGTGTTCGAACTGGTGCTGGTGCTCGGGCTGTTCTGGACCAAGTTCGGCTGGCCGCTGGTCGTTACGACCGTCGTGATGGTGGTCGGCTATATCCTCTTCACGCGGATGGTGACCGACTGGCGCAATGCGCTGCGCGCGCGGATGAACGACCTCGATACCGGCGCGGTCGCGCATGCGGTGGATTCGCTGCTGAACTTCGAGACGGTGAAGTATTTCGGCGCGGAGGAGCGCGAGGCGCGGCGCTACGACAGCGCGATCACGGCGTATTCCGAGGCGGCGGTGAAGAGCGAGAATTCGCTCGCGTGGTTGAACCTTGGCCAGGCTTTGATCACCAACGTGATGCTGGCGAGTGGCATGGGGTTCGTCGTTTGGCGGTGGAGCCGCGGTGAGGCGTCGGCGGGCGACGTGGTGTTCGTGTCGACGCTGCTGGCGCAGCTGTTCCGGCCGCTCGACCTGTTGGGGATGGTGTATCGCACGATCCGGCAGGGGGCGCTCGACATGGCGGCGATGTTCGACCTGATCGATACGCCCGCGACCGTGGTCGATGCGCCAGGGGCGCCGGCGCTGGCGGTGAGTGCGGGGCATGTCCGGTTCGAGGGGGTGTCGTTCGGCTATGACGCGGGGCGGCCGATTTTGCGCGACCTGGAGCTGGATGTACCGGCCGGGTCCACTTTGGCCGTCGTTGGTCCGTCGGGGGCGGGGAAATCGACGCTCGCGCGGTTGCTGTACCGGTTCTACGACCTGACGGGCGGGCGGATTACCGTCGACGGGCAGGATATTTCACAGGTGCGGCAGGCTTCGCTGCGGGCAGCGATCGGGATCGTGCCGCAGGATACGGTGCTGTTCAACGACACGATCGGGTATAATATCGCCTATGGTCGTGAGGGTGCGGAGATGCCCGAGGTCGAAATTGCCGCCAAGGGTGCGGCTATTGCCGGGTTCATCGAACGGCAGCCGCTTGGGTATGAGACGCGCGTGGGCGAGCGTGGGTTGAAGCTGTCGGGCGGCGAGAAGCAGCGCGTGGCGATCGCGCGGACGCTGCTGAAGAACCCGCCAATCCTGATCCTCGACGAGGCGACGTCGGCGCTGGATAGCCGGACCGAGGCGGAGATTCTCGACACGCTGGAGGCGATCGAGCGCGGGCGCACGACGATCGTGATCGCGCACCGGCTCTCCACGGTGGTGCATGCGGACCAGATCGTCGTGCTGGAGGCGGGGCGGATCGTCGAGAAGGGAACGCATGGCGAGCTGCTGCGGCAGGGCGGCGTGTATGCGGAGATGTGGAACCGGCAAGCGCAGGAGCGGGCTGGGGATGATGATGGCGCGCTGGCGGCGGAGTAGGGACGTGAGCACCGTGCGTAGCCATCGCGGTCATCAGCGCGTGCCCCGCCCCCGACCCTGCCTGCCACATATGTCCTAAGCGCCGGTACCACCCCGGCGAAGGCTGGGGCCCAATTGGGAGACGTCGATGACGACGGGCGGTCCTTCGTTACCTCAACCTCGCCAATCGGACCCCGGCCTTCGCCGGGGCGGGGCGGTGCGGAGCCCCGATACGACCAGCGCAAACACCCCACCCGTTCGTGCCAAGTAGCGACCGAGTAGCTCCGTCAGGAGCGTATCGAGGGCGCGTATCGAAGCATGGGTTCCGTGTGCCAACCTCTCCTTCGATACGCCGCTTCGACAAGCTCAGCAGCGACTCAGGACGAACGGGGATGGGGAGCGGGGCGAGAGACGGGGGAGCGCGTAAGCGGCGACCCCAGCAAAAGCCCGCGCCTAAACCCGCACGCCCTTCGGCGCCAACCGCCGGATATCGAGCACATCGACCCGCGACAGCATTACCGCGCCGAGCATCTTGTCCCCGGTCTCGACCAAAATCCCCTCGTGCGTCGCGCGCACCGTCCGCCACGCGACCTCGCGTACCGCGAGCCGCTTGCCGACCCGCTTCACCGCCGCGACCCGCCCGTCGTCCGCCACCGCCAGCGCTCCCTGGCCATCCGCGCCGACCACGGCGCCCGCCACCGCGAACCCGTGCAACTGCGCCTGCGCCGCGTCCGCCGCCTCTTCCGGCGTCTCGATCTTCACTACCCGCCGCGCCCGAACGAACGCCCAGGCAACGACGAGACCAACGATCACCAGCACGGCGACGACCGAGCCGCCGATCGCATAGGGCCCGACCAGATAGGGCCCGATCGCGACCTGGCTCATCGCGGCCCTGCGAGCGCGTCCAGCATCGGTCGGATACCGCGCAGATCATAGCCGGCGTCCTCGGCCTGCGCGAGCAGCAGGTTCGGGTTGCGCCCGGCCTTCGCCGCCGCCAGCGCCCACAGATTGCAGCTCCGCGTTCCCGACCGGCAATAGGCGAGTACAGGCCCGTCGGACTCCGTCAGCGCCTGCGTCATCGCGTCGATCTGCGGATGCGAGAAGCCCGCATGCGTCACCGGGATCGCGACGTACTTCAGCCCGGCCGCTTCCGCCGCCGCCTGGATCGCGTCACCCGAAGGCTGTCCCGCATCCTCGTCGTCCGGGCGGTTGTTGACGATCGTCTTGAAGCCCGCGGCGGCGATCTCCGCGACCTGCTCGACCGCGATCTGCGGCGCGACCGAAATACTTTCGTTGATGTGCCGTATCATGCGGACTCGCGGATAACCTGGAGGAAGGCATCCCCATAGGCGTCGAGTTTCCGCGCGCCAATGCCTGAAAGCAGGCTGAGCTCGGCTCGCGACGCCGGCCGCTGGCGGGCAATGTCACGCAACACCGAATCGTGGAAGATCACATACGGTGGAACGCCCGCTTCCTTCGCCAGATCGCGCCGCCGCACGCGCAACGCCTCGAACAGCGGATCGTCGACGGGGTTCGGTGTGGCGCCGGGGGTGGCCTTGCGCCGTCGCTCGCGCTTAGGCGGCACGACGATCGACACCGCTGCCTCGCCCTTCAGGATTGCCTTCGCTGCCGGCCCGAACTCAAGGCCCCCATGCGGATTGGTGCGCAACGCATCCTTCAGCATCAGCGCGCGCGACACGGGTTTCAGCAACGCCACCTCGTCGCCATCGACGATCCCGTACACCGACAGCGCCTCGTGCCCGTTCATCAGGCTCCGTTCCGATGAAACGCCGGTAAGGATGCCCTCAATATACCCGACCCCGAACATCTGCCCGGTCCGAAACACCGCCGACAGGAATTTCCGCGCCGTCTCGGTCGCATCGACCGCATCGACGTTGCCGAGGCAATTGTCGCAATTCCCGCAATCTTCGAGCCGCTCCTCGCCGAAATGCTTGAGCAGTATCCGCCGCCGGCACCCTGCCGTCTCGACCAGCCCGCCCATCGCCGTCAGCCGCTGCCGCTCGCCCGCCTGCCGCTCGGGCTCCACTTCGCCGATCCGCTGCCGAGCGCGCGCGAAATCCTCCGCGCCCCAGAACAGGTGCGCGATCGCCGGATCGCCATCACGCCCCGCGCGTCCGGTCTCCTGATAATAAGCCTCGATCGATTTCGGCAGCCCGGCATGCGCCACGAACCGCACGTCGGGCTTGTCGATCCCCATCCCGAACGCGACCGTGGCGCAGATCACCATGTCCTCGCTCGCGACGAAATCGGCTTGATTTTTCGCACGCACCTGTGGGTCGAGCCCGGCATGATAGGCGCGTGTCGGCCGCCCGCTCCGCCCGAGCGCTTCGGCGAGTTTCTCGGTCGCCGCGCGCGTCTGGGCATAGACGATCCCCGGCCCCGGGATCTTCTCGAGGATATCCGCGATCTGCCGATTGACGTTGTCGCGTCCCGAAATCGCATAGCGGATGTTCGGCCGGTCGAACCCCGACACGATCAGCCCGTCCTGCGAGATCCCCAGCTGCTCGAGGATATCGGCGCGGGTATGCGCGTCCGCGGTCGCGGTCAGCGCCAGCCGTGGCACGTCCGGGAAACTGTCGAGCAAAGGCCGCAGCAACCGGTAGTCCGGCCGGAAATCATGCCCCCATTCGCTGACGCAATGCGCCTCGTCGATCGCGAAGAGGCTGAGCCGTGCCTGGCTGAGCAGGTTACGAAAACTCTCATTCGAAGCCCGCTCCGGCGCGACATACAGCAAATCGAGATCGCCAGCCCGAAACCGCGCGATCGTCTCCTCACGGTTCGTATCAACGCTGGTCAAAGTCGCAGCCTTGATCCCCACCGCGGTGGCGGCCCGCAACTGGTCATGCATCAACGCGATCAGCGGCGACACGACCACGCACGTCCCCTCCAGCATCGTCGCCGGCAACTGATAGCAAAGCGACTTGCCCGCCCCCGTCGGCATGACGGCCAGCGTCCGCTGCCCCGCGAGCACCCGGTCGACGACATCGCGCTGCACGCCACGAAAATCAGGAAAGCCGAAGATGCGCTGGAGATCAGGAAGGGGGTCGAGTGCCATCGCCATGCGATCTAGGCGTCGCGCAGTCGCCCGTCGAGGGGCGAGCCTGCATTGGTTATCCAATCATTACCGATCATGAATGCGTTGCGAATGCGAGATGACGCGGCAAGATCGCGGCGCCTGACGCCGGAGACCTCACGATGATCGCCAATATTCTTAGAACCGGCGTGGCGGCATCGGTGCTCGTGAGCAGCGTCGCGCTAGCCGGCGATACCGTCGCGGCAATCCGCGACGTACCAGTCGGCGGGATGATCGCCGCAACGATCGACGGCAAGCCCGTTACCCTGCGCGTCGACCCCGCCGCGCCCGGCCTGGTCTTCGTCACGACCGCGGTCGCCGAGCGACTTGCGCTGAAGGGCGGCGCATTGGGACTGGGCTATTCGGTCGGCGGGCAAGGCGCGATGCAGGCGACGACGGTCCGTCCGATGACGTTCGGGACCAATGCGGTGAAGCGGCGGATCGGCTTTCCAAGCCGCAAGCACGAGACCAAGGGTAAGGCCGCCGACCCGCGCTGGGTCGGGCGACCCTATGCCGATGTCGCCGATGGCAGCATCGGCCCGGCGTCGCTGCCCGAACCCGTCGTGCGCATCCTCCTGAACGCGCCGCGGACTGGTGAGCGGACCGTCGCGTTGCCCATGGTCGACGGCGGCGGCCTGTTGGGCAAGCTCTCCGGGACCTTCGCGCAGATCACGATCGGCGGCCAGCCGATCCGCGTCCGCTTCGACCCCTATCATCCGCGCACGACCGTCACCGCCAACGCCGCCACGCTGATCGCGCAGGCGCAGCGCGGCACGTTGGCTGGCCTCACCGCACCGGTCGAGATCGCCTTCGGGATCGCCCGACCCGTCCGCACGATGACGCTCGCCACCCCGCTCCTCGTCGGTCCGCTCGCGCTATCGTCGCTCGGCGTCCGCACCAATGACGTCGGCAGCGCCGCCGCGATCCCTGATGCCGAAGCGCCGCCACCCGACCCCGACGAGATCGTCGTCACCGCCAAGGGCAAGCGTGATTTCAAACGCGATCGCCTGACGATCGGCGCCGACCTGCTCGATCGCTGCTCCGCCATCGTCTTCGACAAACCCGCCAAGCAGATCCGCCTCACCTGCGGGTAGACTCGGTCGATATCCGGCCAGTCTGTCGCGGTCCGATCATGGACCGCGACCCTCCGTGCCTGCATCTTCCCCGTTCAATCCGGGGGGACGCGCATGGAACTGAACATCAGGCTGGCCGAACTGCAGAAGCGCACGATCGAACACCGCGAGGTGCTGCTGACCGAGGAAGCGGCGAAGACCGCGCTCGTCATGCCGTTCCTCCAGTCGCTCGGCTACGACGTCTTCAACCCATCCGAGGTCGTCCCCGAATTCACTGCGGACGTCGGCACCAAGAAGGGCGAGAAGGTCGACTACGCGATCTGCGCGGGCGGGAAGGTGTCGATCCTGATCGAGTGCAAGCCGTCCTCGGTCCAGCTCAACGTCAATCACGCCGGCCAGCTATTCCGGTATTTCAGCGTCACCGATGCGCGCCTCGCGGTGCTGACCAACGGCGTCGTCTACCAATTCTATTCGGACATCGAACGCCCGAACAAGATGGACGACAAGCCGTTCTTCACCTTCACGATGGACGCGATCAAGCCCGGCGACATCCGCACGCTCGAGAAATTCACCAAGGCCGCGTTCGACATCGACAAGAT
>Ga0265798_10009571_pt1 | contig 12100 bp, 12 predicted proteins | sample P3T30metagenome_FD_192430 | JGI IMG/M metagenome (GOLD analysis project Ga0265798, IMG submission 192430) | Plant litter microbial communities from East Loma Ridge, Irvine, California - P3 T30 | ecosystem: Environmental > Terrestrial > Plant litter > Unclassified | place: USA: California... | reverse complement strand
CTGGTTCGCAATGTCATCAAATGAAGCGTCTTTTTTCATGAGTGCAGCATATTCCGCATAAAACGGTTCGGCCATGTACAAGCCATCCAGCCACATCTGGTATGGATAGATTTTCTTATGCCAGAAGCCGCCTTCTTTTGTTCGTGGCTGGTTTTGAAGCTGATTGTATAATATTGTTGCCGCTGTTAAATATTTCTGTTGTCCGGTAACTTTATAGAGCAATAATAAAGAACGTCCGTTCTTAACATTGTCGATATTAAAATCTTCAGCCTTGTACGTTCTTATCGCTCCCGCCTTATCAACATAGGCATCCATCGAGCTTTGAATGTACTTAAAGTAATCACCATTACCGGTGTTGCGCCATACCTGTGCTGCGCCTTCCAGAACCACTCCCATATCGTAGCTCCATTTTGGCCCTTTAGCATCTTTTAGTACCGTGGTATCCTGAAACAAGGTTTCCATGGCAGTTAAAGTAAGCTGCTCTGATAATTTTTTTTGCGCAAAAGTGCTGTTTGCTAATAACGCTAAAACCGCGATGATAAGTAAATTATTTAAGCTTAATTTTTTCATTTATTTAGAAATTTCTAATGCTGTCTTATTTGCTTCTTCGCCAAAAGCTGATGTTTTTTTGGCCTTTGAAACATCGGTGCCGCTAACTTTTACACCCTTCGTTTTTTCTCCGGTGATGTTAAATAAAAGTTCAGTGCCATTTTTATATTGAAGCCCGTTAATATTAATATTTGCGCCGTTCTGTATCCGAACAATTGGATTAGTATTTTCGGTAATAACATTAACATTTTTAAGGAAAATATCAGATGCTTCAATAATTTCAATTCCCTTTTTAGCCTTGATGGTTACGTTTTCCAAATGAATGTTTTTGATGTTCATTTCCGGGAGCCCTCTTACGAAAATTGCTTTTTCAGCGCCGTTTGCTACCACATCTTTTATGTAGAAATTTTTAAATTGTGGCGTTGCTTCGGTAACTGGAACCATTACCGTTTTAATGGCTTCGCGTTTCTCACCTGCCAAAGGAACCGGATCTTGCGCCGCATAATACATGTCGAACAAGATTGCTTCACCAGGAATATCAATCATATTTATATTGTTTACATAAATATTTTCTACTACGCCACCCCGGCCGCGGGTTGTTTTAAAACGTAGGCCGATATCCGTTCCAATGAAAGAGCAATCGTAAACCCAGATATTTTTTGCGCCACCACTCATTTCGCTACCAATTACAAAGCCCCCGTGTGCATGGTAAACTACGTTATTTCTTATGATCACGTTTTCAGTCGGCATTCCACGCTTTCTGCCAGATTCATCTCTACCCGACTTGATGCAAATGCCATCATCGCCAACATCAAAAGTACTGCCTTCAATTAGCACATTCCTGCAGGATTCAACATCAACTCCGTCGCCATTTTGGGCAAACCAGGGATTTTTTACCTGAAGGTTTCTCAGTGTTAAATCTTCGCACATTAATGGGTGCAGGTTCCAAGCGGGCGAATTTTGAAAAGTAACACCTTCCAGAAGAATTCTTTTGCAACTTGTTAGTACGAGCAGGTTGGGACGTAGAAAATCTTTAATATCTTCATAATCTGCAGCGGTTTTGCCAGGAACAATTACACCTGCATTTTTTGTTTTAGAACCTTTAACAGTTTTTTGAGATGGGTACCAGAGCTTCCCATCCTCGCTAACCGAACCGCCCGAAGCAACTAATTTCTGCCACTGTGTTTCTGTTAGTTTATCTTTTTTAACCATGCGCCATGCGCCGCCATTACCATCAATTATACCGGTGCCCGTAATCGCGATATTAACCAGATTTGTTCCTGATATAGGGCTTTGATTACGCCAGGCTGGCTGGCCTTCCCAATTGCCTTCGATTAATTTATATTGATTAAAATCATCAGTAAATTGAAGAATTGCATCGCGTTTTAAGTGCAGGTTTACATTACTTTTTAATTCGATTGGACCCGTTAACCATAAACCTGAAGGAATTACAACAACGCCGCCGCCTTTTTGGCTTACCGTAGCAATTGCCTTATTAATGTTAGCCGTATTTAACATTAAGCCGTCGCCTTTGGCTCCGAATGCAGTAATGCTTGTTGTGTCTTTTTTAAATTTAACTTGCTGAATAACCGGGATTGCTTGTTTTTGGGCAAAAACAACAGGCGTAGCCATTACATTTAAGCCAACTAAAACTGAAAATACAAAATAGATTTTTCCTTTAAAAAGATTCATGTTTTGCTTCGTTAAATTATACTTGGTTATTATTAAAACAAGTGTACGGTCTTTAACCTGAAAACAGAAGAGAAATCTATGCAATCGTTGCCAAAGAAAATTGCAGGTATTTCAAGCTAAAAGCTGTGAAGTATTTTATTATCAGGTATTTAACTTTTTATTTTACTTGCGGAACCCACCCTTGGAAAACGTTTTCCAAAGTGTAGGCTTTATATTCGCTTTCTGTTAACTGATGCGACCAGGGAACCCTTTGGTTAGCATTTGCGCCTTTGCCTGTACTTTTATATTCTGCGTAATAGGCCGTCTGTTCGTTCGTTTCCTTACCCCAGTTATTCCATCCCAAAGGGTTTATGAGCGCCGGTAACTCGCAATTTAAATAAACAACTTTTGCGAAAGGCCGCCAAGGTCTACCCAAATAAAAGCTGCTTTCGGCGGCGTCGCCGGTTATTTTGCAATTGTTAAAAACATATCCGAATTTGGTTGTGTCTGCTGTGGAGGCGGCGGTAATGTAACCCGCTTTTTTGCAAAAAACTGTACATTTTTCAAACCACGCGGTAGAGGCGCCGAAGATGAAATCAACCGTGCCTTCGATGTAGCAATTGTAATAGTATTGCCGGTTATTTGCACCATAGGTGTAAAGCGTATCCTGAAAGCCGATGAATCTGCAGTTGTTGAAAATTAGCTTATCCCCGCCGGCCCAAACGGCTACAGCTTGCCCCACAGGCCCCGACGAATTTTCGAACGTGATGTTTTCTGCACTGAATCCTTCGCCATAAATATAGAAACTTGATGAGCCAGACGTTCCTTTTTCTTCTCCGAAAATGTTTTTCTTCTGATTATAATCATCATAGGTTAAAATGGTTTCTTGCAAACTTTCGCCGATAAATTTTACGTTCTTTTTAGATGCAGCTAAAACAAGTTTTTCTTTATACTTACCTTTTTTAATGAAGATTATGGTGGTTTTGTTCCTGAAATCGGGTACAGCGTTAATCGCTTCCTGCACTGTCCTGAAGTTTCCTGAGCCGTCAATCGCGACAACGAAATCGGGTTTAACCTCGGTTGCATTTCCGCAAAGCGAAAATGATAAAAGCATAAGAAAGACGAGATTTTTCATATGATAGATAGATAAAATTAAATCGGCCACGTTTGCGGTAACCTTAAACGCGGCCGCAGATAATTAATATATGATAGACAATTTTACTCATTAAACTCATTTGCAGAGCAGGTTCGCCTAAAATAAACATCGCAAACGATAACGGGAACGATTGCACAATAAAGATTGGATTAAAATCAAAAATCACTTAATCTTGTTAAACCAAATATAACCAATCGGTTTTCAAAAATCATTGTATGAAACTGTTGTTAAGCATACCTTTTCTTTTATTAACCTATTTAACTTCTTCTGCACAACCCGGAAAAACAAACTACGTTTCTAAAGTTTGGGTGTCTGATTTAGGAAACGGCAGCTATAAAAATCCTGTGCTACATGCCGATTATTCGGATCCTGATGCCATTCGTGTTGGTGATGACTTTTATATGGTTTCCTCGAGTTTCGATGCGGTTCCGGGTTTGCCAGTTCTTCACTCGAAAGATTTGGTAAACTGGAAAATTATAGGTCATGCGATGTTGCGCCAGCCACCCTTTGAACATTTTGAAAAAACACAGCACGGAAACGGTGTTTGGGCACCAGCAATACGTTACCGAAATGGCGAATTCTACATTTATTACCCCGACCCGGATTTCGGAATTTACCTCGTTAAAACAAAAAATATAAATAGTAGCTGGTCTGCACCTCAATTGGTGGTTGCCGGCAAAGGTCTTATAGATCCTTGCCCGCTTTGGGATGAAGATGGAAAAGTTTACCTCGCTTACGCCTATGCTGGCAGCCGTGCGGGTATAAAAAGTGTACTCGCTATATTGCCATTAAACGCCGGTGGAGATAAAGCAACAGCTACCGGGACAATTGTATACGACGGACATGAGTTAGACCCAACCATAGAAGGGCCAAAGTTTTATAAAAGAAATGGTTATTACTATCTTTTTGCACCGGCTGGTGGTGTTTCTACTGGCTGGCAAGTTGTGCTGAGAAGTAAAAATATTTATGGGCCGTACGAGCGCAAAGTAGTTATGGACCAGGGCTCCTCTGGCATAAATGGTCCGCACCAGGGTGCCTGGGTAAATACCCAAACTGGCGAAGATTGGTTCCTTCATTTTCAGGATAAGGATGCTTATGGACGAGTAGTTCATCTGCAGCCTATGAAATGGATTAAAGACTGGCCGGTTATTGGATTCGATAAAGATTCTGATGGTACGGGTGAGCCAGTTTCAATTTTTAAAAAGCCAAATGTGGGGACAGTTTATCTGCCGGAGACGCCGGCAGAGAGCGACGAATTTAACTCGCAAAAATTAGGTTTACAGTGGCAATGGCAGGCAAATCCTCAGGCTACCTGGGCCTTTAACGATGCTGCAAAAGGGGTGCTTAAATTGTATACCGCAAAAATTCCTGATGAAGCTAAAAATCTTTGGGATGTACCTAATTTATTACTGCAAAAGTTTCCGGCTGAAGCATTTATGGTAACCACAAAGCTTGAATTTAAACCAAATCCAAAGCTCGATAACGAGCAGACCGGGCTGGTAATTATCGGTAGAAATTATGCCACACTCAAGCTAAAAAATAAAAAAGACGGCATTCATCTGGTTTATGGTAATTGCAATGATGCAGATAAAGGAAATAACGAAAATGAGAAAGAAATCGCCAAGCTTAAATTTTCAACCATTTATTTAAGGGTTGAAGTAAAGCTTGGCGCAAAATGCCAGTTTAGCTACAGCGAAGACGGGCTAGCATTTACGTCGGTTTCTGATGAATTTAAGGCGGTTGCGGGCCAGTGGATTGGCGCAAAAATTGGGTTGTATGCAATAAGAGCTTCCCAAACTAATGATTCTGGTGTAGCTGAATTTGACTGGTTTCGTGTTGATAAACTTAAGTAAATATGAAAAACAGACTGCTTTTTGCTTCGTTATATTTAGTTGCCTTTTCTTTTTCTTTTACAATAAAACCAGCGCCTGTTAAGGTTTTTTTAATTGGCGACTCTACAGTGGCAGATTATAGTCTTGAAAGTAATTATAAACAAAAAAAATGCCCTATAACTGGTTGGGGGCAGGTTTTTCAACAATCCTTAGTTAGAGACAGCCTAAAGAAAGTTAACCATTTAATTAAAAGCGACAGCGCTATAGTTGTTGATAAGGCGGTAGGCGGCAGAAGCACAAGAAGTTTTTTTGAAGAAGGTAGGTGGAAAGATGTTTTTCAGTCTTTGGAAAAAAACGATTTGGTTTTAATACAATTTGGGCACAACGATGCTGCAAAAGATAAACCTGAAAGATATACACCAATTAAAGCGTATAAAGATTTTTTAAGGATGTATGTAAACGAAACCAGAGAAAAGAAAGCCGTTCCGGTTTTGATTACGCCTGTTAGCAGAAATTACCCCTGGAAAGATGGTAAATTGGGCAATGCTCACGGTGATTATCCGCAGGCGGTTAGAGACGTTGCTGCGGAGCTAAAGGTGCCACTGGTCGACTTAACCATCCGCTCGGCAGAATATTTTACCAGTAAAGGCAAGGATTTTGTATCAGCGAAATATTTTATGAACCTGGATTCTGGTCGATATGAGGCTTATCCAAATGGCCAGAAAGACAATACGCACTTTCAGCCAGCAGGTGCAGCCGAAGTAGCGCGGTTAGTCTTTAATGAACTCAAAAGAATTAACATCAGGAAATAATTTTATCTGGCGGCTAGGCCAGATAAAATTTCCTTTTTAGCCAACCATCGTTCTGGAAGTTATCGCAATCCTGTTCCATGCATTAATGGTTGCAATTGCGATAATAATTTGGGCTAAATAATGCTCGTCGAAAAGGCTTGCTGCTTTGTTATAGGTTTTATCAGAAACATGACTGGTAATCAAAGTTACCTCTTCGGTTAGTGCTAAAATTGCCTGTTCTTCTTCGGTAAATAAATTTGTTTCTCTCCAGGCATTAAGCAGATAAATCCTTTGTTCCGTTTCCCCTAACTTTCTTGCATCGGTACTGTGCATGTTGATGCAAAATGCGCAGCCATTTATTTGCGACGCCCGCAGCTTAATCAATTCTTTGTGGGTGGGCGTTAAAGCACTCGATGCTAAATATTTTTCTAAAGCATACATAGCCTGATAGGCTGCCGGCTCTGTTTTCTGAATGTCTATTCTACTTTCCATTTTTATTTTGTTTAAATTAAGTTGTAAAAATCGGCATTGGTTTTCTCAGAAAACTTAATCTAGTTTAAGAAATAATCCAGGCTTCGGAAAATACTTATAGTTATAATTTATATATTTGATATTATAAATCAATTTTAGCTATATGACTTTAGTTCAGCTCGAATACATTGTTGCCGTTGATACTTACAGGAGTTTTGTAACTGCTGCTGATAAGTGTTTTGTTACACAACCTACGTTAAGTATGCAGGTGCAAAAGCTTGAAGAGTTGCTGAGCGTAAAAATATTCGACAGAAGTAAGCAACCTGTAAGTCCGACGGAGATTGGATCCCAGATTGTTGCTCAGGCAAGAATTATTTTGCAGGAAAGTGGTAAGATAAAAGAACTAATCAGCAGTCAGCAACAGGATGTTTTGGGAGAGCTTCGAATCGGTGTTATTCCTACAGTCGCACCATATCTACTACCTGAAGTTATATCTTCAATGTTAGAAAAATATCCGGAATTAAAATTGATGATCTGGGAATATACAACTGAAGACATCATCCATCACTTAAAAACCGGCGTTTTGGATTGTGGTATTTTAGCAACACCTTTAACGGATGTAAACATTGTAGAAATGCCGCTTTACTATGAAAATTTTGTGAGTTACATTAGCAAAAACAGTAAGCTTTATAAAAAGAAAGCGGTTGATGCTGAAGATTTGAACGATGAGAATATCTGGTTGTTAAATGAAGGTCATTGCATGCGAAATCAAGTCTTAAATATTTGCCGCTCTACAAAAAATAATCGTTTGCAGGGCTTAGAATATAATACCGGAAGCGTTGAAACCCTTGTGAGAATGGTCGACTTAAATGGTGGTGCTACCTTACTTCCCGAGCTTGCCATTGCGGAGTTAAACACGAAACAAATTAATAAAATAAGACATTTCAAATCGCCGGAACCTGTAAGAGAAATCAGCTTGGTAACGCATAAAAATTTCATAAAAAAGCGCATGTTGAACGCGTTGAAAGATGAAATTTTAGAGATTATCCCTAAAGCAATGAAGCAGAAAAAGAAAAAGGATATTGTTGGAATTTAACGCCGTTCCAATAAATCAATACTGTTAAAATCTTTTTTATTGGAAACATGATCGGCCAGTTTGTAACCTTTAGTATGGGGGTTTTTATCATCCAGAAAAATTAAAATTATTAACGAGATTATCGGTATAATAAAGGATATGAAAAACCAGAACCAAAAGTTTCTACCGGTTCTCTTTGCCAGGAAACCGGCCAGAAGCTGAGGAGAAAGCAGCAGGCAAAGTACAAGAGACCCGACTAAGATTTCAGGCATTGTAATGTTATTGGATGTTAATTTACTTTTTCTGGTTTAAGTAAAAGGCCGTTTATATCACCTTCAACCTCTTCTTCTTCGCCTTTTTTCTTTTTCTTGTTGGCTTTACCACTCAAACGGTCTTCAATTATTTTATCGTATTTCGCTTGCTGTTCGCCTTTTAAAACATTTCGAATGCTTTTTGAAGTTTCATTTTGCATTTTGTAATACTTGTCAACATCGTCTTCTTTGGTATGGCCGGCCTGTTGTCTCTTAACTAAATCTGATTGTTCTTTAGCCTGATTATAGGTGAGGCTGTAGATTATACTTTTTTGGGTGTCGTTAAGTTTTAGCTTTTTATCCAAATCTTCCACATTTTTCTTCGCAATCTCAGTTGGCGTTGGCGCTTTCTGTTGCGCCATAGATAAGGTAGCAAAGCCAACAACCATTAAAAATAAAACTATAACCTTTTTCATTTTGGTAAAATATTATATGCGAAGGTATTAATTAATAAGAAAGCCTGCAAATTGTGTTTGCAGGCTTTTTAAAATCTTATTTAGATAATGCTGGTTACAACGCTTTTTTATAAAGTTCTGCAACAGCATCCCAATTAACAACATTCCAGATAGCCGCTAAGTAATCCGGACGTTTGTTCTGATATTTTAAATAATAGGCATGTTCCCAAACATCAATACCCAAAATTGGCGTACCTTTTACTTCGGCAACATCCATCAAAGGATTATCTTGGTTAGGCGTAGAAGAAACCTGAAGTTTTTTATCAGCACCAACTGATAACCAAGCCCAGCCAGAACCGAAACGTGTAGCGCCAGCTTCCTGCATTTTAGTTTTTAAATCAGCAAAAGATCCAAAAGTATCTTTTATTGCTTTTGCTAAATCGCCGGTTGGTTCGCCACCTTTATTCGGACCTAAAATGTTCCAGAATAAAGAGTGATTATAATGTCCGCCACCGTTATTTCTAACCGCAGCAGGGTATTTAGAAATATTTTTTACGATATCCTCGATACTTGAGTTCGCTTCAGGCTTACCTTCTAACGCTTTATTAAGGTTAGTAACATAAGCTTGGTGATGTTTGTCATGGTGGATTTCCATGGTCATTTTATCAATATGCGGTTCTAATGCATCGGTTGCGTAGTGTAACGCAGGTAATTCAAAAGCCATAATATTTATATGTTTAAAGTTTAAAAAATGTTTCTTGAAGCAAATATAACATTCGAAGGTTAAGTTTTGTTCACGTTATTATCATCAATTGGTTTTGCAGCGATTACTTATCTCCTTTTGGCAAAGAAACTTTTCATTAACATGGCGCACTCTTCTGCCAATACGCCACCTTTTAGCACAGTTTTTGGATGTAGCAAATTTACGCCTTTAGATAAAAATCCGCGTTTTTCTTCACGGGCGCCGTAAACTATCCTGCTTATCTGCGTCCAGTAGCTAGCGCCTGCACACATTACGCAAGGCTCTATGGTTACGTATAATGTACAATCGGTTAAATACTTTCCGCCGATGGTTTGGCTTGCCGACGTAAAAGCCTGCATTTCTGCATGGGCAGTAACATCATTAAAACGTTCGGTTAAATTGTAACCACGGCCAATTACCCGGTTTTTGGCAACTACAATGGCTCCGATTGGAATTTCATCTTCTGCCAGGGCTTTCTGCGCTTCTGCCAACGCCAGCTTCATGTAATGAACATCTTCTGCTTCCGGATCGTTACCCTCGAAATTATAAAAACTCATGTTCAAATATACCTTATATCATTTTACTTCCGTTAGGAACTTTCCCATTGAGCGTTGTTAAAACGATATCGCCATTTTCATCGGCAAAACCTGTAACCAAAAACTCCGACATAAATTTTCCAATTTGTTTTTTTGGAAAATTAACCACACCGATAATCTGTTTGCCTGGCAACTCCTCTTTTTTGTAAAGTTTAGTTATCTGGGCACTACTCGTTTTGATTCCAAATTCACCAAAATCTACCTTGAGTTTGTACGCAGGTTTACGTGCTTCAGGAAAATCAAAAACCTCCAGAATTGTTCCGGCCCGTAGTTCTACTTTTTCAAAATCGTTCCACGTTATTTCTTCCATAACTTTAATTTTCGCCTAAATTAAAAATCTCGCGTGTGATTAGGCGGCTTGATAAAATTTTAATTTAACACAGATTTTATTTTTTGAATTGCTACATTTAAAATACAAAACCGAATTATATTTTAATTTAATGAAAAATTCCCTGCTCGATTCGAAAGATTACATTGTTTTTCTTGTCTACTTTGTTATTGTTTCAGCCTACGGCTTATACATTTATAAAAGGAAAAAATCGGCAGAGGGCGGTTCTAAAGACTATTTTTTGGCCGAAGGTTCATTAACCTGGTGGGCAATTGGTGCATCGCTGATTGCATCAAATATTTCTGCAGAGCAGATGATTGGCATGAGCGGTTCGGGCTTTAAACTCGGCCTTGCAATATCCGCTTACGAATGGATGGCTGCCGCTACGCTGATTGTTGTAGCAGTGTTTTTTATGCCCGTTTATTTAAAGAACAAAATTTTTACAATGCCTCAGTTCCTGCATCAACGCTACAATTCTACCGTAGCTATGATTATGGCCGTATTCTGGTTGATGCTTTATATTGTGGTAAATTTAATGTCGATCCTATATCTTGGTGCACTTGCCATTAGTGGGATTTCCGGTTTCGATATCTCCATTTGCATTTGGGCACTTGCAATTTTCGCCATCATAATCACACTTGGTGGAATGAAAGTGATTGGCTATACCGATGTAATCCAGGTGTTCTTCCTCGTACTTGGCGGATTGGTGGCAACCTACATTGCATTAAACTTAATTTCTGACGGAAAAGGAATTGGTGCCGGATTTACAATGCTGAAAGAAGGTGCTTCTGAACATTTTCACTTAATCTTTAAAAAAGATAATCCCAACTATATCGATTTGCCGGGCTTGAGCGTGCTGATTGGCGGTATGTGGATTGCAAATTTAAGCTACTGGGGTTGTAACCAATACATTACTCAAAGAGCTTTAGGTGCATCACTACCGACTGCAAGAGGTGGTTTGCTCTTTGCCGCATTCTTGAAAATGTTAATGCCGGTAATTGTTGTTGTTCCCGGAATTGCCGTTTATTACATCATAAAGAATAACGTTGGTGGTATAAATGCGTCGCAATTGTTAACTTCAACAGGAGTTTCCGACCCCAATAAGGCTTACCCGGCCTTGTTAACTTTACTTCCTGCCGGGTTAAAGGGACTATCTTTCGCGGCATTAACAGCGGCAATTGTTGCGTCTTTAGCGGGTAAAGCAAATAGTATTGCCACCATTTTTACCCTCGATATTTATAAAAAAGCCTTTAATACCGGAGCTTCTGAAACCAATCTTGTTAACGTTGGTAAAATCGCCGTAATTGTTTCAATGTTTTTGGCCGTAATTCTGTCTTTCGGCTTTGGCGAAGGTTTAATGGGTGAAGGCAAGCAAGGTTTTCAATACATTCAGGAATATACAGGCTTCGTTTCTCCGGGTATTTTTACCATGTTTATTTTTGGCTTTTTCTGGAAAAAGACCACTTCCAACGCAGCGCTTTTTGCCACGATAGGTGGATTTATCTTCTCTGTAATTTTAAAATTCCTGCCCAAATGGACAGACTTATCCGGCCTTCATCAGTTTGGCTGGTCGGTAGATAATGGTAAAGGTGTTTTTGAAATACCTTTTATGGATAGAATGCTTATCGTATTTGCCTGCTGCGCAATTGGTATGTACATTATTAGTATCGTAGAGAATAAGAAGGGCGTTGTTCCAAATGGCTTGGAGATTGATACAAAGATGTTCAAAACAACCACCGGGTTTGCAATTGGAGCACTCTTGATTATCGGTCTTATTGTTGCACTTTACACCATTTACTGGTAGAAAGCATTCTACAAAACGGCTTTTCCTGAAAAGAAATGCTTTTTATTTGTATGAGATGACCTAAACTAAAGTTAATGTTCGCAGCTACTGTGCGCAAGGTCCATCGGGTATCTCCTTACTAATTTTTACCACTTTGGTAACCACTAAAGTCGAATCAAAATCGGCGGCGACGGTAGCGGTGTCTGATTTCGCGAAATAACCTTCCAGCTCTACATAAACTGGCTCGTATGGCTTTTCAAAATTTAAGTTGCTGTAAGAAAGTTCAAGATTTTTAACACTATCGGTAACCCAGTATTCGCGGCCGTCTTCGCAAAGCGTAAATGATTTCATTTCCGGACCAAAGCTATACAATCCCTTCACCGTTTTAATTTTACTCGCC
>Ga0265798_10009570_pt1 | contig 12100 bp, 11 predicted proteins | sample P3T30metagenome_FD_192430 | JGI IMG/M metagenome (GOLD analysis project Ga0265798, IMG submission 192430) | Plant litter microbial communities from East Loma Ridge, Irvine, California - P3 T30 | ecosystem: Environmental > Terrestrial > Plant litter > Unclassified | place: USA: California... | reverse complement strand
AGCGAAACCAAACAATACAGCGGAAGAAGGGTCGAACAAACCTGGAAATGCCCGTTTCACCATAAAAATTAGCGAATGAACCCAAACGTTATCGCGCCACAGACCGGTGCGTCATTTACAATTAAAAAAGGACAATATCTTACGGTCGTGGATCCGATGGGCCGCCAGGTCAGCGATATGGTCCTGTTCAGCCAGGACGACAAAAGAGAGAAAATATCATCCGGAAAAACCATGGATTTCGAGGAAAGCATCTTGCTGACCAAAGGCAATTTCCTGTGGAGCAACCGATCCAGAAAGATGATGAAAATCGTTGAAGACACCAATGGTCGCAACGACTTTCTGCTGGCCCCTTGCAGTCCCGAGACTTTCCAGATCATGTACGACAATCACGAGGAACATCCGAGCTGCCTCAACAATCTGATGGTGAACCTGCAGCGTTACGATATCGAACTCGACGATATTCCGACCGCGTTCAATATCTTCATGAACGTCCGGTTCGACGATAAGGGCAAAATTTCGGTATTGCCGCCAACCTCTTCGGCGGGAGATTACGTCAGGTTCCGGGCGGAAATGGATATGATCGTCTGCCTCACGGCCTGTTCCGCAGAGGACAGCAACGGCGGCAGCTTCAAGCCGATTCATTATTACGTCAGCGACGAAATCCTTTGATCGCCAATCAGGGGAACGGTCGGATAACCTACCTTTAAAGTTCACATTTAACTAAACGAACGGCTCTTATATGCTATTTAACGAAATGAGGACCATGCGCGGTCCCAACATGTGGTCGGCCGGCAACCACAAAATCCTGGCGATTAAATTTCAACCTTTCGATACCTCGAACCTCAGCCACGATCAGCGGATGTCGATCGCACGCTATTTTCAGACGCATTACAATATAGAGGCACAGGATGAAAATTTCGAACTTGGTTTGTTCCGGTACGTGCTGCAGGTTTCCGCTGGTTTACAAGGGGCGGACGTTTTCCACGCCATGACGTATCCGTCGCCGGGAATTCTTTACGGCCTTGTCGGATACAAAATCGAACAGGCAGGAACGGCCGCCGTTGAACTGGCATCGGGTATCGTGGAATCGCTTGTTAGGAATGAAGACCCGCTGACTCCTGCTGAAGCCGCCGCACTGATTCAGGCCACGGCGATTAAGTTCAGCCAGGGCCCGACGACGTCCCTGATCATCGACGCTGCAAAAAGACGCAACATTCCCGTTATGGCAGGCCCCGCGGGCTATACGATATTCGGATACGGCAAAAACCAAAAGAAGATCAGTGCCGCAATGTCCCATTTCACAAGCTGCATCGGTGTCAATATCGCCGGCAACAAGGAGCATACGAAAAAATTCCTGGAAAGTGCCAATATCCCCGTACCGAGAGGCATCATTACCGCAAACGAAAGCGAATTGTCAACAGCGGCCGATCGGCTGGGTTTTCCGCTGGTGACAAAGCCATTTAACGGTAACCAGGGCCGCAACGTCACGTGTAACATCGCCGATCTGGAAAGTTTGAGAAACGGTTTCAGCCTCGCCAAGGAAACGTCGAGGTCGGTAATTATCGAAAAAGAAATTTCGGGTAGCGATTACCGGCTGCTGGTCATCGGAGATAAATTTTGCGCGGCTTCCCTGCGGATGCCTGCTTACGTTATTGGCGACGGCGTTTCCACTATCGATGAGCTCGTCGAAAAGGAAAACAGCGATCCCAAACGTGGCAAAGGACACGAAAATGCCCTGACCAGGATCAATGTCGATACCGCCTCGGAAATTTGCCTTGATAAACAAGGTCTTTCACGATCTTCTGTTCCTGAAAACGGCCGGCAGGTATTCCTGAAAACGACGGCCAACCTGAGTACGGGCGGCGTAGCCGAAGATGTTACGGACCTCGTACATCCCGCCAATAAAGCGCTTGCCGAAAAAGTAGCGCGCGTCATCGGATTGGATATCTGCGGCATCGATATCGTTTCTAGTGATATTTCCGTACCACTCCACGAAAACGGGGCAGCGGTCATTGAAGTCAATGCCGCTCCCGGATTGCGGATGCACGCCTATCCGAGTAAAGGACTGCCAAGAGAAGTGGGCGAACCCATTGTGGACCTGATGTTCAAAAAGGGTGATGACGGGCGCATTCCGATCGTTGCCATTACCGGAACGAACGGCAAAACTACGACGACACGTCTGATGGCGCATGTAGCAGCTGCAGCCGGGCATAAGGTTGGATTCAGTTCCACGGACGGCATTTACATAGACGGCGGGAAAATCCAGGCAGGAGATTGTTCCGGGCCGCAAAGCGCGAGGACCATTTTACAAGATACGATCGTGGATTTCGCGGTGCTCGAATGCGCGAGAGGCGGGATCATCAGGTCCGGGCTCGGGTTCGATCAATGCGATATCGCCATCGTCACCAATGTCGCCGCAGACCATCTCGGACTGAAGGATATTTACACGGTCGAGGATCTTGCGGTCGTAAAGTCAGTGGTGCCGGCTTCGGTAAAGAAGGACGGTTGGGCGATCCTGAACGCATCCGACGAGCATGCTTTTGCGATGAAGGATAAGGTAAAAGGCAACGTGGCGCTGTTTTCATCAAACGAAGCAAACGTTCATCTGCAGCAGCACATCTTGAACGGTGGAAAAGCGGTCTACGCCGATGGCAATCTTGATATTTTCATCGTCGGCGGCGGCCATGAAAAGATCTTCGTTTTCAATGCGGCGGACGTTCCGATCACGCGCAACGGTAAAGCCGGATTTATGATTGAGAACCTATTGCCCGTCGTTCTGGCGGCCCATCTTTCAGACATCGGGAAGGAAACGATCGTTGAAGCGTTGACCGGATTTATCCCGAATGCCGAACAGACGCCGGGCCGCATCAACGAATTCGTGATCAACGGCGTCAACGTCATCGTTGATTATGCGCACAATCCGCATGGTTTGAGGGCACTTTCCGGATACCTGAAAAACATATCGGCCAAAAAACTCGGGATCATTACCGGCACGGGCGACAGGCGGGAAGAGGACATTATCGAATTCGGACGCATCGCAGCCGCGACCTACGACGAGATCATCATCCGGTTCGACCGCGATTTAAGGGGAAGGACAAAGGAATCTATCGTCGAACTGCTGACAAAAGGCATGCACGAAGTCGATCCGCAGCAAAAATTCCAGGTCATACCGGATACGCAAACGGCCATCCATCACGCAGTGGAACATGCCGACAAAGGCAGCTATGTCGTGGTTTGCGCCGACAATGCGACCTATACGCTCGGCCTGACCAAAAATGTCGCCATGCAGTTCCAGGAAAAATTATAATGGGGGTATGGCGATCAAAGTTGAACGGCATCGGATCTGAAACCACGAAAACCGAGGCTCCATAATGAAAAACAAAATGATGAATTTACATCCCAAAGGCATACTGATTCCCGTTGGAGGCGGGGAAGACAAGGAAGAAACAAAGGATGTTTTATGCCGCATCATATCGGAAACCGGAAAGACCGACCCCAAAATCTGCCTGATCACGCTGGCAACCGATGTGCCGGAAAGAGTGTCGGAAACCTATCAAAAGGCGTTTGAAGACCTCAATATTTCGTCTGTTTCCGTCATTCATTACAAGGCGCGCAGGGAAGCCGATACGGCGGAGAATCTGATCAAAATAAAAGACTGTGACCTCATATTGTTCAGCGGTGGCAAGCAGTTGAAGCTCGGGACGCTGCTTGGCGGAACAAAACTGCTGGAAGCCATCAAAAAACGTTATATCGAAGAACCGGCGTTCGTCGTGGCAGGAACAAGTGCAGGAGCGGCTGCAATGTCGAACACGATGATCATTTCAGGCAGCAGCCGGGAAGCGCTCATCAAAGGCTCGCTCGAACTTACGAACGGCCTCGACCTCATCACGGACGTTTGCATCGATACGCATTTTACCCAACGCGGACGGATTGGCCGGTTAATCCAGACCGTTACCTGCAATCCCGGGATTTTAGGGCTTGGAGTAGGGGAAGATACATGCGTTATAATCAAGGACGATACGATGGAAGTTTGCGGATCCGGGTTGGTCATCATCGTTGACGGCACGGAAATCGAATACACGGATCTCACCGAAATTAAAGAGGGAGAACCGATAACCGTCGAAGGAGTAAAAGTGCACGTTTTGGGTGCAGGCAAGCGATTCACGATCAGCGAGCGAAGGCTGAAGGCGTGATGATTTCGGCTTAGAAGATTAAAAACAATCCGACTTATTGAGCCTTCGGGAATCAATTTGCCGGATTTCCGCATTATATGCATTCCCTCGACAATAATCTCCAAACGTAAAGCCTACCTGAAAAAATAAAAGTAATTTAGACCTCTAATAAAAAAAGTCAATAATGAGCAGCATTCAAGCATTACAATCCAATTCAAAAAATATCACCGAAAGATGGCTGCAATTGCAGGCCAATGAAGAAGGAGACTTTGCAGAAGCTTTATCCGAAGAACAAAAAACAGAGGCAGCCGAACTGGTCACCAACCTTCTGAAATCCCTTAATGAAACCAGCCTTGAGGATCCGGATTCGGATGCGTTCAGCAAAGTGAAGGAAAGTTTGGGAATCCTCTCTTTATCACGTGCGAGGCAAGGCTATTCTCCACGGGAAACGGCTACGTATATTTTGAGGTTGAAGGAAGCCATGCTTGAAACGTTGTCAACTGAAATTACCGATGTCAAAGAACTGTATGACAACAGCCTTAAAATAAGCAAGATCCTCGATAACGTCATGATCAATTCCTTCGAATCGTTCATCAAAGGCCGCGAGGATATCATTATGCGCCAAACCGACGAAATCACTGAAATCTCCACGCCCGTTATCCGGGTTTGGGATGGCGTTCTCGCACTACCTATCATCGGCACGCTCGACAGTTCGCGTACGCAGGTCGTGATGGAAAGCCTGCTGCAGCAGATCGTGGAAAGCGAGAGTTCGATTGCAATCCTCGACATTTCTGGAGTACCGGCCGTGGATACTTTGGTTGCGCAGCATCTGATCAAGACCGTCAGCGCCACCCGATTGATGGGAGCGGAATGCATCATCAGCGGAATCCGTCCTGAAATCGCACAGACGATCGTCCATCTGGGCATCGATTTGTCCGGCATCATCACAAAAGCGACGCTGGCCAGTGCCTTAAAGACTTCATTCGACATGATGCGATACGACATTGTAAAAAAATCAGATAAGAAAACATTAGGCGCGTAAATGGAAAGGATTCCAATCTTAAAATTCGGCGAGTTCCTGCTCGTCACCATCCAGGTCGACCTGTATGACCAGCTTGCCGAAAACCTCGAGGCCGACCTGATCAACCTGGTCAGGAAACATCACTCGAGAGGCGTTCTCATCGATATTTCTGCGGTTTCCATAATCGATTCGTTCATGGGACGCATCCTGGTAAACATCGCCAAGATGTCCAAGATCATGGACGCCGAAACGGTAGTTACGGGTATGCAACCTGCCGTCGCCATTACGCTCATCGAACTGGGCTTGCACTTTGAAGGGGTGTATAATGCACTCAATATTGAAAAGGGCATGGAATTGCTTCGCTCAAAAATCTACAAACTTGACGAAGACGATGACACTTACAGTTCAGAATAAGGAGGAGTTTGTCGTCACCATCGAAAAGGACGCGCTGATCTTCCGCAACAGTGTCAAGACCGGCGCCGAAAAAATTTCCATGGGCATACTCTACCAGACCAAGATAATCACCGCCGCGAGCGAGATCGTTCGGAACCTGCTCAAATACGGAGGAGGCGGCAAGGCGATGATCGAAACCGTTACCGATGGACGTAAAGTAGGGCTTCGGCTCACGTTCAAGGACAACGGGCCCGGGATTCCGAATCTGGACCTGGCCATGAGCGACGGTTTTTCGACAGGCAAAAGCCTCGGCCTGGGTCTTCCCGGAGCCAAAAGACTCGTAGACCAGTTCGATATTCGTTCGGCAGTAGGGTCCGGAACCATGGTAATGCTTTTAAAATGGAAATGATCCGACGCGCGTTTTTTATCGAGATGGAAGTCGAGGACCGCAGTCATCTTGCGTTTATCAAGCGAAAGGTGAATGCCGATCTTGCCGATTTTGGTATCACGCCTCTTCAGGCGGCGACCGTAGATCTTGTCATTTCGGAACTGGCGACCAATATCATCAAACACGCAGGGTTCGGGAAAGTGCTATACCGCATTTCCCAGAAGGGAGGCGAGGTCGTCTTCGAAATCTATAGCCTGGACAACGGCCCGGGCAGCGACAGCATCCTGAAAAAAATGCAGGACGGCGTTTCCACGAGCAATACGCTGGGACACGGCCTGGGATCTATCAGGCGCCTGAGCCAGAACTTCCAGATCTATTCGGTCAGAGATTGGGGCACAGTGGTTTACAGCCAGATCGTGGTTTCCGGCCCTAAACTTTTAGAGAACAAAAAGGCCAAAGTAGATATGGGCGCCATCCAGGTGTGCTATCCCGGGGAAAAGATCTGCGGAGATGCCTATGCCGTGCGGAAAGTAGACAAAGGTTACCTCATCTTTGTAGGAGACGGCCTGGGACACGGCTTCAACGCTCATCATGCGGTAGAACTGGCCCTTGAGGTCTTCGACAGCACGACATCGCTCGATCCGGTAACCATCCTGACGGATATGAACCGCCATGTGAAAACCAGCCGCGGCTTGGTCGCAAGCGTGATCTATCTGAATATGACCGATGCGAAAATGCTCGTTTGCGGCGTCGGGAATATTTCGGTACGCGTGCTGAACGGCCTGTCTTACAAAAGCCTGAGTTCATACAACGGGATTGTCGGGGCGAATTTCCCCAGAACCATCGTAAACAGTACATATGACATTGCCAAGTACGATATTTTAGTCGTAAATTCCGATGGCATTCAAACCAAATGGAGCCTGAATGCAATGCCGTCTATTTTAAAATATGAAGCCAATATTATCGCCTCTTCCATCTACAAAAGCTTTGCACGGGGCAATGATGACATGACGGTTTTCGTGGCCAAAATATTTATCTGATGATCGAAATCGTACGCATCAACCTCGATAATGAGATGGACCTCATCCTGGCCCACAAACGAGCCATGAAATTGCTGGAACTTTGCGGAGTCGGATTGTCTGCGCAGACCACGTTTGCAACGGCCGTATCAGAAATCGCGCGTTGTTCGATAAGCGATGGCGTCGAATCGTGCCTCTCCCTTGGCATCAGCGTCAACAGCAGATCGCGAAAGGACGTTATCGCGGTCATGCAGGATAAAGTCAATCTCAAGAAACTCAGGCCGCACCCGTTCCGGTATGCCGAAAAACTCAGCGGTGGCATTGCCGAAGAATTGAAAAACGGCTTTTACAACTATTCACTGACTTCCAGGATACGCTTCGCCACGTTGATCACGGAGCAGAAGATAAAGAGCTTCCGGGATTTTTTCGAAACCGAACCGCCTTTGTCGCCTTATGACGAGATCCGGAAGAAGAACGTGCAGCTCATTACGCTTTCCGAGCAGTTATCGGCCAGCGAAGAACAATACCGGCATTTGTCTGAAAGCTTGCCCCAGCTCATTTTCTCGATGAGCCCGAAAAAGGAGATCATGCTGAGCAACAAGAACTTTAAATCCTATTTTGGGAGCGAGGTGCTCGATTTCGGACTGTTGAGCAGCAGCGTCCTGCACGGACAGGACCTGGATACGTTCACTGCTTCGTTCAATCATTCTTTAATTGAGAAAAAATCCATGCTTTCCCAGGTTCGCCTCAAGGGAAAGAAAGAATATCTGTGGCATCTCTTCTCACTGGTTCCTTTCAAGGACGAACACAATAACGTCGTGAAATGGAACGGCTTTTTCGTCGATATCCATGCCCAGAAACTTGTAGAGGAAACGCTGCGCGACAACCAGGAACTCAAAGCGGTGCAGCAGCAGTTGGTCAACAACCAGAAATTGCTCGAGGCCACGGTTGGCGATCTGACCAAGAAGAACAATGAACTGGAACAATTCGCCCATATCGTCAGCCACGATTTGCAGGAGCCGCTGCGCAAAATGCAGTTTTTCGCTTCGTTTTACCAGGACAGCACGTTTGCCATCAAGCAGGAATATGCCGAGAAGATCGTAAAATCTGCCGGAAGGCTGCGCGACCTTATTGGAGGGATCCTCAAATTTTCGAACACGTCCCAGGACGGTGCCAATTTTAAGCAAGTCGACCTGAACGGTATTTTGAACAACGTCTTATCCGATCACGAACTGACGGTTTCGGAACGTTCCGCTGTCTTTACCATTTCCGAGCTTCCGACGATAAACGGCGATGCCAGCCAATTGTATCAGTTGTTTTCCAATCTGCTTTCCAATTCCCTGAAGTATTCGCAGGGCGATCCGGTCGTGAATATCAGCTCAACAGAAATTACGGCATCCGATGAAGAACATCTGAAAAAAGGGCAGCGTTACCACCATCTTGCCTTTACCGATAACGGCATTGGCTTCGACGACGAATACAAGGAATTTATATTCAGGATTTTCAAGCGGCTTCACGAAAACTCCGAATTTTCCGGAACCGGGCTCGGCCTTGCGATCTGTAAAAAAGTCGTGGAAAACCATTCGGGCTATATCACGGTAGAATCTGAACTTCACAAAGGATCTACATTCCACATTTATTTTCCGGCGGCTTAACGATCGGTATACTTTAGTCTTTCCGCGACAATTCCAAATATAATGCATAAAAAAATATCCGACTCGATGGCCGGATATTTAGCTTGAAACCTGAAGTTATATTATGCAAACGTGGCGCTGCACGCTTCGGCCATCAGCTTTTCCATTTCCTCCAAAAGGCCGTGGATTGGCGTATCGCTGGTGTTGGTCAGACATAGCGACCCGTTGCAGGTGATGGCGCCAATCGTTTGCTCTTTGCCTTTTCCGGATCGTACCATCGGGCCGTACAGCGCATTTAATTTAAGATCGCCGAAATTCGTGTCGTATTTGACGCGGCCCAGGTTCGTGACCATGATCTCCTGGTTAAAGGCATTTTTCAATATTTCGATAATCTGCTGAAGATCGTGCGTGTTGAAGGTCAGGTCCCTGAAGAAGTTGATGTAATTTTTCACGTGCTCCACAGTGTCGGTACCTGCCAGTCCGGCCTTTGCCAATCGGGCGATTTCCCAGAAATACAGATGCTGTTCCCCTTCGAAATGCACCGGATGCGTCGTGATGTTGAGCCCGAAGTTGTCGTCCAGATCAAGCGCTCTTCTCGAACAGATGGGCGATATCATCTCGATTTTCTTGTCGGCCCACTCCGGACGCATTTTTCTGGCAGCGATCAATACCGACGCACAAATGGCCCCGTGGACCGTCGTTTGTTCTTCCCTCGCTCTTTCGATGAGGTTTTGCGTGATTTCCTGAGAAAACCGAATCGTTTTAATTTTCGGATCAAACACTTTATTTGCATCCGACAGCAGGACGATCTCGTCAGGATTCGGGACGGCGCGGTCTTCAGGAAGGCCCAAAGTTTCATCATTGGATTTCTGAGGCTTGAGGTTCACCAAGTCCTGTCCGGTGACGGCTGACAATATATCGCGGAACAGGAGGTTGATCGAGGTCCCATCTGCCACGGAATGGTGTCCGGCAAGGATCAGCACGGTATTCTGCGGTTTCTGTACGAGGATTGCACGAAGCAGCGGGCCTTGATTGGTATCGAACCGTATGGCCAGCTCTTTTTCGACTTCCTGCTCCCATCGGTAATCGTCCGACACATTCAGGACTCTGAGCGGTATCGGCAATGGTTCGACGTGTTCGAGAACGGGCCTCGAAAACTGGTCCATCGCAATCCTGACGGACAGGTTGGGATGACGCCGCTGCACCTTGTCGAGCGCCTGTCTCCATTCGGCCGCTGATTTTCTGCCTTCGATTTCTCCGGCAAGTGCAAAATCTTTTGAATCAATTAGATCGAGAAGCCAGAAAGTTTTCTCGAATGCACCTAAAGTGCGGTTTTGCTGATTTTTCATTTGAATCGAATTTTAATTACCGCATTTTCGCGATAAAATTTCGGTGCAAAGTTGCGGCTGTGGCGAGAGCTCCAAAATGGATAAAAGGCGCAATGTGTTGCAGAAATTTCCTTTTATCGGATACTGAAAAATGTCAATGCGCATTAATATTGAGAAGTTCCAAGCAGCACAAGCGTACAGGCGTATTCCGTTTCGATGCCCTGAGCCTGGGCAAGATTCTGAAGTTCGTCGTTTTCCGCACCGGGGTTGAAGATGATGCGCGTCGGATTCGTTCCCAGGATATAGTTATACAGAAGCCGTTGATTCGCCGGACTTATATATAAGGAGATCGTGTGGACGTCCCGATGGATGGTTTCGGATTTTTCGATGGGAACGCCTGCGACATCACCGGAACTCAATCCGACGTTTATGATAGTGTGTCCGAATTCGGCAAGGCGGGTGGAAGCCAGGAAAGCGTAACGGTTAGGATCGGTGGTCGCGCCAAGGATAAGAGTTTTTTTATCGGCGTTCGGTTTCCGGGAAAGAAGGGATTGCGTCATGAAAGGAGTTGTATTGATTATTGGTGCAAAATTCGGAAGTCGTCCGGGATCGGAAAATTGACAAAAGTGGTAACCTGTTGCACATACTTCCCGACGGTCGGTAGTGTCTGAAAGCCAAAATTCATCTGAAAAATCGCCTATTGGGAAAAATGTGCAAGAATGATCCACCAATCTGCATTTTTTGGCTTGGGTTGTTGCCGCATCTTTGCACTATCAGAATGGAACATATAAGATTCTGATATCTGAAAATCAATTCATTTAACTTTAAAAATCTTTATCATGAAAACATTTTTTGCAACAACCGCCCTAGTAATGACCTTAGTGTTCAGCCAGACCGTTTCCGCTCAGGGGAAAAGAGTGCCAGCTTCCGCCGGAAGGGCCGAATACATTGAAGTGGAAAAAGGCGTGAAGCTTCACGTAACGGATATTGGCGATGGGCAGCCGATCGTCCTCATCCACGGATGGCCGCTCAGCGATGCGATGTACGAGTATCAATATCAGTATCTGGCAGGCAAAGGGTTCCGCGTCATCGGGATCACGCTGAGAGGTTTCGGTCAATCGGACAGGCCTTACGGAAAGTACGATTTCGATGTTTTCTCTGACGATATCAAAGCCGTTCTTGAAAAATTGAAAATAGAGAATGCTACACTCGGCGGATTTTCGATGGGAGGCGCCGTGGTCACGCACTACGTTACCAAATATAATGCGGCCCACGTCAGCAAACTGGCCTTGTTCGCCGCCGCCGCCCCGTCATGGATACAGCGCGAAGGTTTCCCTTACGGACTTACAAAAGCGGACGCCGATGGTGTTATCAGCGCCACAATGACGGGACGCCAGGATCTCATCGCAGGATTCGGGTCTGCTTTCCCGGCCAAAGAAGGGAACATATCTAAAAATGTGGAAAAATGGTTGGAAAATATCAACCTCCAGGCTTGGCCGTATGCCGTTACACAGTCGATTACCGCGTTGCGTGACCTTGATCTTCGTCCGGAGCTTTCAAAAATCAAAATCCCGGTAGCGATCTTCCATGGCACTCAGGACAAATTGTGTGACTTCGCTTTCGCAGAACAACTTCACAAAGGGATCAAGAACTCATACATCGTCAAATTTGAGAACAGCGGACACGCACTGTTTGTGGAAGAGGCGGCCAAGTTCAACAGCGAATTGGAAAAATTTGCCAGAAAATAAATTCTTTGAACCCGTCTGGCTAAATGTGCAGGCGGGTTATTTTTTGCTTGATTTTAATCTGACAGATGAATCAAGATTAACAAAAGATACCGTTTTCCTGTAGTTGAGCTAAGCCAGAATTTTGTAGGGCTAGCACCGGCCCTTTCCCCGGGAACAAGATCGTGATTCCGGAAATAACTTCAGTACAGAAAAAATGTAGTTTTTGTTAAAGTGAAGGTTATATGATGTGGATCTAAGCTGCAATAACAAACACGAAGAATGTCCACTAAGGCCAAAACTTCGATCCGAAACCTTTAACAAAATTTCCAGTTTTTCTGTGCCAAAAGTATTTGGAAATTTTGTAGGGCTAGCACCGGCCCTTTCCCCGGGAACAAGATCGTGATTCAGTAAATAAAAA